>Ga0099364_10002190_pt1 | contig 31360 bp, 30 predicted proteins | sample TergutTh196P3_FD_73070 | JGI IMG/M metagenome (GOLD analysis project Ga0099364, IMG submission 73070) | Microcerotermes parvus P3 segment gut microbial communities from Pointe-Noire, Republic of the Congo - Th196 P3 | ecosystem: Host-associated > Arthropoda: Insects > Digestive system > Gut ... | reverse complement strand
CAAATTTATTCAAATATTGGAGGAATTATTTTGGCAATATCCAATTCAAATAAACACAAAATCTTATATTGTGTCTGTTTTGCAATTTTATTTGTCTGTACCACAGCTTGTGTCACGCCGATAGAGGAGACACAATTTACAATCCCCTATGAATCATTTAACACAGCAAACGGCTGGAGCATTTTTCAAACAACTGCTTCTAATTTAACATCGGATGACGAAAACAACCCGTCATTTGAATTTGTCCAGGGAACTAGCAGCGTAAAACATGCCGAAAATTTCAGGTCTTACAGCTATTATTCCAATTTTACGATTGAGGATTCAGGGCAGACAACAAAATATACGGCAAGAATGATAATCATGGACGATGAAAATGATACGGTCGTTTGGTTTGATATTGACAACACGCCATATATCAATGAAATGTGGTACATGTACACTTATAAGGATTGGTTGGAAGGAAGAAGGCCGGAAAAACCTGATATGGATAACAACCCGAACGATTCGCACGATCGGTCGCTACAAACATATCCAATTGACGATTTCTTCTGAGCTGTTTTGATTGTAACAAAACGGTTATTTTTTCACAAAAAGTTATAGGAAAAGATTAGCATCAGATTATTGAGACAGATCTTTCCTTCTGTACAAACTTTTGGATATTTTATTTATACTTTTTTTACATATTTACATAATATGGCAGATTTATCTGATTTTTTTCGTATTTCTGGACTTGGTCTCATTTTATTTGTTGAATTTCAGGCAAATATAAGTGAAACGGTTCTTTATACAATTATTGATATAATTCATCTCAGTATCGAAGGGTCTTTTTTAGAGCCAACATTTAATTTTCTCTTATCTGTTTTTAAGGCCTGTTTACTTATGGGTGAATTCGGTGTTTGGCTTGTTTTGATGAAATCTATTCAAAAGAAAAATGATGTTTTGTAAAAAAACAAAATCAAACTCTAAAAACCTTTTTTTCCAACGACATCGAAACCCCCCTCAATTTTTGTTTTCAGCAGCGCAGCGGATGAAAGCAAAAATTGAGCGTTTAAAAAAAAAATATTTTTTCAATGAATTGTCACCGCTTTTGTGTTACTGTTTCTATAGTTTCTGCCGCCACCTTTAATGTTGTTGCTTTTATGATCCTGCCGCCGCCTATAACTTAAAACAAAAAAAGACGGTTTTGTACTTTTCATTTTATTTTTATGGGTGTGAATCCGTTCGATCAGCCACCTTAGGGCGACTGATCGAACGGGTGGTTGATTCGGGTTTCGTGAAGGCAAAAAACCGAAACATCATTTTTGTGCCACATCGATAAAAACGGAGGTACCGTTTTCAAAAATCATCAGACGCTTTAAAGGAAAAACGTACCCCGTCTTTGAATCGCTTCAATAAAATGATGTTTCGAATTTAAAACAAAAATAATAAAATCGGAAACAAAAATCAAAAAGCAAATCGGAAACGAAATCGGAAACAAAAATAGTAAAATAAAAAAGAAAAAAAATCAGCTGTTTTCCATCCAATTTTTAACTTCTCGTTTCATAAATTTCTCGGCTTCTGTGACGCGGTCTAAGGGTCCTCTGAGAGCGATGACAGGGGTTTGAGCCACTTCGGGTTCTTTGATGGAAATCATGCGGTCAGTGACTTCTAAATCGAACATTTCAACCATATCCATAATTATGGACATTGGGACGCCAAGCGGAATCACGAGGTCATAAAGATTTTCCAAGTGTTTGTTTTCGCCGGAGGCCTCGGCTAATTCAAAGCGTTTTCGGTTGACTAAATCTTGAAGCGATAATACTTTCGGCATAATTAAATTCCTTTTTTGGTTTTCGATGTCTATGCCATATAGATTGTTCTCTTTTAAAACAATAACGATGATTTTTCAAAAGAAAAATAAAGACAAAAAGATTCAAGAATAAAGAAACCGTTTCTAAAAAAACAAATAAAAGGTGTCATTATGCAGGAATATAAATTAAAACGCGGATGTTCCCCCGATATTGAAAGAATGAGAAGCTTATTAACAGAATGTTTCGGCACACAGATTCAGGAAAAAGATGGCAAGCTGACCACATCTTATGGTGTTTTAAAAGAAATCACCGTTTGGATTGACAAAAAAATGCTTGCCGTGGACACTGTCTCAAATGCAGCCGGCATTTCGGATGATCTCGTATTAGACACAAACAAGCGTTTCAGGACGTTTTTAGACAAAGCCACCGGCTACTCCTCCAAAGACCGCATCAAGAACGCCAAAAAAGAAGTCGGCGGCGAATAATCTTGATTTAATTTCATAAAAAATTAAAATAAAAGACTCCTCAAATGAGAATTACCAAAAGATTAATATTCGAGTGCTTCCTTTTTGGAGTCTGCTTTTTTGATTAAATAAAAAACTTTCCAACAATTCAAGCGCCTCAATGGCTTAGGGGTATAGCACTTCCTTGGTAAGGAAGAGGCCGCGGGTTCAAATCCCGCTTGAGGCTTTAAAGGACACGGGGTTTAACATCCCCACTCTTTTTTTTATTTATAAAATATGCGGGGTAACCCCTCTCTTTTTTTATTAATTTTGGAATTTCATCTATGTTCTCGACGATCTTCGCAGAAAAAGTAAGAGCCGTCATTGTGTTCATCGACCAGTGAAAAGGATTTTGCGTGGCGTTTGTTTCGGCCTCTGAAAAGCCATTCATAAAAATACAACAAACCCATGATGCCTGTCCAACCGTAACAGCATGCAAGAAGAACAGTGATCGGGTCTTGCACATTGATGCCCATCAATATTCCAAACACCAAAAACAATAATAATGTCGCTTGTTCAAACCGAAACCATTTTGATGTGAAAAAATTGACGCCTTTTCGTACTTTTAAATATCTCCGATAATGGAAATAGGTTAAAATCCAAACCGAGATGAATATGAAAACAAAATCGACAATGAACCCTATGACTGTAAGTGCAATCTGCATGCTAAATTCTTTTTCTGCCGCAATCTTTTCAAAACACATCGGGATTACAACACCTGCAATCAATATCACAAACACCCACCACAATAACGGAATAGGCTGCGCATGTTCTGATATTGATGTGAAAAAGTTTTCCATCCGAGATTGAACGACTCGAAACTGTTCCATAATTTTTAAATGTGGCTCAATCAATAAAACCTTTTTTAATTGTGAAAACAAGAATTAATGACACATCTATAGTGTTTTGCGATAAACATAAATTTAGCCCAAAAATATTGCTTTATAAAAAGAAAAAAATGTTTAAAATCATAAATTTTATTTAAGATAATTAATATATATTTTTTCGTCTCAGAAAAAAGCAGATTCAAATTTTGAAAAAATAAAATGAGTGCTCCGATCGGGATTCGAACCCGAGTCTTCGGCTCGAAAGGCCGGAATGATTGGCCGAGCTACACTATCGGAGCTTGCATGTGATAAGTTTTTCAACTTATTGATTTCGTTTTTAATTTAAAAGGTTTTACGCGTCCTTATTTTAGAGGGCAGCGTGCAGAACCTAAAAAGGAATCGCTGATATATATACGTTTTGGTAAGCCCTATATGAATATTTAATATCATTTTCAAGAATCTGCAGCCGTTTTTTTAAAAAAAAGAAGGCATGTATTATTGAATCATTTGATTCGTTTAATACATGTTTTCATCATCATCGTCTTCGAGGTCGTATTCCATTGTTTCTTCAAGGATGTGTTCGTCGGAATCGAAATCGGGGAGAACAGGCTCTGCATTTGCAGGCGTTGTTTCGGCGCTGCTGTGGTAACCCATGCTGGCATAAAGTTCTTCGGGCTTCTCATTCAAATTCATAATCCAAAGCGTCAAAGCAGGGCAGTATTCGGGGCGGCATTCTCCGATACATCCGGTGCACGGCGAAAACAAATCCTTGACCATCAAAACTTCATAGTTGTTCTTTTTCTCATTGGCTTTTGTTTTCAAAAGATATGTCTTTGTTCCGCCTGATACGGCTTCTTCGCGGATGATTAATTGGGTATCCATGAGTTTTTTGATAATTCGTGAACATTTGCGGCTGTCAATATTTGTTTTTTTCCAAATATCATTTTGATAGATGCCGCCAATACTTTTTTGAATCAAATCATATACGATATCTTCGATATCTTTCTTTTCTCCGGCTGCAGCCTCCTCCTCAGCGCCTTTTGTTTTTTTGGATGCTCTTTTGCCCCTTACAGGCACATCCGTTTCATCCTCGTCTTTTGAAACCGCTTTTTTCCGCCCTCTGCGAGCAACGGTTTTGATTTCGGGAGAATCATCTTCGCCTTCTTCAATTTCTTTTTCTTCAGCATCGGCAATTTTTTTACCTGTCTTTCTTGCTGCCTTTTTAGTTTCGGAAGCAGAATCGTCTTTTTCGGTATCGGCAACTTCTTTTGCGGCCGTTCTTTTTGGAGCCTTTTTGGTTTCAGCAACAGAAGGTTCTTTTTTCGCGGCAGCTTCTTTGTCCTCCGCCTTCTCCGTCTTTTTTGCGAGTGTCTTTTTGGCTTCAGGAACAGAAGCGTCTTTTTCTTTTCCGGCAATTTCTTTTTTTGACATTTTTGCGGATGTCTTTTTGACTTCAGGAACAATCATTTCTTTTTCTTTCCCGGCAACTGTTTTTTTTGACATACTTTTTGTTGGCGCCCCTTTAATTTCAGGAGCAAGCACTTCTTTTTCTTTTCCGGAAACGGCTTTTGCCGTCTTTGTCTGCGATGCTTTTTTGACCTCAGGAGCAGGCACTTCTTTTGCTGCCGTCTTTTTTGCAGATGCTTTTTTAACCTCAGGAACAGGCATTTCTTTTTCTTTTGCAGCAACTTCTTTTGCTGCCGTCTTTTTTGATGATGCTTTTTTGACCTCGGGAACAGGCACTTCTTTTTCTTTTACAGCAACTTCTTTTGCTGCCGTCTTTTTTGATGATGCCCTTTTGGTTTCAGGAACAGAAGGCGTTTTAGAAGCAGAAACTTTTACGGCTGTATTTTTTGCAGCTGTTTTTACGGCTGTATTTTTTGCAGTTGTCTTTGCGGCTGTATTTTTTGCCGTGGTCTTTACTGCCGTATTTTTTGCCGGGGTCTTTACTGCTGTATTTTTTGCCGGGGTCTTTACTGCTGTATTTTTTGCAGTTGCAGGAGTCACTTTTTTAGAGGATGGTTTCGTCGCTGCATTTTTTAAAACAGGGGGGGTTAGCGCCGTTTTCCGACTTTGGTTTGGTCCTTTGGCCGGCACCTTTTTGATTGCAGCTGTTTTTTCTGCTTTTTTATCCGCAACACTTGATTTTGTTTCTTTTGCACTCTTTTTCGTCGTGCTTTCCTTCTTAACTTGATTCATATTGTTCCTCGTCGCTTTTCGAAAATTTCAAGACCAAGTGCTGAATAATGATTTACTCATCAACCGGCGTAATCAAAATGATGTTATTTCCTCTCAAAACAACAGAGTTGAGTGATCTTTCTCTTTGACCGTTAACGATTTCAACAGTGTCGATCAAGTGAAGGTTCATGTAATCATCAACTGTGCTGAGTGTTCCTTCGAGAAGATTGGAATCCCCTTTCATTTCAACAAGAACACGTGATCCGACAATTTTTTGAACTTTTTTATTTGGGAACAAAATAATCCCTCGCTTTCATTTTACATTTCTAAATAAAAAATAACCAAAATTCATTTTTCAACAAATTTCAGCAATTTTAATTGCATCCAATCCATATAAATGTTTATAAATTTTTTCCAAAAAGCTTGGCGTTTCTTTAAGCGTACCCTTCAATTGTTTTGTTGTGCTTGTCATCTTCATCAGCATTTCCAAAACCGCCCGGAGCCGCATTTTTGATAATCGGCCCGAATTTTTTCTCATAATCCTGAACATTTTGATTCAGCCAGCGTGCCAATTCAAAAGCAGCTGTCGGAGAAAGGACAATTTCTGTTCCGATTTTCCGCTGAATTTTTCGAACACCATCGGGGCGGCCGATTTCCGGCTCATCGTTGTAAAATTTGATTCGAAAATCATAGATATTATTCACGCCAATCGCACCGATTGCGTAAAATGATTTAAAATCTTCTTCTTTTGAAACTTCAACGACAATATCAATACGCTGCCCCTCCGCAGGTTTTGGTGATGCGTTTCCACCCTTTTCCGCATTTTGGGGAGCCGGTATATTTGATTCGATCACAAATTGATTCTTTTTCATATTTGCATTTTTGTATTCCGTGTCTGTCATTGTTTCTTCATCTCTTGATTATTTGTGCGATTTTACGTGATGTTTTATTCATTTCATCTCAAGTTTGTTTTTATGTATTATGTAATTATGTTTTTCATTTCCTTATATTTTACTTTTGTCATCCGCTGATTTTCAATCTCAGTTTCTTAGTGTCAGCCGCCAATTCATTTTTTTTCATGGTTTTGGCAATCAACTCAACAGCTTCCAGATTTCTGACGGCATCTTCCAAATAAGAAAAAACATCGCCGACATAAGCCGTGATGCCGTATTCTTCTTCCAACTTTTTAATAATTTCAATGGGTTCAAGCCCCTTTGTCCGAAGCAAAATAACTTTTTCCGAAAACTTGCGTTCGGCACAGCCGCAGTAGGGTGATTCTTTACAGGAACAGACAATCATGTCCGATGCAAAATTCAGCAATAACTTTTGATACTTCGGGCTGATATCTTTTAAAAAGCTGCCGTCAAACATAATATCCAAAAACGCACCCTGAAAAACACGCGCCGGCAAATTCACACGCAGCTCTTTTGAAATCTGCTCCGCATATTTGAATACAGCCCCCCCGAAAAAGTCTAAATTTGTAATAATCCGAAGAGCTGAGACATTTGCCTTGATAGAATCCATAATCATAAATGTTTTTGAAACCGATAAAAAATAAGCAGAAGCAATTCTTCCAATGTCGGTTTGCTTGACATTTTCGCCCCTCATCTCTATAAACTTGTATTTTTGAAGTTTGAGAAGCATTGCGTTTTCACTGACGGATCCAAACATCATTTTGGTGATTTTCAGCAAATCCTTTTTGGCAGACGTCACGGAAACCGATGCCAATAATTCTTCAAGCTGGCTTTCCTCGTCATACTCAAATCCTTCTTCCGAAAGCGTTCCTTTCAAAAGGGCGAATGCAACGTCTTCTTCGGTCTCTTTAGATGATGAATAAGTTTTTTTGGGAACAGCCATCAAAACAACAATGCCTCTATCATGGTAATCCGGTCTTCCGGCTCGCCCGCTCATTTGAAGGAAATCTTGAACCGTCAGCCAATCAATTCCCATCGCAAGGGATTCAAAAATAACCTGCGACGCCGGGAAATCAACGCCGGCGGCAAGTGCAGCCGTTGTGACGACAACCGGAATTTCGCCGCGCGCAAATTTTGTCTCGACCGTTTTTCTTTCCTTTTGATTCAATCCGGCATGATAGTAAGCCGCCGGCATTGGAAGTGATGCTGCAATGCTTTGGCAGTTGGCTCTTGAATTTGTAAAAATGATTGTTTGACCGCGGTGTCCTTTAGAAGATTTCATTCCAAATTCGTCGGAAACAAGCTGCGTCATCAATCTCAGTTTTTCATATTCTTGAACAAAAAGAAGGTGGCGGTCAATCGGAACAGGCCGGTGTTCATAAATAACAAGAGAAGCGTCCAATTTTTTGGAAAACATATCGGGATTGCCGACAGTGGCTGACAAATAAATGAATTGAGCGTCCGGTACTGTATAGCGCAGCCGTGCGATGAGCCCGTCTAATCGATGACCTCGCTCATCATCCGTTATCATATGCACTTCATCAATGACAACCGTTCCGATTTTTCCAAGACTGTCCGCATTTCCAAGACGCAGAATGTGATCAATGCCTTCGTATGTTCCGACAATGATGTCGGCGTCAAGTGTTTTTTTCATGAAGGCGGTTTCTTTGGTTTTGATCATCTCGGCGCCGATTCGGATAGATGTTTTCAGCCCGATTTCATCGTAGCGCTGTGTGAATTGGTCATACTTTTGATTGGCAAGCGCCACAAGGGGCACCAAATAAAGCATTTTTCCTTTTTTATTCAGACAGTTTTCGATGCCTGCCAATTCCCCGATCAATGTTTTTCCGGTGGCGGTGGCGGACATGATCATGAGATTTTTTCTTTCAAAAAGACCGGCATCAACCGCCAATGATTGAACCGGCATCAAATCTTTGGATTTTTTTAAAAGAAGGTTTTTAAATATTCGATGAACCGGAAGCGTTTTAATCGCCGTTCTTTTCTCTTTCGTTGATGAACAAACGGTATCATATTTTGTCACATTATCATCCAAATGCGTGACATTCAGCATTGAGAGTGTTTTATCAAAATCTTTGGTTCGGCTCAGCACATTTTCAAAAAACTCAATCGTTGCATCGCTCATATTGTGCTTGGAATTTCGAAGCGCTTTTTTCAATTCGTCCTTTGCACAATCGGGGCAAATCACTTCTTTGCCGTATTTGACAGATGATTTGTTAATAAAATTAAATCGCTTATTTAACAGACAAAACCGACAGATATCGACGCGTTCAAATTTCAATTGAAACGCCTGCAGCATATCCGTCAGCTGACAATCCTTTTCCGGCGGCGTATCTTTTGAAATAATAATTCGATTGGCTTTTTTCAAAAGTTCGAGAAATGCCTTTGACGGCACATATTCTTCATCGGAAAGTTCCTTCCCTTCCTTTTTCAAAACACGGGTCTTATGGGGCCGATATCCGGCAGTGCTGTGTTTCAGCTCAAGTTCGCCAAACCAAAGCGGCTCCCTTTTTTTGTCTTCGATGACCATGACCGAAAATTTCTGTCCTTTTCCGGCAAAAACAACCCATAACATTGAAAACTCAAAGTCGGTCGAAGTTTAAAAATGTTTCATAAATGATTGCGGAAATTAAACTTTAAAAGAGATAAAGAAAAAAAAGGAAAAAAGGAAAAAAGGAAAAAAGGAAAAAAGGAAAAATGAAAAGAAAAAGGAAAGATTTTTTTCAAACCTTCCCTGCCTTTAAAATTTCACACACCCTCTCAACTTCTTTTAAAAATTGATCCTGTGTAACCCCATTTAATGACGTCAAATACATGGCACCACCTGCTCCTGCGCCTTCTTTGATGGTTCCGCTGTCGTATCTTTGGATTCCGGGGAGATGGGATTTGCCAAATCCCGGGTCAGAAATGTAAGCCTTAAAGCCCACATTTATTCCGAGTTCATCAAAATTAGCGGTTTTATCTTCTTGGACATATTTGGTTGTGGCTAAGCAGACGTCTTTTAAATTTGCACCCATGTGTTTTAAAACGGCAAAAACGGAAGCCATTTGCGTTCCGCCTGCCAAGATAATCGGCATATCGGGGTTTTCTTCTTTAAATCCTGCAACTAATCCGGCTGCTGTCGGAATCATCGGGTCGCCGAAAAGTTCGATGGCTTTGAACGGATCATTTTTCAAATCGCCGATATTGATATTGTTTTTTTCCATGGCGTCGTTGACAATTTGTTCTTTTAGTGCCACCGGATTTATGTCTGCGCTGCTGCTGACTTTTGCATGATAGCCAAGTGCCTTTAAGACGCCCAGTGCCGTTGTTGTGCCGCCGGGGGTACTTTCGCCGATAATCGGATGATCTGTTGTCGGCGCCCATTCTTTGCCAAGTTTTTTGGCGTTTTCAAAAATCGTTTTGGGGTCTTTTACGGCTTTTTCAGATCGAACATCACCGCCGCATTCAGCCATTACGGAAGCTAGTGGAATGGATTTGTCAGGAAGCATCATCAAGCCGGCATTGACAAATTTGTAAGGCGTTTTTGTCAAATTCAAAGCGGAGCGTGTGATCACGGCAGGCGTTGGCGTATCATAAGGCGGCGTCATCGGCAGGACGGGAACGCTGATAATGTTTCCGGTGTGCATGAGTTCGCTGTCGCCTGCCGGCGTATAAACGGTGAGTTCCGCCGTTTTTCCGGCAGCGGAAACGCCCGGAATTTGGGATGTTTTCGTATTTGATAAAACACAAATGAAAAGGGGATTTTTAACTGACAGCTGTGGTTTGGGGGTTGTCCAACTCATCTTTATTCCTTCTGATTTTTTACTTGAAGTTATGTTTATTTTTTTTTTTTTGCTTTTTTTTGCTATATACACAAGCAAAATGTTATAAATATATCTTCTGCTGTCATTTTCTTGTTCAATAAAATTGATAAAAAGGAAAGTAAAATTGGGTTGGGGTTTACACTCAGCTTTGCTTTTTTAAGAATAAGCATTCGTATTTTAACCATATCAAAATGATATAAGAAAAATAAATAGGGCCGGGACCGAGAATCGAACTCGGGTCAAAGCCTCCACAGGGCTTCAGGATAACCTTTACCCCACCCCGGCCACTTTGAAAATGTTTCGGTTTTTGAAAAGTGAAAAGAAAAACTATAGGCGGCTTTTCAAAAGCACTCATAAAACGTTTTTTTTCATATAAACATTTCGATAACAAAAAAGAAAAGATGCGGCAAAATTAAATATCGCCGCCGTTTTCAGAATCGGCATCGCCGAAAAGTCTCATTCTTTCAAATGTTAAAATTTTGCGGATAACGAGTTTTCTTTTACCGCACCATCCAGCTTCGGGATAATTGGTGCTGACAAAGTTAACCAACTCTTCATCACTCATTTTTTCCATTTTATCCTGAAGCAAAAGCAAATGTTTTGCATAATCTTCCATATTATTTCATCCCCATATTGAAATTCCCAAATGAAATTCATTTGAACGCATGATCAATGGATTAAAAATTATTTAAAGTCTTCCAAATCAAAAAATTATTTTCTGAAATAGAAGAATAAACAAAAAAAAGGAAGAAGAGGAAGAGAAAAAGGACGGAAACCGGCAAAGAAAAAAGAGAACAAATTATGTTTTCTTAAAAAACAATGCACAATGACACATTCCATCGGCTTCAATTTCTGCTTCATGGTAAATGCACGGGCAAATTATTTTACGGTCGGCTTCTTTATCTCCATAAACAATGCGGCATGGGCAATATTGTGCCCCGTATTGCTCTCGGCGCTTTGCCAATCCTTCAATCACCAAATCTAATTCTTCAGGATTCGGGTTTAAAAGAAAATCTTTTTTGGCGGCATATTTCTCGGCGTATTGGCGGACTTTTTCTTTTGTTTCTTCAAGCGTCATAGAATCACACAATTAAAATTCGCTGAAAGGTAATAAAATGTTTGAATGAGAGGATATTTATACGATATACAAAAAATTAAAAACCATCAAAATGGTTTACAAAAAAAACAATTAGGGAAAAATATGACAAAAATCGCTTTTGTATCTTGCCGGATTTATGAAGATGAATTGACATATTTAACCGCAAAGTATGAAAAAAACAAAAAAATTATTGTCATCGAAACGGATTTTATTGAAACATTTGAGAGAAAACTGATTTTTGAAAAAATCAACTATATCAAAATTAAACCGGAAGATTTGGAAAAAATAATCAAAGATTGTGAAAATGAAAATAAAGATGTGCTGATTATTCAGCTGATTGAATTTTCAATGGAATCAAAACCGGATAAAATTAAAGATTTGGTTTATGATAAAATCAAAGGGTTGCAGCCTTATGTGGACGGCATTTTAGCTTTTTACGGATTGTGCGGCAATGTTTTGGGACATCTGGAAGAGGATTTAAGCAAAACAGAGTGCCCTGTTCATATATTAAAAGACGAAAGCGGTGAAATTGCCGATGATTGTATCGGTGTTTCTCTTGGCGGAAGAAAGCAATATATTTCAGTCTTAAAAAGCGGGACACGCGGAGAAGGAACCTTTTTCTTAACACCGATGCAGGCTGCCCACTGGAGAGAGCTGGCATACAGCAGCTCAGTGACACCGGATCCGAATGATGACAATATGATTCGAATTGTCTTTGAGTATTCCAATTACAAAAATGTCGGAAAAGTGTCAACCGGACTAAAGTATGAAGAAAATTTCAATGAAATTGTCGATGACTTTTCAAAGCGTTTCAATATGAAAATCATTGAATATAGTGGAACAGTTTGCGTAATTGAAAAGTCGTATGAAAAATTTGTAAAGGAAATTGACCAAAATAAAAAGGCATAATTGACCAAAATAAAAAGACATAATGAAAAAACTAAATGATAATAAATGAAAAATAAAGCAAAATAAAAACACAACGCGAAAACATAATGGCAAACGCAAAAAGGAATGAAACAAACACATAAACAAAAACATTAAATATAAAACACAAAAAAATGTAAAAACATAAAAAACGGCTTTATTTATGGCATCATCTTTTTGAAAGAAGACCTCATATTTTTATTCAACCCATAGGTAACAAAGAATGACTCAAGAAATTAAAACGATTCCCGATTTCGATTATGCTGCACTTGGCTTAAAAGTGGGTCTTGAAATTCATCAGCAGGTGGCTTCTGAAAAAAAGCTTCATTGCAGCTGCCCGAATATTTACAGAGAAGCAGAAGATGCTGTCTTTGAAATCCGAAGATATTTGCGCCCGAAAGCCAACACGCTTGGTGTGGTGGATCGTGCTGCGGTAGAACAGACACTCGCGCAGAAACAAAACGTTTACAAAGTGTATGATACCACATGTTTGGGGGATTTGGATGAAGCCGGACCTGCACCGCTAAACCCCGAAGCTTTAGAAATAACGCTTCAAGTCTCAAAACTTTTTCATATGACTCCGGTAGACCGCATTCACACGATGAGAAAAATCATTGTGGACGGCTCCGGTCCCGCAGGCTATCAGCGGACATCATTCGTTGCCGGACACGGCTGGATCGAAACAAAAAGCGGCAAATGCCGTATTGCCAGTTTGTGTTTGGAAGAGGAATCGGCTCCAAAAATGGAAGAAACAGATACCCATATTCTTTTTTCATTAGACCGGCTTGGAATCCCCCTTATTGAAATCGCAACGGAGCCGGACATTAAAACGCCGGAACAAGCTTTTGAAGTTGCATCACACCTTGGAATGTGCCTCAGGTCAACCGGAAAAGTTAAAAGAGGAATCGGAACAATCCGCCAAGATGTCAATGTTTCCATTCAAAACGGCACGCGTGTTGAAATGAAAGGCGTCCAAGCATTGCATATGATTGATGAAATCATCAAGCGAGAAGTTTTCAGACAATTGAATTTGATACAAATTCGAGACGAACTCAATGAAAAAGGAGCTTCTGTCGATGACGAAAACACCATTTGCGATGTCACAAGCATTTTTGCCGGTACAAAATCAAAAGTCATTTTAAAAAGCGCTGAAGAACGAAAAATCCTTGCCATCCGATTAAAAGGATTTAAGGGTTTTGTCGGACGCGAAATCCAGCCCGGCAGAAGAGTCGGAACAGAACTTTCCGACAAAGCCAAAGCGGTTGGCGTTTCGGGATTGTTCCATACAGATGAGCTTCCAAACTATGGAATAACAGCTGAAGAAGTTGCCGAATTAAGAAAAGCTGTCGGCGCTGAAGAAGATGATGCTGTCGTCATGATGTCCGGACGCGAGGAAGTCGTCAAAAAAGCAATGAAATCTGTTATAGAACGCGCAAAGATGCTTCTTATAAACATTCCTGAAGAAACGAGATATGCTCAGGCAGACGGGAACACGGCTTACATGAGACCGCTCCCCGGAGCTGCCCGAATGTATCCAGAAACCGATTTAACAACGCTTCCGATCGGCAGAAAAGAATACGAAGAACTAAAAGTTCCGGAGCTGCTGACAGAAAAGGCAAAGCGTTTCACCAAAGAATATGATTTGAATCCAGAGTTTGCAGAAGGAATCGTTTTTTCAAAATATTTGCCGCTGTTTGAAAAATTAATGGTTCGGCACAAAGGACATGAAACTGTCACATCGACTCTTTTAGCCCGCACATTTACAGGCACGCTTCTGGAATTAAAAAGAGAAGGCATGGATACAGAAGCCATAACGGATGAGATGTTTGAAGAACTGTTTGATTTGATTGCAAAAGGAACGCTTCCGAAAGATTCTGTGCGCCCCGTTTTGGTCATCATATGCGGCGAAAACTGCTGCATTACCGAAGCCGCTGAAAAATTAGGAATCGGTCAAGTTGATAAAAAAGAAATTGAGGACTATATCCGACAAATCGTTTTGGAGAAAAAAGACTTTGTTCAAGAAAAAGGACTTTCTGCGGTTGGTCCTCTTATGGGCATCGTTATGGAAAAATATCGCGGCAAAATCGACGGTAAAGAAATCAGTGCGATGCTGAAAAAGGAAATAGAAACAAAAACGAAATGAAACAGTTCAATTTTTTGTTTCATTTCAATATATTTTTTTTTAAGATTGTTTTAAAAAAATTAAAGTTTTACCAAAATTGGTACCACTTTTTACTTTTGGCGCTTTCAAGTTCAAGCTGCTTGTTTTCAAGTTGGTTGATTAGGGTTTGAACTTGGGCGATGTGCATTTTGGTGGTATTGTCGCGTTCCATGATTTGGTTGTCCTTTGTATCAAGCTGGCGAGACAAAGAAACAATTTGTTCATCTTTTGCTTCCAACTGTTTGATTAAGGCGGCAACATACTCTTGCGATACGACGGAATTGCTTTCGTCTTTAGAAAAATACATTTCAAGAGCTTTCGTAACGACAACGCCTTTGGATTCGTTAACGGAATCTAATTTCTTATAAAGCTCCGGTGAAATTCTGACGTTTAATTGCTTTTTATCATCCGATTTGATATCATCAGGGCGATTCATCTCATCTGATTTGTTTTTGTCATTTGAATCGGAAGGTTCAGTCATATTTACAAACCCGCTGTTAGATATATTCAAATTAATACATCTTTATATTTAATATTTCGTTTTAACCGGTGTAATCAAAGCTATCAAAAAATAAAAAAATTACGCTTTTTGATAGATTTTTGATAGGATGATAGATTTCATTCAAACAATTTATAGATAATGCTATAAATACTTTTAATTCACACATAATAATCATTTTTGAAAGGTGAAAAATATGGATCGAAAATATGTTGCTGTCTTATTAATCGGCGTGATGGTACTTTCCGTCGCCGGAACAATGGTTGCTGTATCAACATACGGTTTTTTTGGGAAAGTGCTGATTGATTCGGATATTGCAAAAGAGATCAAAGTGAATGAAGAGGCTTACAAAAAGCAAATTCAAATTCAAAAAACCATTGAAAAATGGTATTATTATCCATACAACGAATCCGACATATTTACGGGGATATATTACGGAATAGGCGACAGCGTGGATGATCCTTATACTTATTATATGACAAAAGAACAATATGATGACTTAAAGTTTGAAAACAACATGGGAGATGTTGGCGGCATTGGAATACAAATGATGCAGGATAAAGACGGGACAAAAGTCATCACAAAAGTATATCCACAGACGCCTGCCGATAGAGCGCCTTTGAAAAAAGGAGACGAAATCTTAAAAGTCAATGATGAAGATGTTTCAAAAATGTCGGTTGAAGAAATGGCTGCCAAAATAAGAGGAAAAGCCGGAACAAAAGTTAAAATCGAAGTTCTTCGGGGCGAACAGTCGTTTGTGTATGAAATTGTCAGAGAAAATAATGTTGTGAAATCGGTTTATTCAGAGAAAAAAGGAAATATCGGATATATAGAAATTTCATCTTTTACGGACGAAACCGGAAAAGAATTTGAAACCCATCTCAAGGAACTTCAAAAACAAAATATACAAGGACTGATCATTGATTTGCGCGACAATCCCGGCGGCAGCGTTAGTGCTGTATTAAATATTTCAGATCAGCTTTTGAGTAATAAAACTGTTTGCTATATTGACTATCATGATGAGCCGATGCAAGAAATAATATCGGACCGCAAAATGATAGATATTCCCTATGTTATTTTAGTAAATAATAGAAGTGCCAGCGCATCAGAGCTTTTGGCAGGCGCCGTCAAAGATAACAACGCCGGTACATTAATCGGAGAAACAACATTTGGAAAAGGGATCATCCAAATTATTATTGAATTAAAAGACGGATCAGCTGTAAAAGTGACAACCGGTCAATATTATTCCCCGAACAATCATGTGATTCAAGAGATTGGAATCGCACCGGATATTGAAATTCAAAATGGGTATGACAGCAACGGAGAATTGATAAAAGACAATCAAATGGAAAAAGCAGTGGAAATATTAAATAAAATGATTTCAGAAGGCACCTTAAATTAAAAAATATAGGAAATTATATCAAAATGATATCAAAATGATATGTTTTTAAACAAAATGCTATAAAAAGGGTTGTAGCAAAAGAAACAGCATTGGTAGAAGATATGTAGAAAAATATGATGAAAATAGTTACAAAAATGTTGTTTTTTGATATGTTTTGATATGAAAATTATTTAGGCTAAAAAAAACGAATGAAAATATAGCAAATTTTGACCGAATTGATAGAATCTGCTATAATTTGAACGACAAGTATATATTCAATTGGAACCTATTACTTCCTTGTCAGCGTTGGGCTAAGAATCATTAACTCAACCGGACTCGAAAAAATCTTTGAATTGGAAGAAATGTGTGAAAAGAGAAAAGGATGATTTGTGGCGAATTATCCTTTTCTGAACTTCCAAACCTTTTTTTAAAAAAACGATTGTTAAAATCATTCTATAACAGAATCATTCGAGATCCATTTGAATCTGTTCGTAAATAACGATATTACTAATTAATATGTGATCCCATATATGTTTTATAAATAATTGCGGCAGAGAATAATTTTATAAATTTTAAAAAATTTGTTTCTTAACTGTTTGAATTTAATACTGCTTGAATTGTTTCCTTAACTGTTTGAATTTAATACTGCTTGAATTGTTTCCTTAACTGTTTGAATTTAATACTGCTTGAATTATTTCCTTAACTGTTTGAATTTAACATTGCTTGTTTCTTAATGTTAAATTTAATACTGCTTGAGTTTCATTTTCTAGATTTTGATGTATTGTTTCGTTTTGTTTAATGTCACTTGATATTAATGATAATTCCAATCACAGAGATTATATATATTGGAAAAACAATCAATCCACCTGAAAAGGCTTAAAAAAAGTTTAAAATAAACTTAATATGAGTTTAAAATAAGCTTAAGTCGGCTTAAAATTCAAGTTTTAATAAGCTTAAGTAGGTTTAACATAGGGCTTAAAATAAGCCTTAAGCAGGCTTAAAATAAGCCATAAGTAGGCTTAAAATAAGCCTTAAGTAAGCTTAAAATAAACCTTAAGTAAGCTTAAATAAGCCTTAAGTAAGCTTAAAATAAGCTTAAGTAAGCTTAAAATAAGCATAAGTAGGCTGAACACAGGGGCTTAAAATGGCTATAAGTCTAAAAATCAATTGAAAACCAAAAAGCATACGGATTGAAAAAATCATGTTACTGATACCGGAAACAGTCGTAAATAAACATAAATATCAAGTGTATCCTGTCAAATCATCCCTTTGGAGCATTGATTTATTGACACGGATACTCACGAAATCTGTTTTATTTTCAAAAATTATTTACGATTTTACTTTTACTTTCCTTTTTTCAACATTTTCTTTTTTAACAAAAAATATTATATCCATGATAAAGATCCGAATTAAAAGCAATGTGGTTTTCAACAGAGAGAAACTTACCCTATTAAAAAATAGCAAAATGCTATCAAAATGATATAAATTTTAAAAATTATAAACAATATTCATAAAAAAATACAGGAGACAACAAATGCCGAAACGACAAGATGTAAAAAAAGTATTATTAATCGGATCCGGACCAATTACAATCGGACAAGCCGCAGAATTTGACTTTTCAGGAACACAAGCATGTCGCGCACTTAAAGAAGAAGGAATCAATGTTGTCTTGATCAACTCTAATCCGGCAACCATCATGACAGATCCGGAAACGGCTGATTCGGTCTATGTAGAACCGATTAACGCCGAAATTATTGAAAAAATTATTGAAAAAGAAAAACCGGACAGTATTATTGCAGGAATCGGCGGACAGACCGGCCTGAATATGACAACGGAATTATTTGAAAAAGGCATTCTTGCAAAGCATAATGTCAAGCTTTTAGGAACACAAGTTGAATCCATTAAAAACACAGAAGACCGAGAGTTATTTAAAGATCTGATGGTCAGCATCGGAGAAAAAGTTCCAAGAAGCAAGGCTGTTGTTTCAATGGATGAAGTTGAAGCAACCATCAAAGAATTTGGTCTGCCGCTTATTATCCGACCGGCATATACGCTTGGAGGCGCCGGCGGTGGCATTGCGCACACCCGTGAAGAATTGATGGAAATTTCAGAAAGAGGATTTAAAAAGAGCCGCATTCACCAGCTTTTGATTGAAGAAAGCGTTCTTGGCTGGGAAGAAATTGAATATGAAGTGATGCGGGACAAAAATGATACATGTGTTGTCATCTGTACAATGGAAAACATTGATCCGATGGGGATTCATACCGGCGAGTCTATGGTTGTTGCACCCATTCTCACAGTTCCAAAAGATGATGAAAAAATGCTTCGCGCTGCAGCCATTCGGATTTTGAGAGCCTTAAACATCGAAGGCGGCTGCAATATTCAGCTGGCTTACAATCCCGAAACGCATGATTACAGAGTCATTGAAGTCAATCCGCGTGTTTCCCGCTCATCTGCTTTGGCTTCAAAAGCAACCGGATTTCCGATTGCAAGAACCACTGCTAAAATTGCAATCGGCTTGACACTGGATGAATTGATCAAAGGCGTCGAAATCGGCTCTTCAAACTATGAACCCAATGTCCAATACATTGTTGCAAAAATGGCGCGCTGGCCTTTTGATAAATTCACGGCTGCAGACAGAACATTAACGACGTCCATGAAAAGTACAGGCGAAGTGATGGCGATCGGCGGCACCGTTGAAGATGCGCTCCAAAAATCAATTCGCGGGCTGGACCTTGGAAAACACATTGATGAATATTCTTGGACAAACGAAGAAATTGAAAAACTTTTGAGAGGGGCAACCGATGAACGCATCTTTGTCATCATTTATGCCTTGAAAAAGGGATATTCCGTCAAAACAATTTCCGATTGGACAAAAATCAATCCGTTCTTCATTGAAAAAATCAGCAATTTTGTCTTGTTTGAAAAAACGCTCTCCGAAGAACCGCTGACAAAAGAAATTCTTTTGGAAGCTAAAAAATTAGGATTCAGCGATGAAAGAATCGGCGAACTAGCCAAAAAGAGCCGAGAAGAAGTTGCCGACATGAGAGAGAAGGAGCAAATTATTGCATCTTACCGCATGGTTGACTCTTGTGCCGATGATTTGGAATCATTTACGCCTTATTATTACACACAGTACGATGCCCCAAACCTCTCAAAAACCACCGACCGCAAAAAAGTCCTGATTCTCGGATCCGGACCGATTCGTATCGGACAAGGGATTGAGTTTGACTACTGTACCGTTCATGCCGTTAAGGCGCTTCGCGAAGAAGGCATTGAAACGCATATCATCAACAACAACCCCGAAACCGTTTCAACGGACTACGACACATCCGATAAGCTTTTCTTTGAGCCGGTGACGCTTGAAGATGTCATGAATATTGTGGAAAAAGAGAATCCGGATGGCATTTTGGTACAGTTCGGCGGACAAACATCCGTAAACTTAGCCATTCCGCTTGAAAAGGAACTCAAAAGAAGAGGCTTAAAAACACAGATTTTGGGAACATCGCCTGAAGATATGGATGTTGCAGAAGACAGAGAGCGTTTCAACGTCATGATGAAAAAGCTTGGCATCTTGCAGCCGGAAGCCGGATACGCAGCTTCGGGAAAGCAAGCCGTTGAAATTGCCGAAAAAATCGGTTATCCGGTTTTGGTTCGTCCTTCCTATGTTTTGGGCGGGCGGGCGATGGAAATTGTTTACAGCCAAGATGAGCTTGAAAAATATATTAAGGAAGCTGTTCGTGTTTCCCAAGATCATCCGATTTTAATTGACGACTATTTGGAAGGTGCAAGAGAAATTGATGTCGATGCCGTTTGCGATTCAAAGAATGTTTTCATCGGCGCCATCATGGAACACGTCGAAGAAGCAGGCATTCACTCCGGCGACTCGGCTTGTGTTCTTCCGCCCCAAACCCTTCCTGAAGAAACTTTAGAAATTGTTCGAGACTACACCCGAAAGATTGCTTTGGCTTTGAATGTCAAAGGCATGATTAACATCCAAATGGCAGAGCAAAACGGCAAAGTTTTTGTGTTGGAAGCTAACCCAAGATCCAGCCGAACCGTCCCCTTCGTTTCAAAAGCGATTGGCATTCCTCTTGCAAAGATTGCTGCAAAAGTCATGATCGGCAAATCCCTAAAAGAACAAGGATATGTTGCGAACAAAGAACCCACGATTAAACACGTTGCTGTCAAAGAAGTGATTTTGCCGTTTGACAAACTTTCAGGTGCAGACCCGCTTTTGAGTCCTGAAATGAAGAGTACCGGCGAAGTGATGGGAATTGACTATCGATTAGATGTGGCGTTCTTTAAAGCAGAAATGGCTGCGGACAATATATTGCCGCTTGAAGGAACCGTTTTCATGTCCATTCGCGATAAAGACAAAAATGATATATTAACTGTTGCCAAAGAGATGGCATCCGCCGGATTAAAGCTCATCGGAACCAAAGGAACCGCCGAGTTCATGGAAAAAAACGGCATTTCAATGGACATCGTTTTAAAAGTCCATGACGGCACACCAAACGTCATTGACCGCATCCGCAAAAATGAAGTGAACTTAATCATCAACACCCCGACGGAAAAAATGAAAGCCCGCCGCGACGGTTCAAAAATCCGCCGCGCTGCCGTTGATTACGGCATCCCGTATATCACAACCCTTCAAAGTGCAAAACTCGCAGGAAAGGCAATTGTCGGGGCTAAAGTCAACAAAGCAACGGTAAAATCGATTCAAGAATATATTAAGGACAATGCATAATTGTCCTTCTTTTTTTTAATTTTTATTGGTTTTTTCAATTTTTACTTATTTTTCAACGGCTTTTAAAAACAGCCAACGCTCTCCAAAAAAAAATAAAAAAAAGAAAAGAAAGAAAATGACTTCAAACGAAATCATTTTTCTTCATTACTTCATCATTTACTCAGGTTGTTTTCAAACCGAGTGCACGGGCGCTGATTTCAACGATGTCTTCGATAACCATATCGGCTTTGCCAACGTTTTCAGCTTTTAAGGCGTCAAGACCGTCAGAGAGGTTTCTCTTACAGAACGGACAGGCTTGAGCATAAATATTTGTTTGTGTTTTGTCTTCGGGGTACAAAACTTCAATGGCGTCTCCGACACGCATTTTTGCAATAGACAATGCCAAATCTGGCAGACCGGATTTGACACCGCCGCCGGCACCACAGCATCTTTGATAAGATTTTGTGCGCTCCATTTCTACATAAGTCATGCCGGGCATGCTTTGGAGAACTTTTCGGGGTTCGTCATAAACACCGACGTGGCGTCCAAGGTGGCACGGGTCGTGGTAAGTGACAACTTTGTCTTCGCCAAATGGTTTTTGTTCCCATTTCACTTCTCCTTTTTCGATTTTTTCGGCAAGGAATTGGGAGACGTGCATGATTTTAAAGGGTACTTCTTCACCAAGAAGTCTGGGCCAGTCTACGAGGGATGCTCTGAAACAGCCGGAACATGCATAAAGAACAAGTTTTGCGCCTTTGGCTTTTATGGCATCGACGTTGGCTCTTGCCAATCTTTTTGCAAGTTCGTTTTCTTTGTGGTATTGGCCGGTTCTGATTAAAACAGAGCCGCAGCAGGCTTCATCTTCGCCAATCATACAGAATTCAACGCCGAGTTTGTTTAAAACACGGGCTGTTGAAATTGCAAGGTTGGTTTGCTTCAGACCTGCCGTACAGCCGCTGAAATAAAGAATGTCTGCTTTGTCGGCGATTTTAACATCTTCAGGAATCCAGTTCAAGCGGTTGGCTTTTGGTTCATTGTAAGCGTTGTTGGAATCATTGATTATTTTTGGTATTTGAGATTGCTTGCCGTACGGACCGGTTCCTCTTTTGACGAGGTTGGCGCGCATGGCTTCCCAAAGCTCGACTGTGTTGATGCCGGATTCACAAACCGTGGCACAAATGCCGCAGGTTGTACAGCCGTGAACGTCATCTTTGAATGCGACAAATTCTTCTTCAGGAATTTCTTTCGGACCAAAAAGCGTTGCCATAAAACCGTAGGATTTGTCAACGAACTTTTTCCAGCGGTAAATTTTATCACGCGGGGAAAGACCCGGCTTGAATCCGGAACCTTCGTAGGTCGGGCACCATTCGGCGCATTCACCGCATCGCATACAGCCGTCAAGTTCCATTAATTGGGCAGCCGTTATGTTTTTAATTTCAAGAGAGGGGGCTTTTTTTGCCATTACTTTTCGCCTCCTTTATTCAGAATCATTGTCAAAGGACTTGTAATCATGTGAATATACTTGCTAAACGCAATGATTGAAAATCCGATGAAGAGTGCAAGAACGCTGTGTGCTAAAGCCAGTTCTTTGACGTAGGTGAGGAAAACCGGCATACCCCAAAGCGTCCAAATCTTATAGTCTAAGAAAAGCAGATCAATGCCGGTAAAATCAGTAATTCCTGTTGCAATATATCTTCCGGCGTGTGCGATAAAGCCGGACACGACGACAACAAAGAGCGTCACAATCAAAACAGCGTCATAAGAGTTTGTGTTTTGGCGGACTTTGGGGATAACAAGTCTGCGCACAAGAGCAATCAAAACACCGAACAGCAAGATGTAGCCGAGAACTTGGTTGGGGAATTGAAGCAGATCTCTGAAGTGTCCGGGATCCATAATTTCAATGCCGACCATGTGTGTAATCTCAATGAAAAACATGAGACCGGATAAAGCGAAAAGGCCCATCCAACCAACGAAAATAAGGATGTGCATGAACCAGCGGAATGGATCTGCCCTAAGAGTTCTTCTTTGGAGCAAAACATCAAAAATTAATGTTTCAAAAAAAATCTGACCATGGTGAACAGAGTGTGCATTTAATTGATTCCAATAGGATTTAAAGAAAACAAGAATGTTGCCTTTTTTTCCGTCAACAGGGTCCAGCCCGTAACCTTCGGAGCCTTGACTCCATTTGCGAAGGTTAAAGTAAAGACCGATAAGAAGAAGGAAAATAGAAAGGGAACACATTGTCATCATCACAACAAATGTCAATGAGACACCTGAAATTCCTGAAAAATATTCCATAATAAATCTCCATTTTGTTTAAAACGACCAAAATCGTACTAAAATTGATAAATATAAGTATTTTTTAATTTATAGTGCCTTTCTATCAAGCCGTTTCGATAAAAATGGCATGACCCGACAAAGTCTCTGATAGAAGTTGTACACATTTTGTACCACTTATATTTAAATATTATCACTCAACCGATTTAAAAAATGAAGAAATATAAAAACAAAAAAAGAAAGGCATAACAATTAATTATAAACGGGATAATTGTTGCATGACAAATTAAAACAAAAAGTGACAAGTAAAAATGTCGGAAACGGAAATGCCAGAAACAGAAATGCCGGAAACGGAAATTCCAAAAGAGTTGGAAAAATCGAAAGAATTGGAAGAATCGGAAGAATCGAAAGAATCGGAAGAATTGGAAGAATTGAAAGAATCGGAAGAATCGGAAAACGCTCAAATCATTCCGTCTCAATTCGCATCAAATCTCCGTATTGTTTTAGTGGAACCGCTCTATCAAGGAAATGTCGGTTCCGTCTGCCGTATTATGAAAAACTTCGGATTTTTGAATTTGTATCTCGTCAATCCGTGTGCTCTTGAAGGTGAAGCCAGAGCTATGGCTTCTCATGCCGTTGATGTTTTACAAAACGCCCGCGTTTGTTCAACCATTGAAGAAGCCGTCTCTGACTGCGATGTTGTAATCGGAACAACGGGATCGCGTGCATTTAAGGGATGCGACCACATCCGAACCCCTGCCCTTTCTCCCAAATTATTGAAGGAAAAAATAGAAGAATATCATCCCGACACAAAATTTGCCTTATTATTCGGGCGTGAAGACAGCGGTTTTTCCAATGCCGAACTGTCTTTGTGTTCCATAATTGCAACGATTCCGACCTCTCATATTTATCCGATTATGAATTTGTCCCATGCTGTCGGGGTGATGGTTTATGAACTGTCCGGCGCAAGCCTGACCGGAAAATACAAAACAACAGATTTTGAAAGCTTTAATGCCTTATGCAATCACTTTGAGGATGTTTTAGAAGACATGGAATTTGACCCGCTTAAAAAAGAAAAAATCGCCCTCATGATGAAGCGCATTCTTGGGCGTGCCGACCTGACCGTTTGTGAAGCACGAACATTGCGCGGCATTTTTAGAAACATCCGGTATTATGCCAAAAAATCAAAAGGTGAAGACGTCAGCAAATATCGAAGGGAGATCAAAAACCAATTCGATGATGACGATTTTGAAAAAGAAGCGTATGATTTGGATTTTGAAAATGATTGTGAAAATGATTGATAAGAAAGGTTGATCAATTATGATTAAAAAAACTCTAAAAAACAAAGTGTTGTTTCATCAGGATTGAAAAACACAATTGTTTTTATCAATTTTGTATTATTTCACCATAATCTTTAAGTAATCATTATATCTCTTAAAAGCACAAATATGAAAAATAATTGTTTCTCTCGTTTGATTTTGGTATCATTCGGGGGTAGGCACAATTTTTATTTGAAATGAATTTTCTTTTTGATACCTTTATCTATGTATCAATCTTTTTATTATTCGTTTCATCTTTTTATTCTTATCATTATTTATTTCGGCTTCAAATGTCGGAGGAATGAGCATGGCACAACCCAGTTTAAATATCGGTATGGTCGGACATGTCGACCACGGAAAAACCACACTTGTCAAAGCGTTATCCGGTGTGTGGACGGATACACACAGCGAAGAAATAAAACGCGGGATCTCAATTCGTCTCGGCTACGCTGATGCAATTTTTAGGAAATGCCCAACGTGTGAAGGACCGCAGCGCTATTCTGCTGAAAAGAAATGTGCACACTGTGGCAGCAAAACGGAAGAAATCAAAACGGTTTCATTCGTCGATGCCCCCGGTCACGAAACGCTGATGGCAACCATGCTTTCCGGCGCAGCAATCATGGACGGTGCCATGCTTGTGATTGCTGCCAACGAAACATGCCCGCAGCCGCAGACAAAAGAACACTTAATGGCGCTTAATATCGTCGGTATTCGAAATGTCGTGATTGTCCAAAACAAAATTGACTTGGTTTCAAAGGAGCGTGTCTTGGAACACTACAAAGAAATTAAGAAATTTGTGAAGGGCACTGTTGCTGAAAATGCACCGATTATCCCGCTTTCTGCTCAACAAAACATTAACATTGACGCTTTGATTCAGGCGCTTGATATGCACATTCCGACCCCTGAACACAAAACGGAAATGGATACACAAATGTTGATCGCGCGTTCCTTTGACATCAACCATCCGGGTTTTACTTATGAAGAAATCAAAGGCGGCGTCATCGGAGGTACATTGACTCGAGGTGTTTTCAAAGAAGGCGATGAAGTTGAAATTCGTCCGGGATTGAAAGTGACTTCCGACGGAATAACACGATGGGAGCCGATTCATACAAAAATTACGGAAATTCATGCCGGCAAATCCAAAGTGAAAAAAGCCATTCCGGGAGGTCTTTTGGCACTCGGAACACTGCTTGATCCGTCTTTGACAAAAGGGGATTCGCTCACCGGTCAGGTCGTTGGGAAACCCGGAACACTGCCGCCGACAAGAGAGAATTTTTTGATCAAATTAGACCTTTTAAAACGTGTTGTCGGTGTCACAAACGAATCCGAAATTAATGAAATCAAAACAAGTGAGCCGCTGATGCTGAACATCGGAACAGCCACAACAGTCGGCGTTGTGACAAGCGCCAGAAAAGATGTTGCTGAAGTAAAGTTGAAAAGACCGGTTTGTGTTGAAAAAGGCGCACGTGTTGCCATCAGCAGACGTATCGATTCCAGGTGGCGTTTGATCGGTGTCGGTGTTATCGAAGACTGAATCGGATGAGGCAATCATCAAATCTCGTGTCTCCTGCCTCATTGATACAAACGGCTTTATGATTCCGGTTCAGTTCGGGGTCGATATCTTTTCGGAACTGAATCGTTTGGGCTTTTCCCGTTTTTTGACCGCTTCTGCCGTTCTTCGCGAGTTGACGCATCTGTCTCAGACGGTGTCGGGTTCAGATAAGGCAGCTGTTCGCATTGCTCTTCAACTGGCTCAAAAATGCCAAATCATTGATGATTCAAACTCAAACTCAACATTGCAATCATCTTCCTATGCCGATGACATCCTCTTTAATTATGCTGTTAACAATTCAATTGCCGTATTGACAAATGATGTTCAGTTGCGTCAAAGATTGACTCAAAAAGGCATTCCGGTCATATCCATGCGCCAAACAAAACGGTTGGATTTCGTTTCTCAAAAATAAATCAAATACAAGAAACAAAAAATAAGATCAAAAGCGAAATCAAATGCGAAAGTTAAAAATAAAGGGATGATTTAAGTTTCTAAAAACTCTTTTATATCTATTCATTTATCTATGCTCATTTACATCTAACTTTAATATCATTCATTCCATTCTAAAAAGCAGTGTGTTCTTACGTTTGCTTTAATAAATCAGGTGAAAACTTATGTATAAATTAATGACTCTCGTCGATACAGTTCGCATTGATCCGACACTTCTCGGCGAAGATGTGAAATCCAATGTCAAAAAAGCTTTGAAAACCAAATTGGAAGGAAAAGTTGACAAAAAAATCGGTTGTTTGGTTGCGGTATGCGGTGTTGAGCGCATCGGTGAAGGCCATATCCTTTACGGCGACGGCGCTGTTTATTATGATGTAACGTTTAAAGCCATTATGTTTATTCCCGAAAATCAGGAAATTATTGAAGGCGAAGTCCTTGAAACCGTCAGCTTTGGTGTTTTTATCGGTATCGGTCCGATGGACGGTTTGCTTCACGTCAGTCAAATTACGGATGAATTTATGTCTTATGACGCCAAAAACGGCAGGCTTATTTCAAAAACAGGCAAGAAAGCGATTGGAGAAGGCGACCATGTTCGTGCCAGAATCGTTGCGGTCAGCATTAATGAAAGAGACCCGCGCGAAAGCAAAATCGGCATGACGATGCGCCAGACAGCTCTCGGGCGCAAACAATGGATCGAAGACGCACGCGATAAATCCGGAAAAGAAGGCGGCGGCAAAAAGAAAAAAGGAAAAGGAGAGGACACAAACAATTAATGTGCCCTCATATAAGGTGTTATTATGGCAGAAAAAGTATGCAGAAAATGCATGAGATTGGTCAATGCAGAAAAATGTGAAATTTGTGAGTCAACCGATTTAGCAGAGGAGTGGTTTGGTCTTTTGGTCGTTGTCGACCCGTTAAAATCCGAAATCGCCAAACGCATGAATTACAATTTGGCAGACAAATACGCATTGAAGGTGCGCTGATTGGATCTTTTTTTCAATCTCCCGATCGAGTTTCGCCCGTTCCTGAAAAATCCTTACGGCAAGCTGTATTCAGGAAATGATCCGGCACTGATCGAAAAAATCAATATCCCGTCAGACGCTGTTGTTATTGCTGTCGGCGATGTGACAACCTACAATCTTTTCAAAGCCGGATTTATGCCGCGCTTGTGTTTGATTGACCGCATTACGAAACGTTCCGCTGTTTCAACCGCCATTTTAGACGTCATCTCAAGAACCGATTATATCAATACCTCCGTTAAAAATCCGGCAGGCGTGATTTCAAGCGAAATGGTTTTGTGTATCAAAAAATCATTAGAAACGCCCCACAAACACATTTGCATCAATGTTAATGGCGAAGAAGATTTAGCAACAATTCCCGTCATTGCTTTTTCAAAAGTCGGATCGCTTGTATTATATGGGCAGCCTGATGAAGGCATTGTTTGCGTGACCGTCACGGAAGAAAAGAAAAAAGAAATGAAGGACATGCTTCTTCAAATCTTTACAGCAAAAAATGCTAAAAAGATGAAGAACAGCGTTTTGGTTCCGTCTGAACCCGGTGACAACTTGATTTTGGAAGTTGAAACATTTGTGAAAACGATTTTTTGATTTCATTTTTGTCTTTTTTGAAAAAGATTTATAACCGAGAACTTCCTTTTCAAGACGCTATATCCGACCATCCGTTTTATCGGTTCTCGGAGGTTTCATTATGGAAATTAAAATTATCAAAGACTTACAAAATAAATTATTAAATCGAAGCGAACTGGATTTCACTGTTGAATATGAAGGTCCGACTCCGTCACGCGCCGATGTCAGAAAAAAACTTGCTGCTTTGTTGAACAAAGACTTGGAATTGGTCTTGATTCAAAAAATGGAAGCTGAATATGGTGTTCAGCTCGTCAAAGGATATGCAAAGATCTATGAATCCGAAGACCGCATGAAGCAAGTTGAAAACGAACACATTCTTCTCAGAAACAAAATGCCTGAAGAACCGACAGAAGAAGCTGCTGAAGAAACAGCTGAAACAGCAGCAGAATCTACAGAAGAAACAGTTGAAGAAGCAGCAGAATCTGCCGATGAGCCGGCAGAAGAGGATGAGGAGTGAGTTAAATGGCCGTGAAAGATTATTATAAAGTTGAAGGCAACAAAGTCACCCGCTTAAACAAATTCTGTCCGAAATGCGGACCAGGTGTTTTCCTTTCCGAACACAAAAACAGAAACGCCTGCGGTAAGTGTGGCTACACTGAATTCAAAAAATAATTATTTTTAAGGGAGCAGAAATTTTCTGCCCTTTCTTTTTTTGTTTTAGATTAAACAACGAGGTATCGGTGTTTAATATCCCGAAAGCTCAAAGTATCAAAGCGTTTTTTTAATTCATCCGCTGTTTTTTTCAATTCATCCGCTGTTATTTTCAATTCATCCGCTGTTTTTTTTCAATTCATCCGCTATTTTTTTCAATTCTTCCGCTGCCTTTTTCGCATCATCGCTTCCCATTATCGCAGAAACCACAGCAACACCGTCAATTCCTGTTCCTTTCAAAAGCGGCATTGTCTTTATCGAAATTCCGCCGATGGCAACAACCGGAATGGAAACAGCATTTTTGATTTCCTTTAACTTATCGGGTGGCACGTCCGCTGCATCTTTTTTAGTTCCTGTCGGGAAAACTGCGCCGGCACCTAAATAATCAGCGCCATCCGCCTCCGCAATTTTTGCTTCTTCAATTGTTGATACCGAAACGCCTAAAATTTTATCGGGACCAAGAAGGCGGCGCGCAACCACGGCAGGCAAATCACTTTGACCGACATGGAGACCGTCACAGTCAACTGCAAGTGCAATGTCTAAGCGATCATTGATCAAAAACGGCACTTTTCGACCTGTTTTTACCTCAATTTTTTTTAAAAGAGAAAAAATATGGCGCGCGGATTCATAAAAAGAAAGTGAGTCGGCGTCTTTTTCACGAAGTTGAACAATAGAGACGCCGCCGAGAATTGATTGTTCAATTTGGTGTAAAAACATATCCGGCGGGCAAAATGATCTGTCAGTCACAAGATAAACGGAATAATCAATTTGATCTTTATCAATTTGATCTTTATCAATTTGACCTTTATCATTATCAATTTGATCCGATTTATGATTTTCACTCTTCACAATAATCATTCTTCATAAACGTAAATTTTTGATTTTGTTCGGAAATCGTTTTCATCGATTGATGAAAGTGCATTCATGTATTTTGTATGGAAACTGCCAAGACCGACTTGATTTACTTTATTATTTTCGACAAAATCATGAGCCATCTCTCCGGCAAGTCCGCTTAAAACAAAAGCGGCAACAACGGCATCTAACAGTTTTTCCTTCTCTGCCAAACCAACAGCGCCGGCATAACCGCCGACCAAACTGCTTAAAACGCAGCCGGAGCCTGTAATTTTACAAAGCATCGGATGACCGTTGGCAACATAATATGTCTTTTTGCCGTCTGAAATAATGTCAACTTCACCGGTTGCACCGACAATACAATTGAATTTTAAAGCGGCCTCTTTAACAAGTTGAGAAGCTTCATAAGCATTTTCAAATGTCACGGCATCGGTTGCTGCGGCTTCAACGCCTTTTGTCTGTCCCGAAAAACCGTAAAGCGCACGAATTTCAGACATATTTCCACGAATAATGTCCGGCTGAACTTCTTCAATAATTTGTTTGGAAACAGTATCTCTCAATTTTGTTGCGCCGGCGCCGACAGGATCAAAAATAATCGGGACGCCGATTTTTTTGGCTTTTTTGCCGGCGGCAAGCATACTTTCAACTTGAAGCGGCATGAGTGTTCCGATATTTAAAACAAGAGCGCTTGAAATGGAAACGATATCTTCAACTTCCCGAAGGTCTTCTGACATAATCGGAGCAGCGCCGGCAGCCAGCAAGCCGTTGGCACAATCTGTCATTGTGACACGATTTGTAATACAATGAACCAGCGGAATTTTTTGTTTTACGTTTGCAAGCAATTTTGCAACTTTTTCTGGAGTGTCTTTGGATAATATGAGTGTCACAAAAATAACCTCTGAATATGTAAAAATAGTTCATTTTGATTTTAGAAGAAATATGATAAATAGATTATGCTTCCGATTGATTTTTTACACCAATAATGTATAATTGTCATCACCATTTTCTGAACTGCTGAATTATAATCAACCAATGGTCAATCAATTAACATTATTGCTGTCATTTTCAAAAATAATAAAAAACATAACCAAATGATTCGTCAAATTAAAATTGAATCTGAGATCGGGACAGCTGATATGAAAAATTTGTTTCAAAAATTCGGAAAACCTAGAACATTTTCTTTCGACAAGGGGTAATGTACACAAATTTACAATAATGTATATTGATGTACAAAAGATTAATATATCAATCATTCCTTTTATCCCTCTACGGAGTGACCAACATTGAACATTCATAGAGTTGTTCATGCGTCCTCCGCGGAGTGAACAAATGAGTGATATACAAAATACTGGAACAAATAAGAACAGATACATGGTACTGATTGCCGGCATCGTCATACAGTTTTGTGCCGGAACGATTTACATGTGGAGTGTATTTAAAGAACCTGTTGCACAGTTCCTGAACTGGGACTCGGGATCATCAGGTTTGACGTCATCATTCATGCTCGTGGCATTCGTTGGAGGAATCCTTATTGGCGGTCGCCTTATGGATAAAATCGGACCTAAAAAAATGTGTCTCATCGGAAGTCTGATGATGGCACTTGGAATCCTCGCATCATCGCTGATTACCCCAAATTACCCTTACTTGATTTATCTGACATACGGAATAATAGGCGGATTCGGAGTCGGTACGGTTTATACTTGTACGGTATCCCCTATACAGAAATGGTTCTTTGACAAGCGCGGATTTGCCACAGGCATGATGGTTGGTGCATTCGGTTTTTC
>Ga0099364_10002189_pt1 | contig 31363 bp, 20 predicted proteins | sample TergutTh196P3_FD_73070 | JGI IMG/M metagenome (GOLD analysis project Ga0099364, IMG submission 73070) | Microcerotermes parvus P3 segment gut microbial communities from Pointe-Noire, Republic of the Congo - Th196 P3 | ecosystem: Host-associated > Arthropoda: Insects > Digestive system > Gut ... | reverse complement strand
CGGCAATGCCCCGCCTGTCTTCCGGCGACACGTCGTCCCAGCGGATGCCCGCTATCGGTTCAGCTTCAGTCGAACCGTATACAATATGGATGTCGACATTTTTGTCTATTTTATTCAATAAACTTGGATAGACAGGGGCGCCGCCGAGATAGACGCTTTTTAGGGACGGCAGCCTGCTGTGCCGGAGCAGCTTTTCCATCAGCGCAGGGGAGCATATCGCGCGGGTGACGCGCTCTTTGTCCATTGTCGAGGCCAGCCGCTTAGCGTCTGTTCCCGCCAGGATCCTTTTGTCGGGCAGCAGCGTGGTCATCCGCGCCGCGAGGCTTGCGAGCGTGAAGACCGGCAATGTCCCCAAATCGACATGATCCGCACTATAGTCCAAATGGCGCGACAGGACGTGATATTGGTTTATGAGGAAGCCATGCGAGCGCACGGCGATTTTTGGGACGCCGGTCGTCCCGCTGGTAAACGTGAGGATTGCGGGGTGCTCGGGCGGCAATGCTTCGATGGCGGGGGGTGAACCGGTATGGGGCGCGGCGTCCGCCGTACTTTCCAACGTGCTGTCCGCCGTGCTTTCCGCCGTATTGTCCACCGCTCCTACGGCGGGGACGTCTTTGTCTATCCTCAGCATTTCAATCGTTCGCAACATGGGGTACAGGCTCCGCATGAAGCCGGTAGCGCGATCGCACACGACGATGTCCGGCTTCAGGCGATCCACGCTGCTGTTCACGAAGCCCGCGCCGCGCGAAAAATCTATAAAAATCGGGACCGCGCCGACGCTCCACGCCCCGATCATGGCAGTGTACAATTCTATGGACATGGGGAGAAAGATGAGGACATATTTGCCCCGGTCGGCGCCGCTACCTAGCAGGCGCGCGCCGAAGCGCAGCCCGCCGCCCAACAGTTCCGAATACGTCACGCGGCGTTTGCCCTGGATGAGAGAGGTTTTGCCGCCGGGCTCCAATAATTCCAATATATTCATATTATAAACCTCATATCCATGCTTCGCCCCACTCTATGGTTCGCACAACCTATGCTTTTCCCACACTTTATTGCCTCGCTCAATTTATTACCCTGCTATATGATTTGCCCTGTGGCAAGAAAATTATTTTAATCCTCATAATAATATAGAGTATATTCGCGGATTTTGTCGCTGCCGTACTTGGATATTATATTAAAGGAGTTGTTGCCTTCCGCAATCAGCGCGGCTATTGCCGTCCTTAGCCCCTTGGCGCGACCTGCCTGAACGACTTGGCCCACCATGGCCGCGCCGACGCCCCTGCCGCGGAAATCGGGCAGGACCGCTATGGTCTTCAATATAAGTCTGCCGCCCGACACATAAGAGAACATAAAACCGGCGGGCTTGCCGCCGATCTCCGCAATGATAGCGAGATCGCTGTCGATGGAGGGCAGGAAAGGCTTATAAAGCATTTCAAATGCCTCATAAGATATTTCGCTGTACAGGAAGTTGTCGTCAAAGCCCCGAAGCGATATATCATATATCGTTCGAATGTCGCTTCCGTCGCGGAAGCCGCGCAGCAGCAGATCGCCGTCGAGGAAGCCACGCTTGCCCGGCGCGTGTACCCCGCCGCGCGGCTCCGCTTCGCCGCCTATATAAAATGCGTCGCTGCTGTACCGCTTTAGCGGCTTGTACCCACATGCCTTATATACATCGTTGTACCAGAGCGGGTTCTGCGGCTCCAGCGGGAACGCGGCCTCGCCGCCGGACCAGCTCACCAGGCGGTAGGAATGCCATGTGTCGCCGTTTATCGGGGCAATAACCCGCCTGTGCCCTGCGGCGAGCAGCTCGCGCGTGTACGCCTCGAGCTGCCGCTTGCCAATATCCATGTCCGCCATTTCAAAACAACCGATGTAGCCTTTGTCAGGATATACCATTCATAACCCCCGCAGCCAGCAGGCTTACTGAGAGCGCCACCGCCAGCGCCCCGGTCAATATCATGTTGGCGCGAAATGTTTCGTCGCCCACATTTTTGTAGTCATACTTTTTGTTCAAGTATACCGCAGGCGGTATAGCTGCGGCCAAAAAAACCAAATAAATAACGATAGACAGCCAATGCACCCTCGTGAGCAGCAAAGTCGGCAGCACGATGAACACGACCGCTTTCGCGAGGCCGCACGCTACGGCGAAGCGCATCCCTGCATTGAAAAAGTTGACGAAGCGGCTGTACGTGTTGATGGCCAGGAGGCAGGCGAACGTGAACGAAAAGGCGACGTAGAGGATGTCTCTGTATTGCGGGAAAAAGACGGAAAAATAAAGGCACAGCACACCGACCAGGGTGTTGCTCTCTATGACTTTATATGTCTGTATCATCTGCCGCTCTTCATCCTTCATCATAGGCATGATGCCGAACATCAACAGCAGCATCAGCGGCGGCATCACCCAATAGGGCCCGCCCAATATCATGACCACATAGCCGACGAGCAGGCTGTATGCGATGGAGAGTTTTGTGATGTTCGTGATTTTATATACAAGCAGGGTCGCCACTAAAAAAAACAACATAGTGCCAAAATTTGTGAACATTTGCATAAGCGATTGGTCCGTGTTGTACCGGATGAAGCTATATGTCAACAGCGGCAGCAGCAGGTTGTCGTTGCCATTCGCGGACACCGCTTCAATCATTGCGGCAAGCATCCCTATCAAAAAGCTGATGACCAGTACCTCGGCCCTGCCTATCTCCGTCATGAGCTGCAGTGGGACCAGCGTGCAGATGAACGCGACGATGAAGAACATGGCGCTGCCTTCGCGGCTCTTGGAGTCCTCGCGCGAGTGCGCCATGTTGTAGCGCCCGTAGCTTGTGCCAATCAACGCGGCGGTGCTGTCCGCGAACGTCAGTACCAGGATCGGTATCAGGTATTCGAACGTTGATTTATGCAGCATGTATACAAACACTATGGAGATGACAAAATATATCTCACCGAAGGACTTGCGCGATATGCCCAGCAGCGCTGTGCCGATGCCGTTGCGCAGGTTCTTGTTGAGCCGCAGCAATAGCAGCATGGCAATGGCGGCGACGCCAAGGTACAGCACGGACAGCCTGTGAATAAAAACATACGGCAGGCTGAGCGCTATGCAGCCCATGGTTATGTGTATGATTTTCCTTGAGCCCTCGCCCGACAAGCGATTTGCAAATAGTTTTGTGACCAGCATCACAGTTGAGAGTATTACGAGGACGCCGATCGCCGCAAACAAGTCCCGCATGGTGTCACCTTTATCTAGCTTTCGACCCTATCCAGATAGAATTTACTATAAAAAAACGCCTTGTCGCCCGCGAGATGTCGCGCGTTGTCTTCTTCAGATGTCGACACGCCGTATTTCACGCGCAGCGCCTCGCCACAGGAGCGCGGGGCCAGCATGTTCCAGTAGGCGATCCTGGCGCCGGGCGCCGCTTTTTTTAGCAACTCGCCGTAAATGGCGTCCGCCGCGTCCTGCGTCATATATTCGAATATGTCGCTTAAGTTGGCGGCGTCTATTTTATCGTTGCACCTTTGAATGAACGACTCAACGGATTCTGTATGGAACTCGATGTTATCGAGGTTCCTTCTGATTGCCTCGTAGTTCTCCTCGCGCAGCGCGTATGGATGCGCGGACGAATACTCGCCGTTGAGGATATAGTGCAAGTATGGGTTATCGCTGGCGTCCAGTACCGTAAGCGCGTGTTTTGCGCGCGAAAGGATCCTGTCTGCTACGCTGCCCTCTACATATTTGAAAAACTCCTTGTCGCGCCCGAGGCGGCCCATTAAAAAACGGGAAAAGAACAGGCGGAACATCAACCTCCACCGGCGGTTGTCCCAGACTTTGTCATAAAAATCGCACCGCTCCGCCGCGCTCTTCGGGGCTATAAGCGCTTCAACTTCGCGCCGCGAATGCACAAGCGGCAGCACCTTTTTGCGGAATAACGCGAAATAGCGCTCAAATTTGCCCTGCGCCATAAAACCATCTTTTATCAGCGTGGCGTTGTCCGACCAAAATGCGCGGACGTCCGAAGGCAGTTCCAGCGATTCGAACATGGCGAGCCTGTCCATATTATCAGGGCCGTCATTGTTGGTGTTTTGTGCTGCGCCGGAGGCGCCTTGCACTCCACCGGAGGCGCCTTGCACCCCGCCGAAAGCAAGGTGCTCCTCGTGCGTCAGTTGCCGGTACATGGCTTTTCGCAGCTCGCAGCAGGCGATTTGGGCAAAACTCAAGTCGACGGCATACACCTTCCGGGGGCCCTGCGCAAGCAGCGCGAACGCGTTGTCGCCCGCCGACGCGATTGACAGGACGGCGTCGCCCTCGCCGACGTTGAGCGCCTCGACAAGCAAATCGGCGTCCTCCCATACCTGGGAGTAGCGGATAAAGTCAAACCTTGCGCGATCCTCAATCCCGCTTTTCAATAATCGTCACCTGCCCCTTTTCACCGTCCAGCTCCAATAAGTCCCCTGTCTCGACTGAGGCGAACAGGCCCTTTACCGATACGACGGCGGGGATCCCCATTTCGCGGACGACAATCGCCGCGTGCGACAAAAGGCTCCCGTACTCGACCAGTACCCCTGCAGCGATCGGGAACAGCATGATCCAGCCTGGGTCCGTCCTCTGCGCGACCAAAATCTCGCCGGGCAGTATGGTGGCGCCCCTCGGGTCGGAGATGACCCTCGCCCGCCCGCGCACGACGCCGGGGCAGCAGCCGAGGCCCTGCATTGCCTCGCCGATGCCCGATGCGGCAGCCTGCCCGTCCTTCTCCACCGTGTGACGCACCGACAGATGGACGCAGTCGAAGGTGTCGAAGCGCTCCGGGGCGGCGCCGTCGTACTGCGCGTATTCCGCCTTCCGGACAGAGACGAGGCCCTTCAGATCGGTCGTCGTCGCCGTTCCTTCGATATAACCCAGTATTTCCTCAAGCTCCAGATAAAAAATATCGTTTTGCGCTTCAATGGCGTCGAAGCTTGCCAGGCGCATGCCGAACTCCTTGGCGATTTTCCGGACCTGCCCGAACACCCGCGTGCGCTCGAATCGCAGGTTCTCCCTGTTCCTAATGGTCCTGCGCGTGTGCTTCAGCAAAAAATTGAAAAAAAGCCCCTTGAGCGGCGGCGCCTCCGGTTCTGAAACTTGCGCTACGCTGCCTGCTCGCAGCTTTGCTGCATAGCTGTCGACGGCGTTATACAGGGTTTCGGGATTGTCGTTTAACGTTTCGCTTTCGAGCTTCAGCTCGTTTATGCACCGGTCGCCGAACTTGTCCAGGTAATATGCGATTTTTTCGCTTATGTCACCGCCGCGAGCCTTTATCTGCGCCATTTCGCGGACGAGCTTCGCCGGCTCCGCGCTTATGATGTCCCCCGTGTTGCGGAGCAGCGCGTTGAACGCGGTTTCGTCGCCGCCGGAATAGCGTTTCCGCAGCAAACCGTAAAAAATCATCGCATAAAAATCGTTGATAACGGGTGCGTCCCAGTGCTTTAGCAGCTTTGATTCGATATTGCGGTAGTAGCCCGCCAGCTCGCCGAGCGTCATCGAGCCCAAATCGACAGATGTAATCGTCTCATTGAGCAGCTTATAAAAGGCCCTGACGTTGGCGTCGTTTTTTCTGTAGTACCACAGGAGCCTTGCGGCCGTGCCGACGAGCGACCCGCCGGAGGGGGAGGGGAGGAGCGCGCGGACGCCGTCGGGCAGCTCGTCCTTGACGCCCATCATCTGTTCCATGAATTTCGCGTTGTGCTTGTATCCCGGCAGGATTGCGACCAGCTTGTACCAGGAGAGCATGTTGTAGTACACCTGGCCGCCGTGCAGCCCGAGCATATGGGTGAAAATATACTCGTTTTCGGCGATCTTTGCCTCGCTGACGTTCATCGCCCTCGCCATCTCGCGGTAGACGTGCTCGTACGCGAGGCGGATAAGGCTGAACGTCAGCGGCGTGGTGACCCCGTTGTAGCTCTCGGCGATGTTGCTGTTGTCCCAGATGTTTATGCCGGTTGCGGCGCCGCTATCTCCGCTGCCGCCGATGCCGCCGTCTGCGTTGGCGTTTGCACCACCACCGCCGTTGACACCGCCGCCGCTGCCGATACCGCCGCCGGTGAATTTTCGCAACGTTGTAATGGGGCGCGACTGCAGCAAAAACAACCGCTCGCCCTCATATGCCCACTCTATGTCCTGGTAGCGGCCAAAAAACTTGCTCGCTTTTGCACAGAGCCGCGCGATTTCAAGGCATTGATCGCCTGACAGGATGCCGCCGCCTTTTTCGTCGCCGACTATTTCACCGCCGCCGACCTCACCGCTGGTCGCGCCGCTTGCCCCGCCGCCGCCACTGCTGCGTTTGACGCGCCCGCCGCGCACTGTATATGTCTCGGCGTCCACAGAGCCGTCGACGAGTTTGTCGCCCAGCCCGCGGACCGCGCTGATTATGCATTCTCTGGTATCGCCGGTCACGGGGTTCGCCCCGAACGCCACGCCCGCGCTGTCCGCCCTAACCATCTGTTGAACCAGCACGGCGGGGACAGGCGCCTTGCCCAGCCCGCGCTCTCGCACATAGGCGGCTACCCGCTCGCTGCCTGCTGAGCCGCGCACCTTTTGGACATATGAATAAACGTCCGCTCTTTGAATGTTCAAATAAGTTTCAAACTGGCCCGCAAACGAATGGTCCGACCCATCCTCGACCGCCGCTGACGAGCGGACGGCAAACAGCGTGCCGTCGGTGAAGCCACGCAGCGCCAACGCCACATCGCCCTCTTCGCCGCCCCCCTCAGCGCCGCCATCCTCCTCGACGCGGTCATCACCGTTGGCGCTGACGACGAACCACGCCGGGATGCTGTCCGTCACACCCGCGAGCCTCGCCAGCGCGCCGGCCTTGCCGCCGATTTTAACCAAATCATAATTATCTTTGTCGTATACCATTTTATAGAGCCTCGATTTTATTAACTTAAGAACTCGTAACGCAAATAAAAACGAGTTATTAAGTTACTAACGCCGCGCAACGCGCGGTGCGAACGCGTAGCGTTCGTAAGGCGGGGGAAATCGCATTTTCCCCGCCACATTGGGGTGTGGGGCTTGCCCCACATTATTTATCATATGAAAAAAGGCATGAAGCCCAGTATGGCGTGCATCACAATCATCCAGACGCCCGGCAGCACCGTGAATATCTTGGCGTTCCCAGGCGTCGGGCTCTTGGCGAACCGGGCGGCGGCAAACGTAGCCAAAATGTATAATGGCAGCAGCACGCACATCATGATCCATCCGACGCGCACCTGGAAGCCCGCCAGTATCGTGCTGGCGCCCGAAATGGTCATGCATATCATCCAAACCACCATCGCCCGCCTGGGCCCCCATATCTGCGTATATGTATCCACGCCGTACTCCTCGTTCTCCGGGGCGCGCAGCTTGCGCCCGACCTCCACGACCGTCCCGTCGCAGAAGCTCGATATCATGTACAATGTAATGCCGAGGCTGAGCGCGCCGCCGCGCGGCAGCCATTCCACCGCCGTCGCGTACATGTCGATGAGCGGCATGATCAACATGTGGCTGACCAAATACAGCGTCGGGTGCGCCTTCAGCCATTTAGGGACGCCGAATTCCAACGACATCAGCGTAAACCAGATATAGCACAGGGCAAGCACGCCCAAAAGGCGAACGTCGACTAAGCAGCATAGGGCGATCTGGGCAACTACCAGCGCCGCCCCGATATAGCGCAGTTCCTTTAACTTGACCAGGCCGCGTTGCACCGGGCGGTATGGGCGGTAAAGGCTGTCTTCCTCGAAGTCCTTGTGCTCGTCGGCGATACGCATGAGCATGAACCAAAACAGCGTGGTCAGTATCGCCGTGGCGGCCTGCAGGGCGGAGACGCCGGAAAGCTGCGCATGCGGGTTGTCCAGATGCATGGAATAACTAATCGAGCTGAACCCGAACACCGCCATCAGCGGTATATATGCCAATATGGGGAAACGCTCTTTTTGATATACCCACCACCGGTTCAAATGCCAACCTCACTTCCCGTGATTAATGACCATTTATTTATATAAATCATCTAAACCATATAGATATTATATATAATAGCGCGTTTGCCGCATATTGGCAATGGCCCCGCCGACGCCGCTCCAAACCCCCGAGGCGATGGTACAATGATTTTGCACGCCGCCCGGCGCATTAGCAGGTATTTGCCGTAGCTACGCAAAAATGCCGCGACTAATTTCCGCAATGTTAGCATTGACGGCTACCCCTTATAGGACTCCGGCCCATTTATATATTTTTTATTTCGATTTTATGTCTTCAAGGCTTTCCAAGACGCAACCTTTGGCGTTGATGACCGTTTCCAGCCGTTCTCTGCAGTTGCTCTTGCCGCTCATGGACACCATTTTTATATCAATTTTTTTGCCCGGCGGCAGCAGTGCGAGCGCGGCGATAAAAGGCGGCGCCGGGTTGTCCGCCCACACGGGAGACAGCATGATCAGTCGGTCATAATACGCTAAATCCACATTCAATGGCTGGATGGGCCACGGCTTGTTACGCATAACCGCAATGATCCCGGCAGTGTACGCCTTAAGCTTCGCCGGGCGCTTTATGTCTAAAATTTCCACTATGTCCATAGATTTTTTTACGGCAAGCGCCTGTGCGATAGCCTTTGTTGTACCGCCGTATGAATAAAATAAGACCAATGTTTTCATATCTGCACTCCTCCATAAAATATATTATTACATAGCTATTTTTCATTAACAAGGCGATATCGGAATTCGGAATTGATGCGGCGATGAAAATCCATGTTATAATGGATGGATGGGCAGTTTCATTGAATTGATCGGCGTGACGAAGAGCTACCGGATGGGCGAGGTCACCGTGAACGCGCTGGATGGCGCGACTTTCCACATAGAGGAAGGCGAGTTCGCACTGATTGTCGGGCCGAGCGGCGCGGGCAAGTCTACGGTGCTCAACATCCTGGGCGGGATGGACACGTCGGATCGCGGCGAAATCATTGTGGACGGGCGGGCAATCAACACGTTTTCGCGCAACCGTCTGATCGCGTACAGGCGCTACGATATCGGCTTTGTTTTCCAGTTCTATAATTTGATGCAAAACCTCACCGCGCTCGAAAACGTGGAACTCGCCTCGCAGATCAGCCGGAGGCCGCTCGACCCCAGGGCTGTGCTGGGCGACGTCGGCCTTGGCCACCGGATGTCGAATTTCCCGGCGCAACTGTCGGGCGGGGAACAGCAGCGCGTCTCCATCGCACGGGCGATAGCGAAGAACCCCAAGCTTTTGCTATGCGACGAGCCGACCGGTGCCTTGGACTATGTCACCGGCAAGGGCGTCCTGGGGCTTCTGCGGGACATATGCAGGGATCGGGGCATCGTGATTGTGCTCATCACGCACAACCTGGCGATCATGCCGATGGCTGACCGCGTCATCAGGATGAAAAACGGCGCGGTCGAGAGCATCACCGTAAACAGCTCCCCGGTGCCGATAGACGATATAGAGTGGTAGGAAAATAGGACGGTTATCATATGTATCGCGCGTTCCGCAAGGACGTTGTCCGTGAAATTAAAAATACCTTTGGCCGCTTCCTTGCGATTTTCGCGATCGTGTTCTTGGGCGTCGCATTCTACACGGGGATCGGCACGACGGGCTTGAACATGAAGGCCACCGGAGATCAATACTTCGCCGAAAAGAACCTCATGGACATTCGCGTCTTGTCGACTTACGGCATAAATGACAACGATATAAAAGCCATATCCGGCGTCGAGGGGGTCGAGGCAGTATACCCATCGTACAATATGGACGCGCTCGTCCAAAACGACGACGCCCAGATTGTCGTAAAAATACACAGCCTCGACTCGGCGGACGTGACAGGCGCAGCAGGTGCGGCAGGTGCGGCAGGTGCAGTAAACGGCCTCACCGTGGCTTCCGGGCGGATGCCGCTCGCCGCGAACGAAGCCGTCGCGGAAAGGGGCTTTGCCAGGGCGCTCGGGCTTGAACTGGGTGATTATTTTATCTTGGAAAGCGGTAAAAAAACCGATTTGCGCGACTCGCTAAAAAATGTGCGCTTTCGGCTCGTGGGCATAACGCACGCATCGTATTACGTGTCGAACGCGGAGCGCGGGCCCTCGTCGATCGGCAGCGGCGCGGCGCACTATTATATGTATATTCCCGAGTCTAATTTCCGTCGAAACATATACAGCGAGGCATTCGTCACAGTGAGCGGAGCGCGCGGGATCCCGTGCTACGGCACGGAGTATGAGGATTTGATAGACGGGGTCGCCGACAGGCTGGAAGCGGTGGGGGACATACGCGTTGGCGAGCGGTACATTGAAGTGACAAGCGACGCATACATGAGCCTGGAAGCGGCTGAAACGGAGCTGGAGGCGTCCAGGGTGGCTGCGGTCGGCGAGTTTGAAAGGCTGCACGACGAGATAGGCGCCGCCAGGCAATCGCTGGAAGCGGCGCGGCGCGGCCTGGGCGTCCGGCAGGGGGGCGTCTATGCCGGGATGCGGGAGCTGGATATGGCGAGGGACAGCGTCCGGGGCGGCATCGCTGCGCTGGGCGACGCTGCCGGGGCGGCCCAGGCGCGCGAACGGGAGCTGTCGCGCATCAGCTTCACGATTGTAGAGGCGATAGCCTCTTTGGATCGGGAGGCCGCCGGGCTGGTCGAGATGGAGGCCCTCGCCGGCGCGGCATTTATGGACGATCCGCAAAGCCATGCGGCATATATGGACGGGATATCAGGGGCGCGCTCCGCCATAGCCGCCACCCGCTCCGCGTTGCAGGGCGATTTGGAAGCCGCGCTCGCCGGGGAAGCGGCGGCCAGGGGGGCGGGGTACGGCGCCGCCGACATGCGCGCGTCGCTGGAGGCGCAACTGGCTGAGCTGTCGCGGCAGGCTGACGTGCTCGCGGACGGGGAGATTGAGATATCGGGCGGTTATGTGGAGATAAACCGGGGCATCGACGAGCTGAACAGGCAATATACGCTTTTACTGGATCAAGAGGCCGACGCCTACAGGCAGATGGATGAGTCGCTCATGCGAATAAAGTCCGCCAGGAAGGCACTCGATGATATGGACAAGCCGAAATGGTACGTGATGGACAGGGACTCAAACCCGGGGTACTCCGGCTTTTTTGGCGACGCGGAGAAAGTGGAAGCCATAGGCCGGGTGTTCCCGTTTTTGTTTTATGTCGTGGCGGCGCTCGTGAGCCTCACCACCATGACGCGGCTGGTCGAGGAGAGGCGCATAGAGATTGGCACGCTGAAGTCGCTCGGCTACGGCGACTATAAAATAATGTCGAAATACATAATCTACGCCACCGTACCCACAGTCCTCGGTGGAATATTCGGCGGCTACGTGGGAATGCAGTTTTTTCCCGCGATAATTATATCCGCGTATCAGTCGCTCTATGCCATCCCGGACCCTGTGGCCGCGCTCAACGCGGATTTTTGGCTCCTCGGGACGGCGATAGGCTCGGTCAGCACGCTGGGGGCGACCGTGGCGGCCTGCTCGCACGAACTGCGCGCGCCGCCCTCAATCCTCATGAGGTCGAAGGCCCCGAAACGCGGAGCGCGCATATTTTTAGAACGCGTCCCGCTGGTTTGGAGCAGCCTGACATTTATATGGAAAGTGACGATCAGAAACATCGTGCGGTACAAAAAGCGTTTTTTCATGACCATCACCGGCATCGCAGGCTGCACAGCGTTGCTCATGACCGGGTTCGGGCTGAGGGATTCGATTGAGACGATGATATTCCTCCAATACGGCGGGGTTAATTTATACGATATAACGGTTTCGTTCACGGACACCGCCAAAACGTCCGAACTCGACTCGGTGGAGGCGCTGCTGCAGAACAGCGAAATCGTGAGCGGCGTCATGCCTTTCCGTCAAAAAATATACGACTCCGGCAGCTATGGGGGCGGCAAAAGCGCCATATCGGTGAATCTGGTCGTGCCTTCGGAAGTCGCGACGTTCCACAGTTTTGTCAATTTGCGCGACCGGCTGACCCATGCAAGGGTGTCCATCGCCGAAAGCGGGGTCGTGGTAACGGAAAAGCTGGCCAGCCAGCTCGGCGTCGGCCGGGGGGACGTTTTTTATATAGAGGTCGATGGCGAGCGACTGGATATGACTGTGGCGGACATAACGGAGAACTACTACATGCACTATATATTTATGCATGAAAGCATGTATATGGAGCTGTTTGGCGAGGCGCCCGAATACAATGCGATGTACGCGCTGTTCGGCAGCCACACGGAGGACCAGAAGCATGAGTTGGCGAATGCACTGCTTGATAAGAAGGGCGTGGGCGCGATTTTTTTGACCAGCACTATATTCAATTCGTTCAACAGCGTCGTAAACAGCCTGAACTTCGTCATATTGGTGCTGATCGTCTCCGCCGCCGCGCTGGCGGTCGTCGTGCTGCTCAACCTCACGAGCATCAACATCAGCGAGAGGAAGCGCGAGCTGGCGACTATTGAGGTTTTGGGTTTTTTCGACCGCGAGGTGTCGGCATATGTATACAGGGAAAATATTGTACTGACGCTTATCGGCGCAGCCGCAGGCCTCGTGCTGGGCGTGGCGCTGCACGCGTTCGTGATCCAGACGGCGGAGACGGACTTTATGATGTTCGGGCGCAGCATCAAGCCGGAGAGTTTTTTATACTCGACGCTGCTGACGCTGGTGTTCGCGTCGTTCGTCAATGTGATTACAGCCAAAAAGCTGCGTGGGATTGACATGGTGGAGGCGCTGAAAAGCGTGGAATGATAATGTGGAGCGTGCAACGCGTCGGACATGGCGCAAAATTGGGCATGCGCGAGGTGGGATATTGAAAATTACCGATAGCGGCGACAATTCCGGCGGCGGCAGGTTCGGCAGCGATAGACTCGGGAGCGGCGGCAATGCGCAAAAGACTGGCGAGGGCGCAAGCGCCTACGAAGAGTTAGAGCTAGAGACGCATGACGACAATGGGCACGGCGATGAAGCGTACGACGAGATTATATACGAGGTTGAAGCATACGATGATACCATATACGATGATGTGGTATATGAAAAAGCTATATATGATGATGAAGCGTACGACTATGGCGACGACTACGTCGACGACGAAATTGGCGCTGACGTCGGCGCAGACGAAGACGAAGACGCTGACGCAGACACAGATGCTGACACAGATGCTGACATAGACGCAGACACAGATGCAGATGCAGACGCAGACGGTGACACTTCCTCTCTTGTGAGTTTTGACGTCGACGCCCCCATATCTATCGATAAAAAAGGCGCGCGCAGCATGCGGCGGCGAAGCGGATTGAGAGTGGCCGGCGCCGTGGCTCGCTTTACGCTGCGCCTGTTCAAGCGGCTGGTCATTTTAGCTGTATTGCTCGCTATCGCCGCCGCGTTCTATTATTACTATCGCATATACCTGCCGGACGCAGGCGAAGCGAAGGAGTACCTGCTCATAGAAGCTGTCTACAAGGATCTGTATTCATCTGTAGGCGCGACGGGGAAGATAGCGGCAGCCGACGAGTATTCGATATATCTGAAAGCCTCGCAGAGGGTCGAGACGGTCCACGTCAAAGAGGGGGACCGCGTTTACGCCGGGCAGGTACTGATCACATACGACATCGCATCCGAGCTGAAAACCCTCGAGCAAAAAAAGCAGATAGCGCGCATCAACCAGTTGAACGCCGAGCTGGGCGCGCAGAGCATCGCGCTGCCCGCCGCTGGCAACGAGTTGCTGTCGTACACGGCAGACGTAAACAGCGCGAGAAAGGCCATTTCGGATTCGGAAAACGCCATTGAGAGCATAAAAATTCGCATAAACCAGCAGCGCATCAGGGTGGACGACGCCAAGAGCCTGGTCGACAAGAACGGGGAACTGTACGAGCAGGGGTTCTTGACCAGGGACGAATACGATCTCTCCGTGTCCGCGCACAAAAGCGCGGAGCAGTCCATCAACGACCTCAATCTCACGCTGGAGGGCGAGGAGCGGAACCTGGAATACAGGCGCTCGCAGCTCACGGAGGCCGAGCAGAGGCTGTCGAATGTGAGGAGCTCGCTCGGCGACGAGGCGAGCAGGCTCAGGTACGAGCAGCAGTTGAATATCGCGGAGCTGTCGCGGATCGAAATCGAGCAGATCGACGACGACATCGCCAACCTCGTTGAGCGTACGCTTAGCCCGATCCGGGGCAACGTGGACTATATAGGCGTGGTCGATGGCTCGACCGCGTCGCGCGGCAATCCCGTTATCAGGCTGTCGGACATGTCGGCGCTGATAGTGAAGGCGGACATATCCCAATACGACGCGCCAAGGCTCTCCATCGGCCACAGGGTGGACGTCTATATCGCAGGACTGCCTGACAGGCCCTACAGCGGGACGATAACCAAAATAGCGGCGGCGTCGCTGGAGAAGGAGAGCGGCTCCGAAAAAGAGGTGGTCGTGCCTGTGGAGATCGAGCTTTTGGACGCCGACGACAAAATAAGGGCCGGCTACAGCGTGGACATTGAGGTGATCGACCGGGAGATGGCGGACAGGCTCAGCCTGCCGTCGCAGGTCATTTTCAGCGACGGGCAGGAGCAGTTCGTTTATGTGCTTGCCGAGCCGGGGGCCGCCGAGTTGGGGGCTGCCGAGCCGGGAGCCGCCGAGTCGGGTGTCAACAAGCCAGTTGCTGGTGAGCGGGGGGCTGCCAACCCATCGGGACTCTCCGGTGCGGACTCTGCACAAGCAGCCGCTTCCGGCGCGGAATCATCCGCAGACGGGCTATCCGTTGACGGGTCTTCCACAGATGAGTCTTCCACAGACGGGTCTTCCTCCGATGATATGGCTAAAGCGGAATTTTCCATTATAGATGGGCTGATATCCATCAGGGACTTGGACGGTGCGATAGAATACGGCGGCGCGCTGCTTGCGTATGGGCTTGAAAAAGCCGACAGCCTGTTCCCGAGGCGCGTATCCGACGATCCGGTCCCCGTCAGGCGGCATGTCACCACCGGCTTTTCCGGCGACAACGGCGTCGAAATCATATCGGGACTGTCGCCGGGCGATAAAGTCGTCATGAACCCGTAAAATCAGTAAAGCTTGATGTTGAACATGTGCTGATGATAAAATGACCGATATGGCATTTTAAGAGTATTTGGAGGGCAGTAAAATGGTCACGCAGATGAAAGAACGCCTGGAGCAGATAGAGAAAGAAGCGTCCGAAGCGCTGGCGGCTGTGGTTGCGGCCAAGGATCTGGAGGCGATCAGGCTGCGCTTCCTTGGCAGGAAGGGCGAACTCACCGCCGTGCTGCGCGGCATGCTGTCCCTGTCGCCCGAGGAGCGGCCGGCGGCAGGGCTGCTGGTGAACGAAGCGCGCGGGCGCGTCGAAGGTTTGTTTGCCAAGGTCGAGTCGGTTCTTGCGGCCAAGGCGCTCGAAGAGCGCATTGCATCGGAAACGCTGGACATAACCCTGCCGGGGCTGCGCCCCGCGATAGGGCGCAGGCACCCGATAACGCTGGCGACAGACGCGATAAGCGAAGTGTTCCTCGGCATGGGCTATGAAATCGCGGAGGGCCCCGATATCGAGCTGGACAGGTTCAACTTTGAAATGCTGAACATCCCCAAGGGGCACCCGGCCCGCGACGTCCAGGACTCGTTCTTCATAGACGACAACATCGTGCTGCGCACCCACACCTCCCCGGTACAGGTGCGGGCGATGCTCACGCGGGAGCTGCCCATCAGGATCATCTGCCCCGGCAGGACGTTCCGCATCGACGAGCTTGACGCGACCCATTCTCCGGTCTTCTACCAAATTGAAGGGCTCGTCGTCGACGTCGGCGTCACGATGGGGGACTTAATTGGGACACTTAAAATATTCGCGGAGTCTGTGTTCGGCAAAGACACGCAAATACGCTTGCGGCCGCACCATTTCCAGTTCACGGAGCCTAGCGCGGAAGTCGACGTCACTTGCTGGGAATGCGGCGGGAAGGGCTGTCGCGTGTGCAAGTTCGAGGGCTTCGTAGAGCTGCTCGGCGCGGGGATGGTGAACCCGAAGGTGCTGTCGATGTGCGGAGTCGACCCGGACGTCTACAGCGGGTTCGCGTTTGGGCTCGGCATCGAACGCGTGGCATTGTGTAAGTACAACATCAGCTCGCTGCGGCTACTGTATGAGAACGATATAAGGTTCCTGCAGCAGGGCTAATACGCGGGTATATGTGCGCGGTGATATATGCGCGAGGATATTTTTATAAGGATAAATTTATAGAAGGATTTATATAACATGCTTATACCGTTAAAATGGCTCAAAGAATATACGGACGTACAGTGCGGCGCGCACGAGCTGGCGCGGGAGATGACGTTTACCGGCTCCAAGGCGGAAGGGGTTCGGGAGCTGGGCGCCGACATAGATAATGTCGTCGTCGGTAGGCTGCTGACGTTTGAACGGCACCCCGACGCGGACAAGCTGTTCGTCTCGGACGTGGACGTCGGACGGGGAGCGCCCGTGCGGATCGTCACCGGCGCCGACAACATCCGGGCGGGGGACGTCGTGCCGATCGCCCTGGACAAGTCCACGCTGCCCGGGGGCAAAACGATAAAGGCAACGAAGATGCGGGGGATAGTTTCCGAGGGGATGATGTGCTCGATTGAGGAGCTGAACCTGTCGAAGGCCGACTACCCGGACGCCGCAGAAGACGGCATAATGGTGCTTGACCCGTCATGCAAGCCAGGTGCGGACATCAGGGAGGTTCTGGGCCTCGACGACTCCGTGATCGATTTTGAGATCACGACGAACCGGCCCGACTGTTTGAGTGTGCTGGGGCTGGCGCGGGAGGCGGCGGCGACGATGGGCGCGGGGTTCACGCCGCCGAAGGTCCTGGCCGCCGGGCTGGAAACCTGTTGTTTTAGCGACGCCGCCGAAGCTGCAGGCGCCGCTGAAACTACCGGCGACGCCGCAACAGCTGCAAAGACCAGCGAAATCGTGGGCGTCGAGATTCAAAGCCCCGACCTGTGCTACCGCTACACGGCGCGGGCCATAACAGGGGTGACGGTCGGGGAGTCGCCGGACTGGATGAAGATACGGCTCCGCAACTGCGGGATCAGGCCGATCAACAACATTGTCGACGTCACCAATTATGTCATGCTGGAGACGGGGCAGCCGCTGCATGCCTTTGACGCCCGTTTTGTAGAGGGCGGGAAAATCATCGTGAGGAACGCCCGCGATGGCGAGCCTGTACGCACGCTGGACGGGGACGACAGGGCGCTCGGCGCGGACGTCCTCGTGATCGCAGACGCCAACAGGCCCATCGCCGTTGCCGGGGTCATGGGCGGCGAGAACTCGGAAATCCTGCCCGACACAAAAACCGTGATCATAGAATCCGCGAACTTCAACGGGACATCAGTGCGCAGGACCGCGCGCAAGCTGGGCATGCGGACGGAGTCGTCGTCGCGCTTTGAGAAGGGGCTCGACCCCAATATGACGCTCCCTGCTGCGGACAGGGCGGCGCAGCTCATCGTGGAGCTGGGCGCGGGGGTAGCGGCGCAAGGCTATATAGACGTATACCCGGCTCCGCGCGGGCCTGTCTCCATCGCGTTCAATCCGGAGCGGATCAACGCACTGCTCGGGACGGACATCGGTCGGGGCGACATGCTGGAGATACTGCGCAAGGCGGACCTTGCATATAACGAGCAGGACGGTAATATAATTGCCCCAACATACAGGGTGGATATGTCGATGGAGGCAGACCTGGCCGAAGAGGTGGCGCGCTTCTACGGCTATAACAATATAACGGCCACACTTAGCCCAGGCACGACGACGACAATCGGCGTATTAACCGGGCCCCAGCGCTTGAAGAGGATCGCACTCGACGCGCTGCTGGCTTGCGGCTATAGCGAAATTTACACGTTCTCGTTCCAGAGCCCGAAAGTATATGACAGGCTGCGGCTTCCGGCCGACAGCGGACTGCGGGCCGCCGTCCGTGTCGCAAACCCGCTAAACGAGGATATGAGCCTGATGCGCACGACAGCACTCCCGGAAATGTTTAAAACTATTTCTGATAACTACAGCCAGCGGATAAGCGGCGCCGCGTTTTTTGAGTTAGCCTCCGTGTACAGCCCGGCGAAAAAAAGCGGCGACGAGCTCTACGATATCGTCAATGCGGAAACGGTCGATGTGGCGGCGGCGGGTGAGTTCCTCCCGGAGCAAAAAAGCGAGCTGACGCTCGGCGCGTACGGTAGCGAGCACACGTTTTTTACCATGAAGGGCGTCGTCGAAAATCTACTCGGGTCGCTCGGCGTGAAGGGATTCCGGTTTTCGCAGTGTGCGGACGTGCCCTACATGCATCCGGGGCGCTCAGCCTATGTGCTGCTTGCGAATAAAAAGGTGGTGGGTTTATTCGGCGAGGTGCGGCCGGAAGTCGCGGACGCGTTCTCGCTGCCCGATCATGCGCTTTCGGGCGTCCTGTCGCTGGATGCGTTGTTCAGCGCTGCGGATACCGGGCGCTCATATGACGCGCCGCCTAAATACCCGCCGATCCCGCGCGATCTATCGCTGCTGATCGGAAGCGGAGTCCCTGCGGGCGACATAATGGCTGTCATAAAAAAATGCGGCGGCGCGATATTGGAGAGCGCGAGCGTCTTCGACGTGTATGTGGGCGCGCAGGTGCCGGAGGGGCAAAAGAGCATCGCATTTTCGCTGGTGTTCCGCTCGGGCGAGCGCACCCTCAAGGACGACGAGGTGGCGTCGCGCATGTCAAAGATTGTGGAAGTGTTGGGCAAAGAGTTCAACGCGACGCTAAGGAGCTGACCATGGGAGCTACAGACGCGATGGAGAGCCGAGGCTACTGGGATTTGGGCGACATCCGGCTGCGCGCTGCGGAGCTGGCGGATGCCGCTATGTTCACGGAGCATTTCCGTACGAGTCCTGCGCGAACGGAGCGAGCGTTTGATAGGGTGAGGCTCCCGACTGTGTACAGCGAAGCGGAAAAATGGCTCCAAGGCTACGGCCCGCATGCGGATGAGAGCCGCGACGACAGGCAGGTTTTTGTTATAGAGGCGTCGCAGGGCGGCGATTTTATGGGATATATAGACGTCTGGGAAGCCGACAGCCGCAACGGCGTGTTCAAAACAGGTATAAAAATGCTGGAGGGCAAAGCGGGGAAAGGCTATGCGACACGCGCCTTTGCCCGCGTGCTGGAGTACTACTTCAGCGAGCTCCGGTACCAAAAATGCGCCATCTATATATACGACTTCAACGAGGCATCGCACCGCTTCCACAAGAAGCTGGGCTTTAAAGAGGAGGGGCGGCTCCGTCGCGAGTACTATTCCAATGGTCGCTTCCACGACTCCATCTGCTACGGCTTGTTGGCGGAAGAATTTCAGAACCAGTAAAAACACCCTCACATAGGCATTGTACTGTGCCTATTGTGGCGGCTCTCGAAGCCGCCATGTGCCATTACCGCACCGCGCCCTGCCGTCACGCTCCTACGAAAACACATATGTTGATTGTTTATTTCCCTGGGCGCATGGTATATAGTTATATGCGGATACAACACGGTTTCCGCGAGGCTTATGGTGCGGAGGCGCAGTGGATATGGAAACGAGGGTCGCCGATTATATAACGGGCAAATTTAATGAAATTAGGGCGCGCGTCCCCGTAAAACTGGACGGATTTTTGTCGACGCAATCATTCGAATCGACACAATCGTTCGAGTCGACGCAATCGTTCGAGCAGCAGTTGGCGCAGAGCTCCGCTTCGATGGAGGCCGACGCCGCGCATAAGGCGCTGGCTGAAACGTTCGAAACGCCCATTCAGGATTTGGCGAAAACCAATATGGTGATTTTCCCCAACATCATACAGGCGCAGGAGGAACCGCCACCGGCAGAGGAGGGGCAGTCCCAAGCGCCTACAGACGGCAATGGCGGCGACAACGGCGACAGCGGCGCCAATGGCGGAAATGGGCAGGGCAGCAACGGCGGCGACGATGGCGATTGGGTGCAATATGACGGCTACGACTACGACTACGACAGCAATGATATAGACGGCTATGTCTTTGACCCCTACGAATATGACGGGGACAATTTTGAAGACTACGGGATAAATGATTACGACTGGAACGCGGAGGCTTGGGAGAGCTACAGCGAAAATGGCGCAGCCGCCGATGACTTCTGGTATGACGACAGCGATGATTTCGACGACGACGGGTACCTCGCCGATGTCTACCGCGAAGCGGACAGCCTGTATAATGCCGGGGCGATCGCCGCCGAAGCATATGACACGGTGAACGCGGATCGCCAGGCGACGATAGATTATATAAATAGATATGGGGACGCCTACACGCGCGAAATAATCGAAAGCTCCATCATGCGCGCGTCAGTGCAGTATGGGATCGATCACAACCTGATACGCGCGGTCATCACGCAGGAGTCCAGTTTCAAGCCATCGAGCCTTTCGTCTGCGGGGGCGCAGGGTCTCATGCAGTTAATGCCCGCGACTGCGGCTTCGTTGGGCGTGCAGAACCCGTGGGACATTGACGAAAACATCGATGGCGGCACGAAACTCTTGCGAAAGCACTTAGAAAATTACAAGGGCGATCTGGCCATGGCGCTCGCCGCGTACAACGCTGGGCCGGGGGCGGTGCAGCGCTACAATGGCGTGCCTCCGTATTCTGAGACGCAGGACTACATAAAAAAAGTCATGGGATACTATGAACGCTACACGGTAGGCAGTATTTAATAGCTGGTAATATATAATAGCAAGCAGTATATAATAACAGTATGTAGCAATATAAAGCATAGCTTGCATCTTGCATGTAGGATGATAGGATAGCTTGTTATGTAGGATAGCTTGTATATAGCATAACAATAGATTTTGATTTTTTTATGCAATGATTAAAATGAATAAAATTGATTATTTAGTCCACATAATGGAGGGCATATAAATCTTGAATAAAATTGGCGTCCTGGGCGGCACGTTTGACCCGATCCATATCGGGCATTTGATGTTGGCGGATCAAGCCGCCTCGTCGTTGGGCCTGTCCCAGGTGCTTTTTGTTCCGACGGGTTTGCCCCCGCATAAAGATCAGACGAAAATCACCGCGACCGGGCACAGGATGGAAATGGTGAGGCTCGCGGTCAGTGGGAACGACATGTTTGTGGTGTCGGGCGTCGAATGCGACAGCCCCGGCGTTAGTTATACCTACGCAACGATAGAGTCGCTGCAGGCAATGTATGGCCGGGGCGCCGAGATTTATTATATAATAGGTTCGGATGTATTGAACTATATTACAAAATTCAGGCATTTCCGGCGGGTGCTGGGTTCTTGCGTGATAGTTGCGACAGCTCGGCCGGGCGAGTACCGTATGCAAACAGAGTCGGTGGCGGCGGAGCTGACCCGGGCGTACGGCGCGCGGATTATATTGTTGAAGTTCCCCGAGATTGCCATATCATCGTCGCTGATCCGTACCAAGGTTGCAAACGGCGAAAGCGTCCGATATATGCTTCCCGACCCCGTCATAGATTATATTAAAGCAAATAAACTGTACACAGCGGGGGGGACGACGGAGCTGCCCGGTTATTGGGAATCCATACCCGCGCCCACGCAAGAAGAGCCCGGTATGGCCGCTACAAATGCTGCGGTTGGCGCGCGGTGTGGGCATGTTGTCGTGAACATCGAGCACATCAAGCGACTTATGGCCTCGAGGCTCAGCGCCGGTCGGTACAGGCACACAATCGGGGTCATGGAAACCGCGATCGTGATGGCTACGGCATTCGGGGCCGATCGGAACCAGGCTGCTGTAGCGGCTTTGCTGCACGATTGTATGCGCGAGACGGCGACCGATACATTGATATCCATATGCGAAACGGGCGGGCGGATGGTTACAGAGCACGAACGCCTCGCCCCGTCGGTACTGCACGCGCCGGCTGGGGCGATAGAGGCTGGCAGGATTTTAGGTGTGGCCGCGAACGGCACCTTTGGTGCCAACGGCATTTTCAATGCCGGGGATATTGAGTTATCGGCGGGCGCCGTCGCGGATATATGCGGGGCTATAGAATGCCATACAACGGGAAAAGAGGGCATGGGGCTTTTGGCAAAAATAATATTCGCAGCTGACGCAATTGAGCCTGGAAGAAGTCACGACGCCGCGCTGTCCGCGAGAGCGATGCTGCTGGACGGCTGTGGCACAGGTTCCGCCCGCGTGGAGTTATTGGACGCTGCCGTGCTGTTTATATTAGAGGAACAAATAAAACACATCAGCGGCGCGGGCCGCGCCCTGCACCCGGACACCATATACGCCAGGGACTGGCTTTTAAAATGCGGCGCAGCGACGGAGGCGCACAATAAATAACACAATACTGGCGCACATGCCCGTTTTCGTGATTTAATAATGATTATGAAAATCAATACTGAGAGGTGTTTATTTTGGAATCGGACGCGCTGAGGCAAAAGATCGTAGAGATACTGGAAGACAAAAGGGCCCGAGGCATAATATCAATATATGTCGAGAACGTTACGATTCTCGCTGACTATTTCATTATTTGCGACGGGACGTCGTCGACGCATATCAGGACGCTCGCCGACGACGTCGAAAAGACGTTACGCGATAACTACGGACATGAATGCAGGCACAGGGAAGGGTACAACAGCGCCAGATGGGTACTGCTCGATTACGGCGACGTCGTCGTCCATATTTTTCATGAAGAAGACAGGAAATTTTACGACATAGAGCGCCTGTGGTCCGACGGCGTCGTGGCGCTCAAGCAATAAACCCTATTTTATATATCTATAATTACGCAAATAGATTTTCGCAATATGTGCTCTGTGGCTCGGCTACTCTGGCAGCCCCAGCGGCTTGACTGCCGCAACGGCCCCAGCGCGGCCAGGCATGGTTAGTATTGATTGGAATAGCTGTATTTTTTTTCGCTCGCGCGTTCCGGCGCGGGCGACCCTCGGCGCCGCATGGCGTCGGACGCTCTGTACGCGGCTCTGCCGCTCGCACTATATCGCCCGCCGTTGGCGATTTCGCGTCTACCATTGGCGCCAACGTGCCCACCCCTGACGCCATCGCGTCTGGTATTGGCGCCAACGTACCCGCCCCTGACGCCATCGCGTCCACCCCTGGCGCCATAACGCCTGGTGTTTACGCGCCCTTGCCTGCTCCGCATGGGGGGATATTCCAGCCTCCCGTGGTATTTTTTCCAGTCGCTCCGCTTTTTGCTTCTGCGTATCGTGTTTATCGTCCTTAATACTGATATAAAAACAGCCAAGGCTAGTACGACTAGCAATGCGATTTTTAATACGCCGCCCGTGTCGATGCGGCTTAAAGGCGAACTATTGCCCCCGCCAGCGGCAGCCGCGCCGTCGACATTACCTCCGAAGCTCAGTAAAGACCGCCGCCCCGCGCCGGTCGAATTCCCCGAAGCGGGCGCATCGGACGACGCGGACCCGTCGCCGGCCCACAATCGTGACGACCCCGTGCCGTCGGCTATGCTTATTGCGCTCCAAGCGCTGCCCGTGTCGCCCCTGTTGGGTATCTCCCGGACGCCGCCTTTTATCGCCGCGACATCGGATGAGGCTATCAAATTGACCCTCCCTGCATAGCGGCCGCCATTCCTAAACTCGACATAGCCTATGTTGTCGCCGTTTTCGACGGGTGCGTGGACTTCAGATTTTATATATTCAATTCGGGATATGTTCCATTTATGTTGCTCTACGGGCATGAACAGCCTGATGGTTCCGTCTGACATCGCGTCGACAGTATCAATATTTTCGCCGCCCAGTACGCTGATTGTTCCGACCAGCTCGTTGTCGCGAATGAACGTGCTCATTTGATAATTCTCAAACCCATATGAGAGCAAGTCGGAAGCTATCTTGAAGCGCCTCGCGCTCGTGCCTGCGACAGCGCCCCTTACGCCGAGGACGACGCACAGCAGCTCCATATTGTTGTTGTCAATCCCACTGGCGACAACACAGTAACCGGCTGCGGAATGGAACCCCGTCTTCACGCCCGTTACGGTAAAACCTTTTATGGTGTCGTCAAAAAGCAGTTGGTTGGTGTTGTTCAGCCTGTCCCAGGACGAATGTTTATTTGTAGGGGATAGGGTGATGCTGCGTTTTACCACGGTTTTTCTGAACCGCTCGTTGTTCATAGCGTAATTCGCTATCATGGCCAAGTCATATGCAGTGGAATAATGGTTTGTGTCGTGGACGCCGCTCGCATTGGCGAAATGGGTGTTGAGGGCGCCCAGCTCGCGGGCCCTCTCGTTCATCAAGTCAATGAAGTCCTCGCGCGTCTCGCCAATGTTTTCCGCGATGATATTGGCCGTTTCGTTTGCCGACCTGACAAGCAGCGCGTCCAATAAATTGTCCAGCCGTATTTGCTCCCCGGCAATAATCCCTATGTTGCTGCCATCGGGGCCGATGTCACGCACAGCCCTGACGCTGGCCGTCATAAGCTCGTTCATATCGCCCATCTCGATCGCGAGTATGGCAGTCATGATCTTCGTCGTACTGGCCGGGTACAGCATTTTGTCCGCGTTTTTGGAGCAAATTGTCTGCCCGGTGCGCCTGTCAATCAATATATACGCGTCCGCGTCAAAGTCAGGCATATCGGATATGTCGAACATGCTTTCCGGGCTGACCTCGGGATGCACGCTGACGTCGTTTTCTTCCGCGTTGACCGCTATGGATTGGCGAAAGGACGGGCTGTTTGTAATACTGGGGGACTGATCTGCAGGGGTGAGGTCCGGAGCGGTGGCACTGCTTGCGCGATCAACGCCGACGCTGTCGGCGCCGCTTTCGACACCGTTGTCGGCGTTGGCGTCGGCGTTGGCGTCGGTGTTAGTGTCGGCGTCGGCATTGGCGTTGGCGTTGATATTGGCGTCGGTGTCAGCGTTGGCGTCGACGTCGACATCGACGTCTGTGTTGACGCCATTGTTGGCGCTTATGTCCGCGTTGCCATTGGCTTCAGCTTCTCTGTCGGCGTCGGCGTCGGATTCGCCGGCTGCTGCGAACGATGCTGCGCTGGAAACCGCGAACGGTACTGCGCCGGAGGCCGTAAACGGTGCTGCGCCGAACCAGCAGGACGCGGGCGCGGCCAACACTGTTATGGCGATTACAATGGATAGTATCTTTTTATATAGGCCCGACACGAGAAAAGACGGGCGGGCTGTCTTGGCGTTAATATACACTGCCCCTTTCATCTGGTTGCAAACAAAGTATATCAGATAATTTGTAAAATTGTAAGTTTTATATTGCATATTTTGGAATTATATGGTAATGTAGTTTTTGCCAGCATTTATTAATAAAAATGGTATCTGCACATTTAATATGAGGGGGGCGCGTCTATGGGGGGATCATTATTTGGCTTAAAGCTCGACGGTCGGGCCATGCGGACGTCCATCATTTTTTTGAGCGCATGCCTTGTCATGACCGGTCATTTCATATCGTCGTTCGCATCCGTACCGGCGGACGACATTACTGTCGTCAGGGGCGGCGCGGACGGGCAGCAGCCGCCAGACGCCGGGCATGGCGACGGGGGCGGGGGGCAGCAGGCGGAGGTAGCGGAAAGGGGAGCCGGCGGAGCCGAAAGCGGCGTGGATGGTAGCAGCGGGGACGATAGCAGTGGAGACGGTATTAATGGCGGCGGAGGAAATGGTACAGTGGGCGGAAGTAATGATACAGAGGGTGGAGGAGAAGATGCGAGTGGCGGCGGTTTCGGTGGCGGTGGCGATGCTGCGGATGGGTCTTTGCAAGGCTCGTTGGGCGTCAGGGACGGCTATTCCGTGCCTGGCGGTATTGGCTCCGGCGGCGCGACTGATGCTATATCCGACGATGATATGATATATGTTTACGTGACAGGCGCAGTCCAGCGCCCCGGCGTATATGCCATCGCTCGCTCGTCGATGGTAATTGACATTGTCGAGCTCGCCGGCGGCTTCACGGAGCAGGCCGACGCGGAAAACGTCAACATGGTCTATCGCCTGGAAAGCAATGCTATGCTTAATATAAAAAAGAAGCCTGCCACCGTCGCAAACGTTGGCGCAGGCGGGGACGCAGGCGGGAGCGCCGTCGCCGCGCAGGTAAGCGTCGACGAATCAGTAAATCCGTACAGTTCCGAACTGTATGGCGGCGCCGTCGAGATCACCTATGGCTACGACGGTGTTCTATCGACGGGCGACAACGCTTCCGAGGGCGCCGGGGGGGCGGGCGCGCGCAGGATAAATATAAACACTGCATCCGCAGACGAGCTGGCTACGCTGCCCGGCATTGGCAAAGCGACGGCGGAGAGCATTATAGCGCACCGCAGCGTATATAGATTCAACAGAATCGAGGACCTCATGCAGGTTAACGGCATAAAGCAAGCGAAGTTCGACGCAGTAAAGGACCTTATATCTTGTTGACCACAGGAGGGGACAAAAACATATATTGTTGATTTTTTGTTGGTAGCCATTATGGCCGCTTACGTTGAAATCACATTATCGTATATTTTTTTCCATTGAGATAATTAACGAAGCCGGACGGCTTCCCGTTTTTTATATATACGCGGGGGACGCGGCGGCTGATACTGCACATTATCTCATAGGGGATCGTGCCGAGTGCGCCAGCTATCTCTTCCAATGTGATAGCTGCATCCCCCTGCTTGCCAAAAAGTACGGCCTCGTCGCCGATTGCGGCGCCTTCGACGTCCGTGACGTCGACCATGCATTGATCCATGCAGATGATCCCGGCCACGGGGGCCCGCCGCCCCCGGATCAATACTTGCCCCTTCCCATTGGACAGCCCCCTGCTGTACCCGTCGCCATATCCCAATGGGAGCGCTGCGATTTTCGTGGCCCTTTGCGCTGTAAACCGCCTGCCGTAGCCAACACTTACGCCTGGCGCGACGTCCTTCAGCAATGTAATGCGCGTCTTTAGCGACATGACCCCCTGCAGGGGCATATTGCGGTGGTGGCTGCCCGCAAACTCGCCGGCCCCACCATACAACGCTATGCCGGGCCGCACCATGTCCATGTGCGCGCCGGGAAAACCGCTGATTGCGGCGCTGTTCGAGCAATGGCGGATCGGCATGGGCGCGCCCCGCCGCCCAAGCTCCGAACACGCTGCATTGAATAAGCCGAGCTGCGTGTTCGTAAACGAAGCGTCCGGTTCGTCAGCCGTCGCGAAGTGGGTAAAAATGCCCTCGGCGCGTATGCCGGGCAGGGCCGCGCACGCCAATATGTCGCTGTAAAACGAAGGGTGGCCGCACACGAACCCCAGCCTGCCCATGCCCGTGTCGACTTTAATATGGATCGCCACCGGCGCCCCGGCGCGGAGCGCGGCCTCGGACAGCTCGCGGGCTTCGGCAAGGGTGCTGATGGACTGGGCGAGCCTGTGCAATGCCACCTCGCCAGCCCTGCCCCGCTCCAGCGAGCCGAGGATCAGCACAGGTGCGTCTATCCCCGACCTGCGCAGCTCGATGGCTTCGTCCAGGATGGCGACGGACAGCCAGTCAGCGCCGCATTCCAACGCTGTCCTGGCAACGGTCGCAGCGCCGTGGCCGTAGGCGTTAGCTTTCATCGAGGCGCATATCGCGGCGCTAGCGCGCGTCGATCCCCTTATCAGCCGGATGTTTTCGGCAAGGCAATCTAAATCGATTTCCAGCCGCGTCGGCCTTATGCAGTCCATGCTATAATGTATGTCCATGCAAGTATGTTACCATTGCCGGTGCGAGGCGGTCAATTTTTCGAAAATTAATGTTAGCCGCCGCCTATAATGTGCTATATTTATATACAAGCGCAAAGGCGCTGGAAAGGGCAAAAAAATGGCTTATATCAGTTTTGATTATCGGGGGGCGCTCCCGTTTATTTCCGAAAACGAGCTGGCTTATCTCGAACCGTATGCCAAGCTCGCCGGCGGCATGATTGCGGGCCGCACGGGACCCGGCGCGGATTTTTTGGGCTGGGTGGACCTGCCGGAAAAATACGATAGGGCTGAATTCGAAAAGATAAAGGCGTGCGCAAATGCCATCCGGGACGATTCCGACATACTCGTGGTGGTCGGCATTGGCGGGTCGTATTTGGGAGCACGCGCCGGCTTCGAGGCGCTCTCGCACAACTTTGCCGGCATGCTCGGCAAAAGCGCGCGCGGCGGCGCCCAATTGCTGTTCGCGGGCAACAGCCTCAGCGCCCCATACTTGACGGACGTGCTGGACGTCCTTGAGGATCGCGACTTTTCCATCAACGTCATTTCAAAATCGGGCACAACGACAGAACCAGCCATCGCCTTTCGGGTGCTGAAGGAGTTCGCGATAAATAAATATGGGCGCGAGGGCGCAGCCAAGCGCATTTACGCGACCACCGACAAGAGCCGGGGCGCGCTGAAAAGCCTTGCTGATACGGAGGGCTACGAAACATTTGTCGTCCCCGACGACGTCGGGGGGCGCTATTCGGTGCTCACAGCGGTCGGGCTGCTCCCGCTGGCTGCGGCGGGCATAGATATCGACACGATGATGGCGGGCGCCGGCGATATGGCCCGCGTTTGCGCAGGCCCCATAGCGGCAGACAGCCCAGCCGCCATGTACGCCATGGTCAGGAACGCGCTGTTACGGAAGGGCTTCACGACGGAGATTTTGGTGAATTACGAGCCCAACCTGCACTACTTCAACGAATGGTGGAAACAGCTCTACGGGGAGAGCGAGGGCAAGGACCACAAAGGGATTTTTCCCGCTTCGGTCGACTTTACCAGCGATCTGCATTCAATGGGCCAGTACATCCAGGACGGGATGCGCAACCTGTTCGAGACGACGCTGTCCGTGGACAAGCCAAAGCGGAACATCTCGATAAAAGAGCTTGAAACAGATATGGACGGTTTGAACTTCCTGGCCGGGCGCGAAGTTGACTATGTCAACAAAATGGCCGCGAAAGGTACATATGAGGCTCATATGGAGGGCGGCGCGCCCAACCTCATAGTCGGCCTGCCCGCCCTTGACGCCGCCAGCTTCGGCGCAGCCGTATATTTCTTTGAATGGGCATGCGCATTGAGCGGCTATCTGCTGGGCGTGAACCCATTCGATCAGCCGGGCGTCGAGTTCTATAAGGCTAACATGTTCCGTCTGCTCGGTAAACCTGGCTATTGACAATGACGTTGATTTTTATATAATATTCTGGTCGCCTGTTCGTTGGCCGGGCTGGTGTAGCACAGCCGGTAGTGCAGCTGATTCGTAATCAGCAGGTCGTCAGTTCGAGTCTGACCACCAGCTTAGCAAAAAGCCCCACAAGCCTTGCGGCTGTGGGGTTTTTACATGGAGCGGAATTTTCTCGACACATTCATATTCTACTTCCGATAATGCGCAAAAAGTGTTTATTTGTCCATGCCGTTTAACATCCTCTGCTATGCTTAATCTATTTGTAACAGTTCACATAAACTGTATACAGACAATAATGTCGTAGAAAACGTGCATTTTTGTACAATATAGTTGTTGAATCTTTTTATTTATGACCGTCAACCACACACAACAATGTCGATCATTGTTAATAAAAGATCCTCTCAGTAATCTCTGATATCATAAAACTATTAACTTATCGTTTGTGTTACAATACAGATAGACAATTACTTATCGCAAATAATGGCCAATTTCTCATATCTCTCTTGAGTTAGACTCCTTGCATTTAAATTCATGATAAGCAATCTGTTTTTATTATCACTACGGTTGATCAAGGATTTCAATCTTCGCAGATTATTCTTCAAAGCTACTTCGACTTTCATGCTGGCAATTTCTTCGATATAAAAACTGTCAAGGAATTGATAGGTTTTCGATAAGCAGGCAATGATGCAATCTGAAATTTGAATGAACTTCTCCATAGCGGAGTCCACAAATGAACAATTAGGAAGCTCGCTCAAAAAACTTGTTTTTATAAAACTCTTGAGTACTTCTGGTTCCTTATCAAAAACCAAGATGGACTCTCTAAATGTCGTCATCCTTTCTGTATATATTGCCGAGTAGCCATCTTGAAGCACAAACGATTTATTATCGACAATAAAGGGCATTTCTGTTATTTTATTAACTGTCTTTAGCATCTGCCTAAGTGCCTCGGCATAGAAATCATCACGAATATCGGCATCATCTATTATATCACTTATTTTTTGAGCGAAATTTCGCAGGTTCTCTCTTGAGATATTTGGATATTCGTAACGGCACAGCAATTCTAAAATATCCTCTTGATAAAGCTTACATACCCTATACAAAGCGTCTTTAAGTTCAAAGTGGAATTTATACATATGCAACCAAGTATCAGGCAGACTATCCACTATATCTACCAATGCAAAATAAAGGTTATTCACTATCGCATAATGCAAATATACATCTTGATTCTTTTCAAACCAGTCGAATAGAGCTGTTACTCTTTCTCCGCTGAAATCGTATTGAAAACTATCCTGGTTATGTTTAAATAGATGCCTTGATTTTAATTCCTTTACAATATGCTTACTTTTATAAAAGTCAAATAGGTCATCGCAACAAGGAGCATTTTTAAAACACACACCTCCAAGGATGAAATCCGCATGAAGACCTCTTGGCTCGTTTACTCTTGGGACTTTTGAAGGCGTTAATAGAAATTTGCGAATATTGTTTGTTTCGTCAAAGTAAAACATATAGTCTTTGTCAAACGGTTTTAGGCCATACACATCGTTCACGCGCGTTGTCATTTGAATCATTCCATCTAAATCCATAATAACCTCCGAAAATATATATCTCGAATCATTTTCTATGAACATTTTCAAATTACTCATCAAGGAATTCCAGAAATCTGTCGATTACCCATTCGATACCCTCAGTGCATAAAACTGAAAATACATCATAAAAAGGTATGTGTCAAATTGAGCCGGATAAAAACTATTCTATCATAACAGCTAACATAACATATTGAGACAAAATGGAACTATCCAGATCATGGACAACAAAGATAACAGTATTAAAGATAGTATATGCGGGAATCATCGGCACCCAAAGGTCAAATTCATAGTTAAAACAGAAAAAATAAATGGCATAAATGAAAATGGCATGTGCAAAACTCAAAATAAATGTGCATAAAAAACCAACGATAAAAATTCAATAATAATATTATCCGCCTTTTTTATTCAAACATACCATATCCTGACTTTAACACCTAAAAAATGGAAAACACCCTTGCAAGCGCGTATATTACTGGCTTTGCAGGGGCGTTTGTATACAGAATTATATTGCGAAATTTATCTCAATTTGGAATTTGCGATAATATTTTTTATCTCAGCCAGTGTACGGTTCTTTTTCCTGAAGTCAATGCCAAAAAGCTTGCCGATTTTAATGACAGCCGCATCATTGTAACTAGAAACATACCTGTTAGCCTCTGCGTTAACACAGCAGGCCCTAGATAATCCTGAGAGAATCATTTCAGATGAAAATTTTCCACACAGCCTCT
>Ga0099364_10002187_pt1 | contig 31370 bp, 25 predicted proteins | sample TergutTh196P3_FD_73070 | JGI IMG/M metagenome (GOLD analysis project Ga0099364, IMG submission 73070) | Microcerotermes parvus P3 segment gut microbial communities from Pointe-Noire, Republic of the Congo - Th196 P3 | ecosystem: Host-associated > Arthropoda: Insects > Digestive system > Gut ... | reverse complement strand
ACCGACTTGTTGATCCTCCGGGCAGGATCAACAAGTCTGTATTCTCAGGTACGCGACTGTCGCGCAAAGGAGAAATCGGCGTTATCTCCGCGCCAAGACGTTCCAGCAGCCGCCAATTCTCGCGATAGTGAAAACAGAAAGCCTCGTCGTCCGCTATCGCGACGCGCACGGGAGAACCGCCGTCTTTCACGACGTGGGCCGGGAGTTCCGGCTCGACGTATTCGCCCGACGGGGCGCTTGCGATCCGCGTCAATGCTTGAAGGTCTAGCCGTTCGCGAAGCGCTTGCGTAAACCGCTCAATCATGTCGCGCGTCGTTTCGAGTTCGTTAGCGGGGATAAGTCCGAGACGGCGGGATGGAAAAACGCATTCTTCGATATACGGAACCCATCCGACCATCGGAATGCCCGCAAATCTTTGGACCGCCTCGCCGATGAGACGCGCGTGACTTTCGCCCGACACTCTGTTGGCTATCACCCCGGCCACTGAGGGGGCAAGCGGTTCGAGCGTCGCGAAACCCTTGACTGTTGCCGCGACGCTCGTCGCGGCGGATCTCGCGTCCACTATAAGGATAACCGGCAGACCGAGCTTGCGCGCGAGCCACGCCGTGGAATAAGTCCCCTCCGCGCCGAGGCCGTCGTATAACCCCATGACGCCCTCAATGACGGCGATATCGGCTTTTGCTCCTTCGCGGCACTGCTCTCTGTAAAAATAAGGCATCAGGTCGGGGCACGGAAATCCGTCGAGGTTGCGGCACGTTCTGCCGGACGCAAGCGTGAGATAAGTAGGGTCGATGAAATCAGGCCCGGTCTTGAAGGGTTGTACGATCATGCCGGCGTCTTTCAACACGCGGCAGACGGCGGAGGCTATCGAGGTCTTGCCGCTTCCGCTTGACGCAGCCGCCAGAACAAAACCTTTGGTGTCGGAAAATTCACTCATTTTTTTCTCCGGCAAGTTCGGCAAGCTTCAACGCGGTGTTTGCATTGCGCACGGTGACGGCTTTGTAAATCGCCTTGTCTTTGGTTATTTTCGACCAGCGCGTCCGGGAAAAGGTTGCCATCGGCGCGGACCAGAAAATAACCTTGCCGTAATAATACGCCTTTTCGTATTCCGCCTTCGCTTCACCCACATGGGCGCAAATTTCCGCCGCCGTCATTGGGGGGATAACAAAAAAAGCGTCGTGCCTCGTGTCCGGCGCTTCATTCCACCAAGCCGGCGCATTTGACAGCGCCTTGCGCAAATCGGCGGCTGAGATTACGCAGACCGCTATGTCCAAGCCGAAATCAGCCGAGATTCGTTTTTCACAGGCGGCTTTAAGGGCTGTTTCATCGGTAATATCGCTGCCGAAGATAACATTCCCGCTGTTGATATAGGTAACAATGTTCCTGAAACCCTGTCGCTCGAATGAGGATTTCAGATCGGTCATGATTATTTTATTTTTGCCGCCCACGTTTACGCCTCGAAGCAGAGCGATATATTTCAGCATCATAAGATCACCAAATCCTTTGCGGCGAACGCGAATCCGCAGCGATCATCTCCATGTCTTAATCATTATAGATTATAATCATTTTTGGTTGCTATGTTGCATCAATAAGGAGCTGATTTACGATGAGCACATCTGTTCCGCTCGTACATGAATACCGCGGGGATACATTGGATTTGATTCATTTCGGGCACATAGCCATTGTAGACGAAAGATCCCAAATCATTTATAAGGCGGGCGACCCTTACGCCACAGTGTTCTATCGTTCGTCGTCCAAACCAATCCAGGCTCTTCCGACAATATCGCGCGGCTTGGACAAGGAATACGGACTAACGGACGAGGAAACCGCCATATTTGCCGCCTCGCACTCCGGCGAGGATTTTCACGTCGTTGCGCTTGAAAGCATCCTATCAAAAGCGGGTTTCAGCGAGGAAATGCTCATCATGAAACCTGCCAGACCCTCAAACGTGAAAGCCAACGAGGAAAGGATCACTCGCGGGCTTCCGAAGCGAAAGCTGTATCACAACTGCTCCGGCAAGCACGCCGCCCTTATGCTCCTGCAGAGAAAGCTGGGAGGAAAAACCGGGGACTATTGGAAACTCGACTCCCCGGCGCAGCTCGAAGTGATCGAAACGATTAAAAAACTCAGCGAAACCGATCACGTCGAAATCGGGGTGGACGGCTGCGGAGTACCGGTGTTCGCCGTCGGCCTTAAGCACATTGCAATCTCGTTTAAAAATCTCGTCCGCCCTGGTATGATACGCGACGAAGCTTTGGGCCGGGCGGCGGAGCGCTTCATTCCGCGTATACACAGATATCCTCTGATGATTGTCGGAACGGGGAGCGTTTGCTCGTATTTGAATTATGATCCCAACATTCTTGCTAAGGGCGGCGCAAACGGCGTTTATGGTTTAGCGCTGAAAAATGAAGGGATTGGTGTGGCGTTCAAAGTTACAGACGGCACAGAGTCCGCGTGGCCGTTGATTATAATGGATATATTACGGGGCCTCGGCTATTTGAGCCCCGAAACCGAAAAGCGTTTGGAGGGGCTGAGCCCGGCCGTAATTCTAAACGATAATGAAACCGTTGTAGGTCGCCGGGAAACCGTTTTTAGGGGTTTTTGATATTTCGAACTAAGGAGTTGGTTCGAGTGAGGCAATTCATTATGAGAATACTATTTTTTTCGCTGGCGGTCATGATCGCGCTGACGCCGTGCGGCGCGAACGCAAATTCGGTCACGGAAACAGACGCGTACGTCGATCCTAAATACGACTTCTCCGGTATAAATAGTTTATGTCCCTGGCCTGTATCCATAGGCGAGGTCCCGGATATCGTTTCCTTGTCACTGCCGATGAAGGTCAACATTTGGATAGAGAATGCGCTTGGGGCAAATCGCGGCTCGTGGTCTTACGTCGTAAAAACGCCTGAGGCTGTGTGGCGGGACGTGTGGTTCATACGAGGGCCCTTCGATTTCGGCGACCCATTCGCCAACGAGGACACCGAGCGGATATTTTATTCCAATCTCGCGGGAGTGTGCAGCGCGATACTCAAAACGACCGTTTCCGTCCAGTCGGAGAGAAAATGGCAGGAACCCCGCACGGAGTACTACTGGACGACGATGAGCGTATACTCGATGGCGCCGCGCAGAAGACGCGGCGGCGGAGTCGTTTGGGTGGAGGTCAGGCGTGAAATACCTGTCAGACGCGAGCGCGTCATTCCCGGATACTGGTACACTGTTGCCGCCGTCCAGTGCGGCGCGGAGCTTTACGATACCGACGACCTGGACAAACTTATCGCGGCGGCAAAAGGCTCCGGGGAGGATACAGGCAGAGGAAGTGAAAAAATGTTAGTCGAGCGCCTGGTGAAAAAAACCGTGGAGGATACGGTGGCGGCTATGCTTGATACCTACGGCCGATTACATTAATCGTTTCGGCCTCGAAATCTACGCTTTATCGCGCCTAAGAACATTTCGTCAATTCAATAATATCTAATAAATAAAATTACTGGTACAATTAAAGCTCGTTCGCGAGGGGGATTTACGTGAGTTCAGGCAGAGCCGTAAAACCGCTGACACTTCTTAAAATAGCTCAACTGGGAAATCTGCTTGGAGTCGGCGCCGAAGGAGAAAGCCTAACGGTCCTGGTGAAACGTGGGCTCTGTAACGCGGCGCTTCGTGTCGGCTATATTATCGTTCCCCATATATTGCCCGAGTACGTTTCGGTTTCCGGCGACGACTTGGTGACTCTGATAAGGCAGAATTACGGCGATACTCTGTCGAGTTCGTATCCGACGGCTCACCTGCTGATTGAGCTAGGTATGTCGATAGTCATGGGCAACGGTCAGTATGAACTTTCCGAGATACGGCAGCTATCATATGTTATGGAGCGTAATTTCACTCTTTCCGACCTTGAGGTGCGCGCTCTCACGGCGTTAAAGGCTCTTTCATCAATATACCCCCCCGATATGGACAGAGTGGCCTTGATGCTTGCGCGCGCGCTACCCATTGACGATTGCCGCAGTGTCGCCCGCATGATGGTGACTGTCGGAGCCGCCGGTTCTATAGGCAGCGGTAAGATTATCGCCTTACGCAAGCTATATGCCGCGCTTGGCCTCGACGAGAGGGACCTGTACCAGTTGATGATGAATTTTCGCGTTAACGAATCGGGCATAATAGAGGTCGAACCCGTGTTAGGGGTTTCCATACCGGGGCGTGACAGGATGTTCGATCCGGCAATCAGGCTCGACCTCGAACTTATTGCCTCGAAGAAACGGGAAACTGAGTTTGTGGGAATGATACTGTCCGAGATTTTCGCGGGAGAGGATTGAGCATGTACACGCGGGAGATGCCTATATTTTCGACCACGATTAAGCCGCGTGAACGGGACGCGGTCATTAAGTCGCTTGCGGCCGGCGTGGTGCCGACAATCGGCCTCCATCACATCCAGGTTGACAGGAAAGACGAAATAATGGCTATGATCGGTGACCTGGAGCGCGTCAAGGAGGGAGGCGCTTCGTTCCGTTTCGTCATCGGAAAGTTCGGAACCGGCAAAAGCTTCTTCCTGAATCTCACAAAAACAGTCGCGTTAGCTGAAAAACTTGTCGTCCTGCAGACTGACGTCACGCATAAGCGCCGTTTAACCTCGACGACCGGGTATGCCCGCGACCTTTACGCGGCGCTGATGGGGAGTATGTCGACGAAGGCCCGCCCGGAAGGCGGCGCGGTGGATTTCGTTCTTGAGAAATGGATACTTGCCCTCCGCGAAAAATACGGCGAAACCTTCGACGCAAAGGCGGTGGTACGCGACGAATTGAAACCGTTGCAGGATATGGTGGGGGGATATCACTTCACTCTCGCCGTGACTAAGTATTGTGAGGCGCGCCTCTCCGGCAGCGAGGGAGGACTACGCTCGTCGAAAAAATGGCTGATTGGCGGTTATGACAAGGTGACCGCGGCCAAGGCCGAAATAGCGATAGATTCATACATAGGCGACAAGGACATTTACGATTACCTCAAGCTCTGGGGCGCTTTTGTGCGTATCGCCGGATTCTCGGGTATGCTGATTCTTCTGGACGAGATGGGCGCGCTGACACAGGCGCTCTCGAATAATACGGCCCGTACCGGCAACTATGAAGTTATCCTCCAGATTCTGAACGACTGCCTGCAAGGGAGAATGTCCGGCGTCGGTTTCATGTTCGCCGGGGTTGATTACTTCCTTGACGACCCCAAGAACGGGCTGATGAGCCACGGCGCTCTGGCAAGCCGCCTTGCCCCTAACCCGTTCGCGAGAGACGGCCTAAAGGATCTTTCAACGCCGATAATAAGGCTTGGCGAATTTTCGCCGGAGGATCTGTACTTGTTGTTCGAGAACATCAGGGGGATCTTTGCGATGGGGGACAAGTCGAAATATTTGATCCCCGGCGAAGCTATACACTCGTTTATGAACCTCTGCGCCTGGTCGCTTGGCCCGGAATTTTACAGAACGCCCCGCGACGCGGTGAAGCTCTTCACCGGATTTTTGTCCGTGCTTGAACAGAATTCGCAGGTAGAGTGGCAGAGCCTGCTCGACGGAACCGTCATAAAGAGCGCAAAATACGAGCCGACAGCAGGTTCCCAGTTCGACGACGAGGACCTCCCGCCGGTGCGGACCGCCTTTGTTGAACTAACAGAAGCTGCCCTTACTTTTGATTCAGAACATGTTACGGAGCGCCCCGCGCAGGAACCGGACGACGAACTGCCCGGTCCCGAACCTAAACCTGACGATGAGCAAGGCCCTCAGCCTGGATTAGACCTCACCAGGGACCCGGGGCTGTACGTAGTGGAGGCCGGGGCAAGCCTATATGATCCGGAAATTCTGCACATCATGCCCGACGCCGGTTCGTCAGACGACGCCTCGTTACAGCTTCCGAAGCCGGAAACCGAAAAAAAAACCACCGAGCGCGAAATACCTCATCCCGTCTCCACCTACGCCGCAGAAACGCCTGAGGAGGACATGCGCGAGGGGCGCATTCTTTACGGAAATGAAAACGACCTCAAGGTTTTCCTGCCTAATCTGATATCGAGGAATCCGCTCATCGGCATGGAGAAAATTCCTGTCAGCATTAACAACGACTTGGTCAGAATGTCGCGAAAGATATTGATTAACGCGCAAAAAAATTATCTGCCAAACAGCTACGAAAAGATGCTGCTCACCGTAACGCTTATCAATATCGCAAAGCACTTCCCCTCAGATGACGAGGAGGAGGTCTTCCACAGTTTCATATCCCGTCAGCTCGGTTTTGAGAAGTATGCTTATGAGGCGATTTGCGAAACGATGTTTAGCGCTGTCTACGAAACGATGAAATCTCATAACAGATTTTTCTCCCAGGATACAAATATGAATAAGAGGGATTTTTACTCCACAATGATGGTTCACGCGTTATCGCCCCGCGACAGCATGTTCGCCTGGTTCGACTTCCTCATGGACTTCTACAGGGAAAACCTGCGCGGCGTCATCAGCAGAAACGACCCGGCGGCGCGCGGAATGACGGACGTTCTGAGAAACATACTCAAGGGTGAGTCCAACAGGAGCGGCCTGGTGTTGAAAACCCGCCGCTTCGCCACGCGAACGGAGATTTTTACTTTGTTGCTGAAACGCCCCGCATACTTTAAAAAATTGACATGCGAAATCCTGGAGAGGATGGACCGCCTCGCCTCAGGTATTAAACCGGAGAATAACACGTACCTTGACGAACTCCTGACCTGCTGGTTTGAAAAAAATTCCCCGCCGCAAATCACGCGTACCGAGCCGCTTTTGAGGCCGCCTCGCCTGATAACTGCGTCGTATGACGCCATACGCCCGCGTTACGAGATGGATAGCGCGAACTCTGTCGTGTTGGTGATATCCTCCCTGCGCATCAGAGAGAGGATGCGCGATTGCCGCGAGGCGGTGGCAGATATCCAATGCGGAAACGTCAATATGCGCGAGAACCTGGATTTATTCGGCGACGAATTTGGCTGGACTATCTCAGAAGCCAGAATACCCCTCTCTCACATGTCCGAACTGAAATCCGCGCGCGATTTGAGGATACGTATAAGAATTTTGATTGAGGGACGAATTATATTCGACTCCGGCTCCTCGCTATACAGGGACATCATCATTTTCGAGGGTGAGCGCGAGATCCCGGCGCGGGATGTGGGCGTGGGAATATACTGCGTATTTGCCTCCGGCGGAGCTGAGATAACTTTCGACCCAACAGCCGACTCCCGGGTCATACCGGTTATCGCCGGGCAGATGCGAGCCGTCAAATTCGAAAACAGATACCGCATCGAAGTAAACGGACGCATTGCGTGTTCGGATAACAGAGATGAGGCCGCGCGCATCATAGCGTCGTCCGAACCCCGCCCCGATCTTTCATTCGTCTTGCGGGGCGAGGTCTACGACGTATGGACAGGCGATTTGAGCGTTAGAACCCGTATTCCGTCCGGGCGCGATCTGCGCGCGTATTCGTTAAAGGCCGGGGACAAATACTATCCTCTGAATCAATGCGACATGAGAACCGACCATAGCGTCATCGAGTGCCAGTTAATCGTGACAGAGGATATGATAACCGACCGCGTGTTCGATGTGGCGCTGGTGGAGAGAGGAATTTACGACCGCGAACTGTACAGGCGGGGCTTCTGTTTGCTGAACGATATTAACGTAGCGTTCGACAAGCCGTACTACTTCGCAGACGCGAGCGGCGGAACGATGACAATCAAAACGGGAACAGGAGGAGCGGAGATTGCCCTGGACAATGGCGAATACGCTTTTGCCCGTTTAGGCGAGGGATATATAAGGGTGAAAACGCCCATAGTTTCATGGCGGCTCGAACCGCCGGCAGCCGCCGATACTTCCGGCGGCGCCGGAACTGTCTGGAGGGAAGATATCCCTGCCGAGTGCAAAGTGATAGTGACCTGTCCTCCCGGAGTTAGCTGCAAGCTGAAAATAGGCGAGAACGCTGCCTTCGGCCAGCAGGCAGGCGGCGAAACTGTGTTCCCCGTGGGGGCCGCGCTGCGAACGGAAGCGTTCGGAGGGAAGGAGGATATCGTTCACGCCGAGCTGATTTTGGAGAATACGGAGGAAAGCTCAAGCCATATACTCTTCCCGGTATGCAAGCGAGAAACATTCAAAGAGACTCCGAGATTCGAAATGCAGGACGGCTCTCTCATCCTCAAAAACCCCTGGGCTTTTGCCGGTCCAAGCGATACGATGCTGGAATATGCTTTCAAAGGCAGGACAGGCAAGTCGTACGTCATCGAGGCAGGCGAGCCAATAATATCCGAGAATTGCAGCTTGCCGCACGGCCGCTACGATTACAGGATTTTCACACTGCCGGACGTCGAGTTGTGGCGGAAGAAGTTTGTAATTGCCTCCGGTTCCTGCGTATTGGGGGACGCTGACGCCTTCCACTTCGACAGCAAACTGCTGGAGATAAGGCGCGTCCGTTCGGGGTTCAGGGAGTTCTTCATCCTCCCTGTTTACGTAGAGAACCTCGCATTCGCGGAAACGAAGGCCCTGTTCGACGATAATGCGCCCTACCCGACGTACTCCGGTATGTGTTTCTACATAAACCGGGACGACGAAAAAATTTACTTCGGGGAGGATTTCAATCCCGTACTGGTGGCGATCATCAACGGGCGCGATATATGTATGTTCAAGCAAAACGGAAAAAAACCGTATTTGATCTTCGAGTCACGCCACAAACTGGCCGCGTCAAAACCTGACGAAGACAGCGGGATCATGTATTACACCCCCGACTTCTATGAATATGAGGTACTGGACGGTAGTTGGAACGAGATATAGTAATTCTAATGCTTATTAACGCGGCCTTATTCAATTAAGAACAGCCTATGTCCGAATACCGCGTATAGTATTTGGATGAAATTTTCCACCATGATTTTAAGGATGTGGATTTAGGTTATGCCCTTTGACGAAAGCAAACGTGCCGCTCTTATGGAACTCTATGGAAAAATGATAACGATCGAGCGGTATATTTGCCGTGTGTCGGCAGTAATATGCGCCCCAATGCCTCTGACAAATATTACCCGCCTGCTGAATGAACTCGGTTCGCGCTGGATAGCGAGAGCGAACAAATGGGATTCCGGTACTCTCCGCGAATTACTGAACAAGCTTGCCTCCTCCAAAGTGCTTGGGAGGATTTCCATCAGCGGTACCGATCAATGGTTTTGCAACAGGCTTGTCGTGGAACTTCTGGCAAGAGAATCAGCGCGCTCCGGCGAGTTTGAGGGCATAGTTAAAGCCGCTTACAAGGTAAGCGGCCGTAAATTCGGGCAGACAATGACCTCTCATGAATATTACTACGACAGCAGGTTTCATTTCGCAAGGGAACTGCGGAGGGCAATTTACAACAGAGAAAACAAGCGCGTGGAACTCCTGTTGGAAAACGGCAGGTATATGACGAATCCCGAAACCGTATCGGCCGTTTACGGCAGGCAAGTGCAATACCCGACGCTGTTTGAAATACTATTTAACCCGCCGCACGAGGGTTTGATATTGAACTTGCCGGAAAACCTGCTGGCACATGTACTTCACATGTCGAGATATTTCGTCGGCGAGTTATCGGACGGAGTATCCGCCATTCATCGTATTCTGGGCAAAGCGATACAAAATCATCCCGAAAATAGCGACTTAATAATCCTGTCGGCTGATTTATCGGTAGACAAGGGGGCATTTGACGAAGCCGAGTCGATCATTCGCGGGGATGCGGCAGATAATTTCAGTTACGGAAAAGAGCTGCTCGCGATTGTAAATATCGGCAAGGGCGATTATTCCGCGGCGTTCGACAGTTTCAACGAATCGATCGCCATGATAAAAAGCGTGACAAAGAAGCGCAAGGCGGCGCTTTTAACGTGGTACGGCGCATTCTACCCGATACTTATGATACGGTTTGGAACCCCTTTCAAAAAAATCAAGGAATACTGCGAACTGGCTGCGAAAACAGACCGGGATATGTCGATCGTATATGACCTTATAGCAAGATATGCGGATATAGCGAACAGAGACGGGGTGTTCAACGACGATTTAATTCAGGCTTTAAAGTACGGAGAGAACCCGATAGACGTTTTTTTCTTCATGCTGTTGGCGTACTGGAGCGACCCATCAAAAGCGGCTCGATATGAGGAACTGGCTATTGACGCCTGTAACGCCATGACGAAATCAGGCATAGCATTTCCCGCGTCTGACCTTGCAAGCATCATTAAGCAGGTCGCGCCGGACTCATCAGATTCTCTTAAAGAAATTCCCGAACCCGAACACCCCCTCCGGAATATGCTGGAGCGTTCTGAAATGTGGCGGGATATGTTATCGGCCCTCGCTGAAATCGCTGATGGAACCGGCACGGAAACTCCACTGAAAAAAAAGCGCCTTGTGTGGAAAATTAACTGGCGTCGGGGTAAATACAACAGGGTGACCTTGTTCGAGTTCACGCCTGCCGAACAGACACTGGGCCCCCGCGGATGGAGTTCCGGCAGAGATGTCGCATTATCAAGGCTCAAAACAAATCCGAGCAGTGTGGCCGGAATATCGGAGCAGGACAGGCGGGTTTTGGACGCTATACAGAAATCAAGGGATTATTGGAACCGGGAATATGAGATTGACACTATTCAGATGCTGGAGCGCCTGGCAGGACACCCGATGCTGTTCAGGATTCCGGGGGGAGATAAGGTAGAAATCCGGTGTGATGAGCCGGTATTGTCCGCCATGGAGTCGAAAGAAACATACCTGATAAAGCTTGAGCCTTACCCTTATGGCGGCGAGATGGAGCGTGGGGCGGTCGTGGTCGAGGATACCGAAAACAATATCCGCGTCGTGCGTTTTGACGGCAAGCACAAGAGGATAGCTGAGATACTCGGCCCAAAAGGTCTGTCCGTCCCGGCGAATGGACTTGACGACGCAATGAAAATCGTAGGCCGCCTTGCCTCGGTGCTAACTGTCCACTCGGACATTTCGGGAATAGAGTCCGATATGGAAACAACGCGGGCGGACGACAGGCTTTATGTTCAGATACAGCCTTACGGGGACGGGCTGGAGGTGGAAGCGGTCACCAGGCCGTTGGGCGAGGGAACCCCTCAGTGCAAGCCGGGCGCCGGAGGGAACAACGTATTCGGCACAAAGGACGGCCGCCGTGTTCAGACTACCCGCGACATGAAGCATGAAACGCAGTCCCTTGGGGGTTTCATCTCGTCGTGCAGGGCATTGTCAGAGGCGGAACAGCTCTCCGAAAATCGCTGGCGGCTTGACGACGCGAGGCTCTCTCTGGAGTTCATACTCCAGCTTCAGGAACTCGAAGGATTGGTTGTGACGGAGTGGCCCAAGGGGTCTCCGATGACTGTGAGGCGGCTTGACCCCTCGCGGATAAATTTATCGGTCCGCGGAGCCGGAGATTGGTTTTCCCTGTCGGGCAAATTCCCGGTCGACGAGGACCTGGTGATCGACATGAAGGAAATGTTGAAGCTGCTCGCGTCATCGACGGGAAGATTTATCCCGATTGGCAAGAACAGATTCGCCGCCCTGACTGAAGAATTTAAAAAGCGCCTGGACGAACTCGCGTCATTCGGCGAGGAAAGAGGAGGCGAACTGAGGCTTCACCCTCTGGCCTCGGCAGCGTTGAAACCAATATCCGAGGAAGTCGGTTCGCTGAAAGGCGAAGTCTGGGAAGCCAGGATCGAAGCGATAGAGGAGGCGGATCGCCTGACGTTTCTCACTCCGCCCGATTTCAGGGGGGAGCTGAGGGAATACCAAACCGAGGGATACAAATGGATGATGCGCCTTTCGCACTGGGGAGCGGGCGCGTGTCTAGCCGACGATATGGGACTGGGAAAGACGATACAGGCCCTCGCCGTCCTGCTGAATCGCGCGCCCGGAGGCCCGGCGCTGGTGGTGGCCCCGACTTCCGTGTGCTCGAACTGGATAGCGGAAGCCTCCAGATTTACCCCGTCCCTGCAATTTGCCGAGTTGAGGAGCGGAGACAGGGAAACGCTGGTCGCGTCCGTCGGCCCGATGGGCGTGCTCGTCACGACGTACGGTCTCCTGCAAAACGAGCAGGAGCTTTTAACAGGCGTAAGGTGGCATACGATAGTGCTCGACGAGGCCCAGGCCATCAAGAACATGGGTACGAAACGCAGCGCGGCAGCCATGAAGCTCGAAGCCGATTTCAAAATAGTGACGACCGGGACCCCGGTGGAGAATAATCTTTCCGAGCTTTGGAACATATTTCGCTTTATCAATCCGGGCTATCTCGGCTCGCTGGAAAGTTTCACCCGAAAATTCGCCGTTCCCATAGAACGTGACGGGAACACGACCGCCAGAAAACGTCTGAAAACGCTTATTTCGCCCTTCATTTTAAGGCGTCTCAAGGCGTCCGTGCTGTCCGAACTGCCTCCAAAAACGGAGATGACTCTGAAAGTAGAGCTAAAAGATCGGGAGCGCGCCGTATATGAAGCGGTCCGCCTGAACGCCCTGGAAGAACTCGAAAGGAAGGATTCGCAGGACAAGCGCTTTGTCGTGTTCGCCCAGCTTGTGAAAATGAGAAGAGCTTGCTGCAATTCGTCGCTTGTAAAAGACATGCCGGAGGTATTCGAATCCGCAAAACTGGAGGCGTTTTCCGAGCTTATCGGTGAGATAAAATCAGGAGGGCACAAGGCTTTGGTGTTCAGCCAGTTCGTGGATCATCTGACGATATTGAGGAACAGACTGAATGAAATGGAGATAAGCTATCAGTATCTGGACGGCTCGACGCCTCCGGCGGAACGCGAGGCAAGGGTAAGAAAATTCCAGTCCGGCGACGGCGACTGCTTCCTCATAAGCCTTAGAGCCGGAGGAACCGGCCTCAACCTCACCGCCGCCGATTACGTAATTCACATGGACCCCTGGTGGAATCCCGCCGTCGAGGAGCAGGCATCCGACCGCACCCACAGAATTGGCCAGGAACGCCCCGTGACAGTCTACAGAATAGTGGCGAAAGACACGATCGAGGAAAAGATAACGAGCCTCCACGCATGGAAGAAAGACCTCGCCGAAAGCCTGCTCGACGAGTCCTCAACTCCGTCGCGCATCTCCACGGAGGAGTTGATTGGTATAATCAGGGGGGATGGGGGCTGAGCCGAGCTTCATTTTGGTACAAACGCATACATTTTTTTCCATCTTTCCTCAATAACATAATTAGGATTGGCGCCGAGAATCAACTCACGCAATACTTGCGGATCATCCGGCAAGTGATACGTGCAAATTGAAATTTTCGGAGCAAATTCTTTCAGCACTCGTCTTGCTCCCATGAGCATGTCGCGTTCCGCTCCTTCAATGTCCGCTTTGATAAAATCCACCTTTGGCAGTTTATTTTCTCTTACGAACGAATCTAAATCTATAGCTTGTACTTTGATTTTTTTACTTTTCTTTCTTTCAATAACTGAAGATGAACCTCCAACATTCGATAAATCTTCATTAAAAATTAATTCACCGAGCTTATCTGAAAGAGCATATTGACATATTGTTATATTCGGATTCCATTCAGCGGTTTTGGAAAGATATTCATTTATAATATTGGACATTGGTTCAAAAGCGTATGCAGTGCAACCCTTAATCCCAGCTAAAGCTGAAAATTCTCCTATATTTGCTCCGGCATCAATTACAATATCATCTTTCTCTAATCGGACTGTTTTATATTCATATGGACCTTCATTCAAAGGACCCAGTATTGAATATAAAGTTTCTTGACTTAAATCATTTAATAAGTACGTCAAAAGACTATCTATAATGCACACGAAGATAGTCTCTTTTATATTTTTTTGGATGGGTAATGGTAAGGTTATGTCTTTACATTTTATTTTGTCATTTTCTATGAATTCATTAAATAAATTCGTATTTTGATTTTTATAATAGTATTTATATGGAATAAAACAACCTGGAACAAATCGTAATATTTTTAACATTTTCATTCTTTCTTTAAGATAACCTTCATACCATGTTAGCCAAGGATTTTTGGACGAAGATTTTATTGTTTCAATTATTCGTAAACATTGATTTGTACCTTGAATTGTGTTGCTAATTATTTTGGCCGATTGACCTGAAATTCGCGAAATAATTCTCTTTATCAAAGTTGAAATTTCCACATCAATCTCTCCTTAAATTTTAATCGTTTAAACATCAGTCACAAACACATACGGAATCAGCGGACCTCCCATACAGGAAGTCCGCCGAAATAATTGTTCGTATCTAAAAAATTCGACGTGTTGGCAGTTGGGTTTACATTCGGAAATGAATAGCCCGTAGCCCGTAGCCCGTAGCCCGTAGCCCGTAGCCCGTAGGATTATGCCCGGCTTTTTGTGTTTGTCAAGCGGTGTTTTATGCAAAAAAACGCCTCTTTCTGATATTTTTTATAAAGATAACTTCAAGAACATATACTATCATACAGGACATCATCAAAGCAAAAGAATCATTGATAAGCCGCCATCTCAGCCATAATATCCTCCAGTGGTTTGATTGCGTCGCTTGCACCAAGGCCGGATAGGCTGTATGCGGCTATTGCTCCGGCTGTGCGCAGCGATTTACGCAAATCCCATCCGTTATAAGCGCCGTAGAGTATTCCGCTGGCAAACGCGTCGCCCGCGCCCACCGATGAGCGCATAAACCCCGGCGGTATCTTCCAGGACGGCTCCATGAAATATTCGTCATTTCGCGAATCATAGCCGCAGGACATCTCCGGCATATGAATAACCGCCCATTTTGCCACTCCCAGGTCCGCGAGTTTCCGCAGGCACGGCGGCAGATTTTCCTCCAGCAGCGTATCGCCGCGGCGAAGCTCAATACCTGTGGTGCGGGCAGCCTCGATCTCGTTGATGATGCAATAATCCGCATAATACAGGGCAGGCGCTACAATGGCGCTAAACCGGTCACTATCCTCGCTCACCACATCAATAGACGTCTCTATCCCATGCGCGCGCGCTTTGTCCAGCACACGGCACATTGCCGTGGGATAATTCCCGTCAGGCGAATCGAGCCGGTCCAACAGCAGGATATAACCTATATGTAATATATCCGCCTCCAGCGTACTGAAATCAAAGTGCTCGGGACCTAGAATCGCGTTTGTACCCCGAAAATGGAAAAAGGTCCGGCTGCCGTCCTGTTGTGTTATTACGTCCGTGTATGAGGTGCTGCCTTCACGCAGGATTGCGGATGCGTCAATATTTTGATACTGGCTCAACTGCTGTAGTATATAATCTCCCGCATCATCCTCACCCGCAATGCCAATCACTTTCAGGGGAATGCACGAATCCAGCCTTGCCATATCGACAACGCAGTTACATACCAAACCCCCCATTGCCCGGGTCATCTCCGTAATGGTAGTTAATGTTCCCGGAGCCGGATAGGTTTCGACAAATTTGATTTGATCGAGAACTATAGTTCCCGCGAATGCTATACCTTTTTTCATTTACTGTCCCTCGCATATTTTTATTTGATTCTGTTCGCGAAATGTTTCTATTTTAGGATATTATACTCACAATTTAAAAAAGAGAAACTTATCGGTGATAATAACTATCATTGTCAAGAAAAACATTTTTAGCGAAAGAATACACTTGTGCTATCCCGACTGGAGCGACGCCGAGGTATTCTTCTACTGTTACGGCTGGGCGACGTTAAGCGCGTTGGAAGAGGTCGGGCGGATTTTGAAGACAATCAAGACTGTTACATAAGTTCCGTGATACGGCAGACGCTGGTCGCGCATCAATAATTTCTGCTTTCACGAAAGAGTTACAGCAAAATATTAACCCGCAGGAACTCCGCCATGTCCTCTCTTGAGCGTTCGGCGTATATGGCGGTTCGTTCCGGTTTCGACAAGCGCTTTTTTCTTCCCGTGCTTGAATTGCACGTTTCAATCTTTGGGAAGATGCCGAGATTTACGTTCATTGGCTGAAAGGTGGCGGGTTCGGCTTCCCTCAGGTATCGCAGCAGCGAGCCGATAGCGGTGGTTTCCGGGAAACGCGGAGGCTTGCTGCCAGTGATCCGCGCTTCTGCGAATATAGCTGCGACGAGCCCCATCGCGGCGCTTTCGACATAACCCTCCACGCCAGTTATCTGCCCCGCGAGAAACAGGTCATCTCTCGCCGCGACGCCGCCGCGCGACGGGCGGAGGTATTCATCGAGCGCTACGGGAGCGCAGACGAACGAGTTCCTGTGCATTACGCCCTTCCGCACAAACTCGGCCCTTTCCAACGCCGGTATCATTCTGAACACTCTGTCCTGTTCCGGCCATTTCAGATTTGTCTGAAAGCCGACCAGGTTGTAAAGTGTGTCCTCCGCGTTATCTCGGCGCAGTTGGACGACGGCGTAGGGCTCCCTGCCTGTCATCGGGTCGGGCAGGCCCACGGGGCGCATCGGTCCGAAGCGCAGCGTATCGACGCCGCGCTCCGCCATTACTTCTATTGGAAGGCATCCCTCGAAATATTTCGTGGTTCGGTCGAAATCGCGAATTTCCGCCCTCTCCGCCGATACGAGCTCGCGCTGGAACGCCTCGTACCGCTCTTTGTCCATCGGGCAGTTTATGTAATCCCCGCTGCCGTGGCCGTACCTGTCGACACGGTACGCGCGCGTCATGTCGATGGATTCGTATGTCACGATGGGGGCGGCGGCGTCAAAAAATGACAGATAGTTTCCTACAATCTCCCGAAGCTCGCCGGCTATACCTCCCGACATCAGAGGGCCTGCCGCGATAATCGCCGCGCCGTCGGGTATGCGGCGCGCCTCCTCGCGAATAATCGTGACGTTCCCGCAGCTCTCCAGCGATTTTGTGACAAGGCGAGAAAAAACGGAGCGATCCACCGCGAGGGCCTTCCCCGCCGGGATCTTCGCTCCGTCAGCGCATTTCATTATAATACTTTGAAGCATCCTAAGCTCCTGCTTCAATATACCAGCCGGGGTCGACTGCAAATCGCCGCCCAGCGAATTACTGCATACAAGCTCGGCCAAATCTCCGGTCGAATGAGCGGGGGTATTCTTTCCCGGCCTCATCTCGTACAGGAAAACCCTGATACCTCGCCTTGCAAGACGATACGCCGCCTCGCATCCGGCAAGCCCGCCTCCTATTATTGTGACGCCGGGGCCGTTCATCGTTTACGACGACATGACGGCGCCGTCGTCAATTTCCATGTCGCTTTCGTCGTAGGCTGATTCCTCATTGCCGTTCGCCGGTGACGCTTTTTTGGCGGCGGGCTTTTTCCAACTCACGTGATCACAGTCCGGGTATCTTGTGCATCCGTAGAACGAGCGGCCCTTTACTTTCCCCTTTGCCGCTCTGCGCTGGATCAGCTCGCCCTCGCCGCACTTCGGACACTTGATTCCCGTCGTCTTTACTATGTTTCGAGTGTATTTGCAGTCGGGGTAACCGGTGCACGCGATGAACTCGCCGAACCGGCCGTTCTTTATCACGAGCGGTTTGCCGCATTCGGGGCAATCCTCACCGATCGGCGTCGCCTCTATTCTCATGCGTTCCGCCGTTTCCGTGACATTATCCAGGACCGGCTTGAATTTTTCCCAGAAACTCCGCACAACGGCGATCCAATTCTCACTCCCTGACTCCACCGAGTCGAGATCGCTCTCCATCGTCGCCGTAAATTCCGTATTTATCAGCTTCGGGAAGTATTTTACGAGAAAGGTGTTGACTATCCTTCCCAGCTTCGTCGGTACGAGCTTTTTGTCGTCATCCCTCTCTATGTAGTTTCTGTCGGCAATTGTTTCGACTATCGAAGCGTAGGTCGAGGGGCGGCCGATTCCCTTCTCCTCCAGTACTTTTACAAGCCCGGCGTCGGTGTACCTCGCGGGCGGCTGTGTGAATTTCTGCTCGCGCTTGATATCGTTCAAAATAAGATTCTCGCCGGCCTCGGCGGGCGGGATAACGGTGGCCTTCACTCCCAGCGGCCATATCTTTCCCCAACCGTCGAATGTGACCACAATACCTTCCTGCTTCATGCCGTACTCTCCGGCGGACGCTTCAATGGTCGTCCTGGAAACATGGGCCGGGGACATCTGGCTTGCCACGAAGCGTTTCCAAATCAGGTCGTACAGTTTGAACTGCTCCGGGGTTAGATGAGATTTCAGCGCCTCCGGAGTGAGGAAGGGATCGGTGGCGCGTATAGCCTCGTGCGCGTCCTGCGATCTGCCCTTAGGCGTGAAGATATTCGGGCGATCCGGCAGATAATCCGCCCCGATGTTCTTCTCTATAAACTTACGCGACGAGTCCAACGCCTCAGGCGCCAGGCGCAGGCTGTCGGTGCGCATGTACGTGATGAGTCCCACGGGGCCGCGTCCCGGTATTTCGACGCCCTCGTAAAGAGACTGGGCTACCCTCATCGTTCGGCGAGGGGAGAAGCCGAGCCTTCTCGACGCCTCCTGCTGCAGCACGCTCGTCTTGAACGGCGGCAGGGAGGGCCGCTTGCTCTCCTTCACGCGGAAGTTCTCGACCGTAATAGGATTATTCCTTATGGCCTCCTCGGCTTCCAACGACTGCGCGAGATTCCCGGGGACGAATTTTTTACCTTTTTTCTTATCGACCCGCATCGTGTAGCGTCTCGCGCCATTCGAAGCGACGACGTCCAGAAGCCAGTATTCCTCTGGAACGAAGGCCTCTATCTCATCCTCGCGCTCACATATGATACGGAGCGCGACTGACTGCACGCGGCCGGCCGACAATCCGCGCCGAACCTTGTACCAGAGCAGGGGACTGAGGTTATATCCGACGAGCCTGTCCAGCACACGGCGCGACTGCTGCGCTTCCACGAGATTCATGTCTATATGGTTGGGGTTCGCGACTGCGTTTTTGACGCCGTGTTCGGTTATTTCCTGCATTCTTATCCGGCAATCGGAAGATGGGTCTATATTGAGAAGCGTCGCAAGGTGCCAGGCTATAGCCTCTCCCTCGCGATCAGGGTCGGACGCGAGGAGAGTCCGTTTGCTTTTTTCGGAAGCCGCCTTAAGCGATTTTATAATGTCGGCTTTGCCTCTAACGTTAATATACTCCGGCTCGAAATTGTTTTCGACGTCGACCGCTATTCTGCCCTTCGGGAGGTCGCGCACGTGCCCTATGCTCGACCTCACGTGATACGAACGGCCCAGAATTTTTTCGAGAGTACGGGCTTTTGCCGGGGACTCTACTATGACAAGGGTCTTTCCTGCCGACGCTTCGGCGCTCGCCGCGATATTTGGGGGACGCGCTGACTTTGTCGCGGATTTTTTAGCGCGTGTTGATTTTTCAGTACTCGCAGTTTTTTTTGCGCTCGCGAGTTTTTCGTCGTTCTTTTTCGCGGCGGATTTCGCTGCCGGTTTATTTTTTTTATCGGGTTTGGATGGTTTATCAGCTCTGGTTTTCTTCGCCAATTCGTGACCACCTCGACGCTGTCTGATCGTCCGGCACAGGGGAGAGAAACGGGACCCCCTCATACTCGGCAATTTTTTCGATGAGGAAGGTCAGGGTCGATGCGTCGACCAGGCACTGATTCAGTTTGGAAACAACAATCGCGTGAAGCAATGTCTTTTCTATAACCTCAGCCGGGCAATAATTCCCGTTCAGATATTTGTATATCAACTCCAGCGCCCCTGGCGACAACGCTTCCCGCTCTTCCCTGGACAACACCCTGGTACTCATGGCCACCCCCCTCATTCCCCTCAATCATTGGTACTGTAACGCCCCGGACTCGACAAACAAACCAGACCCTGCGCGGACATCACAGATATGATTTTAAAAACTTCAGCGGCGCTCATTTTAGCTTCATTCGCCAAGTTGTCAATAGTCCTTTCACCCTCAATCGACAGAATCGACAGTATTTTCTTCTCCTCAGGCGACAGATCCCTCGGCTCCGGCTTCGCACAAAGCTCGTCATCGTCGTCGAACAGCGACTGTTCCGCGTATCCGGATTTGCTTTCGAAAAACGAATCCAGGCTCACAAGGGGCATCGCTCCGTCAAAGATCAGCCTGTTCGTCCCCTCGCTCCGCGCGTCGTCAATACGGCCGGGGACAGCCCAAACCTCCCGTCCTTCTTCCGCCGCCTGCGTGGCGGTTATCATCGCTCCGCTCTTTACCGGAGCCTCCACAACCACTATCTTTGAGGCAAGCCCAGCGATAATCCTGTTGCGTTTTGGGAAATGCCACGGCTCTCCCTTTGTGCCAAGAGGATACTCGGAATAAAGAGCGCCTCGCTCGAGAATACGCTCGAACAGCGCCCTGTGCTCCGAGGGAAAGACGACATCCGCTCCGGTTCCCAGTACAGCGGCGGTGACGCCGCCTTCCTCCGCGCAGCCGAAGTGCGACGCGCCGTCGATTCCCTTCGCGCCGCCGCTTACCACGTTCCATCCGGATTTTGCCGCCCTGCGGCCTATATCTCTCGCGATCTTGTAACCGTACGCGCTGCATCTTCTCGTGCCGACCACAGCAATGGTCCGCGCCTCTTCCGGCAGCATGTTTCCCCTTATGTACAGCAAAATCGGCGCTTTTCCGGTCTTGGCGAGCGAGTGCGGGTAGTCGGCATCCCTGCACGTCACTATGCGGACCCCCAAACGGTCGCACGCGTCAAGTTCGCGATCCGCCCAATCCGTCTTCAGAGCATGATCCATAATGGATCTGCTGCGCTCGGTTATCTCAAGTTTTTCCCATACCGCCGGGGCGTCCTCTACAAAAGCCTCCGGCGGCAGGCCCGTCGCCTCGAACCGTTCCCACGTTCTCACGTCGTATGACGCGCATTTGTTGAGCAGCATCATCGCCCGCAGCATATTATCAACCTCATTTGATTTATTTCCCTTATCCATTATCTTTTCCACCCATTTTTCAATCCGTAATTTCCGAACGCCAACTCTTCGCGGTATGACAAGCTCTCGGCAACGTGCCTCACCGCTATTCTCTCGGAACCCTCAAGATCCGCCACCGTGCGGGCTACTTTCAACGTCCGCGAATATCCTCTCCCGGAGAGCCGCGCCCTTTTCATGGTGTCAGCCAAAAATGTCCTGACGTCGTCCTCCATTTCCAGGTTACGCCGCAGGACTCGCTCGGGGAGCTCCGCGTTGCATTGATACCCCATGTCGCGCCATCTCTCCTGCTGAATTTTCCGCGCAGCCTCCACCCGGCCGCGCACAGCGGCGCTGGGCTCGCTCTCGCCTCCATCCCCGAGGGAGATAAGTTCCTCAGGGGAAAGGCGCGGCACCGTTACATGCAGGTCAATCCTGTCGAGGATAGGGCCGGATAATTTTCTCCTGTACCTGTCCAAATCTCCATGCGTACACCTACAGGGCTCCGTCGGGTCGCCATGGAAGCCGCAGGGACAGGGGTTGCAAGCAGTCACGAGCAGTACGTTTGCCGGATAGGTGACACTCCCCGCCGCGCGGCTTATCGTTATCGTACCATCCTGCAGCGGCTCGCGCAGGGCTTCGAGAACATCCCGCGAGAACTCGGGAAACTCGTCGAGGAACAACACCCCCCTGTCAGCCAGCGACACTTCGCCCGGCTTCATGGCCGCTCCGCCGCCGCATATGGCGACTGAACTCGCCGTGTGATGAACGGAGCGAAACGGGCGCGTCCGTCCCGGTACGAACTGCAAACCCGCCGTACTGTGGACGAGCAGAACCTCCATCATCTCCGAGTCCGACATAGGGGGCATAATACCCCTCATCGCGCGGGCGAGAAGCGTCTTGCCAGAACCGGGGGAACCGGTCATCAGAAGGTTGTGGTGACCCGCCGCCGCTATCTCAAGCGCTCGTTTTGCGGCGAACTGGCCCTTTATATCCTCGAAATCCGTGTCTATTTCAAAGACCTCGTCCTTTGGAAACCGCCTCTCTATGCGAGGGATGCAGAGCTCGCCTCTCAGGTGCATCAAGAGGGAGAGCAGATTTTCCACGGCATATGCCTCAACTCCGTCGACCAAAGCAACTTCCGTTTCATTCTCTCTCGGAACGAACAGGGGCACGTTCATCTCGCGCGCGAGAATCGCCGCCGGAACGGCCCCGCGGACCCATCGCAGCCTTCCGTCCAGCGCCAGTTCTCCCATGAAGATTGCTTTTCGTCCGGTCTTCACCCTGCCAGCCGCCGCAGCAAGACCGACCGCCATCGGAAGGTCCAGCAGGGCCCCTTCCTTCGGCAGGTCCGCGGGAGCCAGGTTTATTGCAATTCGCCCCTTGAGGGCAACGCCGATTCCCCTAAGCGAGGCGCGGACCCTCTCGCGCGCTTCCTTCACAGCCGTGTCGGGAAGTCCCACCACGGTTATGGAAAACAGCCCTCCGGTTATCTCCACCTCGACCTCGACGGTGAGGGCTCTGGTGCCCCGGAGTGCTATTCCGCAAATTTCGCTCATACCATGTAACCGCCTTTCATGCCCATTGTTATGTCACGGAACATCTCAACGCTGTACGCGCCGTTTTCATCCATCGTCACGGCGGCGATATCAATACGCCAGAAGCCGTCGTAGGACAAAATCCTCTCTACGTATCTTCTCGCGAATTTTAGAATCGATTTTAACTTTTTTGGGCCAACCGTGGTTTCCGAAGGAGAGATTTTACCGATTCTGCGTGTGCGGACTTCCACTATCACCAATTCATCCCCGTCGATTGCAACTATGTCGAGTTCTCCTCTGCCTGCCCTTACGTTTCTGCCGATTATCCTCCACCCGATACTTTCTATGTGTTCAGCCGCAAGCCGTTCCCCAACGGCTCCAAACTCAAGATGGTTCAAGTATACACCCGCCCATCCGTATAACGTTTGTCGAGATCATGCAGGAATGCAAGAATTTTTGCAACCGACCGATATAGTTCGACCGGAATCTCCTCGCCCAATTCCAGCATCAAAAGAGAGCTGACCAGCGCGGCGTCCTCCACTATGGGTATCTCCGCCTCCACAGCCTTCTCTATTATCTTGTCGGCCACCCTGCCGCGCCCTGCGGCGATAACTCTGGGAACAGCGTCTTTATTCTCGTCGTACATAAGAGCCGCCGCTTTTTTCACTTCCATTACTATATCTCCATGTCCAAACTATAATAATCCTCCGCGGGCTCGTCACCTTTCGCCGCGGTTCCGACGCCCAGATATTGCAAGATGAGCGGCACTGACGAAAGTTCCCGCCTCAAATCGGGAAGAGATCGCCGAACACACTCGGCCCCTGTTTCCTTTTCGAGCTTAATGCTCACCGACATCGCTCTATCGTTAGCCAAGAGACCGCCGTGAACCGGGCCGAGAGAGCGTCCTTCATAATCGAAAGACACACGCCATACCCCGCGTTCATCATGAATCTCGTGGGCAAAAGCCACCCGGGCCATAGCCGGTTCCTCCCCGGCATCGACGGGCCACCAGGCGGGCGCAAGAAGCGACGCGGGGTCGAGTCCCCCCTTCGCGGGGCGTCCGGCCAGCGCGTGCGCTGCAAGAAAATTCTCAGCTTCTTCATCATCGCCCTCACGCAGCGCGGCAAGCAATTCCTTTGGCGACGAAAATTTTCCACCCCGGAGGCGTTCCCTGATCCTCTTCCATATCCGCGCAACGTACTCCCCCGGCAGTCCCATGTACCAGACGAGAAGATCAACATTGCGATCCGTCATCGCCGCGCCGCGCGCCCATAATTCCGCAAGCGCTCCGAGGCGCGAAGGATCCCCTCCGCTCTTCATCCACAGCCGGCGCAGCTCAGCCACGTGCTCCTCGTTCACCGGCATCCCGCGGCTTAAAAACGCCGCCGCCACGTTCTTGTCACTGCCTGAAAATCTCGCCAGCATTGTCATGTCCGCATGGCGTAGCCTCAGAGTAGGAGGAGATGTAGACGCGTCCCACATCGCCCTGAACCGCTGTCCGACGTAAAGCTGTATGGTGGAGCGCGCGGTGAGCGTCTGCGAGCCAATTTTAACATAATACATTTCGCCTTCTTTGCCGGTGACCAGCCCTTCGACAAGCGAGCCATCCGCAACGCCGCCGGGACGAGCCGCATCGGGGCGGGATAGCGGAGCGCCGTCCCCGACAGGCGGGCGTATGCCGCCCGGGCCGTGTCCGCCCGGACCTATCGCTCCCCCGTGCAGGCCGCCGATTTCCGCCATCGTCATTCCTCCGGAAACAGCAGGCGCTCGCCGCCGGTTTTCTTTTTATACCCGAAGCTGAGTCGATGTACCGGTGACGTTCCGATCATCTCGACCGCAAGTCTGTGCGCGGCGGTCGGATAACCCTTATGCGATGCGAAACCATAATCGGGGAATATTCTGTGAAGCGAGGTCATTACCCTGTCCCGGAGCACCTTTGCCACAATCGACGCGGCCATCACTGCCGGGACTCTCCCGTCGGCGCGCGGCATAACTCGTTGCCGCTCACGGCTTACAGTTGGAATATATGAATTGCCGTCCACTATTATCAGGTCAGGCCGGACGCTGAGGCGGCCTACTGCGCGGCCCATTGCCCACAAAGTGGCGTTCAGTATGTTCATCTTATCTATTTTGAAATTGGAAGCGGCCTGCGCTCTCCACACAACACCGAGTTCTCCGATGCGAGAAAAAATCCTTTCCCTCGTCCGCGCTGATAATTTTTTAGAGTCGCCCAAGCCCTCGGACAGAAGCACCCGAAACTGGGGCGGCGTGAGCACGACAGCAGCCGCAACCACGGGGCCCGCTATCGGTCCCCGGCCTGCCTCGTCGACTCCCGCGATTATCATGGCGCTTCCGGGGCTTCCAGGCTGAATCGCCCCAGCCTGCCGGACGACAGCGCGTCGATGAACGCCTGCCCGGACGATACAAGGTCCACCTCTCCGCCGGAACGGAGTTTCCCCAGCCTGCGCCCCACACGCTCCAGAACATCTCTTGCGGTTCCTTCCGCGCCGACGCCAAGCGGCGAAACTATCGCGGGCAAACGTCCGATGCGGTCCATGTATCCTATGCACTCGCACGCGAGATCATCCCAAGCTCCTATGACCTGGCCCTTCGTCGAGGATATCCACGACATCATCCTGTGAAAATCGGCGTCCGAGCGCGGGTCAAGAATACCCGGCGAATCGACGACTAAGAAACCCTGCCCTTTGAACCACGCGACTCCCTTCGTCACCCCCGGCACGCCGCCCACTACCGCCGCCCTGCGGCCTACGAGCCTGTTCAGCAGAGTCGACTTGCCGACGTTTGGCGTGCCGACGACAGCGACGCGGGTCTCGCGATAAACCCGGTCAGACTGCGATCGGACAAGCGAGGCAAGCGATTTTTTGAGCGAACCGGGCAGTTCCTTGCGAAGATCGAGCGCCCAAACCTTGCGCGCGGCCGCCTTTAAGGACGCGAGCCATTGTGCTGTTACGTCCTCATCGGCAAGATCGGCCTTAGAGAGTACGTACCACACGGACAGGGACTTGGGAAATTTTTCCGATACGGGAGACTTGGTGAGCATTGGCGCCCTCGCGTCCCGGACCTCCAAAATGACGTCCAGCACCCCGCACAACTCCATGAGCTGCCGGGATCCCTTTGCCATGTGGCCGGGAAACCATACGGTTCTTGCCAAGGTTCACTCCAAAAGCCCGATTCGGTTGAGTGGCCAGTATCTGAAAACCGCCGGACCTCTCAAAAAGTCTGCTTTAACAGAGCCCCAAAAGCGGCTGTCCTGTGAGTTGGCTCGGTTGTCGCCAAGACAGTAATAGCTGTTTTGAGGAATCACCTCTGCCTCCTTCGTGAAGTTGTCCGGAAAATGAACGTATGGCTCGGCGATTTCCATGTCGTTTATGAACACCCTGCCGCCCCTTATCTCGACCGTTTCCCCCGGCAGCCCAACGACACGTTTAACGAAATCGCGCTTCGGGTCCACCGGGTACTTGAAGACCACTATCTGCCCCCGTTTGGGATCGATCCTGGGTAGGTGATACCAGAATTTAATCACCATTACGCGGTCACCCGGTTCGAGCAATGGAAGCATCGAACCGCTTGGTATCCAAAAAGCCTGGATGACAAAAGTACGTATCACTAACGCAAGCACGACGGCATACACGATTGTCTCCAGAACGTCACGCCACCATGGCTTTGGCACCGACATTTTCAAACCTCCCCCGTATATCATAAAACCAACAAAGATTATACCCCACGCTGAAGGGATATAAGCCCTTGACTTTAAACGCGGGAACGATTTATCATAATACATAATTAAAAATTATGAAAATTAAAATATGGAGGTGTGATAACATGCGCCAGTGGCGTTGTATCATCTGCGACCATAAATTTGAAACGGAGGCCAAGGAAAAACCGTACAAATGTCCCAAATGCATGGAACGCTTCGTAGAACTGCTTGAAGGTCCCCGGGATAAGGGCAAGCAGTGGGGCAGCAAAAGTTTCAGCGTGAGATAAAAAATGAACGGGGCTTGAAATCGGCCGCCGCGCCGTATATAATTCACCTCATCACAAACGGGGGCAACTAGCTCAGCGGGAGAGCGCCTCCCTCACACGGAGGAAGTCACAGGTTCGAACCCTGTGTTGCCCACCAAGAAATAGCAAGGGTTTAGGGGATTTCACCCTAAGCCCTTTTTCCATGCTGTGTTGCATATGTGTTTCAAAAAAGAGTAATTTTGCCATTTGATATATCCTGACAAAGAGCTAAGAAGCTCTTTAGATCGACAATGCAACAAAATGAATATTAGGCCAAACATGTATAGCGTTAAAAAGATATGTGCCGCTTTAGGCGTGATATTGCTGGGGTCTTTGTAACACAAGCGGGCTTGATGTAAAATAATTTAGAAATCCGGTTTTCGAGAGGGCGACAATAAAGTGAGAATGTTTTTAGACCCTGATAGTTTTGAGCGTATCCACGAGAGCGTTTCTCGAAGCCAGAGGAAGTGTAAGTTCGCGGTCGTTGATTCTTTCACTTTATTTATGCTGTTGCAACTCCACGGGAGAGGAAAGAGGTACGCGGAACAAAAGATTTCTCTGGAAATATTACGTCCATATTTTGCACGGGCTAAAGACAAAAAAGATAGGCGTAAAGAAATAGATATAATCTACTTCCTTGAAATACTTCAAGACGCTGGCATGATAACTTTTAACGTGAAAGAGCGTGAGGTATTCTATAACTTTGTCAAGTCTAAGGTCACAAAACTCAGCACACTTAAAGAGCCCCAGCTTCGTAAACATGTTTTTATAATGAAATGTAACAGCCGCCTAATGGAAGACTATAAAACAAACGTTCCGTTCGCGCTTCATTGTTTACTACTCAGCCTACGACGTAGCGAGGACGGTGTATTAGATACAGTTCGTATTTCGTTTGAAGAAATGGCGGAACGATTGGACATTTCGCTTGCGACACTAGGCATAAATAAGCGGATGTTGGATAACGACGGCTATATCGTCACGGTAGGAGAAGCAAAGCAAACGCCAGACGGATTAATACGTGCTTCCAACAAATACTGGATTTTTAATTATGATAAGCGCAGGCCCGAAAAGAATAAAATATTAAAAATGCGTAGGCAAGAAGAGAAAGCTAAAGCGGGTAAAAAAAAATGGGTCAAGATTGTCAAGATTAAAAAAGAATCAGCAGAGCCGACACAAACTAAGATTGACGCGACCATAAAAAGTGAGGAATTAGCGGAAATAAAGCAAGAAGTTACCCTGCTGGCTGAAAAGGGAACTAAAAAGATAGAACAGACCACAATAAGCAAAGAAGTAGCTAAAACAGAACAAGAAATAATGAGCGAGATTGTGAGGGTTATAAACGAAGTCAAGCAACCGAAAAGTTACTTATTTTTAGGAAAGGTGTATGACAAAGTATTTGATAAGGTATATGAAAAAATATACGTCACAAATGTAATTAAATTTTCTAGTGTTAAGATAATTGAACCTTTTAGTGTTTCTGATTCTGATTTTAATTTTAGCGAATTTGCCGACTTTTGTACGAATGGTCATTTCTTTGAGGGACGCATGATAGTATTGCGCTTGAAAAACAGAGCAATACACTATCAGACAAAGTTATTAGTACCGTTAGATAGGCTAAAAATACCTCTTTTAGTCTTTGCGGATAGTGACGGTCTTATCGGACCGTTTGTTTCTCGGTTTACGGCGGTTTTTAAGCAACCAAACGAAAATCTACAGGTTACGGCGTTTATCCCACCAAATCAGATATTGTTGAAACGTTACATAGATTCACCCTACGCTTGTCCGTCTTTGATTAAACTAGGGAACTATAATAAACTGTCTAATACTGAAAAGAAGATTGACATCTTTATAAGCAAACTGAGTGGCGATGGAAAAGTATACCCGGAGGTATTGTCAGAATTACAGCCGCCAATCAAAACTTTTGACCATGATGTCAAAATGGAAGCTCTGTCGCTGTTGAAAAAGCGGCTTGATTCTTAGGGAATATAGATATGATAGAAAATGGATTGTTAGGAAAAGTTGTTAAGACGAATAACTACCACTTTATTGGATTCCTGTACCCTAATTTCCCGTTCGTCGGTCATTTTCTTATCAACTATGAAAGTGCCCCGGGGATTATTTATTCGGGCAAAGAACACCTTATAGGTGACGAAAGAAAATACATTACAAGTTTCCTCTCAAAAGAAAAACTTCAAAACACTGGTTATACGTTTATCAGCATTTATTCCGCAGATGGGAAATACGACATAGACCTAACGGACAGAGAAACGATGTTAGACTTGGTATATTCCAAATGGGGATTTGACTATAAACAGTATTTAGACATTGATATGCTTGCCGTATTACTGGAGAGGGACGAGCAGGATTTTTACGACTTTTTAAAATTTCGTTGGCTATCAAAAAAACGTTGCGCCAATAGTAAAAATATAGGTTTATATACCAGCAAGCATATTTCAAAACTGCTAAACAAACCAATAGAAAGTGTATACGCCGAAATCTTGTCCTTAGAAAAAGATAAGAGTTTAGAAGATTATGAGCTTTCCCTTACAATTTTTATTATGAAATCGATGGCAGGAAAATATTCAGACGAAAAAGATGACTATAACGCTATGCTGAAAACCTTCGATTACGGCACTCGCGGAAAAGAGAATGAACTTGCGGTAATCCTGTCAAAATACCGCAACATGAGCCATAATAAAAGAATAAAACTGATATGGTTAATTACGGAACTACAAAAATTAATCAAGGAGAAATAATAATGGAGACTACTAAAGAACTGAGCCCTAAGTTTTTAGATGATATATACGGACAACCTCATGCCGTTACCGTGCTAAAACGCTTTGCCGAAAATCCAGAACACGCGCACAAATGCCTATTACTGCACGGCCCCTATGGCACGGGTAAAACGAGTGCTGCGAAAGCATTTGCCCTCGCAGTCAATCAAATCCAACCTGACGAAATTGATTCTTATTCCTATTGTTATAACTGCGCAACTTTAGAGTATGAGATAAATAATCAGTCGTCACTCCCAACACATGACTTTATTTCGTCGAATTTACCCCTTCTCACCAAAGGCTGGGGAGTCGGTATTTTTGACGAAATACAGGGAGCAGGCTCACATATCCAAACGAGTTTACTCACATACATAGAGAGTGTACATAATAAAAGTACCTTCTTTGTATTTTGCACAACCGACATTACAGGCGTACTTCCTACCCTGCGTTCAAGGTGTCTGCCGATTGATTTTAAATCCATAAGCTACGACGACGTTTATAAAAATCTCGATGACAATGGACGTAAAAACGGGCTGGACATTCCTGACGAAATAAAGACTTATATCGCCGCAAAATGTAACGGACATATGCGTGACGCACATATTCAGTTGAATAAATATTTAAACGTTGGCAAAGATGTATATTTCGCTGGCGCAAACTCATACTACGGCTTGATTGCGGATATGTTTATTGCGGCGTACAGAGGCGATAAGGATTCGTTGGTTAAGTATCTGAAAGAGCTGTCATATAATCCGCTATTTACCGTCAGGAGCGAGTTTGAGAACTTTATCATGGACTGCGCAAACACAAAATATCTGGGTGAGAAATCACACATAAGCGAGGTTAATAGGCTATTGGATGAATACGGGGACAATTTTACGGATATTGTGGATTTCTATGCGGGGATATGGGACAATTCCCTGTTTAGCTCGGATAGACATTTTTATATGCACATGCTGTCTTTCTTTAAGGATTTAGAGAGGAAGCGAGCAACGGCATAGCACTCATTACGGGAAATATTTACGGCTTGGACTTGGATAATATATACGTTATGTTTTTTGCAAGCCGAACCCTACAAAATGTTCCTCATAAACTTTCATAAATCCTCCAAAATCGGTGTTGTATTACTCCAGAATAAATAATCCCGAACTGAGGGCTTGACCGTTATATATAATCGTGTTACGTTTTGTTTGTCAAAAACATGAAGCCTCAATTACCGAAAAGGCTTCATGTGAGGGGGAGGTAACTTTATCGACTTGAATATCGTAACACAACGCGACGTTAAATAACACTCGCAAGTCTGTGTCTTGGAAGCAGCCGCCCGCCCTGACCTCGAACGAAGGCAGGGAGTCGCCGGGAGCCGTGGGGGTACTTATCAGGCATCGTTCACCATAGCCCACGAGGTATTCGATACCATATATTATATGTGCGAATATCCGAGTAAAACGCAGAGTCCTTGGGGCGAGACTTTAATGGACAATGTGGGGAAGTGCCGGGGTACTGATCGGGAAAAAATTTCCCAAAAACATTAATACTAACTACCAACTACCAACTACGAATACGACTATCAACACAAATGCGAATATAAATACGAATACAAATGCGAATACAAATGCGAATACAAATATGAATATGACTACGAAAATAAATATGAATACGAACAAAAATGCGAATACGAATATGATAACAAATGCGAATATGAATAACCCTACGAATAAAAATATCATCATACTAACTACGAATAACTCTACGAATAAAAATATCAACTTACATATGAATACGAATAACCCTACGAATACGAACTACGAACATACATAATCACAAGAAATTGTGCCTGCCATAAATCGCTCACAGAAGCGATAAATTGTTTGGATAGGCATACAGATTTGGAAGGTTATCAAGTGGCGGCCCTAAAAAAGCCGTCACGCACTTTCCAGCTAGATTTAGTTCAGATTTTCCCTACCCAGCAAGCATAATGTCGGCCAGCAGTAAAGGAGGATTTACATAACCTGTAAGAAGATAATATACTTATTATGTTTTTCGCTACATTTGCTTGCCTTGGGGTTGACCCTATAATTTTGTCAGTAAACGCTCAATATCGACCATAGTGTACTAAAAACTGTGAAAATTGAATATGTCGGGCGAGATTGAACAGTAGCGTCGGCGAGATTGAACAGTTTGGTTGTTTGAGATTGAACACCTTCAACGCCTTAGATTGAACACCCGCGACGGTGGGATTGAACATTCTAA
>Ga0099364_10002186_pt1 | contig 31374 bp, 27 predicted proteins | sample TergutTh196P3_FD_73070 | JGI IMG/M metagenome (GOLD analysis project Ga0099364, IMG submission 73070) | Microcerotermes parvus P3 segment gut microbial communities from Pointe-Noire, Republic of the Congo - Th196 P3 | ecosystem: Host-associated > Arthropoda: Insects > Digestive system > Gut ... | reverse complement strand
CTCGGGGATGAGTGGCTTATCCAAAAGTACATGACCGGAGGACAGGCAGGCGGTCAGAAACTCAACCCCCCTGCAGGCTGGTCTAAGATAGACGGACCGTGTCTGATGTATTTCAACCATATTCCCGACGCTACCGGTGAGTATGAGCAGCTATTGGTCGATGATATGCTCAGGCAAGCATCCGTGGAGCAAGCGAAGTGGCCGTATGACTGGGTGCGGGTCGGACCTACCCATCCGAACACAAGCATCACATCGAGCAGCATCTACCCGAAGGCCAACGAGCGCGCCACCGTCACCGGCAGCGTCGTGGCCTCCGGCGGACAGAGTTTAGCCGGCGCTATGGTCGTGCTCTCCGAACCCGGTGTCGAAGACCTTATACGCATAGTTAACAACTACTATTTCCATGACTATGTAGGCGCTGACGGCACATTTAGCATAAAGAATGTCCGCCCGGGTGAATACTCCCTGTTTGTAATCCCGCAGAGCGGCTCCCTCCTGGGGCAGTATAAGTCCGACCCCATAACGGTTCTCGTCGGAGGAACCGCAGGCAGCGGAACACAGGACATTGGGACTCATACATGGATAACCCCGGCGCGTGCAAACTATCTGTTCCAGATTGGCTCCTCAGACCGTCTGGCCAACGGTTTTGCGGGTACGGGTCAGGTCAATCCCGATGGCAGCATCAGTCTTGACAGAAGCGCGTATTATCAGGCGAACGCTCCGGCAAGCCTTTCCTTTAACGTGAATACTAACATAACCAGCGATTGGTGGAGTTCGCAGATATTCAAGTCTTCATACACCACCGCTGCATGGGTCAACTCAGGAATACCGACAGGCGTATGGGAAATTGTTTTCAACTCTACAAAGACCTACGGAGACACCGCGACCCTCCACTTAGGGTTGGCAGGAGTTGTCAGCAACCCGACATATAACGTCTATGTAAACGGAGTCCTGGTTGAAACCTTATCATTCGCGGGCATCCAGGACCAGGCTCTCTACCGCCAGTATAGCCGGGGCGGCCGGTATGTCCCCAGAGAAGTCGTCTTTGATGCCGGCCTTATAGAAATCGGCGAAAACAAAATAACCCTGGAAAACGTATCAACGGAAGCGCAGGCACAAAATGCCCTGGTCAACATCGGTACGCTCACATATGACATTATCTATCTGACCACCGATGAGCCGGGCAATGTGGATTCCTTGAAGCAGCTCATCAACAACGGCGTAGGCGCGGGCGATATCACAGCCGATGCCCGTACTGCGCTCAACGCCCTGCTTGACAGCGGCGCAACCATGACCTCATTACTCGCTGCGCTTGATGCAAATGGGGTTGGCAACGACTTCAAGGAGCTGCTTACATTCAGCGCCCGCAATATTTTGGAGGACTCCGCATCCATAAACAAAGCTGCGCTGATAGAATTGATCGTGGCAGCCGAAAAACGGAGCGCGGCAGACTACAGCGCATCCGGCTGGCTTGAGTTCAGCAGAGCCCTAAGCAGCGCACAGGGTGTCAGCAGCGATGCGGCAGCAACACAAGCCGAGGTCAATGCAGCCATCGCGCTTCTTCAGGCAGCATTAGCCAATTCCACGCTCAGAGCCCCCATAATTCCCGGATTCACAGCCGTCGACTACGAAGACTTTAACGAATCGACGTTCTACACACCGTGGGGCTTCATAAACCAAACAACCGGAATGTACGCCGCAATGGCGGGCGATGTACCCGTAGCAGGGAACAGCACCAGAAAAATCGACATATACACGAACGGCGGCAACCCATCACCGAATCTGATTAAAACGCTCGATGAACCGATAGATGCCGACATTATGCTTGTAACGTTCGATTACAACCTCGCCTGGGCATTAAACGCGAGCGCCGCCCATACCTATGATGTAAGGTTCTTAGACGGAAACGGTCTGCCGCTTGTAGGCGTTGGTAAAGCTGCCGGTACGCGCGCCGCGCCGATTAATATTGGTGTCTATGCGCATCACAACCGGACCGGTACCTCAGCAGCAACCTTCAATCACGCCCGCGTACAGCGTCCTACGGGCAATGCGTTCATGGAATCCTACGACTGGTACAATATCGTAGCCATAATCGACAAAGTCAGCGAAAAGATCACTGTTACCTTAACACCTCTGACAGGGGCATATGAAGGTCAGTCGCAGACCCTCGTCTTTGACTACGAACCCGCACTGACAGATGGAAAGATAGCCGCTGTCCAGATTCTCGGCGGCTCCACAAACGCCGGCAACGCATATTTTGACAACTTCGGCATTTACGTCAATGAGCTCACCTCGATCAGAATAGCTCAAGGCGGGCAGCCGGCTAACCCGATGATAGCGATTGGCAGAAACAGCACGATTGAGTTTGATGTCCTGCTCTATCCAAAAGGAGCCGTATCATCAGGCATCTCATGGTCGGTCAACAACACGAATCTTGCGACAGTTGATCAAAACGGCAAAGTAACCACAAAGGGTATGCCAGGGAACGTGACCGTGACAGCCAGAGATGCAAGCGGCGTGACCCACAGCGTAATACTCAGGATCACATAAGCATATCCCTAAACCTCCAATAGAAACGCAGGAACCCCGCATGGGTAACCACGCCCATGCGGGGTTTCCGCACCATAAATTACCAATCTGTGTATAAAAAGTAAAAAAATAACAACAAATTGTTTCAAACCGAAAAAAATAGCTTGCAAAAAAAACAAAACTCTGTATAATGGATATCAGTAAGGAACATACGCAGTCTTGCGTACGCTTTTAGCGGCTAAAAAGTTACAATAGAAAGAAGTGAGCCTGTGACTAAATACGTCATTAATGGTGGTAATCCCCTCTACGGAGAAGTAATCATAAACGGCGCAAAGAACGCCGCAGCAGCGATAATACCCGCAGCCCTCATGGTAGACGGCACATGCAGAATAGAAAACCTCCCGCAGATATCCGACGTAACGACAATGCTCAAGATCCTCAAGGAAATGGGCGCCGATGTCCGCATAGCAAACAAAAACACCGTCGAGATAGACTGCTCCGGAGTCAGGACATCCCGGGCAACTTTCGACATGATGCGCAAAATCAGAGCCTCATACTACCTAATCGGCGCATTGCTCGGCCGCTTCGGCAATGCCGACGTTGCTATGCCCGGAGGTTGCAACTTCGGCGGTGTGCGCCCTATCGACCAGCATATCAAAGGCTTCACGGCAATGGGCGCGAAAGTAACAACCAGAAGCGGCATCGTCTCGGTCAGAACCGACAGCCGTCTGCGTTCAGCCACGATCTTCATGGACGTCGTCTCAGTCGGCGCAACGATAAACCTCATGCTCGCCGCCACGCTTGCCGAAGGCATGACCTATATCGAAAACGCCGCCAGGGAGCCGCACATAGTCGATCTTGCAAACTTCCTCAACTCAATGGGCGCCGATATCCGCGGCGCGGGCACGAATGTCATCAAAATACGAGGCGTGAACCGCCTGACCGGCGGCTCCTACTCCATTATCCCCGACCAGATAGAAGCCGGAACATACATGGTAGCAGTCGCGGGCGCGGGCGGCCGTGTTGTCATAAAAGACGTGATCCCCAAGCACCTTGAGTGCATCTCAGGCAAACTCAGGGAGATGGGTGTTTCCGTCGTTGAGCTCGATGATTCAATCATAGTCCAGCGGATGGGCCCGCTGCTGGGCACCCATCTGAAGACCATGCCCTACCCCGGTTTCCCGACAGATATGCAGCCTCAGATGTCAACCATACTATGCATGGCAGAAGGCATGAGCATCGTCACCGAAGGCGTATGGGACAACAGATTCAGATATGTTGACGAACTGGCGAAAATGGGCGGCCAGATGCGTGTCACCGGCCGGACCGCAATTATCGAAGGCATACCGCAGCTCACAGGCGCCCAGATCAAAGCCAGCGATTTACGCGCGGGCGCGGCCCTTGTCATAGCCGGCTTATGCGCGCGCGGCATAACCGAGATCGAAGGCATCAGCTATATCGAGCGCGGCTACGAGAACATGATCGACAAGCTTACAGCCCTCGGCGCCGAAATAAGCGTGGTCTACGAACCCGATTCCCCTCTGATGACTGTAAGAAACGCAGTATAAAGGTGATTTTTTGAGCTGGAATTTAAGTAAGGCAAAAGGACCCGAGTGGCCGAAAGATGATAACGGCGATACCATCCCCCCTGTCTATCTTATGGACATCAGCGGCGGTCCTCTTGATACAGAACTGACACTGAACCTTCTGGAGGCCTACGGCATCCCCCATGTATGCCAGTATCCTCTCGATGGTTTATTCGGCAAGCTTATAGTAGGCCACCCCCCATACGGCATGGAAGTTTATGTGCCCGAAACGATGCTGGAAGATGCGCAGAACATCCTAAACGCAGACACATTTGAGGAAATGGAGAACGAAGCCCCTGCTGCCGGAGACGATGCATAAGGCATAGCAGAGCAGGCGCCCCATTTCTTATTTTCATATAGTTGCGGCTTGCCCGCTAAAGGGGGATAACCGACATGAACTATCTGGATAACTACAATGCCTGGCTAAACAGCGATGCCCTCTCCGCCGAAGAGAAAGAGGAACTTCGCTCAATCCGCGATGACGAAAATGAAATCGAAAGCCGTTTTTTCGGGCGGCTGGAGTTCGGCACGGCAGGACTGCGCGGGATTATGGGCGCAGGACTGTACAGAATGAACATACACATCATCCGCCACGCGACGCAGGCATTCGCTGAGCTGATCCAAGGCGAGCCCGGCACAGGCAAATCCGTTGCCATCTGCTACGACTCAAGGATCAACAGCGAACAATATGCCAAAGAAGCCGCCTGCGTAATAGCCGCAAACGGCATAAACGTCCGCATATTCGACGCGCTGCGCCCGACGCCGGAGCTCTCATTCGCCATCCGCGAATACAGCTGCATAGCCGGCATAAACGTGACCGCCTCCCACAACCCAAAGGAATATAACGGCTACAAAGTCTATTGGGCGGACGGCGCCCAGCTCCCTCCGAGCCATGCAAAGCTCGTAGCCGATAAGATGGACAAACTCGATCTTTTCGCCTCGATCCGCAGAATCGACTATAACGAAGCTGTGCAAAAAGGCTTGATTACAATCATGGGCGAAGAAACCGACGAGCTGTTCCTGCGCAATGTCATGGGTCAGGCAAATGAACTCGAAGCCGTCAAATCCGTCGCTGATACATTCAAACTGGTATACACCCCGTTCCACGGCGCAGGGCATAAGCTGGTTCCCGAAGCGCTCAGGCGGCTCGGCATAAAGCATATCATCTGCGTACCCGAACAGATGGCTCTCGACGGCACATTCCCGACCGTAGTCTCACCAAACCCCGAATACCCGGAAGGCTTTAAACTGGCTATGCTCTTAGCCGAAGAGCATGGCGCCGACCTGATAATCGGAACCGACCCCGACTGCGACCGCGTCGGCATAATGGTGCGCGACGACAACAGCGATTTCGTGCCCCTGACCGGAAACCAGGTAGGCGCGCTGCTGCTCGACTATCTCATCGGCGCGAAAACCAGGGCAGATAACATGCCCCCCATGCCCGTCACGCTGAAAACCATCGTAACCACAGAAATGGTGCGCCGCATAGCGCTTATGAACTATGTGGACTGTTTTGATACATTCACAGGCTTTAAGTTTATGGCCGAGAAGAAAAACGCCCTGGAATCCGACGGCGAAGGCAACGTGTTCTTTGCGTTTGAAGAATCATACGGCTATATGGCAGGCGATTATGTACGCGACAAGGATGCCGTGACCGCATCCATGCTGATTGCCGAAATGTCCGCATGGTATGCAAGCCGGGGCTTGACATTATACCGCGCAATGGATAAACTATACGAAAAATACGGTCAGTACAGCGAAAAAACCCTCGAACTCCAGATGCCCGGCCTGGACGGCATATCAAAAATGCGCGACTTGATGCTAAACCTCCGCGAGAAGCCGCCCCTGGAGATCGGCGGAACCATCATAATCAAAAGACGCGACTATCAAAACGGAACAGAAACAAACACCCTGACAGGCGAGACCTCGCCAATAGAGCTCTCCGGCTCAAATGTCCTGCGCTTTGAAACATCCGACGGCACAGTAATCTTAGTACGCCCGTCCGGAACCGAGCCGAAGGTAAAAGTCTACATAATGACAAACAGCGAAACCAAACAAGAGTGCAGCGAAAAAATAGCAAAATACACAGCCTGGGCAAACGAGCTCAGAAATAATTCCTGATTCCTAATTTTAATGGAGGTTAATTAAATGAAATCACGGTATCTTATCGCATTATTCATCCCGTTTATGTTCCTTGGCCTAACAGTAGGCTGCGACAGCCCGGCTCCGTCTCCGGCAGAAACAAACGGCGGCGCGGCTGCCATACCCGGGGCAACTGACGAACCGGAGCCTTCCCCCGATTCCTCACCTGACCCCTCTCCCGATTCCTCTTCCGACTCTTCCCCCGGGCCGGATGCAAGCAAAAACGCCATCCTCCCCTCCCTCACCCCCGGCGCGATTCAAGCCACGATAACAATGGAAGACGGCGGTATCATCACAGTGGAGCTCTACCCCGATATTGCCCCGCAAACCGTCCGCAATTTCGTATATCTTGCCAATCAAGGCTTTTACGACGGGCTCAAATTCCACCGCATCATCAGTAATTTTATGATTCAAGGCGGGTGTCCCAACGCCACCGGCAGCGGCGGCCCCGGGTATAATATTCTTGGCGAGTTCTCAAGCAACGGGATCGAAAACAACATCCGCCACGAACGCGGCGTTTTGTCGATGGCACGGCGCGGGGATTCCTACAACTCAGCCGGTTCCCAGTTCTTCATCGTTCATGCCAACTCCCCGCATCTGAATAACGAATACGCGGCTTTCGGCAGGGTTCTGGAGGGCTTTGATGTAGTCGATGCAATCGCTGCCACGCCCAGCGAAGCCAGAACAGGATCGGTAGAACCTACGCTCATGCCGGTTATCAAATCCATAACCATCGACAGCGACACAGACCTCCCCGAACCCGACAAACTATAACACAATATCATACAGCAAATCCCCGGGCAGGCTTCATGTCTGCCCGCTTTTTTACGCAAAATTCCCAGCCCGCACGATAATACAAATTTTACACAAATTAAATAGAAAATTTAGTTTAATTTTTCATTGTATATAACTCCATATTATGCTATAGTAAGCGGTGCTATCGAAAAGATAACAGTGTCTATCCGGAACCGGCGCGAAACGGCTGTACCTATTCCCATAAGCGTAAGGTCCGGGCATAACACTGATAAATCGCTGAAGGGCAGTGTGTGTATTTTGCAAACAATGACCGACGCCGCCAAGACGCATGTACCCAGTCCAAAGCTCAGAACTAAAGCGCTCAACCTCTACTACGGAAATCATCACGCTTTAGGCGATATTACAATTGACATACCCTCCCGTGCCATCACTGCGATAATCGGACCGTCAGGATGCGGCAAATCCACATTCCTCAGAGTTTTTAACCGCATGAACGACCTGATACCCAGCGCGCGCATCGAGGGCGAAATCTATCTAAACGACATCCCTATCTACGAAAAGAACATGGATGTCGTCACTTTGCGCCAAAAAATAGGCATGGTATTCCAAAAACCAAACGTATTCCCTATGAGCATATACGACAATATCATAATCGGCCCCAAACACCAAGGGGTCCGGAAAAAGCGTGACCTGGCAGCAATCGTTGAGCGCAGCTTACAGCAGGTGGCGTTATGGGACGAACTAAAAGACATGCTTAACAAACCGGGTCTGAGCCTTGCCACGGGCCAGCAGCAGCGCCTATGCATTGCCCGCGCACTGGCTGTCGAACCGGAAGTCCTGCTCATGGACGAGTCCTGCAGCGCACTGGACCCTGTCTCAACCATGAAGGTCGAGGAGCTTATGCAGGAGCTGGCCGAAAAATATACCATCGTAATCGTCACACACAATATGGAGCAAGCAGCCCGTGTCTCCGATATGTCCGCTTTCATGATGATAGACGAGAACAAAATCGGCCGCCTGCACGAATATTCCATCACATCGGAAATGTTCATCAGCCCCAAAGACAAAGTAACCGAAGACTACATAACCGGACGCTTCGGATAAAATTCCCGATTCCTAATGCGGACAAGCCGCAGTTGAGAGTTGACAGTTGACAGTTGTTGTGTCTGCTCCGCAGACGGATTTGAATTTGTTGTTTTTATTTGCTTAATTAGTCATTAATGTACTAACTATATTACGAGGTTTGCACGATGCGCATAACACGCCTAATCATGAGCCTAGCCTTAATACTCATCTCCCTCTCCCTGCTCTCGTCATGCGGGAGGCCTGCGGATTCGATTATCATCGCCGGCTCTACATCCGTGCAGCGTTATATCGAGATACTGGCAGAGGCGTATTCAGCCATACACCCCGGCCGCGTTGTGGATGTCCAGGGCGGCGGGTCTTCCGCGGGCATAACAGCAGCCGTCTCCGGCACTGCCGATGTCGGCATGTCTTCGCGTAATCTGAAGGACGACGAAGACCATCTGGTAGTCATAGAAATCGCCAAAGACGGGCTTGCAATCATCGTCAATCCCGCAAACCCACTGACAAACATTACTATCGAAGACATACGGATGATTTATACAGGCAGGTATACCGACTGGTCGCAGCTTGGAGGCGCAAGCGCAAAAATAAATGTAATAGCGCGCGAAGAAGGCTCCGGGACGAGGAGCGCCTTTGAAGAAATGATTATGGACGGCAGCCGCATTATCCAAAAAGCAATAACCCTTAACTCAAACGGCGCGGTAAGGCAGGCAATCGCCGGAGACCCTCATTCAATAGGCTTCATTTCCTTAGGTCTTGTCGAAATCGGCGAAAACCCCGTAAAAGCGCTGCGCATAAACAGCATCGAGCCTACGCGCGAGAACATAGAAAACGAAACCTACGCGCTATACAGGTCATTCCTGTTTGTCATGCTGGAAGAACCCGAAGGCCTTGTGTTGCAGTTCATCGACTTCATGCGTTCCCCAAGAGGCCGTGAAATACTCGCAGCCGAAGGTTTGGTTGCATAGCATAGAAATATCAATCGTGAATTGAGAAGGATTATGAAAAAACTCAAGGAAAACTTATCCGGTCACATCTTTCTGGCCTTGGCCCTATCCTCTATATCGGCTTTGGCGTTGATAACCGTGTTTATCCTTATCAACGGAATCCCGATTATCGCCGAGGTTGGTTTTATTGACTTTGTTTTTGGTATGTCCTGGGCGCCAAGCCACGGTGAATTCGGAATATTCCCGATGATAGTCGGTTCGCTGTCCGTCACATTAGGCGCCGCGCTGCTCGGCGTGCCGATTGGCATTTGCTGCGCCGTATTCCTCACCGAGTTTGCCCCGCCCACATTGAGCAAAATATTCCGCCCCGCCATTCAGCTCCTTGCCGGCATCCCGTCGGTAGTATACGGTTTCTGGGGCTTGCTGTTTATCGTACCGTTCATAAGAACATATCTGGGCGGTCCCGGATTAAGCATACTCGCCGGCTCCATTATCCTCGCGATAATGGTTCTGCCTACAGTAATAAGCATCTCGGAGGTATCCATTATAGCCCTCCCCCGGCAGTACAAAGAAGGCGCTCTCGCATTGGGCCTTACGCATTGGCAGACTATCCGAAGCGTGATACTGCCCGCCGCCAAGTCAGGCATTGTAGCCGCTGTGATACTGGGCATGGGGCGCGCAGTCGGGGAAACCATGGCTGTAATTATGGTCTTAGGCAATGCCGTAGCCCTCCCTGAGTCGATTCTCGACCCTGTCAGAACACTCACCACAAACATCGGTATAGAAATGGGCTATGCCTCCGGTACCCACCAGCAAGCCCTGTTCGCGACAGGCATAGTCCTGTTCGCAATAATCATGACCCTTAACGCGACAGCGCAATATATAACAAGGAAGAAGAAATAAGCCGTGAAAATTGACCCAAGAACCAGTCAGAAGATAGCCAAAATATTGATTTGGATTGCTGCCTCGTTTGTGCTGGTGGTTCTGATGGCTGTGGTTATCTATATACTGCTAAAGGGCGTCCCTGTCATAAGCTGGCAGTTCCTCACAGAAATTCCGCGTAGCATGGGGCGCGAAGGCGGCATTGCCTCACCTATTGTCGGCACTCTTTTAGTCACAACCGTAGCTATTGTGATCGCAGTCCCGCTCGGGATAGGCACCGCCTTCTACCTCGCCGAGTACACGCGCGAGGGCATCATAACCCGCATTATCCGTTTCAGCGCGGAATCCCTGGCCGGCATACCGTCTATTGTCTACGGGCTGTTCGGGTTTCTCTTCTTTGTCATCTACTTAGGCCTCGGATGGTCTGTGCTGTCCGGCGGCCTGACCCTCGCAGTCATGATCCTGCCGACAGTCATCCGAACCTCGGAAGAGGCGATCCGCGCTGTTCCCCAATCGTACCGCGAGGTCAGCTTCTCGCTCGGCGGCACGAAATGGCAAACAATAAGAAAGTCTGTTTTCCCATCTGCCCTGCAAGGTATATCCAACGGCATCATCCTAAGCATCGGGCGCTGCGTAGCGGAAACAGCCGCCGTAATGCTCACAGCCGGCACAGCCCTCCCAATGGCGACATCGTTGTTTTCCACCACAAGAACAATGGCCGCCCACTTCTACCTGCTGGCAAGCGAGGGCATATCCATGCAAAGCGCTTACGGCACCGCTGCGCTGCTTATAATACTGATATTTATTATTAATGTAGTATTCAACGCGATGGTAAACAGGTTTGTAGCGAAAAACAAGTAGGGGGCAGCAATTCATAATGCATAATTATTAAGTGCCTCTTAATCCTGTTTTGTCATTCGGAACGCAGCGAGGAATCCTTACTTTAATTTCTGTTTACGGCCCTTTGCTGCGCTCAGGGTGACGGTTTATAGAGTTACTCAATTCATATTTTGAGGGTGTTTTGTAATATGCCTAAAGCAACTAAAATCGACATTAAGAAGCTGGACTTTTTCTTTGAAAAAAAGCAGATTATTTTTGGGTTGGACTTGCGCATACGCGCTAACTCGATTCTGTCTGTGTTCGGTCCTGCGGGCAGCGGTATAACATCCCTGCTGCGCTCTATGAACAGGCTGTACGAGCTGACCCCCGGAATGCGGATGGACGGCGAGATACTCATAGACGGGAAGAACATCCATGACCCTGATGTAAGCCTTACGGAGCTGCGCCGCAGGGTGGGGATGGTATTCGACGTCCCAACCCCGCTGCCTATCTCTATCTTCGATAATATCGCCTACGGCCCGCGTTTATCGGGTACAAAGAGCAAATCTGAGCTTAGGGATATAGTAGAAAAAGCCCTAAGCGAAGCAGCTCTCTGGGAAGAAGTAAAAGACCGATTAAAAATGCCCGCATCAAGCCTATCCGGCGGTCAGCAGCAACGCCTGTGCATCGCCAGAGTTCTTGCACTGCAGCCCGAGGTCATTCTGCTGGACAGGCCGTGTTCGGGCCTTGACCCCATCTCTACGGCGAAAATAGAGGACTCCCTAACCCAGCTGAAAAAGCGTTTTACAATAATCCTCGCCCCCCACAACCTCCAGCAAGCGGGCCGCATCTCCGACAGGGTTGCCTTCATGCTGATGGGCCACCTGATAGAAGAGGGCAAAAACATAGAAATCTTCTCAAACCCAAAAGACCAGCGCACAAACGACTACATAACAGGAAGATTCGGATAAATTGCAATTAGGAATGCGAAATAAGGAAATAGGAATTATTATGAAAACAGAATATAAAACCAAAGGTACATGCTCTAAGCTGATAAAATTTGAGGTTGAAGAAGGCGTTGTGAAAAACGTCCGCTTTACCGATGGCTGCGACGGTAACGCAAAAGGCATATCAAAACTAGTGGAAGGCATGAGCGTAAGCGAGGTTATAGCCCGCCTCGAAGGCATCAAATGCGGAAAAAAGAAAACCTCCTGCCCCGACCAGCTAGCAAAAGCCCTAAAGCAGCTGTAACCGTTAATTCCTTACATGGACAAGCCGCAATTGAGAGTTGAGAATTGCTGTGTCTGCGTTACTGGCCACGCGGTTATTATAGTCTATACCGTGCCTTGCGCCCAGACGGCTATTTCTGTGCCCGCAGAACTCTCCTCCCTCAACTCTCAACTCTCAACTCCCAAGCCATTCCTCATTCGCCGCGAACATCTCGTCAGTCATGTCCGAAATCTCCTGCATTGAGCAGACGGCGGCTGTCAGCGGGTCATTGAGCACGGCATAAAACACCTTGCGGCGGTCACCCGTCAGGAACCCCTCGACAGCAAGCTCCTCGCAGCGCGCGCTGATGTTTACCACTAACGCAAGCTGTTCGGGCAGCGGGCCGACATGAACAGGCTCCAGACCCTCGCGGCTGGCAAACACCGGAACCTCAACGCAGCAGCCTTCCGGTAGATTGTCAATCAACCCGAAGTTGCGCACATTCCCATTGAAGCGGAAAGGCGTGTTGTCGCCGAAGCAAGCATTGAAAATATAAGCGGCGTACTCATGCCCCCGGGCCAGGTTAATTTCGCCCTCCTGAGCCAAGTCGCGCTCTATATCCGCCCTCCAAGTCTCCTCACGGTTGAGATACTCGTCGCGGATGAAGGCGTAATGCCCCGGATTCCAGCCCGTGCCATGGGTGCAATACTTCTCTATCAGCTCCGGGCGCTTGCGGAACCATGCATTGTACTCGGAGTTATGCCCGGAGGATTCCGTTACATAATAATCCATATGCAGATACATCTCATTGCGCACAATCTCCTCGTTGTAAATCTCGGGATTCTCCATGATAGCCTTGCGGATCAAAGGATACGCATCCTTACCGCCCACTTTATAATCCAGATAAAACGCCGTATGGTTGATACCCGCGCAGGTATAGGTGACATCCCGCTCCCAATCCGCGCCGATCCATTTAGCCAGCATCATCGCCGTCCCCTGCACGCTGTGGCAGAGGCCGGTTATTTTCAGCTTCGTCTCGGACTGCAGAGTGCGGCACAGCATGGCCATCGGGTTTGTGTAGTTAAGCACAATGGCATCGGGCGCATACTTTTCGATATCCCTAGCGATTTCAAGCATGACCGGCGCGGTGCGTAGGTAACGGAAAATCCCCGCAGGGCCTCTCGTATCGCCCACGTTGATATCCACGCCGTACTTCTTCGGAATCTCGATATCATGCCGCCATACATCGACGCCGCCGGCAAGAATCGTAATAAGCACGCCGTCCGCGCCCTCCAGCGCCGCCTTGCGGTCTGTCGTCGCGGTTACTATGCACGGATACTTCCCCTGACTCACGATTTGATCCACGGCGCGTTTGATATATTCCAGCCGCTCACCGTCGATGTCCATCAATGCGATTTCGCAGTCTTCGAGCGCCGGGAATGTCAGAATATCCCTGACCAAAGCCCGCGTAAACCCAAAACTCCCCGCCCCAATAAACGCAATTTTCTTCATAATAATAAAACCCTTTCCTTTCACAGCTGCGCATAACCACAGCAATTAATCTACATAGAAAGCGTAATTAAGTACCTCTAAAAACCTACTATGATTGTCATTCTGAGGGAGCAAAGCGACTGAAGAATCTTTATAATTAAGTGTTTCATGGTGCAGTAAGATTCTTCGCTGCGCTCAGAATGACAGTAAATAGAGGGACTCAATTCCCAATTCCTAACTCAAATCGCAGTTGTGCCATACGTTCTGCACATCGTCATTGTCTTCCATAAGTTCAAGCATCTTTGTCATGTTTTTTATATCATCAGGCTCCGTCAGCGTGATATAGCTCGGCGGCACCATTTCGATCTGCGCCGAAAGGAAGCTGTAGCCCGCTTCAACAAGCGCATCATTGACAGCGGTGAAATCATCCGGTGATGTGTAAATCTCAAACACGCTCCCGCCGGCCTCCATGTCGTCCGCGCCGGCTTCGAGCACATCCATCAGCACCTTATCCTCATCCAGCTCTCCGTCTTCGTTGTCGATGATGAAAACACCCTTGCGCGCAAAAGACCACGACACGCAGCCCGTGGTGCCCAGATTACCGCCGTACTTATCGAAATGATGACGCATCTCAGCCGCAATCCTCTTGCGGTTGTCCGTCATAGCCTCGACTATGACCGCCACGCCCGCAGGCCCGTAACCCTCGTAAGTCACGCTCTCGTAATTATCCCCGCTGCCGGAACCCAGCGCTTTCTCGATAGTCCTCTTGATATTGTCGTTTGGCATATTTGCAGCCTTTGCCTTGGCGACAGCCGCAGCCAGGCGGGAATTGTTCGCCGGGTCGCCGATGCCGCTCTCCTTAACAGCGACTATCATCTCCCGCGCGATTTTCGTGAACACCTTCGCCCGCCTCGCATCCTGCACACCTTTCGCCCTTTGTATGTTATGCCATTTTGAATGTCCTGCCATAAAAACCCCTCCGTAAAGTAAAATCATAAAGCCTGCATGTACATTTTATAAACATTAAATATTACTATCTGTATTCAAAATTTACGATGCAGCCATGCGTGTTGAATATTCACATCATACAGCGCATTAATAAATATATCTTAGTCGTTTTTGCAAAAATGTCATCATTATTTTACACATTCTTTACAGTGAATTACACCAAACAAACGCTTAGTTTTCAAATTATCAGTTTACATAATTCTTGCCACCAATTTTAAGTACAGAGCGTTATCAACATTATCCACACACTTATCCACACCCCGCAACATACCTATTTATATGGTGTTGAAGAGGTTTTCATCAAATTTTCCATGTCTCGCAAGTCAACATTACGCAATCTTTATATACATAAATAAGTTTACATAATTACAAAATGCATACTGCCTTTTCCTTTATGCAGCCACCTAACAACGATATGTTGCGCAATATGTTACCTCTTTTCCAAAAGAAACAAAATGAAAGATTATAGGAATGAGCTGTGTGCATATTTCGCACATCCCCGGTCCGGCTTTTCGTCACCCATTGTCCGATATGTAATCATAAATAACGCTGCAGACAAACTGTCAGCACGCCATCCTCATGCGTTACCTCCGCCTCATCGATCATCATACCGACAAGCAGCAGCTCGGATGTAATTTCAGACTCCCCGCTAAGCCCCCAGTAGTTCTGCTCCATTTCTCTCTGGCGCGGCGCATTGAGTCTTTTCAGCAGCAGTTCCATTTCTTCATCTGTAATGGAAGCCGGAAATGCCTTGATAATAAACACAGTCCCCTTGCTTGTCACCTTTACATCAAGATGATATTCCGTTGCCCCTTTTAAATGGCTGTACGAGAGCAGCTCGCTCGCGATCAGCATATTTTTCTCAAACTCAACTTTCAATGATGTGCCTCCTTTTTCAAAGCCGTTATCAACGGCAGCATAAACATTGCGACAAACCCGGCTGCAAACCCATTAGCGTAAAGATTCATACCCCCGCTGAGATAGGCCGTATGCATCGCCACATTCAAGTGCAGGAAACCTGCTACTACACCCCATATTAATCCATATTGCCCTGCAATCGGCGCAAGCCCCGTAGAGAACAAAATCGCTACGATGTTAGCGTAATACCCTGTGTCTTCCGTGTTAATAAACGCCGCCAGGATCGCGCCGGCCATAATTGGCGTCACATTCCTCACATGCTTACCAAAGCCTCCGAAACCAATTATAGTGAGAATCCCGGCAATAGTCAAACCATTCAGCTCGGCCCGGAGCAAGAGCGCGATTGTCGTCGCCAGCACACCCAGCGCAGCCATGTTGATATAAATCCCGTTCCCATGCTCAAAGAAAAAATCCGAAACCAGCCGGCCGGAACGTTTCTGAATATCCAAAAACCCCCGGAAGTTTTCTTTTACGCCTCCCAGCAGCAGCCCGCACAGGAGCAATGCCGCTGAAATCAAGTACAAGCCAACCGCAATCGTAAAAGTATTCCCCTCGCTCAATATCTCCGCCGTGCCCAGGTCCACTCCCGCATTTCTCAGCACCGCGTAGCCGATCATACAGATCAAGCCTCCCGCGAACCCCATGTTATATAGGTCATAACCGCCGTGCAGCCTGACCGACCCTGCGGATATTGCCGGGAAAATAAAACCAACCAAGAAACCGAACAGCACACCCAGCAAAATCTCAACAGGCGTGCTGAGTATACCGAGAAAACTGATTTCGCTTACCGTCGGCGAGAGCGTAGCGACCAGCAGCGCAGCCAGCGTGTAGTTGGTAAACGGCTCCCTGTTGTACTTAGCGAAGAGCCATACGCCGCATGTCAGCGGAATCATGTTAAAGATGTTCTTGCCAAAAAACGTGAACCCCATGGTAAGCCACATTGCCGCAATGATGGCCCCGTTCGGCTTAACTTTCGTAAGAATCAGCATGATAATGCTGATAAAGCCGACAATAGCCGAATTAAGCAAAGCCGCACCCAAGCCCCCGACAGCGATGAAGTCAGTGACAAGCACAGACGGCGAGGTAAGAATCCTCCACAGTCCGCTAAAAAGCTCTGCCGGGGTTTCCGTTATGAATGCAAAGACCACAAACACCGTGTATATCGACAGCATAATAACATAAGGCGCCCGTATTTTCGTCTTTATAAAAGCTATCCCAAACATACACCCCCTGACACGGTCTGCGGACCGCAATTGAGAATTGAAAATTGAGAATTGAGAATTTTAGAATCGGTTCCCCGAAAACCTTGTTTTGTCATAACGAGCGAAGCGAAGGATCTTTATGTTGATACTGTATAAGGTTTTACTGCACTCATGGTGATAATTTAGAAATGCCCTATTTTCCTACATTCCATATAGTAGCGTTTATCCCTTGCGTGGCCTACTGAGAAGGCTTTTCTCGGAAAAACGCCTCTTGATGCCACGGTGTCGAAAAACTCGGACTTTTCCATCGCCGGGAGTATTATCCCCACGCAGCCTTTGCCCGCTGCAAGATTCTCCACCGCCGCTGTCCCGTGGATATAGTCCAGCCGTCCCCCTGCGCGTGACAGGTACTCATCAATAAACTCCTGTACGGCAGCAATCATATCGCCTATACAGCTCGCTGACACTATTATATCTTGAACATTGAGCGTTGAATGAGGGATGTCAAGCGACAGCAGCTTTAACGCATACTCAGAGCCGGTTCCTTCATCCTTTGCCGCCTGTTTTTCCGAAGCCGCCTGCATCGCTATCCCAAAAGCATCCATAAACTCACCGGCATCCACATCGAAAATCACACGGTGAATCGCCTCAAAACTAATCGCCGGATCATAAACATTGTTGACCTCGAGCAGCGCCCGGCGTGCCGGGTGGCTCTCTCGTTCGGCAGCGCTTAAGCCCTGTTTCAAATCATCCCAGTACGTCTTTGCAGCAGCAAGCGAATGATTCCCGTCACCCATAATCATTAAGCGCCTTGACGCGCCGGTCTGTAACCCTTCCCCATGCAATGCACGCAAAGCGGCCATAACCTCATGCGCGTCGCTGCCGCTTATGCGCATCCCTTTCAGGTGCCCGCCGCCTTCCATCAACTCAAAATCGTAGAGCAGCGGGAGCCTGTTCGCTTTTTGTGATAAAGGCTCGATAACCGTACCTGCTTTATCCGCGATGAACGCTATGATATGCGGCAGTTCCAGCGAAGCCTTCTCGCGCACGCGTATGCGCGGCGGCAACCTGTCAAGCGTTGTGCCTTCACTTGCGAGAATCGCCGCATCCCCTCCCGCAAACTCGTATTCTTCAAGGTCAGCAATACCAACCAGCCCCCTGCGCAGCCGCCCATCCGGCAACGTGCGCTCAACATAAACGAAAGAGTCCTTAATCTCGCGAAGAACGCCGCTTTCTAAGTATTCTGCCATGCATCGGCTGATTGCCTCTATTTCGCTATCCTCATCAATATCCTCAAGATACGCCTCAGGGATAATCATGTTAAGCGTAGACGGCTTTCCGTCTGCCACGCTCCGCACACGCTCCCAGTATTCCGGCTCGGACGAAAACTGGTCGCAAGCAATTACGCTCCACGCCTCTAACCTAACATCGCCCCCCGGCAGCAGAATATCCCCGGTCGTAAAAACATCCCCCACGATAACGCTCATTCCTTTCTTTTCCCGGGAAACCCCAAATCCTTTCCCAGTTTAACTATTAATTCCTAATTCCTAACTGAATAGTCCTTTCAAAGCCCTTATGTGCTCCGGTGTCGTGCCGCAGCAGCCCCCGACTATCTTAACGCCGATACTTGCATACTGCTCCATCTGTCGGGCAAACTCCTCCGGGCCGACGCTGTAAGCCCCCTCATTACCGACCGGCAGACCCGCATTTAACTTGGCAATAAACGGCAGGCCGGAAACACTCAAAAACCTGCGCGCGACATCAAACATTTCATCAGGTTCATGTGAACAGTTTATCCCGGCAGCGGATACCCCCATGGATTCAGCCATCTCCGCAAACCTCTCAACCGCGCAGCCCATGAATGTATACCCTCGTTTATCAAATGTCATTGTAGCCAGCACCGGAAGGCTCGTGGAGTCTATCACAGCCCTAACCGCAATCTCCATCTCGCCTAAATCGCTCATCGTCTCAATAGCGGCGAAGTCAGCGCCGGCCTTTTTGCCTGCTATCGCCTGCTGCGCGAACATCTCATACGCCGCCTCCGGTTCCAGGTCGCCGACCGGCTCTAAAAACTCGCCTATCGGCCCGATATCCAGCGCAATCGAAACCTCATCTCTGTTTGCGGCTATTCGTGCCCGTTTAGCAATGCCAACAGCAGCCGTAATAACCTCCTCAGGCGAATAACCCGTGTTACGCAGCCCGAATGCGCTCGACCCAAGCGTGTTCGTGCAAATTATATCACTGCCTGCCTCGATATACAGTCTATGGACCTCCTCAACAGCATCCGGTGAACTCATGTTCATTAAATCCGGCTTCTCCCCTGCTTTCAGCCCGCGCCCTTGCAGCATTGTCCCCATAGCTCCGTCATAAAACACAAAAGCACCGAAAGAATCAAACAACATAGCATATTTCCCTTCCGCGGACAAGCCGCAAATATATATTGAGTATTGAGAGTTGAGAATTTATGTGTTATCATAAACAGCATACTAATTTTACATATAAAGGATAATACCATGAAAACCATCAATAAAGCAACATTTATATTGACCATACTGCTTATTACAGCGCTGCTGCTCCCTAACGCGCCGCGCGCCGGGGCAAGCTTTGGTAATTTCAGCTATAGCGGCGATTACAGACCCGGGCAGTTCCGCGATGTCAGCCGGACGCACTGGTATGCGCAGTATGTCGAACATGCGTATAATCTCAACCTTATGAGAGGCAGGAGCGCCGATATATTTGCCCCTGACGGCCTTTTGACAGCCGCAGAAGCGGTAATTCTCGCCGCAAGGCTAAGAAGCATATACCACACCGGGGAAGCAGACTTCCCCATAACATCGCCATATTATGATTCCTATGTCGAGTACGCCGTCACACATGGCATAATCGAAAGCTTCGATAGCCATACAACCCCTGTAACCCGCGCACAGTTCGCGCAAATGCTGCGCAACTCCCTGCCCGCCGAGGCATACCCCGCAATAAACTCAATCCCTGACTATGCCATCAACGATGTCGTACCCGGCGAAAACGGCACATCAGCAGTATATGATCTATACCGCGCAGGCATCTTCGCAGGCAGCGACCGTTATGGTACTTTCCACCCGCAGCAAAGCATAACGCGTGCGGAAGCTTGCGCCGCAATAGTGCGGATAGCCGAGCCGGGCTTGCGTCTGAACACAAAATTACCCGGCCAGCTACCCGCAGAGGTTATATACAGGCGTAGCGTTAACGCCGTTATATCAATAGAAACCTTTGACGGAAACGGCAGATCAATCAGAACCGGCAGCGGCTTTTTCATAACCGGCACAGGCCACATAGCCACAGCCCTGCATGTCATCGATAATGCCGCAAGCGCCACTGTGACATTGCTGGGCGGAGATACATATGATGTAAAAGGCGTACTGGCCATGAGCGAGGAGTTTAATGTCGCGCTGCTGGCAATAGACTCTGACAGCAACAGCTTTGGATACCTGACCGTTGCCGACTCCGACCTCGTCGAAACCGGCAACACAGTCTATGCGCTCGGCAACCCGCTTAACTACACCAACACAATATCCGACGGCATAGTAGCGCACACAAACCGCGTGTCCGGAGACGACACATTCATCATGTTCACCGCTCCCATATCGTTCGGCAGCGGCGGCGGCCCCGTACTAAACGCCCTCGGTCAAGTCATAGGCATTGCCTCCAGCTCATTCACCTGGGGTCAGAACCTAAACCTCGCAATACCCATAAACCACATAAAAGCCCTCTCAGCAGAAGAGCCAATCCCCCTAAAAGAACTATTAGAAATAAGAACCTAATTCCTTACTGTATGTCTCCTTATCCTGCACGCCTACAAACCGTTTGACCTCTTTGCCGTCGCTAAAGAGCACAACAGTAGGGATGCTCATCACTCCATAACGGACGGCAAGCGCGCCCTCGCGGTCTATATCGACCTTAGCGACCTTTGCTCTCCCCTCATATTCCGCCGCCAGCTCATCAATGACCGGAGCGACCATCCTGCAAGGGTTGCACCAAGCGGCCCAAAAATCCACAAGCGTCCGCCCGCTGCCAATCACTTCGTCAAAGTTCGCTGATGTAAGGTGAATAACACTCATTTCAATTTCCTTTCAGAATAAATTTAACCTGAGCATAAAACGCTCAAACCTATAATATCTACTATTTACCCGCATCTCCGCTGAGAAAGCTGCTTGCCGACAATGCCGCTTTAAGCCCCTCGCCGACTGCTTTAGCAATCTGATAAGGCGTCCCCGCGCAATCACCCGCCGCGAAAACACCGGGAATGCCGGTTTCTCCCATGCTGCCGATCTTAATATGCCCGTCCTCCATCGCTAGATTCGGCAAAAGCAGATTAGGCGCGACAGTCTGGCGGATTATGAACACCCCATCGCATATAATTTCTTCGCCGTCAGCCACAACAGCCGTAACGTGCGTTCCGCCGTTGATGGCTATTTTCTGCGAGTTGACACGCACGACATCACAGCCTATAGAAGCTAAGAAATCAGCCTCGCTCCCGGCTTCCGGCGTAAGGCAAACAACGCATACGCGCTTCCCCCGGTAAAGCATCCCATCGCAAGTAGCGCAGTAGGAAACACCCTTGCCCAGCAGCTCTGCCTCCCCGGGAAACAACGACGTCTGGACAACGCCCGTAGCAAGAATCAAAGTGCGGGAGCGGATGATCTCATCACCATAACCGACATGGAAAACCTCGCTCATAGACATAACCGTAAGAACCTTGCCGGTAATAAGCTCCGCGCCCATATCCCGTGCATGCGCAGTCAGCGCCTTAAGCAGCTCCGCGCCGGATATCATGGGAAATCCGGGATAATTACGGACTTCGCGGGCCTTATAAAGACCGCTCACTGCGCTGTCATTTGAAACAACCGCCGCAGACAAACCGCGCTGCCCGGCATTAATAGCCGCCGACAAACCCGCAGGCCCTCCCCCGATTATTACCACATCGAACAACCTATGCATCAAACCCTCACCTCAGCAGCTCAAGCCGCGTATTAAACCGGCAAAACCTACCGCTGATATCCTTCTTGCGTGTTTCGGAACCACGCGTTACGCGCAGCAGCCTCAGACCGCTTTGCATATTATAGCACAATCAAACCGTAAATCAATAAAATAATTGTTTACATCATGTAAAAAAATCTGATGTTTATCATCATCCCCACCCCGAACACCTTATTTTCGTCATTGAAATATCACAAACCGCATGATATACTGAAGTCCCATATTGACAAATCTCAAGGAGGTCATACAATGGACAGCAACACCCAAAACCCATACACTACCCCCCTACACGACAAGGTCGACACCGTCAGCGAAGCCGTACCCGCCTATAAACCGGAAGAATACTACACATATGCCGATTACATAACATGGGACGATGACAAACGCTGGGAACTGATAAACGGCATAGCCTACGCAATGTCAGCACCAACATCCCGGCATCAGGAAATACTCGGCGAACTGTACTATCAACTAAGAGGCTTCCTAAAAGGCAAACCCTGCAAAGTCTACGTCGCCCCGTTCGACGTGCGCCTGAACGCCGACACCAAAGACGACACAGTGCTGCAGCCGGACGTGCTGGTGATCTGCGACCGCGAAAAGATAACGAAAGCAGGAAGCGTCGGCGCCCCCGACCTTGTCATAGAAATACTATCCCCATCGACCGCGATCCATGACAAGGTCGTGAAGCTTAACCTATACAAGCAACACGGCGTCCGCGAGTACTGGATTGTTGACCCCGACAGCAAAACAGTCTCCACGCACATACTGGACAACGACCGCTACTACGTCTCTGCCTACGCCGAGACGGACACGCCGCAAGTCCACGTGCTGGAAGGCTGCACAATAAACCTTGCGGAAGTGTTTAGTGAGGAATGATAAGAGCGTAAGGAGGCAAGTTATGAAAAAACTACCGGTCGGCATACAGACATTTAGTGAGATAATGGCAGGTAACTATGTATATGTTGATAAAACACAGTATGTATATAATTTAATACACGATGCAAAGTATTACTTCCTGTCGCGCCCGCGCAGATTCGGCAAATCACTGCTGCTTGATACGATAGCAGAGGCATTCAAAGGCAACAAGGAACTTTTCAAGGGTCTATGGTTATACGATTCAGACTACAGCTTTGATAAGTACCCCGTTATAAGACTGGACATGAGCAGCGTTTCGACCGAGAACCCCGAAATATTGAAAAACTCTATCCTCTCATGCCTAAGCAGACGCATAGCAGAGGAAGAACTTAACATAAACGAAAAAATACCGTCCGATATGTTCAAACACCTGATTGAAGGCCTGTACAAAAAATACAACCAAAAAGTCGTAGTCCTGATAGACGAATACGACAAACCTATACTCGACCACCTGACCAATATCGAAATGGCAGAGGCGAACCGAATGGTGATACGTGGCTTTTACGGCATTCTCAAATCTATGGACCCGTATCTCAGGTTCACATTCTTCACAGGAGTGTCGAAATTCACAAAAGCCTCATTATTCTCCGAACTCAACAACCTCAGCGATATAACCATGAGCGAAGAATACGCGAATATTTGCGGCATACCGGTGGAATCCCTTGACGAGCATTTCGGCGAACATATCGAGAGCTTGAAAAAGCGCAAAAGGTTTCAGCATTACGACAACATACAAGTCGAAATACTCAGGTGGTACGACGGCTACTCGTGGGATGGCGAAACAAAGCTCCTCAATCCATTCTCGCTCCTCAGCTTTTTTAACCACAAAGGCTTCTCAGGCTTCTGGTACGCCAGCGGCAGCCCGAAGTTCCTTCTGGATCATATTAAGAAACGCCCCGAATCATATACAGACCTTGAAAACTCGAAAATTACAGAAGAAATGCTTGATTCTGTGGACATTGACAAAATTTTAATAGGCTCCCTGCTATTCCAGACCGGCTACCTCACGGTAAAAGAGATACCACTTACTAAATCCATCCCTGTTTTCATCGTTGACATCCCGAACTTCGAGGTCCGAAGCGCATTCAACCTACATATACTATCAGCCCTCACGGATAAAGATGCCGAACACACAGGAAAAGCAAAGCTGGAAATGATCGAAGCCCTTGAATCAGGCGACTTGCAGAAAATGCTCGATATGCTGCGCGGTCTTTTCGCGGCGATACCCTATAACCTTCACATAAACATGGAAGCATACTATCATTCGATTCTATGCGCCGTGATGAACGTACTGGGTTTTGAAATCGAAGCTGAGGTATCGGTATCGACAGGCCGGGTAGACGCAATACTCGAACTCGACGACAGAGTATACATCATGGAGTTCAAGCATCAAAGCTGCCCACCCGAGACAAGCGGAGAAGAAAAGCAAAAGCTCTTCGACAAAGCCCTCAACGAAGGCATAAAGCAGATAAACGAAAAAGGCTACCACAAAAGATACACGGGAAGTAGCAAACCCATATACAAAGCCGCCTTCGCCTTCCTAGGCAGGGACGATATTGAGATGAAGGTTGAGATGTGAAAAGGCTGGTGACATAATGAACACAGCGCTTATATTCGCCGGCGGGACCGGCATACGAATGAACACCCGCGCAAAACCGAAACAGTTTCTCGAACTGCACGGCAAACCCGTTATAATCTACACCCTCGAGCATTTCGAGATGCACCCGGAGATAGACAATATCGTCGTCGTATGCCTTGAAGGCTGGATGGCAGGCCTGCGGCACTTGCTAAGGCAATATGCGCTGGAAAAGGTCAGCCAAGTGGTGCCGGGCGGGGATGGCGGCGATTTATCCATCTACAACGGATTGCGGGTAATAGCCGACACCTGCTCCCCGGACGATATAGTGCTGATACATGACGGAGTGCGGCCGCTAATAAGCGCCGAACTCATATCGTCGAACATCGCCAAAGTCAAAGAATCCGGCAACGCCATAACCGTTGACAACGTAAGCGAGAGCGTAGTTCGCCTTGACAGCGGAGGGCGTGTAATCGATGTACCAACACGCCGTGAGATGTTTTTCGCAAAAGCCCCGCAGTCATTCAAACTGGGCATGATCTGGGACTTGTACCAACGAGCGCAGAAAGACTGTCACAGGACTGTCGATTCCGCCCATCTGTGCAGCATCTACGGCGTAAAAATGTACACAGTCAAAAGCACGCCAAACAACATGAAAATTACATCCCCTGCCGATTACTACATATTCCGCGCATTGTTCGAAGCGATGGAAAACGAGCAGATTCTGGGAATATAGAACATATGGAGCATAGGTTTGAAAATGACACACATTAGCAGCATCCTAAAATCAGACATACATGACATACTGACCGACAATGCGATACCGTGGAACGATTTCCAAAGCGCCACGGTGATGATAACAGGCGCAACAGGGCTCATAGGCAGCCTGCTCACGCACACCCTGTCCGCCGCAAACTCCGAGCATAAACTCAATATGCGCCTCATAGCCTGCGGCAGAAACGCGGAAAAATCCGCCGCGTTGTCGCAAATGACAAAAGCAGAGTTCATAACAAGCGATATCCGCCAACCATTGCCAAAGGAATCATTGCCTCCGGTGCTTAACTATGTTTTCCACTGCGCATCTATCACAAAGTCATCCGACATGGCCGCAAAACCTGCGGATGTGATGATGATATCAGCCGACGGCACGAGGAACATGCTGGAAACCGCGTTAGAAAAAAACTGCCGCAGTTTTGTATATCTTTCATCAATGGAGGTCTACGGCAAAACAGCGCAGCCCGAGGTCTCTGAAAGCGACCTCGGGTATCTGGACTTATCCAACCCCCGAAGCAGCTACCCCGAAAGCAAGCGGTACTGCGAAGCCCTATGCGCAGCTTATGCGGCGCAGCATGGAATGCCCGTGAAAATAGCAAGGCTGGCCCTGACCTTCGGTGCTAGGATGCCAAACGGCGAAAGCGATATGCGCGTTGCAAATCAGTTTACGAGCAAAGCCATAGCAAATGAGGACATCGAGCTACATACGCCCGGTAACTCGATAGCCAACTGCTGCTACACAGCCGACGCAATACGCGGCCTTCTGATTATCTTGCTAAAAGGAAAGACAGGCGAAGCGTACAACGTAGCAAACCCCGAAGCCTGCGCAACAATCAAAGAAATGGCCGAACTGGTTGCGAATAATATCTGTAAAGGCAGAATCAAGGTAATCTCAAAGATACCCCAAGACATAAAAAAACTAGGCTACGCGCCCGATGTAGGATACACCCTCAACACAAGCAAACTCAAAGCGCTCGGCTGGACCCCAAAGCACAGCCTGGAACAAATGTTCTCCCGCATGATAGCCGACCGGCAGGAAAACTGAGGGAAGAAAAGCAATGCTTTAGGGTAAGGTAGAACAATGATACAAGAAACAATAAACCACATCATAATCCAAGCAGGCGGCAAAGGCTCACGACTGGAGCATCTGACGGTCAATAAGCCAAAAGCGCTTGTGCCCGTTGACAATCTACCCATGCTCTTTCACCTATTCCGCAAATTCCCGGATAAACGCTATATAATCATAGCCGACTACAAAAAAGAAGTGCTGCGCGAATACCTCGAATGCTTTTCCGAAGTAAAATACCAAATAGCAGACGCAGAAGGCAGCGGAACATGCGCCGGCGTGAAGCAAGCAGTCGATTTGCTGCCGGACGGCGAACCATTTATGCTGATATGGTCGGATCTGATACTGCCTGACTCCTTTGTGCTGCCGGAAATCGCGGGCAGCTATATCGGCATATCTCAGACATTTCCATGCCGTTGGCGGTATCAAGACGGCGCATTTGCCGAAGAACGCTCCACGGAACACGGCGTTGCGGGGCTGTTCATATTCCGCGATAAATCAGAGCTGACCGATGTCCCCGAAAGCGGTGAGATTGTGCAGTGGATGCAAGAACGCGAAATGAGTTTTACAGACATTGGCCTCGCCGGAACACGCGAGTTCGGCATCCTTTCCGAATACATGGCATTGAAACCGGAAAAATGCCGCCCATTTAACAAAATGACCATCACCGGAGAAACGCTCACAAAAGAACCTATTGACGAGCAAGGCCGGAAACTGGCACGCTTAGAGCGCAACTGGTACGAAGCCGCGATTGCAAAAGGAGTAAGCAACATACCAAAGCTGCACTCCACCGAGCCGCTGCGGATGGAACTGATCAACGGAAAGAACATATATGAATATGCAGATTTGAGCATAAGCGAAAAGCGTGAAATCCTACGCAAACTGACAGCCGCGCTTAAGCGACTCCACAGCCTTGAGCATGTACCGTCAGACATATTCAGCATAAAAGAAGCCTATTACAGCAAGACGATGGACAGACTAGGCAAAATCCGTGATTTAATACCTTTTGCCGACATGAAATCTATTAAAGTAAACGGGCGTGAATGCCGAAACATATATTACTGTAAACGCGAATTTGAAAGCAAGCTCGATGCGATGCGATGCGATCATTTCACATTCATCCACGGCGACTGCACGTTTTCAAACCTGATGTTGAGCAGCGACACAGAACCGATTTTTATTGACCCACGCGGATATTTCGGGTATACTGAACTACACGGCGACCCAAACTATGACTGGGCAAAGTTGTATTATTCCATTGTCGGCAACTATGACCGTTTCAACCTTAAGGATTTCAGGCTGACTATCACCGATAGCGGCGCAGAACTCGCAATCGCCTCCAACCAATGGGAGGACTTAGAAGAAGACTTTTTCGAACTCTCCGGCACAGACCCCAAAACGATAAAACTGCTCCACGCGGTCATCTGGCTCTCACTGACAACCTACGCCTGGCAGGACTATGACTCAATATGCGGCGCATTCTACAACGGCCTGTACCACTTGGAGGAAGCATTGCAATGAAGCACTTTGAAATAACACTAAAAATCATTAACGATGCCGTCAACTCCATACAGGAAAGCGAGTTTGACGCATTACTAAGCGACTGCATCGGCACTCTGAGCGAAGGTGGCAAACTCATCGCCTCCGGGCTTGGCAAAAACGTCCCTATCTGCGAAAAATTCGTCGGTTCGCTTAACTCGCTAGGCATCCCTGCGGCATTCATGCACACGAACTCAGCAGTCCACGGCGACTTAGGCATCGTGCAGGACAACGACCTAGTAATCGTGCTTACCAAAAGCGGCGAAACATCGGAATCCGTATATCTCGTTAAACTGCTGAAGCAGCGCAAATGCACAATCTGGCTGCTATCCTTCAGCACAGACAGCACCCTGTACCGCGAAATCCCGAAGCGTTTGATAATCGAACTCGAACACGAAGGCGACGAATGGAACATACTGCCGAACAACTCGACAGCTCTGAATCTCATTGTGTTGCAGGAACTGGCGATGCAGATTGCAAAAATACAGCACATAAGCCTCGATGCCCTAAGGCAGAACCACCCCGGCGGCGCAATAGGCGAGCAGCTTGGAGGCATGCGTATATGAAAGAATCCCTGAAACTCTCCCTCCGGGACACACACGGAGGTTGATGATAGTTTATGTTAGATTCCGCTGCAACAGCTCAAATCACCGGACTTGCCCGCGATGTCCATATCATACTGGAATCCGTGGATTTTACTAATCTGGACTTTCTTCTGCTGCTGCCGCATGATGACGAAAGATTCAACTATATGCTGCGCGCGGCATTTGCTCAGAAAACCGCCGCTTTGCGCTGCGCAGTTATCGAAGGTTCGCAGGCAACAGAGATTATAACCCTATACTCCCTGTATGCGTTTTCCGACAAACTCATAATAGGTTCTCTTGACTTACCGCATGGGCGCAAGCTGCGCAACCTTCTAGATAGCGGCTATTCTACCGAAACCGAACTAATAAATGATGTCATACTGGGGAAAATATAATGGAGCATATTTGTGAAGCAGAAATGAAACACTTGCTTGACGAAAGACTGGCATCCCGTTCATTTCAAGACAAAGCGGTGTTCCTGTTTGGCCATTGCAACGCAACCGAGTCGATTGCAGACTATCTGTTTGAGCATGGAGTCCGCGCAGCAGCTATTTTGGATAACAGCAAATCAAAGCAAGAGCAGTCATATCGCGACATACCAATCCTCCTGCCCACTCACATCAAAGGGTTTTCTGCTTCAAACAGTATCGTACTAATAGCAAACCGCTTTTTTTCAGAGATGTCAACGCAGCTCCGCTCTCTTGGGTATGATGGCGAGATTGTTCAGGTAGTCGAATTTGATTCATTCTCTGAACACTCACTATCAAACGAAACTATCAAGAGAAGAACTGCGCGTATGTTGCGAGGATGCGATAAATTAAAGCGTATACGCGCAGACTATCCTCATCACCACCTAGTTATTTGCCCTAACAATGCGCTTGGCGACGTATACTGGGCGATGGCTTTTTTACCCGCATTCTGCCAAAAGCACGGTATTGAAGAAACCACAACCGTAGTAATAGGCCACGCCTGCCGGCAAACAGCGGAACTGTTTGGCGTTAAGAATATAGTCACTATCAGTAAATCAGATATGCACGAGCTTGTACAGGCGATTATATTCACTAATGAGGATAACTGCATAATCGCACACCACGACAGACCATACACGGACAATATAATCAAATACCTAGACAAGCATTTCCTTTCATTCATCGATTACTACCGCTTCGCTGTATACGGCCTTGGTAACGGCGCAACTCCTGCCATACCCACTAACATAGCAGCTTTTGAGAATATTGAAGGCATAGAGCAAGGCAATTCTGTTATACTCTCACCCTATGCAAAAAGCATAATAACGCTTCCATCGCATTTTTGGGAGGAACTCTCAGAAGATTACTCAACGCAAGGCCTTCATGTTTACACCAACACAACCACTAACGAACACCCAATAAAAGGAACTACCCCCCTGCACATTCCCATATCTCAAATAATACCCGCCGTCGAACACGCAGGAACGTTTATAGGCATCCGCAACGGCCTTTGCGATGTACTCTTTACAGCAAACTGCCGCAAAACAGTAGTCTTTCCGGATTCCTATTACAGCACAACCCCTCACAAGATTGAGGCTTTCTTTTCATTACAGGGCTGGGAAAAAATTATCATAAGCAAAAATTCTTAACAAATAAACCATTTCACACAAAGAGGAAACAATGAGAAAACACCAACAACGGCAAATCCAAGACCTGCTCCAGACAATAAAAGAAGCCCAATCAGCAGCCATGTACGCCGACTGCCAGGACGGAGCGCTCTTTGTTGGCGAGTACATCGAAACCATCATGGGCGAAGGCACGAAGACCGTCGCATACCTAGAAGAATACTGCGAGCTGCTCTACAAAGTAAGCATCGGAGAAACAAGCGCGAAGCAGCTTAATAAATACATAACGCTGATAGAAAACGGCATCAAAACAGAACTCAAACCCACAAAAACCGAAATAGTCTTCATCAGCTACAAAGCCAGCATGTCCGACAGCATAGAATCAATATACCTCGCCGCGAAAGCCGACCCCAACTGCGACGCATACTGGCTCCCTGTCCCCTACTACGACAAAAAACCAAACGGCGCACTTGGAACGATGCATTACGAAGGCCCGGAATTCTACCCCGGAAACATCATCTGCACCGACTGGCGCGAATACGACTTCGACGCGCGCCGCCCCGACGCGGTTTTTACATTCAACCCATACGATGCAGGGAACATAGTAACAACCATCCACCCCAGCTTCTACTGCGAACATCTGCGCAGCGTGACCGACATGCTCGTGTATGTTCCTTACTTTGTCAGCTTGGACGAAGTATCTGAACACTTCTGCACAGTAGCCGGCTGCGCATTCGCTCATAAAGTTATACTGCAATCAGAAAAGATACGGGAGATATATATCCGCGAGTTTAAGAAGCTATACGGGAATGAGTTCGGCAGACCGGAAGACAAGTTCGTAGCGTTAGGCTCGCCGAAATTAGACAAAGTCCTAAACTCAAAACGTGAAGACTTCGAACTACCCGCACAGTGGCAGCAGCTGATCGGAGATAAGAAAGCAATTTTATACAATACGACCATAGGCGCTATGCTGGAAAGAGACGAACGGTACCTAAAGAAGATGCGATATGTGTTTGACACATTCAAAGACCGCAACGACATCGTCCTCTGGTGGCGCCCGCATCCGCTTGCAGAATCAACATTAGAAAGCATGCGACCGAACCTACTTGCTGAATACAAACAGATAGTAGATGACTACAGACAAGAAAGTTGGGGTATATACGACGACACGCCCGATTTGCACAGGGCTATAGCGCGGACGAATGCTTATTACGGGGACTGGGGTTCGCTTGTACCCATGTTTCATTCATCCGGGAAGCCGATGATGATTCAAAATACCAGTATAACCAGTTCTTCCGATAGGTCAATACCTAACATACTATCGTCATACTATGCTGATGATGGAAGCAATTTATGGTTCGCTTCAATGCACTTTAACGCACTACTAAAAATGGATAAAACCGCATCGAAAGTGGAATTTGTAGGTACTTTCCCCGAAGAACAATCCACACATTATTTATTCTTAAAACCGATTGAAACCAACGGTAAAATATACTTCCCACCTTTTTCTGCTGAAAATATCGGTGTGTATTGTATCAAAGAAAATACGTTTCGTACTGTTCCTTTCCATAGCAATGAGTCATGTTCGGATACAAAGAGGGCATTTATAGAAGCTGTTGCTTATAATAAATATATATATTTCACGCCATTCATGTATCCCTCTATTATTCAGTTGAACACGTTGACTAATGAAGTTCGTTACTTTTCAGACTGGCTCGAGCCATTACGCAAATTA
>Ga0099364_10002185_pt1 | contig 31376 bp, 24 predicted proteins | sample TergutTh196P3_FD_73070 | JGI IMG/M metagenome (GOLD analysis project Ga0099364, IMG submission 73070) | Microcerotermes parvus P3 segment gut microbial communities from Pointe-Noire, Republic of the Congo - Th196 P3 | ecosystem: Host-associated > Arthropoda: Insects > Digestive system > Gut ... | reverse complement strand
AAAAGCCCCGAACCCAGGGCGGCTACATCAGCCATAGCCAGAAGAATGGCCGGCATCGCGGAAAATAAATCCATCAGCCGCATAATCAGATTATCTATCCGCCCGCCTACATATCCCGCGACAGCTCCTACGATGCTGCCCACTATGAGCGACGCGATCGACGTGCCGAATCCAACCGCCAAAGAAACACGGGAGCCATGCAGGCACCTGGCAAGCAAGTCACGCCCGAAATGGTCGGTTCCAAACCAATGCTGCCCTGATGGAGGCTGGAGCCTTTGCCTGAGATTCATATTGATCGCGTTTGCATATGGAGTAATCAGTTCAGCGAAAAATGCCAGGAGAATCAAAATAAGGATAGTAATAAGCCCGAACATTGCCAGCTTGTTCTTTTTTATCCGCTGCCAGATATCCGCTAAAATGCTTTCTTTTTTGAATATCAATTCTTCTTGCTGTTCTTCTGTGACAAATTGCTGATTATACATAGTCAGTCTCCTGTGGCCGCGTATTTCGCTTTAATACGCGGGTCGATAAAAGCATACATCACGTCAATCAGCAGAATAATCAGAGAAAACAGTACGGTAAAGGTTATGATACCGGCCATGACAACCGGCAGATCCCGCTGATTGATGCCATTTACAATATATGTTCCCAGCCCCGGTATGCCGAATAGCGTCTCTGTGGCTATGGCGCCGCCGATGAGCAGGCCAAAGTTATTGCCGGCCACTGTAATGACCGGAAGAAGCGCGTTTCGCATCGCATGGGCCCAGATAACGCTGCGTTCCGGCGCGCCTTTCGCTTTGGCGGTCCTTATATAATCCTGCCGTATGGTTTCCAGCATACTCGAACGGGTAAAACGCAGTTGAAAGCTGGCGTAAGGCAGTCCCAGCGATATGGTCGGCATGACATAATGCCTCCACGTACCGATCCCGCTGGAAGGAAACCAGCCCAGCCACAACGAAAAAACAAGCATAAGCACCATGCCGATCAAAAAAGCGGGCAGAGACGCTAAAAGCAGAGCGATCGCAGTCGGCGCATAATCAAGTATTGTATACTGCCTGACTGCGGAAATTATTCCAATGGGCACGCCCACCACAATGGCAAATAACATCGCGGAGGCGGCAACTATAATAGAAATGGGCAATCTCTGCATTATCTGCTGAAAAACCGGCAGCCTCGTGGCGTAAGACACGCCAAAGTCATGCAATATAAAAGCGTGATACATATAACTTATATACCGCTGTAAAAAAGGCCGGTCGTAACCGAGCTGATGATTGAGCTCGTTTATCTCGGCCTGCGTGGCGCCGGGCCCCAATATAATACTTCCCGGATCTCCCGGGATAAGCGACAGAATCGTAAAAATGATGAAAGAAACACCAATGACGATAGGGACCATCATAAAAATACGTTTTATTACATAGCGATACAAAACAATCGCCTCCTATATGCCTGCCTGCCAAGTCAAAATGCTCCGTCCTTAGCCTTTGCTAACTGAACGGAGCATCTTCACTCAACAAACAATTATAATTTTTTATGCCTGGTAAGAAGAGGGATTATTGCCATCTCCATTCAAAGACCTGCGGATTGGTGTGATAATTGGTCAAAACCAAGTCTTTTACCCATACAATTGGAAGCGTTCTGTGAAATATGGGCAGATAACACGCGGTGTCCATGACCAGTTCATCCAGTTCGGTGTATATAGCCTGTCTTTTGACGGGGTCCATTTCCTGTATACCTTCCGCAAAGAGCCTGTCAAAGCGTTTGTAATCGAATTGGTCTCCTTCGAATTTCACCAGGAAAGAGCCGACCATGCTGCTGTCAACCATGGAGCGAAAGAAATTGTAGTCGCCAAAAAGAGGGTTTCCCGTCACAGCTATGTCGTATTCCTGCGCGCGATAGGCGGCAAGCGACGCGGCGTTTTCCATACGGCGGATAGTGCTTGTTATACCTACCGCAGCGAGGTCCGCCTGAAATATTTGGGCAACCAGCTCAAAATAACCACCGGCCACGCTTGTTATGGTGCCGATGTTCACTCCGTTTGGAAAACCTGCCTTGGCAAGGTATTCTTTTGCTTTTGCAGGATCATATTCATACACAAGAGTCTCTGCCGGAGCGCCTGTATTATAACCGGGACGGATCATATGATTGGCGATTACGGTGAGTCCGTCCAAAGAACCGTAACTCATGTTCTCCTTACTCATGGCATGAGCTATGGCCTTACGCACGTTGGAATCGTTCAGCGCGCCTTTCTCATAATTTACGGCTATGAATGTGATGTGATTCGCCGGAACCAACTCCGTGTTGAATGCCGGGTTATTCTCAAGCTGGCTCCAGTTTGCAACCGGCGCGATATACCAGTCCAATTCGCCCGATTCGAAGGCGATAAGCCCTGCTGAAGCTTCGATAATCGGCCTCCAGTTTATATACTTGATAGCGGCGGGGCCTCTGTAATAATCGGCAAACGCTTCCATTTTCCAACCCACGCTGTGATCAAGTTCAGTAAAAAAATACGGGCCTGTGCCGGCTTTGGCCACTCTTGTGCCAAAGCTGTCGCCCTGTGAAGTCACTTCTTTTTCGCTGAGTATCATAAGTCTGCTGAGGCTGTTAAGTGTCGCCGCATTACTGCCGTTCATGACAACGTTGACGGTGTGGTCGTCAATGGGGACAACATCATCAATGTCTCTGGTATATATGCTTCTTCCCGGCATACCCTTCACGCGTTTCAGCGAAAACGCCACGTCGGATGCTTTTACCGTATCGCCATTATGAAACTTGGCTTCCGGACGTAGTTTAAAAGTATAAACTGTCCCGTCTTCGTTTACAGTGTAGCTTTCCGCGATGCGCATCTCGTATCCGCCGGTCGCTTGATTTTGAGCGACAAGCCCTTCGTAGACCTGCGAGAACACAATGTTGTCCTGCAAATTTTCGGCGCCCGGATGCGGATCTATCGACGTCAATGCGGCTAAGATGCTCATATTGACGGAATCCCTTTGCTGAGCCGAGTAGGCGGGATTCGGGGCGGACATTAAAATTCCAGCGACAATGACTATAAATGTAACCTTGAATAACTTTTGCACGTAAAAACCCTCCTGATAATAATGTGTGATTATTTGAACCGACGGAAATGCTACACTAAAAGAGAGCTATTGTCAAGCTTGGTCAACCGGCTGACAGTCTGATGAGCGCTACTGTCACGATCCCAATCACGACGGCGGCAAAAAGGCTTTTTGTCCTCCAGGCTGCGATAAACGTGGGCAAAGCCGCGAAGAGGTAAATGTTGAAAAATGACAAAGAGGGTATTTGACCGCTCCGGTCGAGAAGGAGTTCGGGCATGAGAAGCGCCGATAAAATGGCCGGAACTATCAGCGACAGCCAGCGCTCGGCAATATTGGGGATTTTCCGGCCTGATAACAACGATATCGGGATAATACGAGGCATTAAAGTGACAAGCGTCATTCCGATGATTATTATCCATGTCCTGTTCATGCGGCGCCTTCTTTCTCATTGAAGATAACTCCGGCAGTCGCTCCGGCCAAAGCGCCGAGAAATACAGCCCAATCGCCGGCGTTCAGAAGATGGAGCCCCACGGAAACCGCTCCTCCTGTGACCGCGGCGGCGACGGCCATTTTATTTTTACAGGAGGACAGAAGCAGCCCCACAAACATTGCCGGAAGCGCGAAGTCCAATCCCCAAGCCTCCGGGTTGGCTATCATGGCGCCGAGGTTATAGCCTGCCATACCAGACGCCGCCCATGCGATATAAAACGCGAAGTTGAGCGTCATGGCCGAGACCGGGTCCAGGTTTCCGCGGCTGAAATTAAGAGAGTGCAGCGCAAAGGTCTCATCCGTCAGCATTCCTCCTAACAACAAACGCTGCCACATTTTCCAGGAGGCAAGGCAGGGCGCGATTGAGGCGGACATCAGTACGTGCCTGAAGTTGACTATGAAAGTAGCCCCTATGATGGAGCCCATTTCCATACCATTTTGCATCATTGATACCGCCATAAACTGCGAGGCTCCGGCAAACACAAAAAGAGACAATCCCAGTGTGGGCAATAATCCCAACCCTGCCTGCTGCGACAATATCCCATAAGCTATCCCAATGGGCACTGCCCCCAGAATAATAGGAAACGCCTGTCTCACGCCTTTTTCAACGGATGACATGAATTGTCGTTTCGGTTGCATAGTTTAGACCATTCCTTTCGCTCAGGCTAAAAATGGTAATGGGCTTCCAAAGAGCGCGGGCGGGCCCGCGTTCCCGCGGTTTCAAAAGAAGTTTGATGATATACCGAGCCTGACGTGATTATTATGTCATTTTACAGCATATATTGATAAAATAACACGGGACTGTAACAAAAGCGGGAGAGACGCCCGCGCTCCCGCAATATATAGCGGTTGGATCAGTCATTTTGTGATTTTTGTCACAGCCCCATGCAAATCTTATGTCAGGTAAGGAAAAAGATGAAAAAAACTTTTATTTTAATTTTCACGGCAATAGTTTCAGCTCTCTTTTTCGCAGCCGTTTGGTTTTGGCGAAGCGTCCCGCTTCCGCTGCATGAAGTCACTGACCTTTCCTCCATAGCTTCGCCGTCGATTTATGACCGTAACGGAACGCTTTACCATGCGAGGCTGTCTCCTGAATCGGAGTGGTCGGTTCCGATACCGCTTGAGCAGATGGGCAAATGGCTGCCTATGGTTGCCGTTGGGGTTGAGGATAAGCGTTTTTACTCGCATTTCGGCCTGGACGTACTGAGCGTGGGGCGCGCGATACTTCAGAATTTGAAAGCGCAAAAGATAGTTTCGGGGGCTTCAACCATAACCAGCCAGGTAATAAGGCTCTCGATAACCAACAAGCGCACAAGGAACAGAAACATTCACGCTAAATTGACCGAGTTCATTCAGGCGATAAAATTGGACTCTCAGCTCCCAAAGGAAAAAATCCTCGAAATCTACCTGAACCGCGCTCCGTTCGGGGGCAATATACGCGGAGTTGAAGCGGCTTCACGCATTTATTTCGGGAAACGCGCCGCCCTGATTTCTCCCGGAGAAGCATCTTTGCTCATAGGCATGTTGACGGCGCCGAGCCGTTATCGCCCTGACACCCGCCCTGAAGACGCTTTGAAAAAACGTAACGCCGTCATAGCTCTTCTCAGGGAAGGCGGCGTATTTACCGAGGAACAGGCGCAGCTTGCGCTTGCCGAGAAAATCCCCGCTGTAAGGCGGCCATTGCCGTTCAGGGCATATCATTATTCACAGAGGCTGCTTGAGGAGGCGAAATTTTTGCCGCCCCGGGGCAGCGGGAGGATAGATTCGGGGCTGGACCTTAATATCCAGACCGCGCTCGAAAACACCCTGCGCAGCGCTGTCGCCGCGCTGCCTCAAAATATAACCGCAGCCGCGGGGATAATAGATAACCGCACAAAACAGCTTGTGGGGTGGGTTGGAAACGCGAGGTTCGGGCTGGATAAAACATGGAGCTTTCCTGAAAAAATCGTTCCCGGCGCGTGGGTCGATTGCGGGACGGCGCTTCGCTCTCCGGGGTCCGCGCTCAAACCATTTGCGTGGATCGCCGCCTTTGACGCGGGGAAAATCACTCCGGGCTCTCTTTTGTCCGACACTCCCATTGCATTTTCCGGAAGGGCCCCCAGAAATTTCGACCTGACGTACCGCGGGGCTGTCTCGGCAAGGGTGGCTTTGGCCGATTCCCTGAACGCTCCTTCGGTAAGGGTATTGAGGCTTGCCAATCAGGAGAGAGTGCTTGAGCTGATGCGTAATTCCGGGCTCATTTCCCTTACAGGAAACTCAAATTACTACGGGGATTCTTTGATACTCGGCGGCTGTGATATAAGGCTTTCGGATATGCTGGAGGCCTATTCGGTCATAGCGGGCGGCGGTGAAAAATATTACGGTTCAAGGTTCATCCCGTCCCTGAATCAGGGGAGCGAACCGGTTTCCGGGCGGATATTTTCCGAGGAGTCCGCATGGCTTATTTCCGATATATTGAGCGACACGAGGCGGTTGTCGTTTTTGGCGCGGGAGTCTCTGCAATTCGAGGGCAGAAAGACCGCTTTCAAAACGGGGACGTCGTATGGGCTCAGGGACGCGTGGACTGCCGCATGGACGCCTGAGTTCACTATTGCGGTATGGTTTGGAGACCCGAGTGGAATGGGTTGGGACAGGCTTATCGGGCTGAATATCGCCGCTCCTCCGGCTTTCAAAACGCTCAGGCTCGCGTCTTTATTGACGGGGAGCGAACCTGAGTGGTTTGAGGTTCCCGTCATGCTTGAGCAAAGGAAACTCTGCTCATTGTCGGGCAAGCCTCCTGTGAACGCTTGCCCGAATACGCGCGTCGAATGGATAATAAAGAACATCACGAATATGCTGCCATGCGACCTGCATTCGGTGAAGGACGGCAAAATCATTACCATATTGCCGCCTGAACTTGGCTTCATGATTTCGGAATCGGACGGAAAGAGGATAATGCGGCGTTCCAGCATTGAAATAGTTTCCCCCATATCCGGCGGGAGATATATGATTTCATCCGTTTCAAGTGAAAGGCAAAAAATACCGTTCCGCGCAGAAGGCGGGCATGAACGCCTTTATTGGTTCGTTGACGGGGTGTTCGTCGGGGAAAGTTCACCCGCAGCCCCGTTGTTTTACGCGCTCTCATCCGGGCGGCATGACGTGTCCGTAATGGACGCTTTAGGGCGTACCGCCGCGACGAAAGTTGACGTGGCGACGATAGAAGTTCAAAACGAGGAACTTCTTGATTTCAGGTAATATTCATGGAAACGTTGTATACGCAAGGGGCGGTACAGGAGAGCAAAATCTTAATTCGCCGCTTGAGGTTTCAAAATCAACTCTGTATTTACATGTTAACGTGACGGATATGTGCTAAGATGTTACCGCTCATTTTCTAATAACAGGAGACGTAAAATGACTTCCATTAAAACTCAGGCGGAACATAAATTTAAACTGAAACATTCGGAGCTTGTTCGTAAAACCGACCCCAAAAATTTGGGCCTTGCGGATATTGGCAGGCTGAAACCGGTAAAGGAGCTCATAGGGCAGGACAGGGCTGTGGAATCAATATCTTTCGGGCTTGCCGTGTCCGCCAGGGGCTATAATATTTTCGTTACCGGCGATAACGGCAGCGGGCGCACGAGCTACACCTTATCCCGGCTTCGCGATATGGCTAAAAAATGCGATACGCCGGATGACTGGGTTTATCTTTATAACTTTGACGAACCGGCAAATCCCATAGCGGTGAATGTCCCTGCGGGCAAAGGCAAGTCGTTGAGCCACTCGCTCGATAACCTTGTGAATGAGTTTAAAGTAACCATAAGCAAAGCTTTTGAAAAAAGCCAGTACGAGGACGCCAAAGCTCAATTAGTGAAGAAATTTCAGGAATTTGTCAACGATGAAATGGACAAACTCAAGGAGGAAGCCGCCAAGAAAGGTTTCTCACTGAAACGCACGCCGCAGGGTTTCATAAATATCCCTCTTATAGCCGATAAGAACGAAGCCGGAGAGCATATATTGAGGGAGCTTGACCCCGAAGAATATGAGGCGCTGCCGTCGTCTAAAAGAAAAAAATTTCAGGATATGTCGGATAAAGTGTCTCACAGCACGCTTGAAGTATTAAGGAAGATAAGGGACAGGGAGAAGGAGCTTAAGGAAAAAATAAGCAAACTTGAGTCGGATATATGCCGCGCGGCAATAGAGCCCCCGATGCGGGAACTGCGGGAGCATCACAACGGTACCGAACGGCTTTCAAAATGGTTTGACCGTATGACGGAGGATGTTATAGAAAATTTCGGAGTCTTTGTGACTTCGGTCAGGGATGAAAATTCCGAAATTGATTTCAGCCGCTACTCGGCCAACCTGTTTGTCAGCAATGAGCCTAAAAAGGGCGCTCCCGTGATATGGGAGACAAACCCGACTTATTACAACCTTGCCGGCAAAGTCGAATATGAAAGCCGGCAGGGGTACCTTTACACGGATTTCAAGCACATAGTTGCCGGCGCCGTGCACCGTGCCAACGGAGGGTATCTTGTATTGGACGCGGAGAAAGTATTGATGAATTTTATGTCGTGGGACGCCTTGAAACGGGTGATCCGCACGGGCGAATCAGTTATAGAAAATTTGGGCGAACAGTATGGAGCTATTCCCGTGGCGTCGCTTAACCCGTCGCCCGTTCCCATAAAAGTTAAGATAATCATGATAGGCACGCGTTTGCTTTATGAATTACTGCAATATTACGACCCCGAGTTCAAAAAAGTGTTCAAGATAAACGCGGCTTTCGATACCGATATGCCGAGGAATAAAAATACCGAAAAACTTATGGCGCGCCGCATCGCTTCATTGTTTAAGAATGAGTCCCCTTTGCCGTTTACGGCGGAAGCGGTGGCGGAAATAATCGATTGGACAAGCCGCGAAGCCGACAGCAAAAATTTAATGTCAACGAAATTTAACAAAGTGTGCGACATGGTCGTAGAATCCTCCGCGTGGGCGGCGCGCGCCGGAGCGGCGGAAATTTCCGCCTCGCATGTCATCAAGGCGATAGAACACAAAAAATACCGCTCGGATATCATAGAGGAAAAAATAGCGAGAGAGTTTAAAGACGGCGTGATACGCGTTGATACCGAAGGAAAAGTCACGGGGCAGATAAACGGGCTTTCCGTTATAGATATGATGGGACACCGGTTCGGACACCCTTCCCGCATAACGGCAAACGTTTACATGGGGCAGGAGGGCGTCGTGAACATTGAGCGCGAGGTGAAAATGACGGGGCCCATACATAATAAAGGGGTAATGATCCTCGCAAGTTTCATGGGGCGCTTGTACGCTCAGGATATGCCGCTTTCCCTCACCGCGAGAATAACATTTGAGCAGAATTACGGAGGAGTGGAAGGGGACAGCGCCTCCTCAACGGAGCTTTATTGTCTGCTGTCGGCGTTATCGGATATCCCGATAACGCAGGAAATAGCCGTCACGGGCTCCGTTGACCAGTTTGGCAGCGTTCAGCCGGTAGGCGGGGTGAACGAGAAAGTTGAAGGCTTTTTCAAATACTGCAAGATAAGAGGGCTAACCGGGACACAGGGGGTCATCATCCCGAAAGCCAACATCCATCATCTGATGCTCAACCCCGAGGTCGTCTCAGCGGTCGAGGACAGGAAATTTTCCGTCTGGACGGTGAGCAAAATCAACGAGGGCATAGAAATTCTTATGAATACCGATGCCGAAACTGTTCATAAAAAAGTCAAAGCCCGCCTTAAAAATTGGTTTGAGAGATCAAAAAAATTGGAGAAAACGACGAAAAAATAACAAAAAATGCGGCAAAAAATTATTTTTCACTCAAGAGAGCGCTTGTTTTTCCCGATAAGAATACATAAGTAAGTCTGTTCGGCGTGGATTGCCGGATAATTTTGCTGTTTAGCCCAAACAACATGAAACTGCGGAAAGGTTGTCAGCCCATATGAGAATTTATCATAATTTAGCCGCGCTGAATGCGTACAATAACCTGAGCATAACCCAATCGGCGGCAGCGAAATCTATTTCCAAGCTGTCGTCGGGCCTTCGCATAAACGGCGCGGCGGATGACGCCGCCGGGCTGGCAATTTCCGAAAAAATGCGAGCTCAGATAAAGGGGCTTGATATGGCAGCCCGCAACGCTCAGGACGGCATCTCTATGATACAGACCGCCGGAGGCGCGCTTCAGGAGACAACTTCCATATTACAGCGTATGCGCGAGCTTGCGGTTCAATCGGCGAACGATACCATTACGCAGCAGGACAGAAGTTATATTCAGATGGAAATTGACCAGCTCAGGGACGAAATCGACCGTATATCCTCCGCAACCCAATTCAACAGAAAAAAGCTGCTCGACGGCACGTCGTCTTCGTTGTGGTCGTCGGACAAACTTTCAACCGAGGTGATAATCCGCGAGTCGCTGACAAGCCGCGACCAGTTCGGACAAAAAATAACCGCCGAGGGCAATTTCAGGATTGAAGCTATAGCAAACCCCGGCCAGGCACAGGTGCTGAAAAGCAATATTTTCGAGGTATCGCATACGCAGATCACTTTAGATTACGCTCCAACGGAGGGAATGACGCCCTCTATGCCAAATCCGCCCACTGATTCTGAAATCCCTCCGCTGCGGGAGATTCCCCCTGCCCCGACTATGCCTGTGAATCCGACTGTTATTGATATCAACGATCCTGGAGCTCCGTCTGGTGAGGGGTGGACTTTTGCCAATGAGGTACTCACAATAACGACTAATGGAGATTACCGGATTGCAGGCGATAACGGTCTCGTTACCAACAATCGTATAGTGGTGGAGCCCGGTGTTCAGGCAAATATAATACTGGATGGGGTGAATATATCTCACAGCATTTCCTACCGGGGCGCGTTTGAGATGCGGGGCGCGACGGTAAATTTATTTTTGGAGGGAGATAACTACCTTACCGGCAGTAGGATGGACGCCTCAGCGCTTTATGCGCCGCGTGGGTCTAACCTGACTATCAACAGTGTTTCTCTTACGCCTGGTGGCACATTGGGAACGCTGACAGCCATAAGCGGTGACCATACCGCTGGGATTGGAGGCAGTTGCACTGCCAGCGGCAATCCCAATGGCGGGAATATAACTATATACGGCGGCACTATTATCGCAACCGGCGGCGCCGGCGGCGCCGGAATCGGCGGCGGCGGTTGGAGTGGAGCTGGCAACGGCGGCAATATAATAATAGCCGGCGGCACCGTCAACGCAACCGGCGGCAATGGGGCGGCCGGAATCGGCGGCGGCAGCGGCAACGGCGGTAACGGCGGCAATATAACGATAACCGGCGGCACCGTCAACGCAACCGGCGGCAACGGCGGTGCCGGAATCGGCGGCGGCAACGGCAACAGTAACAACGGCGGCGATATACAAATAGCCGGTGGCAATATAACTGCCAATGGCGGCGGCGGCGGAAGGGGAATCGGCGGCGGAAGTTCCGGGGGGCCCGCAAATATTTGGGTTTATGGGGGCTATGAATATGAGAGAGGCGTGGACGGCTCGGTTATAGACACGATAACGATGAGTAACGGTGGATGGGTTTACGCTCTCAGCGGCGGGCCTCCGGCGGAGAATGTACATTTTCTCATTGAAGTCGAAGAAGTGATCGAGGATGTGGTATTCTCAATCAGTGAAATCATGCGATTTGACAGCTCCAGCAGGTCTCTTTCGGTATTTTTCCCGCAAACCATAACGATATATCAGGGCGACGGCAACAAAACAAACGTAACGCTTTACGCCAGCGACACAATGCGCGATGTGGCGAGTAAAATCAACGATGCGATCGCGTTCGGGCTTGGCCAGAGCGTTTACGTTGATAACTCCGTCAAATTCAGCACGCTGTCCGACGGGACGGAGAATACGTCGGAGTCGGTATACGAGTCGGTGCCGGTTTTCGGTATACCCGATTACAGGCGGGACGAAGACGGCAGAGTCATCCTTGATGCAAACGGCGACCCTATACTCATAATACACGAGCCCAACGCCGTCGTTTACATGCGGAACGAAGACGGCAGCATCATTCTTGATGACGACGGCAACCCTATAGTCCGTGAGCCGGAGTTGGTCGGGTATAAATGCTACGCCACCCTGCTCGTCCGCAGCGCCATACCCGGCGCGGAAGGGGAATTGATCTTCTCCGGCGATGAGGACCTGTTAAAGCTGCTTGGCCTCGCGACGATACAGGAATCCCGCGAGAGCGAATTTCACGTTTCCGTCTACGACGCTCACAGCGGCAAGCCTGTCAGCTCCCTGCAAAAGATAACCGGCAATATGTTCTATGGAGCGATAACCGACAGCGTTGACGTAAAACTCGACCCTCTCGCCAACATTGACGTGACATGGAACGAAAGGGCAAAGCGCTTTGAGTTCACGAGCGCCGAAGGCGTTTACACAACAATAGTCCATCTATCCGACCAGTCGACGACGTTCCAAATAGGAGCGAACGAGGGCGAGGATATGACGGTCGCGATAGGCAACATGAACGCCCGCGCGCTTGGCGTGCATAATATACTTGTGATTGACCGAAAATCCGCGGCGCGCGCGATTACTAAGATAGACAGCGCGATCACCCGCGTTCTAAATCAAATGTCGAAGCTCGGCGCATACCAGAACCGGCTTGAACACACGGTGAACAACCTGACCACCGCCTCCGAAAACCTGACAGCCGCGGAGAGCAGGATACGCGACCTCGACATAGCAAAGGAAATGATGAACTTCACGAAGCTGGATATCCTGACGCAATCCGGCCAGGCAATGCTCGCGCAGGCGAATCAGCTTCCGCAGAATATCCTTCAGCTTCTTAGATAATACCCATAATACCCATAACAGAGATTATATTTGTCAATCTATTTACAATTTAATGTTTTTAGCTATAATAGAAACGTGTCGAATAAGGCACGAGTTAATGCTCAGTGTTTCGCCACTGTGAGTGCGGCTTGTATATTCTCAGTGTTTCGCCGCTGTAAGCGCGACTTGTAATGTAATGAAGGACGGTTAAGGCCGTCCTTTATTGTAATTAAGAAAGGGGGAAAATGAGTAATAAATTATTATATTTTTACAATGTAAAATCGGAATATATAGCATATCTTTCACGTTTTGACTCAAAAGTGCCACGAGTAGATTATTCCACAGATAATAGGCATGATAAATTTCTCTGCGGTATTGTATTAACTGTGGATAAGTATGATTATTTTGCTCCCATTTCATCTTTTGCAAAACAACAACGTACCAATATAATAATAAAAACGAGGAAAATAATCCAATATCCAGCATACGCTTTTCGTTTATGATTCCAGTACCACGAAATGTAATTGCTGTAAAACAAATAGGGAATGAGCCTTCTCATAAACACAGACGATTACTTAATTATGAGCTACAATTTTGCAGAAGAAATACACAAGCAATCTTTAGAACAGCTAAATATGTTTACAATACTATCATAGAAAGAAAAGATTCCGTAATAGTCAAAAGTTGTTGCGATTTTAAAATATTGGAAAACGCTTTAGAACTTTATCATTCCGAACAAGAAATCAAGAACTCCCAACCAGAACAAAACACAGAAAGTGAACAAATTCAATAACCTATTGCTAAATTTCGTTGATTTGAGTGCCGATGAGTACATCGGCATTTTTTTATCACATTTTTTATGCGGCAAAAAATTATTTTTCACTCAAGAGAGCGCTTGTTTTTCCCGATAAGAATACATAAGTAAGTCTGTTCGGCGTGGATGCCGGGTAATTTTTTGTTTCTCGGGAGGGGAAAGTTCTATGCGTATTTATCATAATATCCCAGCTTTGAATGCCTATAATAATCTTTATGTGACAAACAATGAGCTTGCCAAATCAATAGGAAAGCTTTCATCCGGCCTGCGGATAAACAGCGCGGCGGACGATGCCGCGGGTCTGGCTATATCGGAGAAAATGCGCGGGCAGATAAGAGGCCTCGACATGGCCGCGAGAAACGCGCAGGACGGCATTTCAATGGTGCAAACGGCTGAGGGGGCGCTGGCGGAAACTCATTCAATAATCCAAAGGATGAGGGAGCTCGCGGTCCAAGCTTCGAACGATACTTTAACGCAGCAGGACAGAGCTTACATACAGATAGAAATAAACCAGCTTCGCGAGGAAATCGACCGTATAGCCAACACCACTCAGTTTAATAAACGAAAATTATTGGATGGGTCGGGAGCGGCTTTATGGTCATCCGATTCTTTGGAGACGAAAGCTTACATAAGGGGAGCCTTACGCCAGACCGATCAATTTAACCAAAAAAATTCAGCGGGCGGAAATTATAAAATAGTTGTCACAACCACCCCCGGGCAGGGAGAAGTTAAAAAAAGCGATATATTCAAGATAAAACATAAAAATGTCATATCCAATCTCTCCATAGATAGTTCCTTGAACGGGATCACGATAGATAACCTTCCGCCAGGGAATTACAGGATCTCAGTCAATGCCATGCAGGACGGTATCTGGGTCGCCGTAGGGGAGACCATCTCGGCCGGCGTCACGTTTTCCGAAAACACGACGTACCCCTCGGGAATGTTGATTTCGGCGGGCGCGTGGACGGGCGGCTTTTTGCTTCAGCCTGCGACTGCGGGCGGTAATCTGCGCTTCCTGTCAGGTTCAACATTTGCCGGAGGCACAATATTTATCACGACCGCGAATGGAGAGATCATGTTCACGGCGGGGACGTTTTCCCATGGGAGGTTCGACCCGGGGTCGAGGTTCTCCAATGGGGAGTTCATATCAGGGCAGTTTGCTGGAGGGTCGGAGTTCGCCGCGGGGGTATTCGCCTCGGGGTCGATTTTTGCCTCGGGATCAATGTTCTCTGCCGGGGTGTTCGCCTCAGGATCAACGTTCGGCGCGGGTTCGATATTTAATTCGGGGACGTTCACAATAAGCGCGAACACAGTGTTCGCGAACGGGACTGTATTAACTCAGGCGACTATAGTCAGTATGGAATTTTTGGCAGGTTTTAATCAGTTTGCCAGTCTCGTTGGCTCAACTGTAACAGTAAGCGATCAAGACGGTAATTCTACACTTGTTCTAATAACTGCTGCACATACAGACTGGTTAAGCGTCGATGCTACTGCTATTTCACAGCTACCCGATTTGGCAGACAAGATTCTAAGTAGGGAGCTTTTGACTTTTGTCCCCCCCCTCACTGCCCCTCTTACCGTGCGTGAAAATTTCACTTATCTACTCGACATCAGCGATGATGTGGAAGTGGGGTATGCCGAGATTCGGGAAGGGACTGTCACGGTGGCAGATTCATCTACCGCCGATGTCTTTAGATATGCTGTGGTTGCGGAGGGCGGCTTTGCCCGGGTCGCTGTTAGCGAAACAGCCGCTGTAAAGGGATATGCCGTGGTTTCGTCCGTTACGGGCGACTACGCCGAGGTCGCGAATGGTTTTACCGCTACTGTCTCCGGTAACGCTGTGCTCGCGAGTCATGGCACACTCTTGCCGGGTACTAAGGCCACTATTGATGGTTATGCTGTGATCTCTGACCCCGACACAGCCAGGGTCGCCGATGGTGAAACCGCTACTGTTGCCAGTACCGTGCTGTTTGAAGGTAATAATGTTCCCGTCCGGCTTGCGGGCGATGGAGGAATTCTGGCTGCCCCTGCCAGGTTAGCGGAACATACCACTTTTAATTTTGAATATACCACAATCGAAGAAATAATAAGCGTCGTAAGAATGCGGCTGCATGACGACCAGGAAGTGCCGGAAGGTGTAAAAGCGGGGCCTGACGGCGAGCGCATGAACGTGTATCAGGCGTTCGGGCTGGTGAATGCTCCAGGCCTGTCTAACGATTACGGGCTTGGAATGAGCCTGACCGGAGGCGGAAATTTCAAGGGCACGACGAACATTTTGCTTGAGGTGACGAACGTTGACGAGGTTTCAAAAACGGTCACGTTCAAAGCGGTGGCGAGCGTTTTATTTTCCGATGGAATCTCGCGTACTTACGTTGCCGATTCCTTGCAGGTCAGAGAAGGCGAGGGTGTGAAGTGGACGGCGTTCGGAATCGACGGAAATATCTTCTCCCTTGATGAGAACGCTATCTTTGCCGCGGGCTACAGCGTCGGCGACAAACTCTCCGTCGGCATTGCGGCGCTCTCGGCCGAGAACGGGTCGTTCATCTCCGTGTCCGGAACGCAGAATCCCGATTGGCCGGCGGGATGGGGGAATGGCTCGCTTCCTGAATTGCAGTTCGCGGTCGGGCCGGAGATACAGGGAAAAGAAGTACATTTCCGTTCATTTTACTTAAATACGGCCAACGGGACGGTTTATGAAAGCGATATTGCCATATCTTTCAAAAATGATTATGTACCGAGTACAGGAGGCTCTATTCTCGCAACTTTCGTCGCTACATATATAGGGCAGGTCGGTGAGAACGATACTCAGCTCCGTGACCTGGATAGATTCTGGGACGCAAATGGGAGTTTTATGCTCAACGAGCCGCAAACTCTGACCATAAGCCAGGGCAACGGAAAAAGCACGACTGTTACTATTTACTCGACCGATACTCTGGGTATATTGCAGCAAAAATTGAATAACGCCATCGGCAACGGCTTGGGGCAGATGCAATACGCGAAGGATAATGTCAACAGTTTTGTAACGTATGTTACGGAAAGAGAGAGAATGGAGAACACTTCGCAGTCCGTTGCGGGAACATTCGTGATTCGCTCGATAATAGCGGGCGAAGGCGGAAAATTATCTTTCGCGGGCAATGAGGAATTGATCAAGGCTTTGTCTTTGAATGTGATAACTCCCCCCAAAGAAAATCAGTTCAGCGTGTCGGTGCTTGATGCGCATACGGGAGCCACGATAGCAAGTAATGTTTCGATCACGGGGAATATGCTCGTGGGCGTCGTGCATCCGAACGTTGACGTTGAAATCGACCCGATGGCAAATATTGAGGTCACATGGGATGACAGAAATAAAAAATTTAACTTGGATAAAATGGATTTGGATTATGTCTCTGTACTGCATCTCGTGGATAACAGCACAATATTCCAGATAGGCGCCAATCAGGGAGAGGATATGGCTATAGATATGGGAAATATGGGAATGAACGCCCTTGGGCTTCATAAAATAGTTGTCACGGACAGGGAATCCTCCACCAGGGCTCTCAGCATATTAGACAACGCGATGATGCTTGTTTCCGCTCAAAGGGCGCGCCTCGGAGCATTTCAGAACAGGCTGGAGTATACGGTGCAGAACCTCACGACAACCGCCGAAAATTTGACGGCTGCCGAAAGCAGGATACGAGACCTGGATATGGCTAAAGAGATGATGAATTTCACAAAACTGCAAATCCTCTCTCAATCCGGCACTTCCATGCTGGCCCAGGCTAATCAGCTTCCCCAGGCGGTTCTTCAGTTGCTTAGAGGAAGTTAAAAAAACATAGGAACGTGGGCGTCCTGAAGGGCATACCCTGAAGGGCATACCCAAGGGCACAAGCAAGCAAGCAAACAAGCGGGACGCCCGCGCTCCCGGCAATAAACGTTTTACAAATTTATCCCCCGCCTCCTCCTTTTACGGGGGCGGGGGTTTTACGGTTACGGAGGTATATTAATGATAATTTCCACGCGTAAGGGAGATAAAGGAGAGACTTCTTTAGGAGACGGAGTAATAGTACATAAGGATGATATGATGATGTCTCTAATTGGTATCATAGACGAGTGCCAAGCTCATGCCGGTGCGGCGCGCGCTATGTCTGGAGGAAAGATTTATGGAAAAATCTTATATATCGAAGACGAGCTCAGATTGCTTATGGGGCATATATCCCGTTATGAAGGCTGCGAATGTCCGCCAATAGAACCGCTTGAAAAGATAATAGCGGAAGCGGAATCCAAAACGGAAGAGTTTAGTTTTCTGTTACCCGGCGAATCACAGCTTGGCGCGGCTTTACATATTGCCCGCGCCGTGGCCAGGCGCGCCGAACGCGCGGCCGTTGCTCTTTTCAGAGAAGGGCAGGTAGGAAGCGATGCTTTGCGATATTTGAACAGGCTATCCGATTATTTTTATGCTCTTATATTATTGGAGGATGAATAATGTTTGACGGAAAAAATATATTGATAACCGGCGGGACCGGCTCTTTTGGAAAAGAATTTATCCGCACGCTGCTTGATTGCTACAGTCCTCGCAGGCTCATCGTATATTCCCGTGACGAGCTTAAGCAGTTTGAGATGCAGCAAATATATGATCGGGGATGTATGAGATATTTTATTGGAGACGTAAGAGATTTATCCCGTCTTGTAATGGCCATGCGCGGAGTTGATATTGTAATACACGCGGCTGCTTTGAAGCAGGTTCCGGCCGCTGAATATAATCCTATGGAATGTATAAAAACAAACATATTGGGCGCGCAGAATGTCATAGAAGCTTCCATAGCGAACGAAGCGGAAAAAGTCATTGCGCTTTCAACCGATAAAGCGGCAAATCCGATAAATCTTTACGGAGCGACAAAACTTTGCTCCGATAAATTGTTCGTATCCGCCAATAATATTTCCGGCGGGATCAGAACGCGCTTTTCCGTGGTACGTTACGGCAATGTCATAGGTTCCCGGGGGTCCGTCATTCCTCTTTACAGAAAACTTGTTTCCGAAGGGCAGCCTCTTCCTATTACGGATGTCAGGATGACACGTTTTTGGATAACTCTCCAGCAGGGAGTCGTTTTTGTTTTAAAATCATTTGTCCGTATGCAGGGAGGGGAAATATTTGTCCCTAAAATCCCTTCGTCGCGCATAATTGATATAGCGGACGCTTTTGCTCCGGGAAAGGAGCATAAAATAATAGGCATCCGCCCCGGGGAAAAATTACATGAGATTATGTGTCCGGCGGATGATTCTCATTTGACCCTTGAATTTGAAAATCATTATGTGATATGCCCTGCCGCGTCTTTTGCCAATAAAACAGACTATCATACGGATAGTGTCGGCGCTAAGGGAAGCCCTGTACCTGAGGGATTTGAGTATAATTCGGGCACTAACAAATGGTTTCTTACAACGGATGAAATAAGAAAGATGATAAATGAGCCGGAATAAAAGCATCGCGGTAATAATGGCGCGCGGCGGAAGCAAGCGCATTCCGCGAAAAAATGTAAAATTATTGGCAGGGAAGCCTGCTATTGCATGGGTTGTGGAAGCTGCGCTGGATTCTGAGCTTTTTGATTCGGTAATTGTTTCGACAGAGGATGACGAAATTGCTGAAATAGCCCGCGAATTCGGGGCAGCGCGCCCTTTTGTAAGGCCGCCGGAACTTGCCGACGATTATGCCGGCACGCTTGAAGTGGTAAGACATGCGATCCTGACCGCGGGGCAAGGCTATGAAACCTGTTGCTGCCTTTACGGAACCTCGGTTTTCGTCACACCGGAGCTGCTGATAAAAGGGAAGCGGTTATTGGACTGTGATTCTGACACTGAGAAAACTCCCGATTCCGTAATGTGCGCGGTTGCGTTTGAACATCCCCCGCAACGCGGATTTTACATCTCGGATAACAGATGCCATTTTGTCAGCCCGAGGGATTTCGGTTCGCGAACTCAGGACCTGCAAGTTGTTTATCATGACGTGGGATTATTTTATTGGTTTAAAACGAGAACTCTTCTGGATAAAACAAAAAATTCCCTTATGGATTTTGATGTCGCTCCGCTGGTTATTCCGCGAGGAGTCGTTGTTGATATTGATACGGAAGAGGACTGGGCGGAAGCCGAAAGAATGATGGTTAAGAAAGGCTTAAATCAGTGAAAGATATAAAAATCAGCGATAATATTGTCATAGGAGATAAAACCCCCTGCTTCATAATTTCCGAAATAGGAGCTAACCATAACCGCTCCCTGTCAATGGCCAAGGAGCTTATAGATATATCCGTTGAAGCTAAGGCTGACGCTGTAAAATTTCAAATTTACAGCGCGGAAAATTTGTATTCAAGAAAAACGCCGGCTCATTCCGGGTATAAAAAAGATTTATTCTCGCTGATAAAGGAGATTGAAACCCCGCGTGACTGGCTGCCTGAACTGGCCGATTATTGCGGGTCAAAAAATATTATTTTTTTCGCCGCTCCATTCGACAGGGAAGCCGCCGATGAATTGGACAAATTCAGCGGCCTGTTCAAAATAGCGTCGTTTGAAATAGTTGATTTACCGCTTGTGAAGCATGTGGCGTCTAAAAATAAACCCGTTATAATATCAACAGGGCTATGCAATATGGGGGAAATTGAGGATGCTGTCCTTACATGCCGGGAAGCGGGAAATGATGATATCGTGCTTCTGCAATGCGCTTCGATGTATCCGTCTTCTCCTGATATTATGAATTTAAGGGCAATGAGGACAATACAGCAGGCGTTTGGATTACATACAGGACTGTCCGACCATACGCGGGGGATCCATATTTCCGTGGCGGCGGCGGCGATGGGGGCTCGCGTTATAGAAAAACACGTTACGCTTGACCGCGGCCTTGAAGGCCCTGATCACCCTTTTGCGATAGAGCCCGATGAGCTTGCCGAACTTGTAAGGCAAGTCAGGGATGTGGAGTCAGCTTTAGGCGATGGGTTTAAAAGAGGCCCCAATGAGAAAGAATTTGAATCTTACGAAATAGCGAGAAGAAGTATCCATGCCAGGAGAGATATTTCCGAAGGCGAAATAATCACGGAGGAAACGCTTTGTTCTAAACGCCCGGGGTATGGGATAAGACCTAAATTTATTAACTTGGTGGTTGGCAGAAAAGCCAAAAGAAAAATAACAGCCGATGAATGGATAACATGGGAAATGATATGAATGAAATAAGTTATATTGATCTTTGCGATTCTCCCGGGGAGTGGCGGGATTTATTAAGAGTGTGGCGCAACAAGCTGCGCGTCAGGTCGGAAATGGTGTGCCAGGAAGAAATATCTCCCGTGGAACACGCGCGATGGCTCGAAAAAGTATTGCCTTCAGGAACGGATAAAATCAGGATAGCTGTTTCAAACGGAGTTCCTTTCGGAATAGTGAGGCTGATGGATATCGACCGTGAAAATTCTTCTTCGGACTGGGGTTTTTATATAGGAGAAGAACAGTTTTTAGGGTACGGGCTTGGAAAGAAAATGTTGACGTATTTGACAGAATGGGCTTTCGGCGAAGAAAAATTAAAAGAACTCTATACGAAAGTCAGTAAAAAAAATATAAAAGCTTTGAATATTTACAAAAGCGTTGGATTTTATGTAACCGGGGAAACGGGGGATTTTTACATGATGAGTTTAAAAAATGACAGCGAAACAAAAATTTGGACAGTAGGACACGGAGGAAATGGGCGTGAAATGCCTTTGGAGGTTAAACGCCGTTTCGCGTGGGTATTTGTTTCCGAGCATCTTCCTTTATGCATTGACAATGGCGCTGTGATTGAAATTAACCCCGACAGCGGTGCGCATCTTAAATGGCGCGATATTGTTTTTAAGCTTAATTCTCATTCCGATATTGAAATTTTAACGGAAAAAATAGTTGACGCTGTAGTCCCCAAAATTTTGCCTGAGAATTGTGATTGGGGATTCATAACGTTTGATACTAAAAACGATTTAGGATTTTCCGCTTTAATGGCGGCTTCCAGGGAAGAATTTAAGAAAATTATTACTTTTTGTGACAATTCCGCAAATTTTACGCTTAATAAAGGCAGTGAGAAAATAGAGATATTGGCTCCGGAACTTAAAGGCAACATGGAAGAGTTACGTTCAAAGTTTGGCGATTTGCCGGTATTTGTTGAATTTTCATTCAACGGGGTGGAAGATCCGCTTGAACTTGCGGAAAAAATTAAAAACAGTGAATATATAAAAGGAATATCAGCAAAAAACAATCTTCCGTTCCGTGAAAAAGAATTAGCCGGGGAAATTATCGGGATAATACAGGAGTCAGGATTTAAAGGTTCCGCGCTGAACAGGATCTTTGTCGGATACAAGGAAATTTCAAGCGAAGTTATTTCTTAACTAAAATATTTTCTCATCCTTTCAAGGTCATCCGGGGTATCCACGCAAAATCCGGAAGTTCATCATTTGATCGGAACAGGCAAAAAATCCGATTGACAAAAATAAAATGTCATAAATAAAAAGAGGTTTTTCAGATCCTCGGAGATATTCCCCTGCTTGGGGCTTTGTTCAGGTACACAAATAACGATCAAAGGAGAACTTGTGATTTATGATGTCTGTGAATAGCTCTCAAGACTCAGCTGTTCCAGGAGATGCAGTAAAAGAGGCGTATGAACCCAATCAGGTATGGGGACTATTTATGGTATTGACCATTGTATACGGATTTATCCTTGCTTTTATGCAGCATGGAACCAGCGCGATTGGGGTGATTATCGAGGGGCTCTGGGCCATTTACGCCAGTCCCGCTGTTCTAACCTACGACTATTTCGCTTTGGCAGGGGTCGGGCCCGCTTTTATCAATTCGGGGACAGCCGGGCTTTTAATTTTATTTGTGTTCAAGCGTGCCCAGCTTCCGCCTGGCGCCCCTAAAATGATTGTCTTTGGCCTTGTAATGGGAGCCGCCTTGCTGGGTAAAAATCCTGTAAATATGATACCTATCTTGTTTGGTGCATATCTTTTCAGCTTATACAAAAAAGAACCCTATAAAACTTATGTAACTATGGCGGGTTTTTGTACTTGCCTGGCCCCTGTGGTAAGCCAGCCGGCCTTCATTCCGGAAGTCGTGAACGCCGTCGGTGTGTTTGGCGGGGTAGTAATGGGCGTCGTTCTTGGTATCTTTTTCGGTTTTGTGATAAACGCCAAAGCCGTTTTTATCAGAAAGAGCCACGAGGGCCTTAACCTGTATAACATCGGATGGGGGGCCGGTCTTCTTGCCATCGGGCTGACCGCAGTTTACAGGGCAATGGGCATACAGCCTTTTGGCCCGGGAACGGGTACAACTCCGGGGATTGCCCTCGCTGCCGGATCCTTGAACATAGAATTAACTATATATCTGGCTGGAATAGCGGTGTTTTTTATTGTCGCGGGCTTGCTGGCCGGCGGGCGGCATGACAAACTTTCGGAAATTCTATATATGAAAGCGGACGATAATCTTTTTTACAGAGAGTATGGCAAGGGACATACATACCTGGCTATGGGTATTCTGGGCACGTTGGGCTTGGCTTTAACCCTGGTTTTTAAGATAAATTTAAACGCCCCTGTTGTTGGCGCTATCGTTTCAATGGTTGGTTGGGCCGGATTCGGCAAGGCTGTCGTAAACTGTGTCACCATTATCGCAGGCGTTATGCTGGGCGGCCTTGCTAAATATTTTGAGGATCCCAGTTTCTTTGGCTCCGGCGTTTCTATTTATGCGTTTTACTCCACACAATCCGTTATATGGACGTCAGCTTTCTGGGGCACTTGCCTGTCGCCGATGGCTGAATATTTTGGCTGGAGGTGGGGCCTGCTGATAGGCGCGGCTCATTTTTGCTTTGCCTCCACAATTGCGCCTTTCCACTTTGGTCAAAACCTGTATAATAACGGTCTTGCAGCCGGATTCGTATGCGTAACCATGATACCGATTATCCGCTCCTTTGACAGAGCCGGCAAGTATCCCCCAAGAGCGTTTTAGAGCCGTTGGCTCTTTTCTGTACAAACTTTTCGATACTAAATTTAGTTTTTACAGTATTTTATGTGCCTGAGCTTTGTGCATGATTTTGAGAGGCGCTATAATATGGTTCTCATTCCGTTTAACGAACCGTTTGCCCATATCATTGATTATAGTTTTTCTTTTGAACAGGAATAAGTAAAATATTCCCTCATCCTTTCAAGGTCCTCCGGGGTATCCACGCAGAATCCGGCTTCTTTGCATTCTGTGATTGCCACTCGCATTTTATATCCATGTTCCAAAACTTTCAGTTGTTCAAGGGATTCCGCTTTTGAAAGAGGGGTTTCAGGGAGCGAAGCGTAAGTGAGCAGGAAATCTTTTGTATAGGCAAATATACCGATATGCTCATATACCGTCACGTTAAATTCCGTATGCTGATACGGTATCAATGACCTGCTGAAATAAAGAGCGTACGAGTTTTTATCAAATACCGTTTTGACGACCCCAATATTATGAAAATCTTCAGGTTCCACGGGGCGCACCAAAGTTGCCGCCACATCCGAAGGGTTATCCAGAAGCAATTTTACCGTTTCATTGATCATCATGCTTGATATTAAAGGTTCGTCTCCCTGTATGTTCACCACTATGTCCGCCTCTATGTTTTTTGAGGCTTCCGCGGCACGGCTTGTTCCATTCGGGTGGTTTGCGTCAGTCATTACGACTTTGCCGCCAAATTTTTTGACCGCGCTGTAAACTCTCTCGTCATCTGTGGCCACTATCAGTTCATTTAAAAGCGACGCTTTTTGCGATCTCTCATATACCCACTGGATCAATGGTTTCCCGCAAAGGTCAGCTATCACTTTTCCCGGAAGGCGCGAGGAGGCAAACCTTGCCGGTATGATTCCCAATGTTTTCAATTTATACCCCTCCTTATTATTAAAAAACCGCGCCATATAAGGCGCGGTTTTTTTTAAATGTCAAATAAAATTTCTTATTCAGGTTTTACAAGTCCGACGAATACTTTCTTTCCTTCTTGGATTTTAACTATTCCAACTTCCTTCTCAGCGTCGCCAACTTCGTTCAGTGTTGTAATGCCGGTTACGGCAGGAAAGTCCTTTGTTACCGCAAGCGCGTCGCGTATTGCCTTTGGTTCGGTAGAGCCGGCGCGTTTGATGGCGTCAAGGACAAGCAGATAGCTGTCATAGCCGAGCGCCGCGTTTACGTTCGGGTCTTTTTCAGGTTTAAATACTCTCCACGCATTGGTGAAGTGCCTTGCAACCTCCGGCATATCCGGCATGCTTGGGTCATAAGCAAATGTCGTGTGCATGAATCCTTCAACAGCGGCGCCGCCAAGCGTGACTATTTCCGGATTGTCCATCGCGTCTCCGCCCATGAATTGGAACGTTGCGCCAAGCTCGCGCGCCTGTTTAAGGATTACGGCGCCCTCGGCAAAATATGAAGGAATGAAAACAAAATCGGGATTTTTGCTGATTATTTCAGTAAGCTGTGCAGTGAAATCCTGGTCTCCGGTTTGATACCTCATCTCGGACACAATCGTTCCGCCGCCTTGCTCAAATGACCTTTTAAAGAACCCGGCAAGTCCCACGCTATAGTCGTTCGCTATGTCAACAAGCGTAGCGGCTGTCTTGAGGTTAAGGTTCCTGAGCGCATAGTAAGCGGCAGCGGCTCCCTGGAACGGATCAATGAAGCAGGCGCGGAAGTAGTAATCCTTTCCTTCTGTAACAAGAGGATTGGTGCATGACGTTCCCATTACCGGAATACCGGCTCTCTCCGCGACTTCTCCGCCCGCCATGGCAAGGGAGGAACCGTAAGTTCCGATGATGGCTACAACGTTGTCGTGCTCAATCAAACGTTGCACTGCGTTTGCAGCTTCGACTCTGTCCGACTTATTATCAACTACGAAAAGCTCTACTTTCCTGCCAAGAACTTCAGGAAACTCCTGGTGAGCAAGCTGTACGCCTTCAAGCTCAAGCTGGCCGCCGAATGCATTTTGTCCCGTAAGCGGCAGATATACGCCTATCCTGATTGATTCAGCTGCAAATGCCGCTCCGGCGAGCAAAAGCAAAACCATAACCGCTAATCCAAATCTCTTCAATAAAATCACCCTCCTGTAAAAAATAAGATTTTCATTATTATATGACGCGTTGCTAATTTAGTAAACTGGTTTGTGAAATATAAAATTTTGTTAAATTTTGTAAATTCTTAAAAAAAGGAGTAAAATAAAAATAATTTAAGCACTAAAAAATTTGCTTCATTATTTGTGCTGAAAATTTTGCTTTTTTTAGTGGAAGCAGGTGAATTAATGTTCAAAGGGACCACGGTAGTGTGTGTGAGGCGTGGTAAGAGTGTTGCCATGGCGGGTGACGGACAGGTCACTTTCGGAAGTCAGATAATCAAATCAGGAGCCAAAAAAGTGAGGCGCCTTTATAAAGACAGCATTTTGGCTGGCTTTGCGGGAGGAACTGCGGATGCTATGACTCTTCTTGAAAGATTTGAAGCCAAGCTTGAACAGTATCAGGGAGATCTTATGCGTTCTGCCGTAGAGCTTGTCAAAGAATGGAGATTGGACCGTGCTTTGAGAAGGCTCGAAGCTATGATGCTGGTTGCAAATGTGGAGAATACTTTACTTTTGAGCGGAGCGGGGGATGTCTTGGAACCGGAAGGAGACGCTGCCTCAATAGGTTCCGGTTCCGGATTTGCTCTCGCCGCCGCCCGCGCGTTATGTGAATCGTCCGATTGGACCGCGTCCGCTATAGCGAAGCGTTCAATAGAAATTGCTTCCGAAATTTGTATTTATACGGATAATGTGATTACTGTGGAGGTTATAGGTGAATGAGTGAACTTACGCCAAGGGAAACGGTGGAATATTTAGACCGTTATATCATTGGGCAGAACAAAGCAAAGCGCGCGGTCGCGGTCGCGCTGAGGAACAGGATCAGGCGCCGCAGGCTTGATGCTGAAATTGCCAAAGAGATAAGTCCTAAAAATATCCTTATGGTTGGGCCAACCGGTGTCGGAAAAACGGAAATAGCGCGCCGCCTTGCCGCTTTAGTGCATGCTCCTTTTGTAAAGGTGGAAGCGACTAAATTCACGGAAGTGGGATATGTCGGCAGGGATGTCGAGTCAATAATACGTGATCTGATAGAGATATCGGTATCAATGGTAAAGCAGCGGCGCCTTGAGGAAGTTCAGAGCGCGGCGGCGGAGCGTTCTGAGTTATGTATAGTCGACGCCTTGCTGCCTAAACCTGAAAGGCGCCAGATTATCCCCGATATAATGAAGGTTTTTTCTCAAAAAGGAGAACAACCTGAATGGAATGAAGAAAAAAATAATGAGACGCGCGATGATTCCGCGACCCGGGAGAAGCTCCTCGGCATGCTGCGCGATGGCAAACTTGAGGACAGGGAGATAGAGATAGAAATTTCGGAAAACGCGATGCGCGGGTTCTCCATGATGGGGGGCGGAATGGATGTCGTCGGCATCAACATAACGGAAGCCCTTGAGGGAATACTTCCCAAACGAACCCGGACAAGGCGTATGAAAATATCCGAAGCCAGGAGAGTTTTACAATCGGAGGAAGCTGAAAAACTCATTGACATAGAGGCTATAACCACTGAGGCTCTTGAAAAAGCGCAGGAAGAGGGAATCGTTTTCATAGATGAAATAGATAAAATCGTGGCAGGCAAAGGATCATCCGGCGCGGATGTAAGCAGGGAAGGCGTTCAAAGGGATTTACTGCCTGTCGTTGAAGGGGCGACCATTCAAACAAAATATGGAAACGTAAAAACAGACCATATACTTTTTATAGCGGCAGGGGCATTTTCAGCCGTTAAACCGTCCGACCTGGTCCCCGAGCTGCAAGGGCGGTTTCCGATAAGAGTCGAGCTTGAGGCGTTGACGCGTGATGATTTGGTTCGCATACTCAAGGAGCCGGAAAACAGCCTGCTCAGGCAGTATACAGCATTGATAGGCGCTGAGGGCTGTGAACTTGTATTCTCTGATGGAGCGATTAAGGAAGTTGCGGATTTAGCCGAAAAAATGAACTCCGAGATGGAAAATATAGGCGCGCGCCGATTGCACACGATGATGGAGCTTCTTCTTGAGGAAATAAGTTTCTCGGCTCCGGAATCCAATGAGAGTAAAATAGAGATAAACGAACATTTTGTTAAGGAAAAACTTAATCATTTCATAGAAAACAGGGATTTAAGGCGTTATTTGCTGTAAAACAGCGTTTAATTTAGAAATTATTGAGGGGAGGTACTCGTGATGGTTAAGAGAGCTATGGGGCATGACCCTGTTCTGGCTGAAATTTTGGAGAATGTGCGTCAATTTGGGAAAATCGTTCAGAGCAGGAGCGAAGGGCATCCTTTGGATTACAATAAATTGGCAAAATTGCTTTGTGATTTTACTAACGCGAACGTTTACATATTCAGTTCAAAGGCAAAAAAATTAGGTTATTCATGGGTTCCCGGATATTCTTCCAAACGTCTGGAAGAATTTATGAAAAATGGGGTAATGCCTGAAGATTTTTCTGAAAAACTTGAAAACATAAAAGAGACCGTAATATGCGATGAGGATGCGTACCTTTTTGACGATGAAGACTCAATGGACCGTGATAAACATTTATTGTATGTTCCTATACACGGAGCGGGCCTTGAGCGCCTTGGCACGATCATGCTTGTTCGCGTCACGGAAAATTTCATAATTAAGGATATTTTATTGGCGGAATATTTAGCAACTCTTGTGGGAATAGAAATTCTCCATGACAGGAGCCGCGGAATAGAGGAGAAATCACGCCACAGAATTTCCGTTCAAATGGCTATGAGAGCTCTTTCGTATTCTGAATCTGAAGCTATGAAACATATAATAGCAAGGATAAAAGGCGATGATGGCGTGGTTATCGCGAGTAAAGTAGCTGATAAGGCAAAAGTTACCCGCAGCGTCATAGTCAGCGCGCTGAGAAAATTGGAGAGCGCCGGCCTTATAAAAAGCCGCAGCCTTGGTATGAAAGGCACATATATAAGAGTGTTGAGCCCGATGTTTGTCGAGGAACTTGGATTGCCGGACGACTATGAAGAGGAAGCTGATGATTAAATTTATTGTTTTTTAAAGTTTGTTTTCATTCCATCCGAGAATAAATCTGGAGGGATGTAAAATGATGGGCTTTACGTGGAATGTCATTGAAAAAGATTTAGAGGGTTTAGCTGTGAGATTTGCCGCTACGTCCCGCAATATCGCAAATGCTAATACCCCCGGATACGCAAAACGTAACGTATCATTTGAGGACCAGCTTCGTGACGTTATCGAATCTGGCAAAAAACTCAAGATGACGCGCACTGATAAAGGGCATATCCCTACCTCTCCGCATTCCGTCGCGGCGGTTCGGCCTGCGGAAATCAAGGTTACCGATGAAAAATATCGTCTTGACGGGAATAATGTAGACCCTGAAAGAGAGATGTCAATACTTTCGGAAACCAGAATGCAGTATACTGCTATGACTCGTTTCGCTGCAAGAAAATTAAGCGGCCTGCGTTCCGCGATAACTGGAAGGGGGAATTAACATGAGAGTTTTTCAAAGCATGGATGTAGCGGGCAGCGCGCTGACAGCGCACCGCCTTTGGCTCGACGCTATATCATCGAATCTTGCCAACGTTAATACTACGCGCTCTGAGGACGGCGGCCCTTATAAACGTAAAGTTCCGGTATTTGCCGAGATGTATGACAGAGCCATCGGAGGATATAAAGATATAGGCGGCGTGAGAATCACTGAAATTGCGACTGACGACACTCCCCCAAGGCTTGTTTACCAGCCGGATCATCCTGACGCTAACAATGCCGGGTATGTGGCTTTCCCAAATGTTAATGTCGTAAGGGAAATGACGGATATGCTTGTGGCAAGCAGGGGATATGAAGCCAACCTCGCGGTTGCGGATACGGCCAAAACCATATGGACCAGTGCGCTTGAGATAATGCGGTCTTAAAAATTTAATAAAAAAAAGAGAGGGGCGTATTGCCCCTCTTTTGAACTGCCCCCCTGTCAAGCAGACAGGCAAAAAAGAAAAAATAAATTTACGAAGTCGGCTACAGAAAAATGTGACCGACTTTGTTTTCTTTCCGATAAAATCCTTTCGCGAAATTCGTAAGGTGATAATCCATCTAGCGAAGAAACGAATTTATCGTCCGTCGGAATAATTTCAGTAAAAGATTGCAAATTATTTGATATGTCAAATGATGAAAGTTTCGATAAAATAGAAGCTAAAATTGTTAAAATGGCTGAAACAGCTGCCGTTGCCCCATGGGAGCAAAAAATCGAAAACTGCCCGATATGTCCATGGAAAGGCTGTAATAATGTATAATAATCATTAATGAATTTTACGGGGAGTGATTTCGTTGAAATTAGACGCATCGAAATACGCTTGGCCATCTAAGAGGACTGTTGTATTTGGCAGCCGCGGAATGGTTGCGACATCGCAGCCTCTTGCGGCACAGGCGGGGCTTGATGTACTGAAATCAGGAGGGAATGCCGTTGATGCCGCGGTGGCGACCGCTGCTGCTTTAACGGTGGTCGAGCCTACTTCAAATGGAATAGGCGGCGACGCTTTTGCTTTGGTTTGGACTCATGGAGAACTCCACGGGCTGAACGCGAGCGGGCCGGCTCCCATGACCGCCAGCGCTGATTTTCTGCGAGAGCGGGGGTATACGGAAATTCCTCAGCACAGTATATATTCGGTGACCGTACCCGGGATCCCGGCGGCATGGGCGAGCCTGATAGGAAGGTTTGGAAAGCTCAGTATGATGCAGGCGCTCAAACCGGCGATAGATTATGCCGAGGACGGGTTCCCGGTTTCCCCTACGGTCGCGGGGCTGTGGAAAGAGGCGTTCAGCTTATACTCAAAGCACTTGAAATCTCCTGAATTTACGGAATGGTTCAATGTTTTTGCCCTTGATAAAAAAATTCCGGCTGCGGGGGAATTTTGGGGTTCGCCCCATCATGCCGAGACTTTACGAGAAATTGCCAAATCAAATGCGGAATCATTTTATAACGGCGAGCTTGCCGAAAAAATCCATGAGTTTTCTCAAAAATGCGGAGGCTGGCTGACTAAGGATGATTTAGCGTCATTTTCGCCTCAGTGGGTCAAGCCCGTCGGGATAAATTACCGCGGGGTTGATATATGGGAGATCCCGCCCAACGGGCAGGGCGTTATCGCTCTTATGGCGCTTAATATGCTCAAAGGTTTTGATTTTGGAAAAGATGGTTTTATGGACTCGGAAGTTTGCCATAAGCAGATAGAAGCGATAAAGCTTGCGTTTACGGATGGGCTTGCGTTTATAGCGGAGCCGCGCGCCATGGACGTCATCGCGGATGATTTCGTATCGGATGAATATGCCAATTTCAGGCGCGGGTTTATTAAAGCGAAAGCAAATTCGTTAAGAAGCACTAAACCCGCAAAAGGCGGGACGGTTTACCTTGCAACGGCCGATGGCGACGGCAACATGGTCTCCATGATACAAAGCAATTACAAGGGATTTGGCTCCGGGCTTGTCGTTCCGGCTACCGGCATTGCGCTGCACAATCGCGGCTGTAATTTCAACCTTACGGAATCTCATCCAAATTGTCTGAAAGGGGGCAACCGTCCGTATCATACGATCATTCCCGGATTTATGACGAAAAATGGAAGGGCCTTGGGCGCTTTTGGCGTGATGGGAGCTTTTATGCAGCCTCAGGGGCATCTTCAGGTCATTATGAACATGCTTGATTTTGGAATGAATCCCCAGGAGGCTTTGGACGCTCCTCGCTGGCAATGGATACAAAATAAAAAGGTACTGGTTGAAAATTCTTTCCCGTCCGAAACGGCGAAGAGGTTAAAACAACTTGGGCACGACATAAATCCCATGCCGGAAAAAGCGACGTATACTCAAACAGGAAGCTTTGGCAGGGGACAGATAATTATTAAACTCGATAACGGAGCTTATGCCGGGGCGACGGAACCACGCGCCGACGGGCATGTCGCGGTTTGTTAAAAAACAGGGGTTAGGAAAGACAAAAGCAAAAACTATAGTGCCTCTCAAAATCATGCACAAAGTTCAGACACATAAAACACTGTAAAAACTAAATTTAGTATCGAAAAGTTTGTACAGAAAAGAGCCAACGGCTCTAATACAAAAAGAAGTGCGGGCGGATACCTTGAGGACACCGCCCGCATTTGTTTTCTTGAGTTTGACTCTTGGAGAGTATTTTTAGGTAAGAGAAATACGT
>Ga0099364_10002184_pt1 | contig 31403 bp, 23 predicted proteins | sample TergutTh196P3_FD_73070 | JGI IMG/M metagenome (GOLD analysis project Ga0099364, IMG submission 73070) | Microcerotermes parvus P3 segment gut microbial communities from Pointe-Noire, Republic of the Congo - Th196 P3 | ecosystem: Host-associated > Arthropoda: Insects > Digestive system > Gut ... | reverse complement strand
CTGAATCCGTTGCTGGCGTTTGACTGGTTTCAAGCCAACCTTCCGTTGCAACAAATCCGTTTCGTCCATCAATGCCGAGAACCAGTTTATGAGGAAAGCAGTGACTCATCTCGCAAAACCAGTCAGGTTCCTTATGGGCCAGCGTTCCTATGACCAGACGATTCACGCCGGCATCGAGATAATGCTGAATGGTCTCCCGATTTCGAATGCCGCCACCGACTTCAATCGGGATAGTGATGCTTTGGGCAATTTTACAGATGACGGCAAGGTTGGTTGGTTTTTTATCTTTTGCACCATCGAGGTCAACAATATGCAGGAATTCGGCTCCTTGTTGTTCCCAATGTTTGGCCATATCGACAGGACTGTCGGCATAGATGGTTTCTTGATTATAATCGCCTTGTTGCAGGCGGACGCATTTGCCGTTGAGAATGTCGATTGCAGGCAGGATGAGCATACCGGACATTGTAAAAGTTTGTGGCGGGAATGTCAAGAGATGAGAATAGACGAGTCGAAAGAGTCACACAGAGGCATTATCCCTTTTGATTGCCCCGGCATTCCGGCATCGCGAAAATTTCATCCATTTTAGCAAACGGTCATTCGAGTTGCCGAAAACATCCAAGACCGGGGGGCAGATGCCCCACCGTTCTTATGCTTGATGTTCACGATGATGTTGATGCGTTCCGATATTAAGAATCGCAGGTGCTACAAGCTTTTCTGACGCACTTCCTTGTGCCTTTTTTTGTGCCCTTCTTGGCTCCTTTTTTCGTCCCTTTCTTGGTGCCTTTCTTGGCTCCCTTCTTTACTCCTTTCTTCGCAGCCTTTTTCATGGTTTTTTTCACTGCTTTTTTAGAGGTTTTCTTAGCGGCCTTCTTGGCGGCTTTCTTCGTTGCTTTTTTTACCATAGCAATTCTCCTGGTAATGAGGTGGTTAGAAACGAGTACGCAAAGGTACTTCATTTCGTAAGGGTGATGAGGCTCCGTTCACAGTGATCGGATACAACCTCGAATCGGTTCGCTCTCCCAGAAGGCACATAGAGAATACGACAAAGTTCATCTTGCAAAGAGAACAGTCTTGCGTTTTTCCAAAGAAAACCATAATTTCGTAAGAAGTTGGCAACTTCGATGATTCCTTTCAGTGTTTCCGAGGAGGTTAAACTTACCATCACACGGCTTGTCGATACGTTGTATGATTGATCAACAAGTCTCGGTGCATTATCGCATGATTTCAATGGATTGCAATACTCTAATGGATGCGATTGATGTCATATCTTGATGATGATCATTGCATCGATAAAAACATTGCAAATTCATTATGACATAGATTACACAATTTTCCAAAACATGCAAGGGGCGATGCAATAAAGTTGTTTCCAATTCATAGATTGTTCCAACCATACCTCATGGCGAAGTACCTCATCATTTTGGCTCTGAAACCGCTGCAAACAAGCATTGCGGGCATATCTAACGCTTATTGACACTCGGCATGTTACACTCCGCAGTGAAAACGGAATACGAAAATTAAAATTTTCGCAACGGTTCGCTGCCGTTAAAAAGAATTTTTCACCGCAAACAGCAACGGGAGCACAATGATGTTCATGCATGACGATCACGTTTTGTCTTTTGGGAAAACCGCACTGACTGCCGTAAGATGAAAACGCACCTTGGTATTGTTCGCTTCATCGACTTTCAAGACGATTTCATTTTGGTCCCGGTCAATGACATGCACCGTCCCGATGAGACCGCCGACGGTCATCACACGGTCATTTTTTTCGAGTGCCGCAAGCATTTCCCGCATTCGCGTTTCCTGCCTTTTTTGGGGAGCGACCATAAGGAACCACATCAATATAAGAAGGGCCGGAAACAAAATAATAAGCCACATTCCATCGCCGCCTTCCGCGAAAAGAACCATCGAATCGAGCATAGTCTATACCTCTGACAAACAACTGCCGGTATTGTACTCGAATCGCCACGTTGCCGCAAGAGCCGGGGGTGCCCCCCGCCGCTTGACTCCATGCCCCACTCGGCATACAATATCTACACTGTGTCGGCACTGTCCAACACTCAAACCCTCCTAATACCACCATGAACCGACGCCCATTCATTTTCAACCTGATGCTCAGCACCATCTTCTTGCCGATCATCATCACACTCGCCATCGTTTTGATCTGCGCTTTGCTCTACGCACCCGAAGATATTTTCCAACAACAAGGCACTACATTCGGCCTGTCAGACGTTTGGATTACTATTGCCCTCATCACCCTGCCCTTCGCCCTCTGGCTCTGGATACTCGCCAGCGGAAAATGGCGAAACCCCCTCCTGACCGCTGCCCTCGTCTATGGCGGTCTCTTCATCGCCGTAGTGTCCGGCTTCCTCAACGAGTACTCGCACACTCACCCTGAAAAACGCATGATACATCTGAGAGGTATCGAAGGAACCAGCGTCTACTGCAACGGCGTCTACCTCGGCCAACTGCCCCTCGAAATCCGCGTCGATGAACTCAAAGCCAAAGTTCCCGTTTGGAACTCACCGCCCGAACAACGCTGGCTCGACGATTCCAACCCCGAGCACATGCTCTATACCTGGTTCCCCTGGGATGACTTCCTCGAAGAGCGATTTCTCGCCTCTCAAGCACTCTTCCAGACACAAGACACAAACATCAACATTCGCAATTTTCTCCGGGTTATCAGGGCCCGACTGAACGCAATAAAAGCACACGATGCCGAATGTCAGTTTTGGTGGAGTTTCCAACTCGGCCAAAACCAAAAAGTAGTCCAACGAAGTACAACATCGTATTATCTCAATCGCTCATTCGACAAAAACACGTCATATTATTTTAGCAATGTAGGCATAATGTTTTCCCCCTCCAGCGGTTTTCATGCCCAGTTACTCGCCGATGTCTTGCCGGAATTGACACCGGAGCAAAAATTTGAGTGGGATCAGCACGTTCTCAAACATTGGCCGCTCATTTGGAAGCCGCTAGGAGATGCACTCCACTCGGCTGCGAGTCTGCATAACCGTACCAAGGATGGTTCGCTTGCCAAACTGTATGAAACCGCCTTACATTCGACCGCCCGATTGAAATATCGCTATTCCGAGCCGCTCTCCGAATCGGGAGCCCGATGGCTCCTGGCGAATTGGGTGCAAGAATCCAATAAAAACAATCTATTTACTTTTAACATTCCCTACAATGCGACTGGTGATTGGTCTTCCACGCCAATAGTTTCCTTTGATACTTCTCCCTTGATCCACTCGCATCTTGCGGAATCAATGCGAGGTGCCCTGACCGAACAATGGCGGAAAAATAAGTACCGATTTGAAAACGGTTGGGCTCCCTTGGCGTATTTCTCTCAGATTGATCAATCGCCGGACTATTTTGGCGATTTTGCCCGATATTCGGCAACGACGCACAATGCCCGAGTCGCCTTGCTGGAAAACCAATCTCCGCAAACGACGGCCCTGTTCCGAACGCTGCTTCATCGTCGGAGTATGGCCGAAATTCTCTATCGTCAAATCAATGTTTATCCCAGCCAAATTAGCGCATACGCCAATGTCAACAACCCTTTGGTCGAGCCGGTGATGCGTCGTCATATCGAGATGGCCCTTTCTGACCCTAACCACAACGAATGGAGCCGCCGCGAGGTGAATACCCCCGTCCTTCAGGCTGTTTTAATGCGTATCCATTGGGACAATACGGATAAGGATGAACTGGCCGCCTGGATAGCCTCGTTGCCGATGAATGCGTCATCGAAAAATCATGCATTGCGGACGCTGCGGATACACCGCGGAGAGGGATTAACTTTTGCAGACCGATTGCAACTGGTTGCCGGGTCGCGTGGTTTTGGTGTAGAAATCCAAACGGAATTGACGCTCGATGACCTGACGAATTGGTTTGCCGAACATCCTGACGGAAGTGTGATGCAATTTTTAGTCGCTATGGAAGAAGATATTTTCGTGAGCCATCCTGGGGGCGGTTCGGCATATTTTTCTATTCCTGGCATGTGGGGGGACAATATGGTCTCTTTTAGACATGATACTATGGATCCTACGCATATAGGATTGTTAGGATTGTCGGAGTTTTTTGTAACGGCATTGCTTCGTAGCGATACGGCGGAGGGCGATCCGCAGATTCGCGATCTTATTCGTCGGATTTGGAGAAGTGATCCGGCTTTGGTTGCTTCGGCGGTTCGCAGCGAAAATACGAACCTCACGCCTGTTGAGCTTTCGCAACGGATGCCTGGCAGCACCGCTGGTTCGAGTTATGTGCCGGAATATATTTTGGAATTGCTTCTTGAATTTGAAGATATAAGCGACATGGGCACCAATCTCGGGATACTGTCGCACGTATTGGCAATGAGTTCCTCGCCGACGGCGGGCAAGATATTGGAAAAATGGAACAAGATAGAATTTTCGGCGTTGGTCGATCGTCAAGTGGCGTCATGTTTGGAGATATGGCAGACACGTGAGGCAATGCGTTTTCGGAAGATGGAGATATTTGAGAATTTGCTTGTAGGCCGAATGGCGCCGGACGATTTGTTATTTGAGCAACCGCCCTGGATTTGGCAAGACGGCCAGTACGTGCCCGCGTCGCAGTAGTCAGGGGACGGGTCAGGGGGCGGGGAGCAGCCTCTGCGCCTACTCTACGGCCTGATAACCGTATTGACCGCCGAGGAATGCTGCGGATTGAGCGAAACCGGGACGGCAATTTTCGCTTCGACCGTCTCATATGTTACGACTTCCCGGCGATGAAGCCAAGGAAGCGTACTGCGGTGCGAATCCTCCTGGCAATAGGTCCGAACGACCCGGCCTGACCGGGGATCGACGACCTGAACGAGCGTTTCCGTCTTGTTGACAATGGGGCCGTATGTCCAATGATAATCCACTTTCGGCCTTTGCACCATAACGGTTTGCAGGACGACCGGGACGGCTCCCGGCGTGTGTGCCGGAACAACCTTGACCTCGGTTGCCGGTATCGTTTGCTGACCGTCAATACAAATCATCGCATCGGGCGGCTGCGTAGAAGGCAAAATATACACGACTTCCGCAAGCGTTTGTCCATTTGGTATGTCGTGATGCGGCATTTCGTGCGTCGCAGGCCGTCCGACGGAACCGACGGGGCCCGCCGGAATCGTGATCATAGGAATATGTGTTTGGGGAACGTTGACCGTTTGGGTATTGTGTGTGGGTTGCACCGGAATACCGGGTTGCGGTGCGCCCAAATTCATCGTCGGATGTTGGTATTGTGCCAGTGCCGTTTCGCCCATACCCGGAAGATAAGCGGGCGTGTAGGTCGTTTCTTGGTTTTTCCCTCCCCAAATTTGGTCGCTCACATCGCCCCAAGCCGGTGTAGAGAGACATGCCATACAGAGAAAAAACAATGGAAAAAAACGGCAAAACATAGTTTTTTGTGCAAAATCGCTCACACCGGAAGGGGACGGGACAGTATAGCACATATTTGGCGAAAAGCAAAAAAACACCGAATATTTTTCTGCCAACGCAGGGCATTGACGCAAGCGCGGAGGGTGTAAGCCCCCCGGTTCCCATTTCACCATGGTATAATTTCCCCCCATGAACATCGCGATACTCGGGGCGGGAATCAGCGGACTCGCCGCGGCCCATCGGCTGCACCAAATCCTGCCCCATGCAACTCTGCAGGTCTTTGACCGCCGTGGCCGAACCGGCGGATTGCTCGAAACCATCAGCCGAGACGGCCTGCAAATCGAACAAAGTGCAGACAACTTCATCACCACAACGCCCTGGGGACTGCAACTTTGCAAAGAACTCGGCCTCACCGAAGAACTCATCCAAACCAATCCCAATACCCGAAGGACTTATGTCGTCCGAAAAGGCAAATTGCACCTCCTGCCCGACGGATTCCTGATGATGGCACCGACGAAATTGCTCCCGATGGCAATCACGCCGATTCTCTCACCGCTTGGGAAACTTCGCGCCGGACTTGAACTCCTGATTCCCTCCCGAAAGGACGAGATCGACGAAAGTATGGCAAATTTCGTCCGCCGCCGCCTTGGCCGCGAAGTCTTTGAACGCCTTGTCGAACCGCTCGTCAGCGGCGTCTATGCTGCCGATATGGAAAAATTGAGCGTGCGGGCAACGCTGCCGCGGTTTCGCGAAATGGAACGGCAATACGGCTCGCTCATTTGGGCGATGCAACGCCAATTACGGGCAAATAAAGCCGCACATCTTGCCGAACAAAGCGGTGCAAGGTACAGTATGTTCGTAACGCTGAAAAAGGGACTTTCCGTACTCGGCGAAACCATCGCCCAAAAGTTGCCGTCCGGCACGCTGCAACTGAACACGGAAGTTACAAACATCAGCCGCATTGCTGGCGACGCGGCTTGGCAGTTGACTTGCGAATCGCAGGGCGACACGGCTCACCGAACGTTCGATGTCGTCATCATCGCAACATCGACGACCGATGCGGCAAAACTATTACGGGACTGCTTGCCGACGCTGGCCGATAAATTGGGGGCCATCGAACACGAAGGAACGGCAATTGCGACGTTTGCGTTTGATTCCTCGCAAATCCAGCAGGAGTTTCGCGGGATGGGTTTTGTGGTGCCGAAAATTGAGCGGAGTCCGATATTGGCGGGCAGTTTTAGCAGCATAAAGTACGAGCATCGTGCTCCGTCGGGCAAGTTTTTGATTCGGGTATTTGCAGGCGGAGCGCGGCGGCCGGAGTTGGCCGAAATGCCGGGCGAGCAACTTGCTCCGCTGTTGTTGCAGGAACTCCGCAAGGTGATCAAGATCGACGGCGAGCCGATTTTGACGATGGTTGCCCATTGGCCGAACACGATGCCGCAGTACAATGTGGGCCATTGCGAGCGAATCCAGGAAATCGAATCGTTGGTTTCGCAGGAATCGACATTGGCATTGGCGGGCAATGCGTTTTTGGGCGTTGGCATTCCAAGTTGCATTCAGACGGGCTATGCGGCGGCGGAAAAGGTCGGAACGAAATGCAATTAGGGCGTATTCAGAATTGGCCTGGCCCCCCGTCATTCCGGCGCACGCCGGGAACCAGGGAAAACGGGATGCACGCCGCTCGACTGGATTCCGGCTTTCGCCGGAATGACGTTTTTGTCCAAAGCAAAAATGGATACGCTCTAGCAATATCGGAGCGAACAGGATACAATAGCCGTAATGCGATCCATTGCCATCATGAACCAAAAGGGCGGAGTCGGCAAAACGACTTCGACCGTTAATATCAGTGCTGCATTGGCGGCAGCCGGTGCGAAAGTCTGCGTCGTTGACCTCGATCCGCAGGCCCACGCAACAATGCACCTCGGCCTCAACCTCGGAGATGATGCCAAGTCGGTTTATGATGTCCTGACCGGCAAGGCCAAAATTGCCGATGTCCGGCACCAGGCCGCCGAAAATCTTTGGCTCATTCCCGCCCATCTCGATATGGTCGGTGCGGAATTGGAATTGGCAAGCGTTCCCGGTCGGGAACTGATTTTGCGGGATGAATTGGCCGAAGATAATTTTCCGATCGACTATCTTTTCATCGACTGTCCGCCCTCGCTGGGACTTTTTACGCTCAATGCTCTGACGGCCGTACAGGATGTGTTCGTGCCGCTCCAACCGCATTATTTTTCGCTGCATGGTTTTGCCCGACTTGTCGAAACATTGGAAGCCGTTACAAAACGGTTGAATAAATCGCTTCGGTTGTCCGGCATTTTGTTGTGCATGTACGACGGAACGCGGTTAGCGGAAGAAGTATCGCAGAGCATTGCGGACTTTTTTGGCAATCGGGCTCATTTACCGGCGGTATGTCGTGAGGCAGTCATTTTTGAGACAAAGATACGCAGGAATATCCGATTGGCGGAGGCCCCGAGTCACGGAACGCCGATTTTCAGTTACGATGCGAGTTCGAGCGGAGCCGAAGATTACCAAAGCCTTGCGAGGGAAATTGCCGAGCGGTTCGTGTAAGACCGCGAGCCGCAGCATCTTGACAAATTCCCGTTTTTTCGGAAAATAGAGGTCTATCTTATGTCGAAACCGGATTTTTACGAGGTTCTGGGGGTTGCACGAAGTGCCAGTAAGGAAGATATTTCCATCGCCTATCGGAAATTGGCGATGAAGTACCATCCCGACCGCAATCCCGGTAATGAAGAGGCCATCGAGCGGTTCAAACTCTGCGCTGCCGCATACGAAGTCCTCAGCAACCACGAAAAACGCTCCCTCTACGATAAATACGGCCATGCCGGTATCGAAGCCAACGGCGGAGCCCAATTTCACGATATTAACGAGATTTTCGGTGCCTTTGGCGATTTGTTCGGCTCGTTTTTCGGCGGCGGCGGTCGACGTGGCCGACATCCCGCTCACGGAAATGATGTGCAATGCAATCTGACCATTGACCTGCACGAAGCCGCAAGGGGCGTTACGAAGGAAATTTCCTTCCGCCGGGCCGAAACCTGCAAAACATGCCACGGAAGCGGTTCCAAGCCGGGAAAGGCACCTTCCCGTTGTCCGTACTGCGGCGGGTCAGGCCGAATTACGCAATCCACCGGCATTTTTTCCATCCAAACGACCTGTCCCAAATGTCGGGGGCAGGGAGCGGTGATTACAGACCCTTGTCCTGATTGTCGGGGACACGGCGTCATTGGGCAGCCGGTCAATCGGGAAATCAAGATTCCGGCGGGAGTGGAAACCGGCACACGGCTGCGGATGCAGGGCGAAGGCGAACGCAGCCGCGAAGGCGGGCCGCCGGGCGATTGCTATGTTTTCATTACGGTCAAGCAGCATCCGCTTTTCCAACGGGATGGGCACGATTTGACGTGTCGCGTGCCGATAAGTTATGCGCAGGCGGCACTGGGAGCGGAAATTGAGATTCCGACGTTGGATGGTCGGGAGAAGATAACGATACCTGCCGGCACGCAGAATGATGATGTCATTACGCTTCGTGGCCGTGGAATGCCGTTGCCTCGCCGGAGTATTTCGGGCGATTTGCACATTGAGGTTTACATAGAGGTTCCGCGGAAATTGAAGGCGGAGCATCGGAAGTTATTGCAGCAACTGGCGGAGTTGGAGGGCGAGCACATTTTGCCGGAGCGGAAGAATTTTTTCCGTCAACTCGGCGACTTCGTATCGGAATTCTTCAGCGAAAAGCCGGATAAGAAGGAAGGGTAGCCGCGAATCTCCAGTTGCCACGGACATCTGCCACGGACATCCCCCCCTCCGTCATCCCGGCGTACGTAGTCATCCCGGCGCAAGCCGGGAACCAGGACATTGCGAGTGATGCCGGTTCCTCTGGATTCCGGCATGCCGGAATGACGAGAATGCGTCGCAGGCCAATTTGCGTACGCACTAATTCCCCAGCGATTGCAGCGGAGCAGGAATGCGGCCCCCGAAATTGACAAATTCCACGCTCGCTCCCACATTGCGAACCTCCAAAATCGGCGATGCCCCAAACAATCCGCCAAAATTGATTTTGTCGCCCGCCTTCGCGCCAGGAACCGGTATCAATCGCGTTGCCGTCGTCTTGTTATTCATCACGCCAATCGCCATTTCGTCCGCCATAATGGCCGCAATCGTCTCCGACGGCGTGTCGCCCGGAAGCAATACCATATCAAGCCCCACACTGCATACCGAAGTCATCGCCTCCAACTTTTCAAGACTTAAATGTCCCCGTTCAACCGCATCCGCCAAACATGAATCCTCCGATACCGGTATGAATGCACCACTCAATCCGCCAACCGAACTCGAAGCAAACAATCCGCCCTTTTTGACCGCATCATTCAGCAAGGCAACCGCCGCCGTGGAGCCCGGCGCACCGATTTGAGCAATTCCCAGCGTTTGCAGGATTTCCCCAATACTGTCGCCAATCGTCGGCGTCGGAGCCAGCGAAAGATCGACAATGCCGAATTCCATTTTGAGCCTGTCCGCAACTTCCCGGCCAATCAATTCACCAGCCCGAGTCACGCGAAAACTCGTGATTTTGATTTCCTCCGCCAAGTCGCCGAGCGTCAATTTTTTGCCGCTTTGCTTGGCGGCCGCGATATGGCGTTTCAATGCGGAGCCGACCACTCCGGGCCCGCTGACGCCGATGTTTATCACGGATTCCGGCTCGCCCGCTCCCATATAGGCCCCGGCCATAAAGGGATTATCTTCGGGAATGTTCGCGAAAACAACGAGTTTCGCGGCCCCGAATCCCTGCGAATCGGCAGTTGCGGCGGCGATACGGCGGATGATCGTCCCGAGTTGCCGAAGGGCGTCCATATTGATACCGGCTTTGCGTGAGGCGGCATTGATGGAAGCACACACGCGTTGGGTTTGTGCGAGGACTTCCGGCAGGGAATCCATCACGACTTGGGCTCCGTTTGAGATTCCCTTTTGCACGAGGGCGGAATAACCGCCGACGAAATCGACTCGGCAGTCGATGGCGGCTTGGTCGAGCGTTTTGGCGAGTTGGAGGGCGGCATTTTGACCATGTCCGGCCAAAATGGTCGCGGCGGGCGAAATCGCAATGCGCTTGTTGGTAACTGGAATTCCGTATTTTTCGCTGACTTCATCGCAGACGGCAACGAGGTTTCGTGCATGGTCCATAATTTTGGCATGGACTTTTCGGCAGAGTTGGTCGGCATGCGAACTGGCGCAATCGTTTAGATTAAGGGCCAGCGTAACGGCTCGCACGTCGAGAAATTCGTCGTGGAGCATTCGGACCGTGGACAGGATTTCATCCGTTTGGAGCATAGCAGGGAAGGATACAAAGCCGTTCCGTGTTATTTTATAGAAAATGGATTAAATAACTAGATTGGAAGAGCCAGATTGGCAGGAGCGGGACGCTCACCCTCCCCTGCTCTTTTGCCTGCGAAACGTGGCCGTACCGCCATCCATCTCTGTACGCCCCCTTACCCATCGGCTCTTTTTTCGGTAAAATAAGCGTATGAAACAGAGAGAAGTCGTTCTTACGGGTCTTGGCGTCCTAACTCCCATCGGGATAGACAAAGACACGTTTTGGAACGCGCTCCTGAATAAAGAAAGCGGCGTCGGTTTTCTCAATATCGAAACAACCAGCGACGCGCTCCGGCCTATGGGAAGCGAAGTGCCCGACTTTCGCGCCAAAGACTACGTAAAACCTCGAAAAAATATCAAAATCATGAGCCGGGACATCCAATTAGCGTTTGTCTCCGCTTGCCTCGCCTGCCAAGATGCCAACCTCATCACCGAAGGCGATCACCGAAGCGTCAATCCCGAACGATTTGGCGTTGTTTTCGGCTCCGACTTAATCGGGGCAGAAATTGATATGCTGCTCGGTGCATTTCGGGCCGGTATCACCGACGGACAGTACGATTTCGCCAAATGGGGAACTGATGCCATGCAGGAAATCTTTCCCCTGTGGATGCTCAAATTTCTCCCCAATATGCCGGCGTGTCAGATTTCCATCGGCCTTGACGCCCAAGGGCCGAGCAATTCCATCACGCTTGGCCGAGCATCGAGTTTGGCGGCAATCATCGAAGCCGTTCGGACGATCGAACGGGGAAGTGCCGATGTAATGATTGCCGGCGGTTGCGGAAACCGTGCCAATCAGGACTTTCAAACTCGGGCAAAATCGCATCAGGTCGCTCCACGCCGGGCCGATCCTTCAAGTCTTCCGCGTCCGTTCGATGCGGACCGTTGCGGAAGCATTTTGGGCGAAGGTTCCGGTGCGTTTGTTCTTGAAAGCCGAGAGTTTGCCGAAGCACGCGGCGCGAGAATCTATGCGACAGTCAAGGGGTTCGGCCAAACGAGCGAACCGGCATTTTATCACCGCAAGCCGACGGGCGAGGGAATCCAACGGTCAATCCGACTGGCATTGGAACGGGCTAGTCTGAGACCCGCGGACATTGGATTGCTCAACCCGGACGGCTTTGGCACGGAGCACGAGGACCGGATCGAAGCGGAGGCGATTCGAGCGGTACTCGGCGATGTGCCTGTTTCGGCAACAAAGGGTAATTTCGGCAATTTGGGCAGCGGGACGGGCGCGGTGGAACTTGCCTCGGCGGTTTTGGCGATGCAGAATGGGGTGATACCGCCGACGCGAAATCACGAAAAAACGGCGGCGGATTGCCCGATCAATGTCGTTCACGGCAAGCCGTTGTCTGCGAAACCGTCGGCGATCGTCAAGTTGAACCAAAACCTGCGTGGCGGAGCGTTTGCGGTCGCGTTGGTTAAATAGGGAGGGGGGGATGACGGAGCGGCGTCCTGACCAATTTGATGTCCGCACATAGTCAAAATAGCGACGCTTCTTTGGCCTTGGCCGAAAACGACCGAAATCCAAAACGCTGAAACAACGCTTGAAGTTTCGCCTCATTCCGAAATTGATGATCCGCCCAGTCGACTTCAATCGGCACCTGACAATTTAGCCGAACGAGTTGCCTACTCAACAAAGCGGCCTCTTGGCCCGCTCGGAGATTTTCCTGCCGCTTCTTGCCGGAAATATCCGAAATGTGCTCAAACACCGTTTCGAGCGTATCATATTTTTGCAACAGTTCCGAAGCGATTTTCGGACCAATCAGCGGCACGCCGGGAACATTGTCGGTCGGGTCGCCGACGAGGGCTTGAAAATCGACGACCTGTTCAGGGCGAATTCCCCAATCGGCAAGAAGGTTTTCTGCCGTATAAAAACTCTGCTTGCGAAGATTCAAAAGCGAAACATGATCGCTAATCAGTTGTCGGCAATCTTTATCATTGGTTACGATGACGCATTGTCCATTTTGTTCAACGGCAAGTCGAGCGACGGTTGCCATAATATCATCGGCTTCGTAGCCAGGCAGTGCGAGTTGCGGAATGCCGAGAGCTTCGAGAATTTCGCAAGCGAAGCCGATTTGCGGTTTGAGATCGTCCGGCATTTCGCTTCGATTGGCTTTGTATTCGCTGTAGAGTTCGGAGCGGAAGGTTTGTCCGGGCAGATCGAAGGCACAGAAGAGGTAATCTGGTTTGTAGCGTTCGATGAGATTGAAGAGGTCTTTGGTGAATCCGTAGATGGCTCCGACCGGCTCTCCCTGCGGACTGCTCATCGGAGGCAGGGCATGGAAAAGTTGGTACAAAAATCCGTGCGTGTCGAGGATGTAGGTGGTTTTGGGCATATCTATCTTGCAAACGCTGTTGTTAGAGCGAGTTTCAAATTGCTCTGGACGCGTTTTCGTCATTCCGGCGAAAGCCGGAACCCAGTGAACGCGGCACCGCATCCTACTCAGGAAAAACCGGGATCCTATCCGCGGGATCGTCCGACTGCGTATTCTGCGGTGCGGCCGATGTGATCGGTATTCGACGCACCTCCATCCGCTGACGCTCCAACGTGTATGTATAAGGCTCCCAACGAACCGTCGTTACCGGACGCTGAACCGTTCGCGTTACCGGCACCGTGCGAGCAACCCGCACCTCATACGGCTCGACCCGTTCCTCCAACACCGTCTTGAATGTCGTTACCGGAATACGCTCGACCCGTTCCTCCGTTTCCATCCGTCGCACGATCACCGGCGTTTGCTGCTCGACCCGTTCGACATACTGACGATAAGTCGTTACCGGAACACGACGCACTACCTCTTCCTGCACGATTCGCGGGACCTGCACCTGCTCGGTTCGGACAATCCGCTCATCCTGGAAAGTCGTCCGCGTTACCGGAACCTGCTCAATTCTCTGTTCCTGCACGTTCGTGGTGATCGGCACCGTTTCCAAGACGGGATTCGATTGAAATACCCGATTCACCTCATGCCGGTCAGGCCCTTGCATCGTCGTCCAGTAAAATCCCGGAACCCGCCATCGGGCCTCGCCCGTCGCGGGGTCTACGTAATTCGCCCGATGCCAGGCGAGCCGATTGTAATTCCGGCCAGGCACCGTATTGACCTGATTGACGTGCTGTCCGCGGTCAACGACGGTTTCGACATAATTGGTTACAGGCCGATTCACCGTGAAAACCCGTTCCTCAAGGGTCGTTTCCTGGACGGGCACACGCCGGTTCTCAACGACCTGCCGTTCTTGCGTTTCCATAACCTGCCGGGTCACGAAATGCGTTTCTTCGCGTTCGGTCGTTTCGGGCACGGTGCGGACGACGTTGTAACTCGTATCGCGATACTGAACTTCTTCGACGGGACGCTGTACGGTATAGTGCCGTTCCTGCACCGAGGTTTCCGGCACCCTGCGCGCGACGGTGAAGTGTCGTTCGCGGGTTTCGGTTTCCCAAACGGTTTCGTAAGTTGTGATGGTTTCTTCGACGAAATGCGTATCAACAACTCTTTTGTATCCCGTTTTAGGGATTTGTTCGATGACAGGCACGCGTTGGAGCCTGTATGTCGTTTGCGTTGCGAATACACTCGATTGAGCCGCGAAAATGCTTGCCGTTAACAGTGCGATAATATGCCGAGTTTTCATGGGATGCTCCGGGGGAAACGATGCCGATATGAATAATTACGTGTAATTCGACGCGGGTGTCGGGGGAAAAACCAGGGGGAAAAATCAGATTTTCCGCCGAGTCCGTCGCTCGGCTCTATCATAAAAGAGGTCGCACCATTCGTCAAGGGTTTCGACGCGAAAAAAAGACAAAATTGCCGATTCGCCGCCGTTATATTCGGCATACACGGCATTGTCAGTTACAGCATTGTCTGTTGTCCGCCGGGGGAATTCAAATCACCAACAGGTGCCCGCACGGAACGCAACAACGGGGCTGCTTTCGCCGCGACGGCGAAAGACCAGCGGCAAGCACCATCTATTTTTTCTTTGCGGCTTTTCCAGCATCCGCTCCCTCTTCTTCGCCTTTTTTCTTTTTCTTTTTCTTGACGACGACGCGGTACACACGCACTTTGGGCAATCCGCAGGGACCATCTTCCTCTGTCCATCGGTCTTGCTGCAACAATTTTTCGATTCGTTCAGCCCGAGTCAGCACATTTCTTGCTCGAACGATGCCCTTACGCATCCGAAGACTTTTGTCAATCGTCATAACTATAGGTATTCGGCTTTATCAACCCCTACGCGGTGCCATCATTGTACCGCATTTTTCGATACTGTTAATTAGGGGCACCGGCCTGCCGAGGCCGCCTGCAAGTTTCGCATTAGGGAAAAGGTAGGCAGCCGACCGCCGGGCGGGTGCGTCGGCGCAGCCGACTGGAAGGCCCAAAATGCGGAGTACCGCAGTTGCCGCCCGGCGGTCGGCAACCTACCTGTTTGGAACTTGCAGTTGGCCTGCCGCATTACACATCTTTGGCATCGACAACGACGAACGCATCGCACACTTCCCGGGGCAATCGCGTCGGTTTGCCGGTCGAAAGATTCACAAAAACCCAAAGCGTCTCCGCCTTTGCGATGAGTTTATCATCGCGTATCCGCACGAAACGGTACACCCTCGTCGATCGGATGTTATGCCAATCACTCACGCACGTACGCACGACCAATTTGTCCCCCTCAAACGAAGGCGCAAGGTACTCGATGGTATGCTTACGGGCAAACCATGATGCTCCAAAATCGACATACCGCTGGGTCGGCCAACCATTTTCTGCCGAATGAGCGAGTGCCGCTTCGTTCATCCAACGAAGATAACACAAATTGTTCGCATGCTCATTTTCGTCAATATCCGAAGGCAAAACCGTAATGTGATGTTCGTAAATCGGGATCGGCATTAGAAAAAGGGGCATCTACAAAATAAACTTGCTCAAATCTTCATCCTTGCAGAGGTCATCAATCCGCTCGCGGACGTATTCGGCACCGACAACGACCGTCTCGCCCGGCCGCTCCGGGGCATCGAAACTTAATTCCTCCAACAAACGCTCCATGATCGTGTAAAGCCGCCGAGCACCGATATTCTGCATCTTTTGGTTAATGTCAAACGCATATCCCGCTAACGCCTCAATGCCGTCCGGCTCAAATTGCAAACCAACCTGCTCCGTTTGCATCAATGCCTGATACTGCTTTGTCAACGAACCGTCGGGCTCCGTCAAAATACGCACAAAATCCTCCTTCGTCAAATCCTTCAGTTCGACGCGTATCGGGAATCGCCCCTGCAATTCCGGCATCAAATCGCTCGGCTTCGCCCGGTGAAACGCTCCCGCCGCAATGAAAAGAACATGATCCGTCTTGACGTAGCCATATTTCGTCTGAACCGTCGTTCCTTCGACAATCGGCAACAGATCCCGTTGCACGCCCTGCCGGGAAACATCCGCCCCGTGCTGTTTTTCGCTGGCAACGATCTTGTCGATCTCGTCGATGAATATGATGCCCAAATTCTCCGCCAGTTCGATGGCCGCCGACTGAATCCGGTCTTTATTGAGAAGCCGATCGCTTTCCTGCTCGACCAAAAAATCCCGGGCTTCTTTGACGGTCAACTCCCGCCGCGTTCGGTTTTTGGGCGCGATTTTCTCAAAAATCTCCTGAAAATCCATTTCCATCGACTCCATTCCCGGCATGTTACCCATAATCATCGGGATTGCCCGCGTTTCCGTAACGATGCTCACGGAACGGTCTTCCATTTGCCCGGCTTCGAGCATTTTTTGGATTTTTTCCCGATTTCGGCTATGCCGAACCTTTCGGACGAGTTCATCATCGCTTATATTTTCGGGATCTTCATCGTCATCATCGTCGTCGTATTCATCTTCATCCCGGGACGATTTTCGCGTTTTGGAGGCGGGCGGGGGGAGCAGCATATCGACGAGCCGTTCGTTGGCTCGTTTTTGTGCCTCTTCTTTAACTTTTTCGCGTTCGGAGGAGCGGACGATACCGAGTGCATTTTCGACGAGTTCACGCACCATGCTTTCGACATCTCGGCCGTAGTATCCGACTTCGGTATATTTGGTGGCTTCGATTTTAATGAAGGGCGCACCGGTCAGAGTTGCGAGTCGCCGGGCGATTTCGGTTTTACCGACGCCGGTGGGACCGATCATCATGATATTTTTGGGGGAGATTTCTTTTTTCATGGCGTCCTCGACTTGTTGTCTTCGCCATCGGTTTCTCACGGCAATCGCCACGCTTCGTTTTGCATCATCTTGACCAACGATATGTTTATCGAGTTCCGATACGATTTGTCGGGGAGTCAGTTCCATAGCCGTTCAAGTATAGCCGAATAATTGGAATGGGCAAGCCTGGCAGTTCGCGTGGGTTGGTCGATTTTTCAACGTTTTTTGGCCGACCGTGCCCACTTTACCCATTTTTTTTAATTTTTTTATTTGACATTGCCGATTTACGTGATATACTGCGTATAGTAGGTCTCTCGGTGGGGGGACTGCGTAACCAGAATATCAACGATACAGAGTATTTAGTCCCGTGATTTCCTTTCAGTCATACGTAGGTTCGGCATACGCCAGCAACCCGGTTCGGTGGATAGAAACCCCCGAAGCCGCCCGATCAAGGTACGTCACGGAACAAATCCCAGATACCCCCGTTGAAAAGGCCGTTGATGTCGACCTCGGAAAGCCCCGATCCGCATCGGGGGACATCCTCGATATCTCCAAAGAAGCCCAGGAAACGCTCAATCAGGCCCAAAATCTCCAGAAATCGGGCGAAAAAGATGCCGGAAACAAACGCTCTGAAGGCGATTCCGTTACGATAAGCAATGCAGGCCGAGGCGAAACGGATGCGGTCGAATCTCGTGCAGAAAAGTCTGACAGGCCGACCGATAGAGCATCTGACAGGTCAGGTACGGAAAGATCGGAACGGACGGTAACGCTCGGCGGTGAGGTCGGCAACAAGGCAGGCGGGACATTGGCAACGGACGGTGAACTGACCCCCGAACAGCAGCAGCAACTTGTTGAACTGCAAGCCAGAGACCAGGAAGTGCGAATCCACGAGATGGCACACGTCCTGGCGGGCGGCCAGTATGTAACGAGCGGGCCTTCGTATGAATATCAAATCGGCCCTGACGGTAAGGGATATGCAATCGGCGGTTCGGTAGGAATTGATACTGCCCCGGTTGCGGGCGATCCCGAGGCGACGATTGAGAAAATGCAAACCGTAGCGGCGGCGGCGATGGCCCCGGCACAACCTTCCTCGCAGGATCACAAAGTTGCGGCGGCGGCTCGCCAGGCGGAATCGAAAGCCCGAGCGGAATTGTCGCAATTACGCTCTGAAGAAATGCAGGCCGCATCTTCGACAGAGGCCGAAGATGGTGAATTGGAAGCAAACGGCAGCGAGGGCGTTGCGGCATTTACAATCATAAGGGCGGCGGACAAAGTTGCGGGTGGAGAGACCACGGAGCGGTCATCGGCAGCGGAACACACCTTGGCAGCACCTTCTGCAACTGAGGCATCCTCCAAGGCTGAGGCAGAAGATGCGGTAATGTCTTCGTTGATACGAACTCAGCCGAAGGCGAGTGCTGATTTTGCACCGAGTTCTGCCTATAAGGCTCAGTCGATAGCACCTTCGACGATGACGTTGGCGTCGCCGCGATTCTCGGCCTTCGCATAGGGCCGGTTGATGGGTAATAATTGGCCAGGCCTGCTTCGCAACAACCTTTCGGACGTCATCCCGGCGCACGCCGGGATCCAGTTACGCGACGCGGCATTCGCCGGAATGATGGTTCTTGAGGGGTATCAAGCAAGTCTCATACAAAATCGCCGTTTTTTGATATGATTAGACGTTCCCAAAAATCCAAAAACTTCGCCAAGTTTTGCATTCCATGCCCCTCACACGCATTCTCCTCATTCTCCTCACCGCGGCAGCCTGCATGATTTCTCCCAAAAACCTGCACGCAGATAACGCCTGGGAAACCCTGCCCGTCTTTCACAACGGGAGAATTATGCCGCTCCACACCTTCGCCCGAAAAATCGTCCGGGATGTCTGCGGCACCGAACAACCCCATATCGCCCGAGATCCCATCGCCCTCAATACCCTCGAACGAACAGGCAACGCAAACATCGCGGAACGCATCCGGCAATTAGTCCCCTCAAACGGACGCTCTTTCCAAGCCAGCGAATTGCTCTTTTCCTGGCTCAGTGAACCGGAAATTTGGGAATACATCTCCCTGTTTCCCGTTGCCGACGCGGATTACGCACGCGAAATGTTCGGCCCAACCCTTCCCGGAAAATCTTGGCCATCGCCGCACCGCGTTTCACTATACCAACTCGAAAACTCGCAACGCTATCAGCAACGCCTCTCCGACATCTATCGCCGGCATGAACAAGGTCAAACCGCAAGGGATTTCGCCCGATACGACCACATTACCGAACGCTTGGCCGGACAATCGCAGGCGTTTTTGGAATTGACGTTCCATCCCGACCGGCACCGGCCTACGCGGATGCTCTCGCTGCTCTATCAAATCGTCGGGATGACCGGCGATTCGTCTTCGTACATTCCGGCATTCGATACTTGGGAGTATTTCATCGCCTGGGGAGAAGTTGCGAATCCCAGAACGGCGCATCCCACGACGCTGCGTTGGAATGAAATTGCAGGCCAACTGCTGATTTTATTGCAGAGTTATGAACAGTCGGATGCGGTGCTGAATCCATCGCCGAGTGCAGCGGTCATCGAACGGCATTACGAAACGCTTATTGCACTGATTGATGCAAATCTTGCCGAGGCCGCCGTTTTGATGGAATCGATGTATCCCGGCGTGTCGTTCCGTTCGGAATCGGACGATGTCGGCGCAATCAGCGTCGAGCAACTCTTGCCGAGGCTTATGTCGGCGGCAAACCAGCCGCATCAACAGGCAATCCGCCGGGCGGCAACCATATACTATTACTCGGTCAAGAAATTCCGCAAGGAAATCGAAGCCGCCTACCTTGCCCTATACGATAATGGACGTTCATTCCGTTTTTTACCGATTGCGTCGCCGTTGGTTCTCGAGAAGGGAATCACCGAAAACACGCTCGGCGTGCAACCTTGGGCAACGGCTGCGATGATTTTGGGAAGCGAAGAAGCATTCGCGAACCGATTTTTCAATCAGGCCGGCAAACCGTGTGTTCTCGCTCCGATTCGCAGCAGTTGGTCGGCAATGCAGGAACAGACGGCAGCAGAAGCCCAATTCCAACAGGCCGTCCGCGATGCCGCAATGCAAATCGAAGCCCGACGGGCAACGTTCGTTGACGCGGACAATCAACTCCTTGCGGAACACTTTGCGAAGACGGGCTATCCCGAAGCGGACTCGCTGAAAATCCTGGCCGAGTACCGATATGACCAACTGCATCCGTTCTATTGGATGTGGGTATTCGCGTTATTATCGGTGGTATTCTGCGTTATTGCAGGTTCACAGAGCGCATCTCGCCCGTCGCAGAGCCCGTATCGTAAGACAGGCACTTCCCGGACTGCGTCGAACAATCTGGAACGTTGGTTTTTCATCGGCAGCGTGCTGATGCTGATGCTTTCGATGCTCATCGCGTTCATAGGCGGCGTGATGCGGGCGGCAATTTCCGGTTGGGCGCCCGTTACGAATATGTATGAAACCGTCGTGATGACGGCATTTGCCGTTGCGATGATTGGAACGTACTTTGCATTGTATCCGCTGCTCCACCCTGCGGTACGGCTCGCTTGGCAGTACACAAAATTTTTCCAGGACCCGACACTGCCGTTCCGGCGCAAGATGGAATCTAGCCGAACGGCTCGCAACTCAATCTGGATTTCGGTTTGCGCCGGAATGACGGTTTACGGCTCCCTGGCAAAAGCATTACGGCTCGCCCTCATGCTTCTCACATTTTTTCTCATTGCCCTGTTCGCCGCTGGCAGCGATTACGTTGCAGAATACGGTTTTTGGGCCGCCGCGATGAGTATGTTTGAAACGAGCGATTACATCGACTTGCTGACCGTGATTGCAAGCGTCGGCCTGCTGGTTTGGTTCACTCCGCATATTTTGTTGGCATTGTGCTTGGTGCCCTTCATACTGCTTCGCCCTTCATTGATTGCCCGCGAGCAGAATATCAGCGGTGCGGATTGGCTTAAACAAGCGTTCCGTGCAACACTCGACCGCAAGTTGTTCCTCGCAATCACGGCAAGCATTGTTTTGACTGTCGGTTTGGTTGCGTGGCTAAATCGGGCGGAGTTCAATCCCGACATCCGTCCGATTGCGGCGGTATTGCGGAGTAATTTTTGGTTGGCGGTGCATGTCATTGCAATTTTGATCAGTTATGCGGCAGCGTTTATCGCTTGGGGTTTGGCGGTTGTCGCTCTCGGAAGCATCATTTTCAGCCGGTATCGACGGGTTGATGGCCAAAATACGCAAATGCTGTTACCGGAAATATGCCAACGGGTATCGCCGATCATTGAAATCCTGCTCAAAGTCGCATTATTGTTATTGATCGTCGGTACGGTACTCGGCGCACGCTGGGCGGATTACTCTTGGGGCCGATTTTGGAGTTGGGATCCCAAGGAAGTTTGGGCGCTCATCACGATCCTGTTTTTGGCGATCGTGTTGCATGGCAAAATTGCTCGTTTTTATGGGCCGATTGGCATCATTACGGGCGCATTATTGGCCTCGATCGCGGTAATCATAACGTGGTACGGCATCAATTTTGTGTTTAGCGGGGGGCGTCATACTTACGGCGGCGGAACGGCGAGCAATGCAACTTTGTTTATGTGGACGTTCATCGGCGTGAATGTCGCTTGGGGAGCACTGGCATTGGTTCGCTATGCGTTGATGCGATCGGCGATAACGAAAACCGGAACGTAAATGAGGAGAACAGAGCCAAGGATAGCGAATGCGTGTCCGCACACCTTGACACGCCCTCGCGAAATCCTCTACAATGGATGAAAACCGCATATCCGGCACACAATGCAATGTTCCGCACCATTTTCGCATTCATTTCGGTATCTGCCTGCCTGCAAAGCCTTGCCGCCGAAAATTATAAAGGCCCCATCGACCTCCAGGCAACCAAAGACGGCAACGTAATCCACGTTGTCAACAAAGATGCCAGCGAAATTGCCGTTTTTAATACGGCCAACGATCGAATCCTCAAAACTCTCGCCCTTGGCGACGGCTTCCATCCTCAAGGAGCCGTCCTCAGTGCCGATGAAAAAACGCTCTACATCACCGGCGGAGGACATCACGGACGTGTCTTGGCCGTCGATATTTCATCGGGAACTCTCACGCACTCGGCAATTGCCGGACACACTCCAACCGGTGCCGTAATCACACCAGATGGCACAAGACTTTTCGTATGCAATCAATTCAGCAATACCGTCGGCGAATACTCTTTGCCCGATTTGACCCTGACGCGAACGATCAAAGCCGTCCGCGAACCCCGGTCCGCCATTGTTACCCAAGATGGAAAACACATTCTCGTTGCGAATTTGCTTCCGCTGATGCCGACGAACTTTTTGGAAGACCGCGATGCAGGAATCTTTCCTCCCAACGAAACAATTTACGTCGCTGCTGAAATTACGGTTATCGACACCGAAAGCGGTGCCGCCAAGTCGATCCGCAATCTACCCAACGGCAGCGGAATCCTGTCGGGAATGTGCTTGTCGCCGGATGGCCGATATGTTTATATTACGGCAACTATTGCCCGATTTCTCAACCGCACATCGCATGTCGAACGCGGTTGGATCAACACGGCCGGTATCATCATACTCGACACAACGAAACTGGCCGATGATCCCGTCGGCAATGCTTTTGTCAATGCCGTATTACTGGACGATATTGTGTTGGGGGCTCCGAGTCCTTGGGGGATCACAACGTCAGCCGACGGGACAAAAATTTATGTTGCGATTGCCGGAAGCAGCGAATTGATGGTCGTTGACGCCATCGGAATGCACCAAAAATTGGCTGCGAATCCGAGAAAACAGCAACCGCAAACGTATCTTTCGCCCTATTCCGTCGGCAACGAAGTTTGGGATGACCTTTCCTTTCTCGATGGATTGAAAACACGGGTCAATCTGCCCGGCAAAGGTGCCAGGGCGATTGCTCGGGCACACAATGACATCTACGTTGGGATGTATTTTAGCGATACGCTTCAAAAGATTGATCCTGCAACGTTGCAACCCCTCGAAATCGCATTGGGTCCCGTGCCGATTTGGACGCAGGAGCGGCGGGGCGAGGTTTGGTGGAACGATGCAACGCTCTGTTTTCAGCATTGGCAAAGTTGTGCGAGTTGCCATCCTGATGCTCGCACCGACGGGCATAATTGGGATTTGCTCAATGATGGACATGGAAATCCCAAAAAAACCAAAAGTTTGCTTTTTTCGCATCTCACCCCCCCGTCGATGTGGCAGGCGGTTCGGGACAATCCTTACATCGGCGGTTGGGATACCGACACGATGGGACTGCAATGTGTCCGAACTGGCTTTACGCATATTTTATTTTCCGAGCCGGATGAAGAAATCAGTCGGGATATTGACGCGTATCTTCGTGCTTTGCAACCAGTACCGAGCCCTTATTTGGTGGACGGTAAATTGAGCGAAAAGGCGATGCGTGGAAAATTGATTTTTGAGGATCGGCAAGTTGGTTGTATCAAATGCCATCCTGCACCGCTTTTTACGGACAAGAGGCTGCACAATGTCAAATCGCGGGCATTCAATGATCGGACAGACTATTTTGACACGCCGACGCTGCGTGAGGTATGGCGAAACGCTCCGTATCTGCATGATGGCCGATATGTGAATATGCACGAGGTATTCAAGCATGGTCGGCACGGCGGCACGGCGGGCAATGTTGCGGGTTTGACCGATGTGCAGATTGACGATCTGGTTGAGTATGTGCTGTCGCTGTAAACGGTGCCCGACAAGGCTAGAGCGTATCTATATTACTTTGGACCCTTTTTCGTCATTCCGGCGAAAGCCGGAACCCAGAGGAATCGGCATCACACGCAATGTCTGGGTCCCGGCTTTCGCCGGGATGACAATATGCGCGCCGGGGAGACAATATGTGCGCCGGGATGACAATATGTGCGCCGGGATGACACAGGGGCGTCCAGCCCCATTTGGATACGCTCTAATCGAACAGCGGCTCCTCCGGGTGCTTGATTTTCTCCCAATAGGCATCGAAATCGAACAGCGGAGAATTGTCGCCGTCATGACACGTGATGCAATGCCGCCGAGCCGCTTGACCCTCCAACGGTAATCGCAATGCCGACCGCAACCGCGCCTGCAATTCCCGATCCGAACCCGACTCCGCTCGAATATGAAGCTCGCCCGGACCATGACACGCTTCACATCCCACCGATACCAATCGCGGCGTCTCACGCTCACTCAAAAATCCTCCCTGATACGGCAACAACTCCGTCGCATTCCAACCCACAACATGGCACGCAATACACTCCGGATCGTAATTCCGCGGCGGAATTGCCGTCTCCCGCAGCGATTGCCAAGCACGAGAATGTCCCGTACTCCGCCAAACACGGTGTGCCGTTTCATGACAATCCGCACAGGACTGCGCCCCGGCATAATTCCCCTGCGTTTGCAGCCGAGCATTGGGAATCGGGCGAATTCCCAAACCCGATAAGCCCGATTCCCGTAACTGGTCTTGATACATTTTCATCAATTCCAAAATTGCTGGCGAATTTTCAAATCGGGCATCCAACGGAACGCGCTCATACCGAATCGGCCTTTCGGCATCATCAAAAAGCCCGACCGCAATGGCATAGCGTCCTTTTTCGCCGACTTCGATGAGCATCGCGTTGCCGACCGTTCGCGGCTGGAGCGGCGGCTCCGCCGGAGTGTTGCTCGGCAAAATAAAATCGAACTGACCGGCAAACTGATTAAGCAGTTGGGTCGTTTCGTGAGCCGATGCGTGAATGATTAACACTTTTCGGTCGCAGCGTTCGGATTCCAGTTTCGGCAGGACTTCTTGGATTTTCGCAACGGCATTGGCGGAAACAATTTCGTCGTTGCTGATATTTCGGAGCAGGGAATCGCCCAGGACGGACATGATGCCGATTTTCAAGCCCGCTTTCTCGAGAATTCGGTAGGGCGCGACGATTTCCGGCGAAAATTCCAGCAGGGAAACGTTGGCCGATGTATAGCGTTTGGGATTGCCGGGAACATCGACGGTATAGAGGAACAGGGTATCGGTCGGGAAGAGCAGTTCCCGGTTTCCGATACCGGCGGCCTGGTACTGCATCAAACGGTAGGCTTCGTCGATGACGAAGTTGAATTTGAGTTCTTCTTGGAGTCCGAATCCTTTGTTAAGGTTTCCGGCGTCGATGGGCAGGATGTCCCAGCCTTTTTGTTGGAGTTGTTGGAGGCAGGAATGTCTTCGGCTCAAGCCTCCTTTCATTTGGTCGGGCCCCGCACATCCGCAAGGTTCGATGTATCCGTCGAGGAATCCGGTGAAGAAAAGGAGCAATTTGGGTTGTTCCCAGTCGTCGAAGAGGGCGGGATGGGGTGTTCTGGGTTCGACGAACGTTGCGTTTTGTCCTAAACAGACGGATACCGCAGCGGAGAGGAGAATGGGAACGAAGCATAATCGGCAGAGCATAGTCCCCATGGTAAAGCAACGCAGGAAATAATCAAGATGCGATGTCGGAACCCGTTGCGGGTTCCGGGATCTCCTCTTCGCCGTTCCCCTCTGCCGCACCGTCAATCTTCGGTCCCGCTAATTTGGGAACCCGCTTCACCGCAACAAGCATGTCGCCATCATCCAAATTCATCAATCGCACCCCCTGCGTGTTGCGGCCCATCACGCGAATATCCTTCGCCGCAACCCGCTGAATCTGACCCTTCGCCGTTATCATCATCACCTCATCCTCGTCCCGAACACGACAAATGCCGATGACCGAACCATTACGCTTCGTCGTCTTGATGTCCTTCAATCCCAAACCGCCACGACGCTTCGTCGTGTAACGGAGAGTGCCTTTATCCTCGGTATCGTTGTCGCTATCTTCCGATTGCGGCTCTGATTGAGTATCATCGTCCATTTCTTCTTCTGGCTCCAGACTCCTGCCTCCAGACTCCTCCTCCCCATTCGGCCCAATCGGCGTGCGCTTGCCATATCCCAACTCGCATGCCGTTAAAAGCGTCCAATCCGGTGATGCAATCACCATGCCGATTGCATAATCATCCTTGCGGAAGCGTACCGCCTTCACGCCGCTTGCCGTTCTGCCCATCGCACGAACATCCGTGTGCCGAAAGCGTACTGCATTGCCCGCCGCCGTCGATATAATCAACTCATCGCCCGGCCCGACTACCGTTGCATCTATCAATTCATCCCCTTCACGCAATGTGATTGCAATGAGTCCTCCCTTTTTGGGCCGCCGAAATGCCGAAAGTTCCGTTTTTTTGATGAGACCGTTCTTCGTAGCCAATGCAAGGTAATGTTCCGGTGCGTCGAAATCCTTGACCGCCAAACAGTCCTGTATTCTTTCGCCCGACGCAAGATTCAACACATTCACGATGGCTCGGCCCTTCGATGTTCGATCCAAATCCGGCAAAGCGTAAACTTTGTGCCAATATACCTTTCCGAAATTCGTGAAAAACAGCAAATACTTGTGCGTCGATGTTACGAACAGGTGTTCGATAGGGTCTTCATCGACAACTTTCGCCCCGATGACGCCTTTGCCGCCGCGTTTTTGCGATCGGTATGCCGAAACGGGCGTCCGCTTGATGTATCCGCCCCGCGTGATCGAAACGACGACCGTTTCCTCTTCAATCAGGTCTTCGATGTCAATGTCGATGGCCGAATCACCGGAAATTTCAGTGCGACGCTTGTCCCCATGTTTCGCTTTGATTTGCTGCAAATCTTCGCGGATGATGTCCCTAATCAGATTGTCATCCGCAAGGATTCTTAAATACTCGCCGATTTCCGCTATCAAATTACGGTACTCTTCGCCGAGTTTTTCCTGCTCGAGATTGACCAAATGCCCGAGCGTCATGCGGAGAATCGCATCGGCTTGTACCGGTGTGAGCGTGTAAGATTCGCGGACTCCCCGATCCGCTTGAAAATCGCCAAAACCTTCGCCCAATGCCCGTTGCAACATCGCCGACGGACATTGAATCTGCATCAACCGCTGTTTCGCTTCCGGTTGCGTGGAAGAGGTTCGGATGGTACGGATCACTTCGTCGATGTCGGCATGGGCAATGATTAAGCCTTCGACGGTATGCCGGCGTTTTCGGGCCTTGGCCAGCAGGAATTGCGTCCGCCGACGAATGACCGTCATGCGGTGCCGAATGAATTCTTCTATCAATTCCTTGAACGTGAACAAACGCGGCTTGCCGTTGACCAAAGCCAAAAGGTTGATGGAAAACGTATCCTGGAGCGGTGTGAATTGGAAAAGTTGATTGAGCACGACATTCGGGTCAGCATCTTTTTTGACGTCGATGACAAGCCGAACGGGATCTTTCAGGTCGGACTCATTATGCACGGCGGAAATACCGGGAATTTTGCCTTCTTTTCCGGCGGTTTCGATGCGTTTTTCGATTTCGTCCCGCGTTTGCTGATAAGGGATTTCCGATATGACGATTCGGTTCTTTTTACCTTCCTCGATGTGCGTTTTCGCACGGAGAGTAACGCTGCCGCGTCCGGTGAGATAGCCTTGGTGGATGCCCTGCCGACCGCAAATCACGCCGCCGGTCGGGAAGTCGGGCCCGGGACAGATTTTGAGCAGTTCCAGCGGCGAAATGGAAGGGTCATCAAGGACGGCAATTGCTGCATCGCAGACTTCGGTGAGGTTGTGCGTCGGAATGCTGGTTGCCATCCCGACGGCGATTCCGGTGGAACCGTTGACGAGCAGGTTGGGAAACTTTGCAGGCAGGACGGTGGGTTCGGTGCGTTGTTCGTCGTAAGTGGGAATGAAGTCAACGGTATCGAGTTCGAGGTCATCGAGGAGCAGAGCGGCGGCGGGAGCGAGTCGGGCTTCGGTATACCGCATAGCGGCGGGGGGCATACCGGCGATGGAGCCGAAGTTTCCCTGTTTGTCGATGAGGACTTTGCGAACGACCCATTCTTGGGCCATGCGGACGAGAGTGGGATAGATAACGACGTCGCCGTGCGGATGGTAATTTCCCATCGTTTCGCCGCAGATTTTAGCGCATTTGGTTCGGCTTGCTCCGGGCGAAAGATTGAGGTCGTTCATGGCGACGAGAATCCGGCGTTGTGAGGGTTTGAGGCCGTCTCTCACATCGGGAATGGCACGGCTGACGATAACGCTCATCGCGTAGGTCAGATAACTGTTCTTCATCTCGTTTTCGATGGAGAGTTGGATCAGTCGAGTACCGTCTTGTTCGGGCGTGAACGTAGTTGTATCGTTATCGGGCATTTGATTAAGAATGAGGCATAAACACTTGCAACGTAAAGAGTTTCATTGCAAGTTCTTTGCTGCAAGATATGTTGATTATTGTATCGGATTTTGCGAAATTTGCAAGCCGGGACGCCCGCGGCTCGGATGCTCCCATTGTACAATCGCCGCAATCGGTAGATTGCGAAAAAGAGCCAGCAACTGTGTCGCCGATCAATTCTTTGCCTTGTTACAACGAAACTGGAATTGTCTTAAAAGTTCGTTGATCATTTTCGTTTGCTTTTTTGAATTGATCTTGAAGTATGAAAAAACCAGATCATCTATTCTTTGCTGGACAGAAGTTTTCAGACGATCTGGTAAATTGACAGGTTCTCCCATTTCGCTCACGATGGAAAGAATAGTCTCTGTGTCCGCTATCGGAAAATACAACGGAAATAATTTTATGTCAGCGGCTTCGGATTTTAGCAATCCGCCGCCTAAATTCTTTCTGCCGGAAAGTTCACGATAAAGGAAAAACAAACTGGAATTACAAAAGAACCAGATGTTCAATTTTTTCTCTTCGTCTTCCTTGTTCATATACACATCAACAAAACTGTTCGACAAAGCCTTACCGTTCACCAATCCGGCAAAATGTAATGCACCGATACCTCGCGGCATGATAATAGAAGGATAGCTCCGTGTAAAAGATTTTCCATTAACGAACTCTTCTCTATCAATCGTTTCTAAAATCGAAACATCTGATTGATTCGGCTTAAAGGAATGATAGAGAAAATAGTCAAACTTCGTGTACGAGTATTGATATTCCTTAAAAACGGCGTTAATGATATTGGACTTTTGTGCAAACTTCTGTTTCTCCTGTTTTGGAATGAAGGTATTTTGACTGACATTGATACCTTGTCCAATAGAATAAAAAGATTGGTCAAGTGTTTTCCCTTTTTCAATCACCATATTCAAGAGCAGCAACACATCGCCATCGGTAGCGATAATCGTACCCCACTTCATGTCGGACAGAATACTATTACCTAAATCAAAAGACTTTCCTTTTTCTGTTACGATTCTTTCGCCTTCACGCTTCATTATATCGAAGTCGATAGTTCTCTCTTCGGATTGTTTTTTGAACTGTACGATTACCGTATTTACATTGGCACTAGCACGGTCGAAATGCCGAAAGGAACTATCTATGATTTTTACACGTTGGAGTGTTTTGACGAGAAACTGTGATGCTCTTACTCCGTATTCCGTGTTGAGCCAGCCGTTTTGCACGATTAACATTCCGATTCCATCATCAGCAAGCAACGAAATTGAACGAGGGAAAAAATAGATGAGCAAATCCGAACCTCTAGTAATGTATTGCGAAAAGCCGCCAAAATCGGACTTGACTTGATCTTGATACGTCGTTTTTAATTCTGCCGAAACGCTTGCACTGCGGGACTCCACATACGGCGGGTTACCGATGACAATGTCGAAATTGTCGATGCTGAACATCCACTCGGAATCAAAAAATGGAACAGAGCGAGACGAATCATACGGATTCCACGTTGCTAACTTCTCCGTCGCCTCATGCGTTAATATGCCTGAATGTTCCATTGCTATTTTTAACGTTTTACGCAACGTTTCGTCATATTTTCGTAACCGTTTCTTTTCCCGAATGCAACTCGCCATAAAATACTGGTTTCGTGTTTCCTGTAATTGCGTGATAGTTTCGCTAACAATGGGCGATTCTAATGTCTTCTGTTTGTTCTTTTTCAAACCTATTAGTGTATCGGCACAGACGAACTTCGTTTCCAGATTCGGCAACGGTTCGATGTCAAAGTTGTTTCTTTTCTTGTCAGGGGTGATTTCTTGAATGAGTGATAAAAACAAACGCAGTTGTGCAATCAGTACTGCCATCGGTTGAATGTCCACACCGTAAATGACCTCTTGGATGATTTTTAGTTTTTTATAATAGCGTTCTGATTGAGTCAATGTGTTATGCGGATCGAGACGTCGCATCATTTCGTTCATGATGCCGCAGGGAAACGCACCACTACCACAGGCGGGATCGAGAATGCGGCATTGCAAAAGGATAGCAGAGCCGCAATCGTAAGATTGCGAATCATTTTGCGCAATCTTACGATTGCGGCTCTGTTCAAGGTACGCATCTAACGCTTCGTTGACCATATAATCGACGATCTTCCTCGGCGTGTAATAACTGCCGGTTACTTTGCGTCGGCTTTCTATGCTATCCGAATCAATACAAGACAATAGCGACTCAAAGACTTTGCCGATGAATTCAGGATCAACCGTTTTGTATTCTGCTTGTTCTAACAAATCGTCTAATGTTAGTTTATACTGATACTTCGATAGAATCGTAATGATGCCATATACGTCGCAGGTTTCGCCTAGTTCGTTCAATGTACGTGTTCTTCTATTAGAGAAGAAATAATCATTAGCAATCGGAATATCGTCTTTATCATGTATGTCGAAGAGTCCGCCGTTGAGAAAAGGAATTGATGTAAACCGCTTTTTCATGTTTTTATCAGTAAGCAGTTTTTCGTTTTCGTATTTCCGTTGTCCCGATGTGTTGAGGCAATGAAAGAATAGATTTCGTAGTATGCCGTTATAGTAACTATACTCCTCATCGTTTTTGAGGTGTGTAGTAATGTTTGCGTCGAGCAATTCTTTGGGGACGAGTTCATCTTTCTCACGTAGAAAAAAACAGAAAAGTAATCGTATGACTAAGCGTAGTGCGTAGTCGTCATCAATTTTTTTATTGTCTTGCGTTGTCCAGTAAAACCAGTTTCTGATTTCGAGGTAAAATTGCTTGCCGACTTCTTCGCGTTGTTTTTCGTCGTCGTAGATTTGCTGCTTAATAATTTCAAACGCTTTCTCTAAATCGCCAATGGTACATTTGACCCATTCGGTATCCCAGCCGGTTCCGAACTGTTGAATGTGAAAACCTTGTTCTTTCAAGTAACGGCGCACCATTTTGTCAATGCCGACACGTCCTGTGATGACGGCATCTGTCCAGATAATTTCTTTTTTAACGTTGAGTTCGTGTCCTTGTTGTTTGACGCGTGTTTCGACATTGCCGTGGGTTTCTCCGATTTTGAGAAAACCAGCGTGCTTCGCAATTTCTGGGGTGATGAAAGCGTAGAGTTTCATGTCTATTGATTATACCACACAAAAGGCGGGAGCGAGTCGGGCTTCGGTATACCGCATAGCGGCGGGGGGCATGCCAGCGATGGAGCCGAAGTTTCCCTGTTTGTCGATGAGGACTTTGCGAACGACCCATTCTTGGGCCATGCGGACGAGAGTGGGATAGATAACGACGTCGCCGTGCGGATGT
>Ga0099364_10002183_pt1 | contig 31412 bp, 22 predicted proteins | sample TergutTh196P3_FD_73070 | JGI IMG/M metagenome (GOLD analysis project Ga0099364, IMG submission 73070) | Microcerotermes parvus P3 segment gut microbial communities from Pointe-Noire, Republic of the Congo - Th196 P3 | ecosystem: Host-associated > Arthropoda: Insects > Digestive system > Gut ... | reverse complement strand
TCTGCGGAAATACAAGACCCAGAACATTATCAGCATCATAGGGCTGGCTGTCGGGTTTGTCTGCTTTGCTTTTTCTGCCTTATGGATAAGGTACGAAATGAGCTACGATAATTTCCATCCGAAAGCCGACAGGATTTATCGCGTTCATACTGCTCCTTTTAAGTGGGATACGCACGGCTCCGCTAATGTTTCAGAAATAGCAAATTGCCCGTACCCATTGGCTGAATGGCTTAAAACAAACTATCCTGAAATTGAAGATGCAGGCGTTATGGTGACTGCCGCAAGAACAATTCAATCGTATGAATTTTCTGTTTTACTTCTCGATTACGGCATTTCAAACATTTTTGACCTGAACCTGCCCGAAGACTTCTTTATACAGGGACGTACAGACCGACCGGTAGCGGTAATTCCCGAACTTAATAACGAAGAAGTTACAGAATTAGTCAAGGAACAAATGAGATGGGACGTTAGTACGACCATTCCCAAATGGCAGACCAACACCAATATTAATTTCAATATTGCTGTACCTATAACCACTAATTTATCCCAGCAAATGTTAAATAATTGGAATACAATATGGTATGAAACAACACCCATATTGATACGTAACTTTGAAATTTACATATTGGTACACAACAATGTGGATATACGGGCGCTTGAACAAAAGTTAGACAGGCTTGATATTCCAGAACTTTTAACTCCACTGTCTCTTGTGCTGACGCCACTGACGCAACTCCGTTACAAAGACCCGTCGGGAGTAACGCAATTACAGTCGGATATAAAGTTCACCCATATCCGAATTTTTGCCATAGCGGGATTAATGGTCATTTTGTGTTCGCTTTTCAATCACCTTACGCTGTATGTTACTCGAATACGTATGAGGCTGCGCGAGTTGGCTTTACGCAAAGTAAACGGCGCTTCCGACTTTCAAATAGCCGCAACGCTATATTACGATTTCCTGTTAATCATATTGCTCTCTCTCGTTGTCGGTTTCATGTTGATGACATTGTTACTCCCAAATTTTAAGGAGTATGCATCTATCAGCGTCAACGACGTCAGCATTTACTCCGAATTAACGGTTTATGCGGGCTTACTTATAATGTGCGGTTTTGTTGCCGGCGGCATTCCGATTTTGTATTTTCGCAAGCAGGTACTCAACGAAAACATCAAAGGTTCCGGCAGTCCGGGCTCGAAAAACACGTTCCGAAAAGGCAGCCTGTTGATACAGTTGATTATAAGCATTGCAATGATGTTTTGCGCTCTTGTATTTATAAAACAGATACGATTTTTGCATAATACTGACTTGGGTATAAATCGAGAAAATATTGTTACTGTAATGACAAGTCATTTTCCGTTGTTAACGGCTTATTCCGAACAAATTAAACAAATACCCGAAGTTGCTGATGCAATACCTATAAACAGAAATACTTTAAGACCTACTCATTCGGGCAGCTATCCACATACGTTTACGGACAGTCTTGGAAATCAGGTAACTTTCAATCTTTTTATTTTAACAATTGACAATCGCTTTTTTGACTTTTTTGGAGTGGAAATCATCGAAGGCAGGAATTTTCCCAACGAAATCGGCAACTATCAGTTTTTACTAAATGAAACCGCAATGAAAGAAGTAGGAGAATATGAACGAAACAATACGAGTTATAGAAGTTGGAGCAGTCCCGATGCTGGCTTTGTAGGCGTTATGCGCGATTTTTACCTTTTCCCCACCGAAAAAGCGAAAGCAACAAAAGCCCATTATCCTACCGAAAACGCAGACAACTGGTTGGGCGCTATTGCCTATAAATACGAAGAAGGTATGCGTGAACGAGCCGAAGAAGCAGTTTCTCAATGGATACACAATGAATTAGCGGCTCGGATAGACGGTTTGCCGCCAAATTTAGAATTTGAAGTCATATTTACTTATATGGAAGATGTTTTCGAGGAAAATTTCAAATCAGAACGTGCATTGCTTGCGCTTTTGTCAATTATGACCCTTGCCTGTATATTGATTGCCATTTTTGGAGTATATTCGCTTACAAGCCTTACCTGCCAGCAACGCCGCCGCGAAATAGCCGTCCGCAAAGTACACGGTGCAGAAGTGTTAGATATTTTGAATATTTTCTTTAAAGAATACCTGATTTTGCTTGCTTTGGCGGCGATAGTGGCTTTCCCTGCGGGATTCCTCATTATGAAACACTGGTTGGAAAGTTACGTTAAACAAACCTCGATGGACGCATGGCTGTACGTGGCGATTTTCCTCGCAGTCTTTGTGGTTATAGTGTTTTCGATTTTTTCAACGGTTTGGAGAGCGGCAAATAGAAATCCTGCGGAAGTGGTGAAGTCTGAATAATTGAAAATTGAAAATGAAGAGTTGAAAAAACTGCGTTATCTGTGTGCTGAAATCAAAAATTATTGTTATATTTGCCAAAAAAATTTAACATGAAAACGCCAAAGAAAATACCTTACGGTCTAACGGATTTTGAGAGAATACGCGATGAAAATTACGTATATGTGGACAAAGCCAAAACGCGGCTCACTTTTTGTGCTTCGGTTCAGTTTTTCCGGACTCGACACAAGTTCAGTCGAAAAGTTTCAGGTTTCTTTTACCGAAGCGATTAGAAGTTCAGTTCAATCTTTTATAATAGGACACAGAACAATAATTCGTAATTATGAAGAAGTTAAAAAATTCGCATGGAATAGTCATTACCAACGCACAGTATTTTGAAAAAGTTCCTCATGTAGCGTGGAATTTCTCGATATAGGCGGCTAAAAAAATAACGTGTTTGGGCGTCGGCTTATGCGAAAACTAATCAATATACATTAAACTGTCTTCTTGCAAGCGCATCGTTGTAAATATCGCGATGCAACTCGCTGATAAACTGTAGTTTTCGTTGATTTATAATTATACTTTTTATTCTATCTCTCACAAACACCAAAGGAGCGGTTTCGCCCGGCGCTCGCCTTTCCCTGATATGCACTAAATAAATAAAATCGTCGTCTTCCTGTTCGATGCGCGTTGAAAATCGCATTTGTCTTGTTGCTGCCTCTTGTTGAGGAAATTCCATTTCGACATTTGCCCAATAGATCCATTCATCGTCAAAAAAATCATATCTGACGGCATATCTGCGACAATAATCTATCAGTATCTGAATATCGTTTTCGCGAACTGATGAAATTAATCGCCTGACATTCCACAATTCAGGCGCGTTTCTCGGCAGTTTAATAAACGCGGCTCTTACAGCATAATCACTGATTGAAAAACTTGCTGTATTGGCTTCGTAATATCTTCTAATCTCAAAATCATACACCATCGTATCCAATTTTTCCTGAAGCATACGTTCTTCGTACTTGTATATCAACAGAGAAGCACGATAAGTTTCTATTTCTCTGACGATATTTAACTCCTCCGACGTAAGGTTTAATTCGGCTTTATTTAGTAACAGCATGGTTTTAACCCAATTATCAATGAATAATCTGGCAAGCGCCAAACTGTCCTCTTTTGTACCTTCTTTCGGAAATATTCCGTTCATTTCACTTAAATACAGACGTTTGTCCCCTACGCTTGCAACAAGTACATCGCCTTTTCTGCTTTTGGGTCCGCACGAAAACATGAAAAACATTGCGAACACAACGATGACGCTACAAAACGCAAAATATGGTATCCTAATTTTATTCATGCTGCAAAGTAAAACATTTCTTGCGAAAATAAAAAATAAATATTTTCATTTGTAAAAACTATCTTACCAATTCTTCAATCGCGCTTCCTGTTGCGGCATTGGGAACCATAATGTTCATCATTGACGCTATTGTAGGCGCTACATCAGTCATATCTATTGGTCGTAAAATTGTGTCGCGCCTCACTTTCCAGCCATACCAAATTAGCGGAACGCGAGTGTCATACGAATATGCCGAGTTGTGCGCCGTTGCATTTTGGCTTCGTTCTACCCACCCTGGATGCAGATTAATAAATACGCAACCCGAACGACGTGGAAAGAAGTTGTTTTGCAAGTTCCTTCGATAGCCTTCCGTAAATTGATTGTTTTGTAACGTTGTGGAAGTTAGGGTATTGGAAACTCCTGTAAACTGTATGAGAAACTGTGCTACTTCTTCGCGAAAATCTTCTATTTTGAGTTTGGAGTTTTCGATAAAATCTATATTAAGATACAGTTGCTGACCGATGTATCCCTTTATCCAGTCGCCGCTTCCGTGCAGGGCGTTAAGGTAACTGCGTAGCAACGATATGGAACTGTTGGAATTGAAACTTCCTGCCGGAACTCCCGAATCGGCTAAATATCCGGGCGTTGTAGCGGCTCCATGGTTAGACGTCAGAAATATCAACGTGTTTTCTTTCCCTACAAAATCGTCAATAAATCGAAGAAAATGCTCCAAATCTGCGTCCAATTTGACAAATGCGTCTTCCAATTCAACCGACATTGGTCCAAATGCGTTGCCAATAGATTCGGTTGCTGTAAACGAGACGGTTATCATGTCGGTAAATTGATTTCTGCCCAAATCTTCGTTCACTATCGTAGCTATTGCCATATCTTTAGTTAATGTATTTCCGAATGGCGTCTGTTTCAGCAATCTGTAGCGGTCGCTTATGCTCATTCCTCTGCCAATATCGGGCAATATGTATGGAAATACGAAACGACCGCCAATACCTATTTCGTAAGGACTTTCATCGGGAAAGTTCGATTCAGGAAAAGATCTGTTCCACGTCCTTGTCAGATACAGATCGGCAAATTTCTTGTTGTTTTCTGTATCTACCCAGTCGGGCAAATGTCGCATATAGTAACTGCTTGTAATCCACGCGCCGTTTTCGACGTCGTACCAGAATGCGCCATCGGCGGTGTGTCCTGCCGACAGTACAGCCGAAACAGGTTCGAGCGATACGCTGAAAACTTTCGATTGACGGAAATTGGACAGTTTTATTTCATCGCCAATGGTTGTTGGCAACAGGTTACGCGGCGAAAACTTACCCGCTTCATACGAACCGCCAACTGTTCTGACTGTTTCATCGGCAACCGCTCGCGTTATTGTCGAACTCAAACGGTCATACCATTCGTTTGCCACAATACCGTGAGAGGCGGGCGAACTGCCCGTGTAAATTGTAGCGTATCCCGGCGCCGTTTGCATAAAGAAATGGCTGAACGATGTATTGCGGCAGTACGTTCCCTCGTGTATCAGACGTTTAAAACCGCCATCGCCGAATTTGTCCCAATATCGCGAAATATAGTCGCTACGCATTTGCTCTACCACAATTCCTACAACAAGACGCGGGTTTTCAGGAGGTATGCGCGGTGTTTGCGATTTTCCTGAAATAGTAAAAAATACAAAAAAAACTAAAATAATAAACTCTTTTTTCTTCATTCACATATTGTTCTTTAAAAATAAGTCGCAAAGTTAAAATTTTTTTTCATAGCATCTCAAAATATTTTTTAACCGAAAAAACTATTACAGGTTGCCACCACTATTCAATTGTACATCTAAAATTTCCCGATGACCTACTCTTTCCCGCAGCCAACGTAGATAGTTGTTTGTTCTGTATCTCGAGTTCAGGTTTGCCGACCTCTGCGCCCAATATATAGCCGTTTCCAATTCATTTTGAAATTCAAGGGCAACAGCCATATTGTATGTTATTTGGCTTTTTATATTTTTTTGCCCTCTTTTACGGCACGACAATAACATATTTTCCCAAATATCGAAGGCGCGGGTATACGCATCGTTTTGCATTGCCGTATAAGCCATTCGCGACAGATCTGGAAAGCGATTAATCATATATATGCTTCGCGAGCCTGTTTGCCATTGGGGTGCAATACGCGCGGCATATCTTTGCGCTATTGCAATTCCAACGTCCCACCATGCGTCTTTTACTTCGGGCAAACTTTCTACTGCTTCTGTCCGGTCTGTGTATATTCCCGAACGCCAAATTAACAGGTCGCGGTCGGTGTATTCGTCCAATAAAGAGCCGGTATTGTTGCGAATTGACCAACTTGCAGAATAATTCACATAAAGAAAAGCCTCAAACTCAAAAAAACTTTGCTGCTGACCATAAAAATTGTTGTTAATCTGCAACATATCCAAGAATATCAACAAGTCGAAATCCGAATAATCATCAAATTCGTTATTTGTTGTACTAACGGAAATGTTGGCGTTTTCGTAGCCCGTCATGTTTTCAAGGAAAAACTGAAATGAAAACAAAATGTTGGCTATCAACGAATCGGTTGGAACGTTTAAAGCGCTCTCCGACAGCGCAACAGATTCCGTCAAAAGCGTTTGCGATGCGCTAACGGCAATGTTTCTTCGAGAGCCTTCAATCGTAAACCTTGCCGGTTGCAAAGTCTCAATTTGAATACTGCGAGTTACAACGCAGGACGAAATTTGCACCGACAAAATAATGATAAATAAAAGACGTCTAAAAATAACTTTAATCATGAATTAATTTTTTCGCAAAGTTTTTTACGCTATATAATTTCCAAATCGTTTCTTCGTATCCAGCCTTTGTTTCCATCGGCAATACGTATTTCGTACCATTCGCCGATACGGTCTTCAATTCTTACTTTTGTGCCTTCGTGAATGATAAACAGGTTGTTGCCTCTATCGTCGGGCGAACTTTTGACGGTTACTGACGGCGCAAATACAATCGCTTCATCGGTGCGTCCGATATTTGTTTTTTGCATGTAGCCCAAAAAGAACGCTGAAAGACTCAACGCTAAACATAACACGCCAAAGCCAAATGCAAACCGCCTAATGCTAATTTTGTGTAAGAAAAGAAACATCAAACCAAGCGCAAGCATTGCGATAAAACTCACGACGCTCCACCACGCCCACGCTCTAACGGTCATCATGTCGCGGATTGCCTTTCCCCATATAACAAGAAAATGTTCGGGAACTGCCTCTATTCTGTCGAAAAGAAAACTGCGCGAGTGTTCTAAATTAGCGTTTATTGCCTCGTCGTTGGGCGCAAGACGCTTGGCGCGCTCGAAGTACAGAATCGCCGACTTTATGTCGTGATTCTTAAAATAGGCATTGCCAAGATTGTAGAACAAATCCGCCGAAGCCCAGCCTATTTCTACTAACGATTGATATTCGGCAATGGCTTTGGAAAATTCATTTTGCCTGTAATACTTTTCGGCGCGAAGCAAAACGCTGTCCCTCTCGGAAGCATAAAGCGACAAGGGAAAAAGCAGCGAAAAAATGAAAAAACGTATAATTTTCATGGTGTTACTGTTTTTTTATTATCAAGGATTGAAAATTTGTGCAAATTTACAAAATAATTTTGAAAAAATAACAAAAAAAGAAAGCGCCATTTTGTAAGGGAGGTGAGGCGCTTTCTGGGAGAGAGAAGTAATGTATATTTAGTATGATCTTTATTTTAAATAAAATGAGCCGGCTTTACGCCAACTCATTTTAACAAACAAAACAATAATCATCAATTAATTTCGCTTTTAAAAGCACTCAAAATCTTCTTGAGTGCGTCTTTTTTTGAGTTAACGGTCTTCGTTATAAAATTAGTCGTTCAAACCACCTTGTGGCTACGACTCAATTTCTACAACGTGGTTCTGTACTTGCGTACGAAGAAAGAATTTCTGATAAGACCGAAATTCTTATTACCTTTCGTTGAAAAACTGGAATGAACCTTTGTTTTCATGATAATTAAAATTATTAAATTAAGAACTCGTAAATACAGATGCAAATACCGTGCCAAACTTTCAAAAATTTAAAAAAAAATGAAAAAAAAGTGAAAAAAAATATTGCATTTTGTAGTCTTAAGACCGTATGTTAAACAATATCAGTTAATTATCTTCAAAGAGATTTGTGAGATTTTTTTCCTTCAAAAGATACATTTCGGGATATTCGATCTTAACAAGGTAGAGACCCTGTGGCGGAGCCGATGCTCCGGCGGCGTTTCTGTCTTTTTCATCAATGATCCTGCGAATATCGTCGGGCGGGTATTTTCCAAGCCCAATATCAATCATTGTGCCGACAATCGCCCGTACCATGTTGCGAAGAAAACGATTTGCCGTGATTTCAAAACGCAATTCGCCGTTATTGTCGTCAAACCATTGAGCATAAGACAGGTTGCACAGATTTGTTTTCGATTCGCCATGCAGCTTGGCGAAACTCGTAAAATCATCGTATTCAGGCAATATGGCAGCCGCTTCGTTCATTTTTTCCAAATCAAACGACCTGTAAAAATGGAAAGCTTGTTCAACAGTAAAAGGATTTTTTTTCGTGGCAATCCTGTAATGATAGGTACGCGACACGGCTCCGAATCTTGCATGTGCATCGGGTGGAACGGCAATAATGCGAAATACAACAATTTCGCGAGGCAACATTCCATTAAGTTTACTAATTAACAATGTATCCTTGTCTAAATCTTCTCTTAACGTATCGAAATGCGCAACAAAAAAACTTGCATGTACGCCCGAATCAGTTCGTCCTGCCCCTGTAAGCCGCACAGGCTCGCGGAACAAAGTCCAAAGGATACGTTCCAATTCTCCCTGAACAGTAGGGGCATTGTTCTGCAACTGCCAACCGCTGAACCTCGTACCCTTATATGCTAATTCTATGAAATACCGATTAATAAGTTTAAAATTTTTTAATTGTTTTTTCTGCAAAGTAAAACATTTTTTTTTGAAAATTCGCATTTTTGATAAATTTTTCGTTTATTTGCAGTAAAATTTAAACAGAAAAAACGTCAATAAAATGATAAAATTAAGTCGTCGCTGGAATAAATTCAGTATAGGGTTATCGCTGGGCATCGTGTTGCCGTTGGTCACTTTCTTTTTGATATACTATTTCGGACCATCGAGAGCGTCAATAGCGGCATTTGTGAAATTCGCCTATATGATGCAGGCGTTAGCCAAAATAATGAGCCTTTGCGTTGTGCCTAATCTCGCTATTTTTTACTTTTTCCTTAACAAAGAGTTTTGGTACGCTACGCGGGGCGTGATCGCAGCCACGCTTTTATGCACGTTGGCTATATTAGTCGTATTATTTATTTTGTAAACCTTAAAATAATAATTCCTAATGAACAAATCAATAGTAATATGTTTTATGGCGGCAACATTCACGTTTACCGCCGTTGCCGCAATGTCGGGTTCGTATGTTGTGGAAGGCGTTGTTCCTGACGCCTCGTACAACGACCAAACGGTAAATCTGGTAGATTGCGGATCAAATGAAAATATAGCCAGCTCTTTGGTAGTCAACGGACAATTCACATTCACAGGCTCTGTTGAAACTGCTATTATATGCCGACTTGAGTTGGGCTGGCTTTCTGTCGAATTTATTCTCGAAAGCGGTAAAATATTTGTTGATATGGCTGAACCTGACATTGTAAAAGGCACGCCGTTGAATGATGAAATGTCGAAATTCAAAACAGAATTTTTTGCGCAAGATAGAATAGCCGAAACGTTATGCGCAAAATATTTAGAAAACAATAATAACAACGTATTGGGCGCTTATGTACTGTGGATTGGATCTTTTTCTCTGACGTCCGAACAGTTGGATTTGCTGTATGCGCAAGCCGGCAATGTTGTACGCAACTTTGAACCGCTACAAAACATAATCCAAACTAATGAATATAACAGACGTTTTGACGTGGGCAAGCCTTTTATTGATTTCACTGTTGAAAACGGCAATAGAGATGGCAGTAGGGTATCGCTTTCTGACTATGTGGGAAAAGGAAAGTATGTGCTGATTGATTTCTGGGCGTCGTGGTGCGGTCCGTGTATTGACGAGATGCCCGTTCTTTCCGAAATTTATATCAATTTTAAAGGCGACAAATTTGAAATGATCGGCATTGCTGTTGGAGATCCACGAGCAACAACAAATCAACTAATTGAATCTCTCAACATAACATGGACTCAAATATACGATACGAGCAGAATATCTATGAGATCGTTTGGTATCAGCACTATTCCGTTCATCGTCATTTTTGATCCGGACGGAAAAATAGTTTACAGCGATCGTTTTATTGATAGACGGAGTGGTATGTCAATATTGCGTGGCGACCGCTTAATAGCAAAAGTTACTGATATATTGAATGATAGCAATTAATGGTTTAAAATAAATAATAATGAAACATTTTACATCAATACACGACGTTAGCAATTTGAAAAAACTTCTCGCAGAAGCGTTTTCTATAAAGGCTAATCCGTTTCAATACGAAACGCTTGGCAAACATCGCACTATGGGTTTGCTGTTTTTCAATCCGAGCCTTCGTACGCGCTTAAGTACGCAGAAAGCCGCAGAAAATTTGGGAATGAAAACAATGGTACTTAACATAAGCGAAGACGGCTGGAAAATAGAAACCGAATTTGGCGTGGTAATGAACGGCGACAAAGCCGAACACATTAAGGAAGCGGCTGGCGTAATAGGTCGCTATTGCGACATTATCGGAATACGCTCGTTTCCGATGCTCAAAGATCGCGAGGCAGATTATTCAGAAAGCGTTATCAATCAGTTTATTAAATATACCGGCGTTCCTATCGTGAGTATGGAATCGGCTACGCGCCATCCGTTGCAGTCGTTTGCAGACGTTATTACCATTGAGCAGTACAAAAAGACGGAACGCCCGAAAGTCCTACTGACGTGGGCTCCGCATTGTCGCGCATTGCCGCAGTCTGTTCCCAACTCTTTTGCCGAATGGGCAGTTGCAGCTGGCTATGAGGTGGTAATCGCACACCCCGAAGGCTACGAACTCGACCCAATGTTCACGCGAGGTGCGACCATAGAATACGACCGCGAAAAAGCGTACAGAAATGCTGATTTTGTATATGCTAAAAATTGGTCGTCGTACAACGATTACGGCAAAATACTGTGCGAAGACCTTGCCTGGACCTGCAACGCAAAAAATATGGCTCTGACCAACAATGCAAAGTTCATGCACTGCCTGCCGGTGCGCCGCAATTTGGTAGTTTCCGACGAAGTAATTGACAGTCCTGATTCCATTGTTATAGAAGAAGCGGCAAACAGGGTAGTGTCGGCACAAACGATACTTCGGGAAATTTTGCTTTCAATATAGGCTAATGATGAAAATGAGAAAATTTTCATTAAACCCCGTCTAATCGCTAACAGTTTTTTTTGCAATTTTATAACCAGTTGCCGCTACTAATACGTTTATCAAAGGACAAACAATGTTGAATATGCAATACGGCAGATAGGTCAGCGTTGCAACGCCAAGAACTGTTGCCTGCGTCATTCCGCAACTTGACCATGGAATCAGAGGAGAAGTAACCGTAACTCCACCTTCGGTGGAACGGCTCAACAGGCGATTCTCAAATCCGTTCTTTTTGTAAATATCCTTAAACATATCGCCGTTAAGAACAATGGCAATAAACTGGTCGGCTGTGCATACGTTGAACGTGAAGCCCGCTGTTACCGTAGCGGCAACCGTGCTTGTGCGTCCTTTCATCATTCGCGCAAAAAGCCCCGTGATGACGCTTATCATACCGCTTGCCGACATCGCGCCGCCAAAACAAATAGCGCAAATAATCAGCCAAATAGTATTCATCATGCCTCTCATGCCTCTCGTGGCAACCAAATCATTAAGGGTTTCGTTGCCTGTTTCAATCTGCGTATTACCATACAGCGAAATAAGAGCGCCCTTCACGTTAGAAACTGTTGCGCCGCCATCGGTATTACCCGCAATCGCCTGTAACAGATTTGGCTGAAAAATCATCGCAAAAACGCCTGCCAGCAATGACGAGACAAACAAAACAACAATGGGCGAGAGTTTTTTGGTAATCATAATTGCCGTTATCACCGGCACAATCATCAACCATAGCGATATATTGAAATTTGCTTTCAACGCTTCCGCAAAAACGGTTATTTGGCGCGTATCGGGCAACTCGCGGGTATAGCCGGCAATACCATATACTATAAAAGCAATTATTATTGAAGGAATAGTCGTATGCAGCATATAGCGAATATGGGTAAATAGCGGCGTATCGGTAACGGTTGCCGTTAGTACGGTAGTATCCGACAAGGGCGACAATTTATCGCCAAAGTACGCTCCCGAAATAATAGCGCCCGCCACCCAGCCAACGCTGAAACCTTGCACCTGCCCGATACCTATAAGCGCAACGCCGATAGTAGCGATGGTTGTCCACGAACTCCCCGTCATCAAAGAAACGATACCGCATATCACGCAAGTTGAAACTAAAAAAAAGTTGGAGTGCATGATATGCAGCCCATAATAAATCAACGTTGGGATAATGCCGCTTGTCATCCAACTGCCCGCCAATGCGCCAATTAATAAAAGTATGATAATAGCGGGGGCAACGTCGAACATGTTTTGGGCAATGCGCTGTTCTATCGTTTTCCAATTGATTTTGCAATAAAAAACTGCTATTGCCGACACAATCGCCGCAGCAATCAACAATACAAGCTGCATACCGCCGCCTAACGCTTCGTCCTTAAAGATAGCGATGGTAAAGAACAGCATACAAATAAGTATCGCCATCGTAAGAAGCGAAAGAAAAACAGAAGGCTTACGCATTGCTATTTGCTTTTAGACCGCTAAAAAGACGAATCGCCTACCGTGACATACACGGTTGCATGATTCAACAGAAAATACGCAACCTCGCCGTATGTTAATGGTCCGTTCATTTGCGTAAGATATTTGCCGAAAACTTCCGGATGTGCAGAATTTGTAACGCAGGTGAACGAACAGACTACATTGCCGTCGAGACTTTTATTTTCATCTTCATAAAGCATATTGTCCATATTTGCCAAACGGTATGGAATGTCTTTGTACACAGGCGCTCCAAACGACACGTATTTTCCTGCATCATCTTCTGATTCGTGGGCAATAGCGGTGTTCATGATGAATCCTGCGTAATCGCCCGCCAAACACTTTCGCGAGCCGGCGCCTGCATCAACAGAGCGGTCAATATTGCGACTTATCAGATATTGTCTGATGTTCTGTTTTACGCCATTTATCAATGCGAACTCAAACTGCTGACCGTTTTCTTCAAAAATGATTACGTCTTCATCAATAGGTTTGAACGGACTAAAAACGTGAACTTCTGCATATTTTTTAGCAGCAAGCCCGATGTGTATCACCACTGCCGAATTAGTGTACGACAAGCCGCTTTCACCTGAAAAAACAAGCGATTCGTCATTTTTTTCATAATCCGAATAAAGCGGAGTTACAGCAACCCAGCCACAAACGGCACGATTGGCAAAATTGGAATAGTTGGAACAATTGCCGCCATATTCAGCCCAAACTTCTGAAAAGAAGGGCATTATCAAAACTGAAAAACCATTGTCAAAAGCGTCATCGTAGATGCTGCTAACGTTGCCGGCATCGTACACGCTAATCTTCATATTTGCGGCAACGTTTGTAACATTGTGTACAAATATCTTTTCGCGCGAAGTAGCCATAGATTTTCCTTTTTCGACAAATCTACTACAAGAGCCGCCAATCCATTTTCCTTTGGACAGTTGCGACAATAACGGCGCATCGCCTGCCAACAGCAGCGTATCGCCCTTTTCAATCATAGCGTTGACTTCCGCAACGGTATATAATCCTTGAATCATATTGCAAATATTTTAATTTAAAAAAAGACAAAGGTAATACATATTTTTTATTATCCAAGCATTGTCAAAAAAAAATGTACGAAATTAATAAAAATAAATGACATGAGAAATAATAACGCCTGCAAAAAAGATAGCCAAAATGATTGTTCCCCAGCGCAAAGACCTTACATTTGCCAAATAGATAGAAAAAATAAACGATATTGGAAACGCCAGCAAATACCACGCTAACGGCAACATATCAGGAATTATAAAAATCATGCCCGCCGTAATTATTGCAGTAAGTATCAATATATAATATACTGTACGGATTGCGGTTTTCTTTGAGCCAATAAACCGTAGAGTGTACCCAAAAATGATGACTGCCAATACAATACTGAATGTAAAGAAAAAGATTGTAGAAGTGGACAACTCCGAAATTTCTCTATTAACTTTAAATATTTCCTGAAAAAAAGTTCCTATTCGTGCGGGGTCGTCTTCAATAAGAAAAAACCAACAGAAAGCAAGAAATACCGGAAAAGCAAACCCCAGAATAGAAAAAATCCATTCGCGCCAGTAACCCGGACGCCAAAAGGCAAGGATCAACCACACTATCAGCATATATACGTACATGTATTGGTAAAAAAACGTTGATAGTGAAATAATTGCAGAAACCGTAAAAAAACTGTAAGACAACTGCTCGCTCTCAAATGATTTGGCTAAAAGAATGAAGCCTGCAATTAAAAATATAGCGGCAATAATTGCCGGATTGAACAAATGTATTTCCGGAACGCCCCCAATAAGCAAAACATAGCAAAGCGCAGGTAGATAGGTGATTTTACCAATCAGACTCATTCGGGTATTGAAAAATACCAGCATGACGGCTATTACAAGAAACAAAATAAAACTTAACCAAACCTGAAATGATGACACGTTAGCCAACAATTCGTACAAAAATGTTCCGTATTTGCCGAAATCTGCGGTTTCCGATTTGCCCAACACATGCGCCCACGTCATTATTCCCGTCAAAATAATGACTACTATTACGATATTTTTATATGAACGAAAGAAATTAAGCATTTTTTTTTAGGTTTCAGGTTTTTTTCTCAAACTTTAAACTTTAAACTTTAAACTTTAAACTTCAAACTTTCAAAAATCGTCCATTTCAAATTGAATTAATTCTTCAAACGGCTCGTTAGGGAACAGCCTGTTCCAGTATGTTCTACCTAATTCATACATGGCGCTGCCGCTACGCATTGTTATGAGACAAATATGATAAAGCGCAGATTGCCTGATATACAATTCGTTATTTACGCTGTTTGAGAAATGTCTGGGAAAACTCATCAAGTATTCCAATTCTTCCGTTGTAGATTTTATCATCTCTTCTGCCAGCGCATCGCCTTTTTCTTGGGCGCCTGCTCTGAAATATTCTCTTAACAGCGGAAAATCGAAATAACTTAACGGTAACTGATTTGATGGTATTACTTCAAAAGCGCGGTCGAGAGCCATAACAGCCGAATCGTTTTTATTTTCGTTAATCAACGCTTCTGCCAACTGTGCGAAATTTCTGCGCATTGTCGTCAATAATCGTCTGTTTGTTTCACAGAGGTACACTCGCGGGTCGCTAACATTGCCCCAGACAAAACGGTTCATCATCAAATCATACAGTTTGTCGGCGTCAACGCGTTCTCCCTGCGGAGTATTTATCGGAACAAATCGAAGAGCCATTCCGTCCATCTGTAAATAATTGTCCAAATTCATGTAACTGTCACGCGGAACTGTAATAGCAAAATACACCGGGCGATCCCAGTTGTTATTTGCCAAAATATCGAGCGCCATCATTGTATTTTTGAAAATACGTTCGTTCTGTCCTCTGCCTTCGCCTCTTAAAGTCCATAGTATTTCGTCAACAATAAGCGCAGAATCTTTTAACGCAACTGTACCGTTGGCAAGTACCTTTTCTTTATCTACAGTTATTTTTAGATTTCTGGTGGGCAAAAAATCGTTAAGTTCGTCCTCAAAATTTCGTATATTTGGCATTTCAGATTGCCGCCCCGACCACAATACCTGATTAGCGCCTGTCCATTCATATTCCTGTCCGGTCCACATTAGCTTTGTTCTTGTGTCATCGCTGCGTATGAAATCCATTATTGGTCTCAATTCGCTGTGTTCGCCACTAAGTTGTTCCATTTCAAAAATATTCAACGCGTCTCTTGTGCCTGAAATGTACTGGCTACGCTCGAACATAATTGGCAACGGCGCAGATTCGTATTTTGCGCGGGTTAATTGTTCTATATACCAGTCGGCTGCAAGATAACTGAGGTTTGTTACGCGTATATTTGTACCTGCTCCCTTTACTTCCTGCGCGTACCATAGCGGGAAGGTATCATTGTCGCCGTTTGTAAAAATAATAGCGTCTGGCTCGCACGATTCCAAATAATTTAACGCGAAATCACGCGCCGTATAACGCCTCGAACGGTCATGGTCGTCCCAGTTTTCTTTTGCCATTATTCCGGGAACCAACAATAACAATAGCGCCGAAGTAGCCGCAGCAAAATGCCTGTTTCGCATTTTTTCGGGAATAGATTCTATTAACGCCATCACTCCCAGACCAATCCATATAGCAAAAGCATAAAAAGACCCTGCGTATGCGTAATCGCGCTCGCGCGGTTGCATTGGCGTTTGGTTAAGGTACAAAACAATGGCAATACCCGTCATAAAAAACAGCATCATAACCACCCAAAAATCAGGTTTATTGCGTTGCCACTGGAAAACCATTCCTAAAAGCCCCAATATCAGCGGCAGGAAATAATACTTATTGTGCGCCTTGCTTTTCATGCTATCGGGCAAATCCTGCGGTCCTAAACGCGCCTCGTCTAATGCCGTAATCCCCGAAACCCAGTTGCCATACAGTGGTCCTCCATGTCCCTGCGTATCGTTTTGTCTGCCAACGAAATTCCACATGAAATACCGCATGTACATGTGTCCTAATTGATAGGAAAAGAAGAAGCGCAGGTTTTGTCCAAAGGTGGGCAACCTGTCTGCCGATTGCCTTTCAGGAATATTTACCCAATCTCTGTACACGCTAATATGCGATGGCTCGCGGCTGTACATGCGCGGAAAAATCGTTGTATGTCCCGCCCTGTATATATAGTCAAACCTTCTACCTATTTCCACGTATTCATCGTCGAGTACGGCATACATCGTACTTCCGTACTTATAATCTATCGGTTGCGAGTTAAAATATGGTCCTGTAAACAGCGGGCGATTGCCGTACTGCTCGCGGTTAAGATAATATTGCAGATTGAAAATATTTTGCGGATTGTTCTGATTCATAGGCGGTTTGGCAGATGAGCGTATAACGGTGGCAGCGTAAGAACTGTATCCGATAATTATAACCGTAACGGCAAGCAGCGCGGTATTCAGAACTCTCTTATTGTTATTGATAGAGTACCACAATCCGTAAATTATTCCACCTATCAATAACGCAGCATAAAGCCAAATTCCTGTCCCCATGGGCAACCTCCAATTTTTTACAAAAAGAAGTTCAAACCATATAGCAACTTGTACAACGCCCGGAACAATAACGTAAAGAATAACAAGCAATACGCCCGAAGAAGCAATAAGCGCATAAATTGTCCCTTTTATTGTTATTTTGTTTTGATTTTTTCTATGATAAATCACTAATCCTATTGCGGGAATTGCTAACAGGTTAAGCAAGTGAACTCCAATGGATAAGCCCATCAAATAGCAGATTAATATCAGCCAGCGATTTGCGTAACGTTGGTCGGCTTCGTCTTCCCAGCGCAACACCGCCCAGAAAACCAACGCCGTAAAGAGCGATGAAAACGCGTAAACCTCTGCCTCGACAGCCGAAAACCAGAATGTATCCGAAAAAGTGTATGCTAACGCACCAACCACTCCAGAGCCTATTATAGAAATAGTTTGCACGGAAGTAAAATTTTCAGCGGAAACGCCTGTAATCTTACGTCCCAAATGAGTGATAGTCCAGAACAACAGCAAAATAGTAAAACTGCTGCACAACGCCGAGAATGCGTTCATCATAACAGGCACTAATTCAACATTCCCGCCGGCAAACATTGTAAAAATACGTCCAATGAGCATGAAAAAAGGCGCTCCGGGCGGGTGTCCCACTTGAAGTTTGTATGCCGAAGTGATAAACTCTCCGCAATCCCAAAAACTTGTTGTGGGCTCGATGGTAAGCAAATAAACGGCTGACGCAACAGCGCAAACAATCCAGCCTGTTATACTATTGATTTTCTTGAAATTCATCGGTCTTTAAATAATATTTTGAATAAAGTTTAAAAATTTTCGGCAAAGATAACGAAATTTTTGTATGCAACAAAAAAAAACGTTTTGTCCCGCGTTTGTCCCGTTCGCAGCTCTGCAATTTTATCATATTATTTTTGTCGCATAATTTATATTATGTTAAATAGAATAAAGATTTCTATGCAAATTTCAAAAATTACGAATTCAATACAGTTTTTGAAACAGAACGGCAACTACGATAATGATACATAATATTGCATTGACAATGCCAATGTTTATAATTTGGTCGTATTTTTGTACATTGTGTTTGTTACGCCAAATTTTTATGAAAATAAATATTGATAAAAAAAATATTATTCCGGCAATTATCAAAAGAAATCCGTAAACACTATCAATATTACACGTGTAAACAACGTTGTCTTTGACCTTTGATACATTTGTAGAAACATCGAATATTGGTGTGTTACAGATTGCAATCGTATCTCCAATGTCTGAATTTTCATAAAAAGCAATATCGGAACGAAAGCGATGGTTCTCTGTTTGAATATAATAGTCTAATTTTGTGTGTGATTTAAGATAAAATTTATTTTTCACTACTTCCTCATTAGTGTATGGTTCAAACAGATTATCCACAGCAATCAACGCCGGAATAATTATTCCCAACAGCGCGAACATTTGCAGATAGTATATCAAGTATCTTTTAAAAGATCCTGAATTCCTTGCATCTACTTCTGAAATAATTTTATTACGAATACCCGAAATTAACATAGCATCATTATAAATAAAAGCGCAAAATTATAATTTATTTTGATTAGTTGAAATTTAAATTAAAAATAATCTAATACACATTTGTAATCAATGGTTATTTTAAAATATAAAAACTAAAACATTTAATAACTGTTAATCTGTATATTATATGTGTTTTTATAAAGTATTGGTTTAATGTGTTTGTAGATTCTTGCAATACATTTGTAAATTACGTTGATAATCATTAGGCATTTAGATCATATTATATTTATATTCAGCATATTACATATATATAGTTAAATTAAAACTTAAATAACGCATTAATTATTAAATATCTATGTATCAATATATTTATAATATTTGCTAATTATCTATTATTTTTATCGTGTTACATTTGTAGTGGCGGTAAAAATACAAATGTAATTTGTATTTTGTTTTTTGATTGTTTACTTTTGTGCCGTCATAATGTTACATTTTTAAATAGATATTTATGAAAGACCGTTTATCAAAAATCATCACCACGGAAGGACTTACTCCTTCCCTTTTAGCCGACGAAATTGGCGTACAGCGTTCGGGTATATCTCATATATTGTCAGGGCGCAACTATCCAAGTTTCGATTTTTTACAAAAATTATTGGAACGTTTTCCGAAATTGAACGCCGAATGGTTGATTTTGGGAAAAGGAGCAATGTATAAACAAAGCGAACTGAAAACACTCGACCTGTTTCCTGATGTAACGCCTCTTGAAAAAACGCCGCTCTCCCCCACCCTGCCTGAAAAACCTCAAAATTTTGCCACTGTAGAAGATGATAAAATAACGCTTCACGATACTCATACGAAAATTTTGCCTTCAACGCCACTTGTGGAAAAAAACGTTGAAGCCGCACAAAAAGAAGTTGAGAAGATAGTTATTTTCTACAAAGACAAAACTTTTGCATCTTATATGCCGGAATCATAACTTATGTGGCTATAGTTTTAATAAAAAGTTTGATTTTTTTTTTTTGATTTGAAAAAAAATGTTTATCTTTGCATTGGATTTTTCGGTGGCATGTCCTTCCGAAATTTTCCACAACTTTATTAAGAAATTGAGCGTTTTTGACACTTATTCTGATTGTAAGTGGACGAAGTTTACCCTGCGCTCGCTTTGCAGTAAGGTAATTTGTTAAAAATAAAAAAAATATAAAAATCTGCTTCGGGGGTAAGAGCAAACAAACAATGTTTTGTAACATGAAAAAGTTTTTTTTACTTTCTTTGATTAGTTTGCTCGGAATAACGAGCATAACAGCCCAACAGTGGCAAGTTCGGTTCTATGAAATTAGGGACTTGAACGGCGAAATTGTGCCATCACAATCGCAAGTACGTATATGGGAAGGCAGCGTGTCAAGAGGCACACAACCTGTACAATATGATGGTTCTGCAGGTCCTTTTAATCTGCCTGATGGGAATTATCACTACGAAATAAGACCGCCGAGCTCCATGATAAATGTTCAGGGAGCCGCTAATGTACAATTAGAGTTAGTTTCCTTTACGGTGGATGGCGGTAGTGTAGAGATATACGACGCAATACTGTCGGTGCCGCCCGTAAAATTTACCATTACAGTAGAAAATGACGTGCAGACTTTTCCCAGACAGGTTACAGTTGAAAACAAATCAACTTTCCAGAATACAAACATTAACCCAAACTGGATTGCGAGTAATATAGTTTTCTATGCTCTTGGCGGCGAGTTCAATTACAGATTACAGGCTTTTGGACATCCCGACTATTACGGCGAGTTTACAGCATCGGGCGTTCATCCGCAAAACGTAAACGTTAATTATCAAACCGAGCCGCTACACGAGGTACAGTTTATCCTTGAAGGCACATCGTTTAATCCTGATTATGCTTCTCTTCAAATTTCAAGCAACAACTTTTCTGTTGGAATCGGCGAATACGACGTCGTTTACGATTTTCCAAATCCGCAGATAAGAATGTATAGGATGTTTTTGCCCGACGGCGAATATTCCTACGAACATAGAATTGATAACAATGATCCTAATGTACCAGCCCTAAATACGCTACGCGGAGAATTTACAGTTGCAGGCAATTCGCCCACCCCAATAACGCTGTCGTATACAGGCGCCAGATTGTTTTCGGTGAAGGCAACTGACCATGCGGGTAATCCCTTCTTCAACATGGGAAGTGTTTCTATCAGCAATCAGTTGACTAATGCCAGAGTTTATTTGAATGAATTTGGAGAAGGACAGGGACTGCTTCCGGATGGCGAATATAGGTACTCCTATTCTCCTTCTCCATACGGAAATATTTTTTATCCTCCTCAAACCGGAACTTTTACCGTAGGTAGTGGAAGTATTGAGTTGAATATTACCTATTCAGAGGGTTATTATCCTATAGAATTTACAAGAACCGACTTCGATGGCAATCCGGTTGGGGGACAAGTCACGTTTTTCACAGGCGAAACAACGAATTCATTTTCAAGCAATGGTCCATGGCAAGGAACCGTATATTTAAACGACGGCGATTATACTTTTGTATCACCATTTTATATTCCGCAAGGTGGCGGAATATTAAACAAGACCGGTACAATTACGGTTTCGGGAGCGGGCTTCGATTTGGATATAAATCCGTTTATCGGCGGAACCACAACAAGATACGACGTTGGATTTACAGTTACGGACATTGACGGACATCTTGTAACCAGCCACATTTTATTGACAAATAAGGCAAACGGCGACGTCATTCAACGCGAATTAGGCGCAGGCTTTGATTTAATAAATTTGCCGGAAGGCGAATATTCGTACACGGCAAGTCACGTTGGTTATTTACCGCCGCCGCTCTACCAGACTTATTATAAATCGCCGCCGCTCGATCTGACTGTGAGTTCTACTTCTAACAAGGAAATTGAAGTTAAATTTGCCGATTTCAATTTCTTCAATGCAAGTATAACGGCGCTTGGAATAAACGACGCACCATTAAACGGTCTCCTTGAATTTATTATTCGCGATGACAAAGGCGAGGAGTGGATATTCAATACCGTAGCGGGCAATGAAATAGTTGCGCCGTTGAGCAATGGAACATATACTTACGCTGTTAGCGCCGGCGGCGCCAATAATGTTCCCGAGCGATGGGGCAGTTTTACGGTCAATAATGCAGACCCCGAGCCAATTATAGTTAGTTTTGCAGACTGTTTCCCCGCAACCTTTACTATTCCTGCACGCGTCATTAATTCAGAGACAAAAGTTCTTATTTTCAGCGGAGAAAACAAAATTGCAACAGGTCTGTTTCAATATGACGAAAACAGCAGCGTTGTATACCTTCCTGATGGAACATACCACTATCGCGTAATTTCAAACGAGTTCGGAACAAATCTCTACCCTGTTGGAATAATTGGCGCAAAAACAGGCGAATTGACGATTAATGGCTCAGCAGTAAACATTAATGTTGAGTTTGAGGAACAGTATCCCGTTAACGTTGTAGTAAAACACCCAGCCGGCGAAATACACAGAGGTGTTAATATCGAAATTACGAACGAATATGGAGATTTCTGGCTGTTACGTACCGGCATAACGGGTATGAGCGCCAACATTGATCTTCCCGATGGGAATTATAAATACTTCGTACAAGGTTCCGGTAATGTTGTCGGGCAATTTGAAGTGAGCGGCGATGCGAAATTGGTAGAAATAATAGTGCCAACATACAACGAACCAAGATATTCTGTTCAGTTTATTAATTTGGCGGCGATATCAAATTATAGTTTGGAAATATTCAGCGAAGACGGCTCCCAAGTATTCCCCATACAGATTATTAACGTTACCCAACCATCATTTTCTTATTCATTACTGCCGGGCAAATATTCTTACATCGTTATCAACAATATTAATAACGACCTGCAAAACAGCGCTATTCACGGTCAGTTCGAAGTAACCGATTTCTCGTTCAGGTTGATTATTCATCCGGTTGAACTTCGGCACGAAATAAGTTTTACGGGAGTTTATGACGATGACACACCTTTAGACAGAGAATTTTCAGTAGAGATAAAAACTCCGAGCGGACTGATTATTAACAGTTTCACAGGTTTACCACGAAGCGTTTATCTTGAACCCGGCAACTACTCCTACACAGTATACGCGACAGGAAGCGCAGAAGTTAGCGCGAGTGGCAATTTCGCTGTAAACGCGGCAAGAATGTTAGAAATTGTGATCAGCAAATCGGACGAGCCGCCTGTGTTAACCTACACTATCAGCGCATCAACGCTCAACGCTTTTGGCTCTCTGCTGGAAGGTTACCAGCAGCCCAACGCGCAAACGGTAACAATAACCAACACCGGCACGGGCGCTATCACGCTAATACAACCCACCGCTGTAAATTACGATATTGGCGAACTTTCAACGCAAAACCTTGCTTTCAACGGTTCAATAGCAACCTTTACGGTTCGCCCCAAAGCGGGCTTGCCAGTGGGAACGCATAACGAGGATATTACTGTAAGCGGCAATGATGGCTCAACGGCAACCGTAAGCGTAACATTTAGCGTAAGCGCAACGACGTATACTATCAGCGCAACGCCGCAATCTATCCCGTTTGGCGCACTGCAAACGCCCTACACGCCGCCCGCCGCACAAACGGTAACAATAACCAATACCGGCACGGGAGCCGTCACATTGACGCAGCCTACCGCCGTAAATTATGATATTGGTACGCTCTCAACAACCACCCTTGCAAGCAACGGCGCAACGGCAACCTTCACGATTCGACCGAAAGCCGATTTGCCAGAGGGAACGCATAACGAGGATATTACCGTAAGCGGCAATGATGGCGCAACGGCAACCGTAAGCGTAACATTTAGCGTTACCAACGAGCCCGTTGTCCCAATTGTCCGCTCTGTCGCCATTGACCCCAAAGTCGCCACCGTGCTAAAAGGCGATACAAAAGAGTTTGAAGCCGACGTTAAGGTAGAGGGCGGCGCATCCCAAGAGGTAACGTGGTCGGTATCAGGCGACATCGGCTCAACCGCAACGGTTATTAACCAATCGGGAGTTTTGACGGTAGGCGCTAACGAAACCGCAACAACGCTAACCGTCAGGGTTACCTCAACAGCAGACCCGGACAAATGGGACGAGGCAACGGTAACGGTCAGTTCAGGAAATACTACAAACGTAGAGGAAGTATTTTTTTCCGACTTGAAAATCTATCCCAATCCGTTTACGGGCTTGATACATCTCGCAGGCGCAGGAGGAACGGCATTGCAAGTAATTAACGCAGCAGGCGCATTAGTGTATACGCAAAAGATTGAAAATACCGAAGAAATAATCGGATTGGAATATCTTCCTGCGGGTGTGTATATTTTCCGTTTTGAAAAAGACGGGAAGGCGCAAACAGTGCGGGTAGTGAAGGAGTAGAATAAAAAATAAATTTTATCCTTCCCTGAGTGGCTAAGATTGCGTTTGGGGTGATTTTTTTCTCACGCTTGGAATTTTCAGAATTTTTATGTTACTTTGCAAAAAAATTCAATCATTGATTTCAATTAATTTATGTCAACAAATAAAAGAAATGTAAAAGACGATTTTGAGTTCGCTATCGGAAGGGAAAATTTCAAATACATTGCCATTGGCGTAGGTATTTTAGTTATAGGCTTTTTGCTGATGATTGGCGGCAGATCGCCCGACCCCAATGTGTTCAATCCTGAAATATTCAGTTTTAGACGCATCACGCTTGCGCCAATAGTTGTTGTGAGCGGATTTATATTTATTATATGGGCTATTATGAAGAAACCCAAAGATTTATAGTTTAGGAAATGACAAAACGTCTTTTGCTTTGTACGTTCGCTATATTGATTTTGGCGATCTCTCTGTTCTTATTTTTTAAAAAAAATGAAATTGAAGATAATAACGCTGAATTGTTTTGCTGTTCAAACGATAGCATTTTTTCTGATGAAAATTATCCGGAACACGAAACCTCAAACTTCAAACCTGAAACCTCAAACATTAAACCTGAAACCTCAAACTTGAAACCTGAATTTTCAAATTTAGTAAATATTCGCGATATTGACAGCGCTATTCTTGTAGATTTGAAGTACTCTACAACTGACAACTTCACGGGTATGATCCTTTACGATGATTTCGACGATGCGTATCTGCAACCCGATGTAGCATTGATGCTTGTAGAGGCGCAACGTTACCTGAGAACCCTGCACGATGAAGATTTGCGCTTGTTAGTTTACGATGCTGCCCGTCCGTTGAGCGTCCAGCGAACGATGTGGGAACGCGTAAAGGACACGCCATTTCATCGGTATGTGGCTAATCCCAACGAGCGTCATAGTTTACACAATTTTGCCGCCGCCGTTGACGTCACTATTGCCGACAGCAGTGGCGTTCCCTGGGATATGGGTACAAAATTTGACCATTTCGGACGCGCCGCCGGAATAAACGATGAAGAAGGATTAATAGAGCAAGGACTGTTAACGCGACAGCACGTACAAAACAGACAACTGTTGCGAAAAGTTATGCTTCATGCCGGTTTCCGAAGCATAAGCGGCGAATGGTGGCATTTCAACGCATGTTCCCTGCAAGAAGCCACACAGCGATATACATTAATTGAATGATTAATTCATCATTTTTAGAGTATGTTCACTTAAAAAATGTATAAATAAAGTTAAAAAAAATAAAAAAAAATAAAAAATAAAAAAAAATACTGTATCTTTACCGCGAAATTTTACATGCTTATTTTTAGAGTAATATGGAGATGATTTGCCAACTGAACGACTTTTTAAAAGAGTTGAAGCCGGAATATAGCAAATACGCAGCTTCTCAAGCCAAGCGTATCATGTTTTTGCTTGATGAGAGGAATTTTATTCCAAACCTTTCCGTGCATTTAGATACCAATATGTTGAAATCTGTTTTTGACGTATTGATAAAAAATGCTGTTAAGCATACTACCAAGGGATTTGTCAAGATCGGTTATCGCATATTGGAAAACAGAGTGTTGCAGTTTTTTGTAGAAGACACTGGTAATGGTTTTGAGCCTGAAATGCTCGAAAAACTAACAAATTATTTTGATTCGTCAGCCACTGCCGTTGGCGTAGCTATTGAAAACCTTGCAGATGTAAATCGGGAGATAAAAAATATTGGCGGCAGAGTACGCATCGAGTCGCAGCAGGGAATGGGAACTACTGTGCATTTCAGTATCGAATACGCGCCCGAAGAATCTGACGTTGAAATTGACAACAAAACATCTGAAAGTCCTGTACCAGCGGCAAATCAAGAGACGTTGGCGCAGCCAAAAGCTGTTTCTAACAGCAATTTGTGGGCGGGCAAAACTGTTCTTATTGCCGAAGACGAAATAGTAAACTATATGTTTCTTGAGGTGCTTTTAGATGAGACCGGCGCAGAACTCATCCATGCTCTCGACGGGCAGTTGGCGGTAGATAATGTGAAAAACAATCCCGCTATTGACCTCGTTCTGATGGACATTAAGATGCCCAACATGAACGGCTTGGACGCTACCAAACAAATAAAAGCCATTCGCCCGCAATTGCCGGTAATAGCACAAACAGCATACGCAATGCAGGACGATGAATACAAGGCATTGCAGGCTGGCTGTAACGAATATATTTCAAAACCCATTGACAGCGTAAAACTCATCGGCTTGATGAAAAAGTATTTGCGATAAAAATCAATTTGTGCGGAATCACTGAAATCATCTCATTTTCGGGAATTTTCTTTGATAAATTTCATTATTGATAAGACCTCAAAGGTGGCAAAGCACAAATAAACAGCAAAAAAATGTAAAGTAAACGAAACGGCGTGTTGCCTGAATATAAACATATAGCCGACAATTAACGCCAAGTAAATCATCAATCTGATGGCGGTTTGCGACATGAATACCATGTTAAACGCTTTGGGATTGTCCGTTACGGTTTTCATAACCCAAAGATACGAAGCGCACGTTGCTAACCACACAACCAAGATGCAAATCACGCGCAAAGGAAATTTATGCGCTTCAAAAACTGTAAAGAAAAGCGTTTGCGAAACAAAAATTACTATCCCCAACAACGTGGCGGCTGAAATTAAAAAGCGTTTTTGATTGTTTATCATAATGTTCAACTAATTGTTAACACATTGCTACATCAATTTCCTGTATCTGATGCGTTTCGGACCTTCGTCGCCAAGTCTTTTCTTGCGATTTTCCTCATATTCGGAATATGTTCCCTCGAAAAAATACGCGTTTGAATTGCCTTCAAAAGCGAGAATGTGCGTAGCGATACGGTCGAGAAACCATCGGTCGTGCGAAATAACTACCGCGCATCCTGCAAAATTTTCCAAGCCTTCTTCCAATGCGCGTAAAGTATTGACGTCTATATCGTTGGTAGGCTCGTCTAAAAGAAGCACATTGCCGTCTTCTTTCAGCGCTAACGCCAGATGCAAACGATTGCGCTCACCGCCCGACAACACGCCGCATTTTTTCTCCTGATCGGCGCCGCCGAAATTGAATCGCGACACATAAGCGCGGGCGTTTACCTGTTTTCCGCCAAGCGAAACAAACTCGTTACCCTGCGAAATTACCTGATATACCGTCTTTTCGGGGTCAATATCCTTGTGACTTTGGTCAACGTAAGCCGTTTTCACCGTTTCGCCTACTTCAAAGGAGCCGCCATCGGGTTTTTCAATATCCATGATAAGCCTGAAAAGCGTAGTTTTGCCGGCTCCGTTTGGACCAATAACCCCCACTATGCCTGCCGGAGGAAGTTTGAAATCAAGATTGTCGAACAGCAAACGTTCGCCATAGCCTTTTGACACGCCTTGCGCCTCAATAACCTTGTCGCCCAGTCGCGGACCGTTGGGTATAAATATTTCAAGGCGTTCTTCTTTCTGTTTCGCGTCCTCGCTCATCATTTTGTCGTAAGCCGACAAGCGCGCCTTTTGCTTGGCGTGACGCGCCTTGGGAGCCATGCGCACCCATTCTAATTCGCGCTCGAGAGTTTTGCGACGTTTGCTTTCCTGTTTCTCTTCCTGTGCCAATCGCTTGCTTTTTTGGTCGAGCCATGAAGAATAATTGCCTTTCCAGGGGATACCCTCGCCTCGGTCGAGTTCCAAAATCCAACCGGCAACATTGTCCAAGAAATAGCGGTCGTGCGTGATGGCAATAACTGTGCCTTTGTACTGTTGCAGGTGCATTTCAAGCCATTGCACCGACTCGGCGTCCAAGTGGTTTGTAGGCTCGTCGAGTAGCAGAACGTCAGGCTCTTTCAGCAACAGGCGACACAACGCCACGCGCCGTCGTTCGCCTCCCGAAAGTATAGCCACCTGCGTATCGCCGTCGGGACAACGCAGCGCGTCCATAGCGCGTTCCAGTTTGCTGTCAATATCCCAGCCGCCAACCTGTTCTATCTGTTCGGTCAGTTCGCCCTGCCTGAGCATCAATTTTTCCATCGCATCATCGCTCATCTGCTCCATGAAACGATTATTTACTTCTTCGTACTCTTTCAGCAAATCTATAACTTCCTGTACGCCTTCCTGTACTACTTCCTTAACGGTTTTGGTATCGTCCAAATGAGGCTCCTGTTCTAACATACCCACAGTGTAGCCCGGCGAAAACACAACCTCCCCCTGAAACGATTTTTCAACTCCGGCAATAATCTTCAACAATGTAGACTTACCGGAGCCGTTCAACCCGATGATACCTATCTTTGCGCCATAAAAGAACGACAAATAAATGTTTTTCAGTACCTGCTTGTGAGGCGGGAAAACCTTGTTTACCCCGACCATCGAAAAAATAATCTTATTATCTTCTGACATATTTTTTATGTTTTAATTTTCAAAGTGCAAAATTATATGAAATTTTTGAAAATTCCAAGCGCGTGAGAAAGAATTTTCAATTTTCAATTAAATTACATGTTCTTCAACAAACACAAATAAGCATCTTCGAGGTTTGCCTCTATTGATACGGCTTCGGGGTTTAGATATTAGAGCATAGAGCATAAATAACTAAACTCTAAATACTACTCCTTCACTACCCGCACTGTTTGTGCCTTCCCGTCTTTTTCAAAACGGAAAATATACATTCCCGCAGGAAGATGTTCCAAATTGATGATTTCATCATTGTTGGTAATCGTTTGCGTATGCACCAATGCACCGCTGGCGTTGATGATTTGCATCTGCATCTGTACAGACGTGGCATGCCGCGTCTCTACCACCGCGCCTGTAATCCGCACCTCGCCTGTAAATGGATTAGGATAGATTTTCAGGTCGGGAATAAATACTTCCTCAACGTTTGTAGTATTTCCCGAACTGACCGTTACCGTTGCCTCGTCCCATTTTTCTGCATCTGCTGTTGAAGTTGCCCTAACGGTGAGCGTTGCGGCGGTTTCATTGGCGCCTACCGTCAAAACTCCCGATGAGTTGATAACCGTTGCGGTTGAGCCAATGTCGCCGGAGACCGACCATGTTACTGCTGTTGAGGCATCGCCCTCTACCGTAACGTTGGCTTCAAACTCTTGCGTAGCGCCTTTTTGCACGGTGGCAGCGCTGGGGGTAACAACCACAGAGATAACGGCAGGCGGTATAGACTGCTCTGTTACCGTTACTGTTGCCGTGCCTGATTTTGTGTCGTCAAATACGGAAGTTGCCGTTACAGTGAGCGTTGTTGCGGTTTCATTTGCGCCTACCGTCAAAACTCCCGATGAGTTAATAACCGTTGCCGTTGAGCCGATGTCGCCGGAGACCGACCATGTTACATCTTGAGATGCGCCGCCCTCTACCGTAACGTTGGCTTCAAACTCTTGCGTAGCGCCTTTTTGCACTGTGGCGGTGTTGGGGACAATGACGACAGAGATGACGGCTGGTGTTACAGATTGCTCTGTTACCGTTACCGTTACCGTTACCTCGCAAACATCTGTAAATCCGCCGTCTTCGGTTGTAACTGTGATGATGGCAACGCCTTCGCTTATGCCCGTCACATTACCGTCTTGGTCTACTGTTGCTATTTCATCGTCGCTACTTGTCCATGTCACATTTTTATTGGTGGCATCGGCAGGCGACACGGTGGCAGTCAGCTTCACACTCTCGCCTTCGTCTAAAATCAGTTTTGTTTCATCGAGCGACACGCCGGCAACGGGAACAATGATAGCCCTGATATTACCAAAATTACTCCAAACTTCTGCAACTTGATAGGCAGCCACCGAACCGGCAGGTACAAACAAAGTGATACCGCTAATGCCCACATTTTGGAACACATTTGCGACAATAGTCTGTGGAACGATTGCATGATTGATAATTTCGGTTAAATTCGTGCAACCATCAAATGCCAATATATCAATAGTGATAACTCCTGCGCCTATGATTACAGATTCAAGAGACGTGCAAAAACTAAACGCGCTCATACCAATACTTTCAACGCTTGCTGGAATGTATATGGATTTGAGTGACGTACAATTCCGAAATGCATGAATGCCTATGGACTCGACGCTTGCAGGAATAGTTACGGAAATAAGTGACGTACAGTCGTAAAACGCACTCATGCCTATGGATGTAACGCTATTAGGAATAATTACGGATTCGAGAGCCGCACAACCGAAAAACGCACTGTAGCCTATGGATTCAACGCTATCGGGTATGATTATTTCAGTTAGACCTGTGCAATAGGAAAACGCATTGTTTCCTATGGATTCAACGCTATCGGGTATGATTATTTCAGTTAGACCTGTGCAATAGGAAAACGCATCGTTTCCTATGGATTCAACGCTATCGGGTATGATTATTTCAGTTAGACCTATACAGTAGGAAAACGCATTGTTTTCTATGGAGATTACGCTGTTTGGGATAATATATGCTCCCTGTTTGCCTTCCGGATATTGTATCAGGGTGATTTTGTCCTTGTTGAATAACACGCCGTTTTCGGAACTGTAATAAGGATTGTCAACTGCTACATGTATTGATGTAAGATTAGCGCAGCGGGAAAACGCGTAATCGCCAATGGATTCAACGCTTGCGGGAATAACTACAGATATAAGTGACGTACAGCCGGAAAACGCACCGTAGTCTATGGAAGTAACAGCATCAGATATGGTTATTTCCGTTAGACCTGTGCAACCTGAAAACGCTCCACCGCCGATGGAAATTACGCTGTTTGGGATAGTATATGCTCCCTGTTTGCCTGCGGGGTACTGTATCAGAGTGGTTTTGTCCTTGCTAAATAACACGCCGTTTTCGGAACTGTAATAAGGATTGTCTGCCGCTACATTTATGGACATAAGACCAGTGCAACCACTAAACGCAGAGTTGACAATGAAATAAACGCTTGCGGGAATAGTAACAGAGGTAAGACTAATGCAACCACTAAACGCAGAGTTGTCAATGAAATAAACGCTTGCGGGAATAGTAACAGAGGTAAGACTAATGCAACCAATAAACGCAGAGTTGCCAATGGTTTCAACGCCATCGTATATAACTAATGTCTGTATTTTGTTTCTAAAATCTCTCCAAGGCAAGTTAAAGGGCATTGCACCCGTACCGCTAATGGAAAGTTCTCCGCTAACGATATCGAATGTCCATGTCAGATCATCGCCAAATTCGCCTGTGAGTAGCGACGAGGATATGCCTTCGATATAAAAATCCTTCCACACATCTGCTGTGGAATATGCTTCTTCAGCGCCCGGCGGAACTATTAATTGCGTTGAATTCAAATGAATATTGCTAAAAACAGTGCTGTTTATTACAGGAGGCGTAGCCCACTGTACAGTAACAGAAACAACGGCGCTACCGAAAAACGCAGACGTTCCGATTGAGTTAACTCCGTCAGGAATGGATATAGAGGTAAGACCAGTGCAACCTGAAAACGCTCCACCGTCGATGGAAATTACGCT
>Ga0099364_10002182_pt1 | contig 31418 bp, 26 predicted proteins | sample TergutTh196P3_FD_73070 | JGI IMG/M metagenome (GOLD analysis project Ga0099364, IMG submission 73070) | Microcerotermes parvus P3 segment gut microbial communities from Pointe-Noire, Republic of the Congo - Th196 P3 | ecosystem: Host-associated > Arthropoda: Insects > Digestive system > Gut ... | reverse complement strand
GCGAATGGCAATACGATAAACGCCCTGCTCCTCTATGGAAGACAAATGCTTGTTCCGGTATTTGATTTTTCCGAAAGTCAGATAGAAGAAATTAATGCAAAAGGTTTGCCTTTACCGTTGTTCTTCCCAACGATACTAAAAAATAATTCTCTCCATGCTGTCCAGGGGCTTGCCCTGGATATGGATATACTGGAAAAATCTTTGCAAAAGATTGGGTTTTTTTCTGCTTCCCGGTATGATTATGAACTGCGCAGTCTGGAAATTGCCGAGATTGACAGCTCTAAAGGACAAGGCACCGGAAAAAACCGTTTGGCCGAAAATACTCCGCCGGGACTTATTATCCGCAGGGCAGAAATGGCCGATACCGATGCACTTTATCCCCTGCAGGCAGCTTATGAAACAGAAGAAGTACTGCCAGAAGGAGCGCAGTTAAATCCTGCACATTGCCGCATGGGGCTGGAACGCCTTATAGCTGCACACAGCGTTCTGGCAGCACAGTTGGACGGCCGTCTGGTAGGAAAAATCAACATTAATGCACAGTCCTATACACGCTTTCAGATTGGCGGGGTATATGTGCTTCCGGAATTTCGCGGGCTTGGTATTGCCCAGGCTATGACAACTGCAATGATTAATGAATTTGCCCAGCAGAAGAAGCGTTTTACCCTGTTTGTAAAAAAAGCAAATGCTCCGGCTATTCGGGTTTACGACAAGATCGGGTATAAAAAAATCGGCGATTACCGGATTACGTACTACTGAGACCTTGGGCGGTACAAGACTCGAACTTGTGACCCCTAGCGTGTCGAGCTAGTGCTCTAACCAACTGAGCTAACCGCCCGGAAATTCTTATGCTTTTTCCCGGATGGCGACGTTGATTTCTATTTTACCGTTACTGGCCAGATCCATGGGTACAATTAAGGCTTCCACTTCATGGTTGGATATTTCCATATTTTCCCCGGAAAAGAGAGCCGGCGGGGTAAGGTCAAACTTAAATCCCAAATCATGAAGCTTGGTTACAGCCTGGGCTGTGATCATATTGGCCAATTCCTGGATGGTGGCTTTTGCCATTTCATCAAGCTGGGTAAAGGTTTCACCGTTCATGGCGCTGACTATTTTTAGGGAAGTATCCTTAGTCATATCAAAGAGGACACGGCCCTCTACATCACCGGCAAGACCAACCAGAGCGGCAACGCCCATGATTGACATGGTAGTGGATTTTAGGTAAAGATCGCCCCGTTTTACTTCGCATTGCAGCACTTCTTTTAATACATTAAAGGCAGCTTCTACAAATGGATTGATATATTCTACTCTCATGACAACACTCCTTATGCTCTTTTCATAAAGGCTGACACCGGCTGTTTTGCCATCGCCCGCCATTGATTTTCCGGCAATTCTTCATTCTTTCCAATAAACGCCAAACCATGGTTCTTTAACTTTTCGATAAAGTCGGCTATGAGTTTTGCCTGTTCCGCATAGGGGAGGAACGACAAAAGATCCCGTGCCAGAACTATATCCAGGCTTGGTATTACATTTTCGTTCAGAATATCATGGTATTCAAAAAATATCGAATCCTTGATCTCCTGGTTAAATGTATACCCGTTCGGCCCCCGCACCATATACTCCCGGCAATATTCGGGAAGTTCTTCCAGCTCAAAGAGCATATTGGGCGCCTGAGAAATAGCCATAATATCATTATCATTGGCCCATATCTTAAAGCGGCTGTCCGGATACCTGCTTTTAAGTATACAGGCAAATGAATATGTTTCATAGCCCTTGGAACAGCCAATATTCCAGATATTAATCAGCGAAGATGGATTATCCGGCAAGACAGCTTTAACAGCGCTTGCATAGTCATCGCGCCAGAAAGTTCCGCTGCAGGGAGAATAGAAGGTATTAAGGAAACTTTCTGCATCATTGATATCTTTAAGCTGCAAGTCGGGTCCCTGCTTTCCTATACTCCAGTCGCCATAGCGTTCACGCAGCCATACACTGTTAATTTCGCTGGGGAAAAAGTGCTTAAGCTTAGGCAGGCTTTCCTTGATAAAGTCAAGAGCAGATTCTGCCTGGGAAGCTGAAGGCATAATAGATTCCTGGACAGAAGGCACATGGTAAACATCACTTTCCGGCAGACGGGCTTTATCATCTTCGTCCTTGCTGCTAATAGAAAATATCCGCACTACATCCAGAATAATGTACAGGTCTCCCTGTTTTTCCACCACACCGCTAATAAACTTTATATTTATATCTCCAAAAATAGGATGAGGAGGCTGGATCTGTTCACTGTTAATTCCCACCACCTTGTCAATCTTGTCGACTATGGTACCGTATACCCTGTCTTCAATAATAAGGATTAGCATATTTTCTGTGCTGTCATCTTTCTTTTCAATGGGCAAGCGAAAAAAACTTCGCATGTCAATAATGGGGATAATATCTCCGCGAAGATTATACACACCCCGGACAAAAGATGCAGCATTTGGAACATATGTGAATTTATCCGCTTTAGCAATCTCTTTGACATTCATAATGTCAACACCATAATCCTTGCCGCCCAGAGAAAAAGTGATCATTTTAAAATCTACATTTTCTACCCGTTCTTTCTGTTCCTGGATATCGGCGTTTAGCTGTTCTAATTCCCGTACTTGTGCCATATTTTACCTCTACCGTACACCTTCGCGAATTCGGCGTTGTTCCTTTTCTTTCCGCTGTCCCAGTTCCAAAAGCTGGCTTACATCAATGATAAGGGATACCGACCCATCTCCTAAAATAGAAGCGCCGGCAATACCAGGAGAATTGGTAAACTGATCACGCAGGGGCTTAATTACTACATCTTCTTCGCCTATAAGACTGTCTACCATAAAACCCATCTTCTTTTCCGAAGTGCCTACAATAACAACAAAATTATAATCGGTTTTTTCCTCGGTTTTAATGCCAAAAAGCCTGTTAAGCCTTAAGAGGGAAATAACATCGTTTCTAACATTAATTACTTCATAGTTGTCGATAAAGTTAATTTCATCCGGTTTTATCCGCAGGCTTTCAATAACACTGGTAATGGGTATGGAATAAATTTCTTCTCCAACCCGGACAAGAAGCCCCTGGATAATAGCCAGGGTAAGGGGCAGCTTTATGGTAAATTTGGTTCCCTTGCCTTTTTCCGAAGAAACTGTCACCGATCCGTTTAGTTTTTCTATGGATCGGCGTACTACATCCAGACCTACACCCCTGCCGGAAATACTGGTAACTTCTTTAGCAGTAGAGAAACCTGGTTCAAAAATCAGCTGAAAAGCTTCTACATCGGAAAGTATCTTGCCGGGGTTAATAATCCCCTTGTCTATGGCTTTTGCTTTTACCGATTCTACATCGATACCCTTGCCGTCGTCTGAAATCTGGATGATGATCATATTCCCTTCGTTAGAAGCCTTAAGAAGGACCGTTCCCTCTTCGCTCTTTCCTGCTGCCTTGCGGACTTCTGCAGATTCTATACCATGATCGACAGAATTGCGGACTGAGTGCATTATCGGATCAAGAAGATCTTCGATTACCGACTTGTCAAGCTCGGTATCCTCACCTTCGATAACCAGGTTGATCTTTTTATTAAGGCTTTTGGAGAGATCCCGTACAAGCCGGGGAAAACGGCTGAATATTTGGCTAATCGGCACCATGCGTATCCGCATGACTCCTTCCTGGAGCTCTGCAGTAATACGTCCCAGGTTCTGGCTTGTCGACCGGAACTTGCTGATATTTCCCTTTAGGTTGGTATCAAAACCGTCAAAGAGGGAAAAGATATCTCCGTATTGGCCAATAATTTCCTTGCGTATATCCTTAATGGACTGTCCATCCTGGATATTTTGAAGATATCCCGGCAGGCTGTCAAAAAGATTTTTAATGTTATCCCGGTGGCTATTTTCCATTGCATGGAGTTCTGCCAATAATTCTGTAAATTGTATATTGATCTGGTTAAAGGTAGCTTTGGTAATTACCGTCTCCGAGACAAGGTTTAACAGGTCATCAATACGCTTGGAATCTACACGGAGTATCGAACCTGCTTCTTTTCCGGCTTTTTTGGCATCTTCTGAAGCAGCTGCAGATTTTGCTGCCATACCGCTGCTTTCTGCAGCAGGAGCTGCTGCCGGGGGAGGAGCTGCTGCCGGCGGAGGAGCTGCCGGCGCGGCTGCTGGCTGCGGAGCTGCTGCTACAGGCGGAGGCGCCGCAGGCTGGGCTGCTACAGGCGGTGGTGCTTGAGGCGCCGCTGCTGGCGGTGGGGCCGCCGGCTGAACCGGTGCAGCTGCAGTCTGCTGTGCAGCCTGGAGCAGGCCCCGTCCGGAAGCTGCCTGGCCTGGAGCCGCCTGGCCCTGAAGCTGTTGAATATTAACAACTGCACAGGAGAGAGTTACATCGGGAATGGTAACGCATCTTTGCAATGCTTCGGTATTTTGGCTTGTAGCAATATAATAATTAACCGTGGGGAAAAATGTATCTTCGTATAATTGTTCAAATTCCGGTATGGTCCTGAGTATGGAACCCAGGCTTTTTAATGCCGCATAGCACTGAATGCCCCCGACAGTGTTCATGAGGCTGTTTACATCAAAATTTACCGAAACCTGGTAAATTGGCATTCCACCGTCCACAGATTCCAGTAAATCCTGTATATCAGCGGCTGTTAAAGTGCCTGTAGAGCCGCCGGATGGGGGAGGCGCAGCGGCAGGAACTGCGGCCACAGGAGCCGCCACAGGGGGAGCCGCTGCAGGGGGAGCCGCAGGAGCAGGCTGAGGAGCTGCCGCCGGGGCCTTATCTGCCATCATAGCTTTTAGCTGAGTCTCTATTTGCGAGGTATCGGCCTGATAAACAGAGCCGGACATACGCTCTTCCAGCATAGCTTTGATAATATCTATAGAGGCAAGTAAAACATCTACCACATTCTCGGAAACACTGAGCTGATCACCGCGTATTCTGTCCAGGACATCCTCTACAAGGTGGGTAAAACGGGATAATTCCATCATCTCGACAGTAGCTGAACCGCCCTTAAGGGTATGAGCAGCACGGAATATTTCGTCAACTGCATCCCGGTTAGCCCCTTCATTTTCCAGAACCAGAATATTCTGTTCCAGGGTATCAACCTGCATCTGGGCTTCGCTAAAGAAATCTTTTAATAATTCTTCGTTATTTGGGTCAAGATAATCGCTCATAGTTTAATGTTTATACACAATTCATTTTACGTCAAGTCTATTTTGTTACAGAGAAATAAACTTTTTAGGGACTCGTTTTTCCGGGCTTCCAGGAGCTTATTATTGTCCATAAACAGGTTATTCCCCGCCATATCAATGGAAACAATAAGGGGCCCAAAGTCCTTTACCCGTAAAACCCACATTGCCTCCCCCATACCCAGTTCCAGCCAGTGTACCGCCTCCACCCTTTCTACCTGAGAAGCAGCCAATACCGCACAACCACCGGGAAAAACTGTATGAATTGCCCCTAATTTGCGGCAAGCTTCGGCAGTTTTAGCCCCCATTCCTCCTTTACCAACAATCAGCCTGCTCCCGGCTGCCTTCAGGAAGTCACCCTGGCAGCTTTCCATCCTCATACTGGTGGTGGGGCCGATGGACACTATTTCCCATTCCTGCCCAAACTGCTGATCTAAGTGATCTGATATGGTTTTCTGCCGGGCAATAGGCCCGGCATGATAAATTGCCAATCCGTTTAAATCGACAGGAGAAGGACAGCCCTGGAGGGCGATACGCTGGTGAACTTTATCCCTTCCTGTTACCATTAGCCCGTTAAGATAAACAATATCTCCTATTTTAAGCTTAAGCCCTGCAAGTTCCGCAGAGTCAATAGGAGTAGAAAGGGCTTTTTCTCTCATAATCCAGACTCCAGTTGAATAGCGCCGAATCTCTTATGGGAAAGGATTTGATAGCTTAAATCGCTCTGAATTTCGATAAGAGAGCGGCGGTGAACCCAGCAGCCAATGGAAAGAGCTGCAGCCAGGGAAGCAATATGCCGCCCTGCCTGTTCTATATGGACCCCCAAAACCGAATTATTACCGGTAAAGCCCCCCGGCCCTATGCCTATATTGTCCAGAGCGCCCTCAAGCTGTTCTTCCAGTTCAGAAATCTTTGGATTGCTGTTACGCTCCCCAATAAAACGAAACAGAGCCTTTTTAGAAAGTTTTGCAGCAGCATCCGCCTGTCCGCCAAAACCAATACCCACCAGTAAAGGCGGGCAGGCATTAACCCCCAGACTAACAAGCTGGTCGAATACAGCCTTAAGCGCTTCTTTATAACCATCCAAAGGGGTAAAAACCCGGGCGAAACCAGGCAGACTGCATCCTCCCCCGGCCAGATATACAAAAAGCCCGATTTTATCCGATCCCGGTATCAGCTCCCAGTCTATCCAGGGAATATGGGTTCCGGTATTATTACCGGTATTTTCTTCGTCAAAGCATTGAACTACATTTGGCCGCAGGGGAGCGGATAGCGTAGCCCTAATAACAGCATCTTTAAGGCAGCTTTCCAACTCAGCCAGATAAGGAAAAGCCGTCCCAGCTTGTATATAAAACTGAACAAGCCCCGTATCCTGGCAGATTGGCCTGTCCAGCTCTTCTGCCATCTGTACATTGTGTAGCATCGCATTATAATTAGCCTGAGCCATGGAACTGGTTTCCTTGGCCTGCAATTCCCTAAGCCGGTTTAATACATCATCACTTAAGTATTTGGCTGTAAAGGAGACCAAACCAGCCAATATATTGGTAAGCCGTTCTATAGAACCTGCTTTTATGTGCGGCAGCACCATAGAGAAATATATACCAGAAAAAAAGTATTTTTGATACAAGCGCCGTGGTATCTACTGGTAAAATACAGTATACTTAATCCATGAAAAGCTATACCCGGCATAGAACCTGGATTTTGCCGGTATTTTGCATTTTATTTTTCGCACTTCCCCTTGCTGCACAAAATCAAACAATGGATAACAATTCCGGTCACAATTCCGACCGGGAAGAATTTTGGATAAGCCCTCTTATAGAATTTAATATGTACAACCTTTCGGGTTTGGCTTTTGGCGGCGGCCTGGCCTTTGCCTATGGCGATGAACTGGCTATAGGTTTAAGAGTAGCCTGGTTTAGAGGCGACAATGGCGAAACATCCACCATGGAAATAAACATACTGCTTCGCTGGTATATCTTAAACGGCAGTAATAACTACGGTCCCTATATCCAGATTGGTGCAGGACCCGTCCTTTTTGCACAGGAAGAAAGCTTAAGCATCCCTGCAGGTATAGGCTCAATTTCTGCAGGAGCAAACCTGGGTTGGCGCTTTTCCTTTGGCCAAAACTGGTTTATTGAACCTGCAATACGGATTGGATTCCCCTACCTTGCCGGAGTAGGAGTTTCCGGCGGCTACCGCTTTTAGGAGAAGCCTATGAAGGCAAAAGCTATTATTGCAATAATCATACTTTTATGCACTTCCTTACTCCTTCTTACTGCCTGTAACAATCCTTTTATGGAAAGGATATTGGGCCTTCGCAGTAATCAAGAAGCTCCATATACAGGCCCTTTCGGTTCGGGTACAGAAATAGATCCCTGGAGAGTCTACGATCGCGCAACCTTGTTAAGAGTAGGTAAAGACCCCGATAATGGCTGGACCCTTGATGCCCACTATGAACAGGTACGAAATATTACCTGGAGCGGCAACTGGACTCCTATAGGCGACCTTACTGACAGCTTCACTGGCACCTATAACGGCAATGGCCGTACCATTACTGGCCTAACCATTGATTACACATTTGATGGAATAGGTGACTCTGTCCCCCAGGGTTTATTTGGAAGAATCAACGGTACTGTACGTAATCTTGGACTTGTTAATGTAAACATCATCGGTGATGGATATGTCGGCGGTATAGCTGGACTTAATGATGGAGGCACTGTGACAAATTGCTTTGTTACAGGTACTGTCAGGGGCACAAATAATAGCATAGGCGGTGTGGTAGGTCAAAACCACAACGAGGTAAGAAACAGCTACTCCACAGCAGATGTTAGTAGCAGTGGAGGTAACAGTGTGGGTGGCATAGTAGGGGATAATTATTTAGGAGCTACAGTGGAAAATTGTTATGCCACAGGTAATGTAAACGGTTCCTCTAGTATCGGTGGTGTTGTGGGTTTTAACAGCAGCACTGTCCGAAACTGTTATGCCACAGGCGATGTAAACGGTTCCTCTAGTATCGGTGGTGTTGTGGGTTTTAACAGCAGCACTGTCCAAAACTGTTATGCCACAGGCGATGTAGGTGGCACAAACTGGATCGGCGGTGTGGTGGGTAACAATAGCGGCACTGTCCAAAACTGTTATGCCAGGGGCAATGTCACCGGTACCAATGATGTCGGCGGCATTGTAGGAAGTAATGGCAACAATGTACAAAACTGCTATGCGACAGGCAGAGTTGAAGGCAATAATAATGTCGGTGGTATAGCGGGAAATACCAGTGGTGCTGTTGAAAACTGCGTTGCCTTGAATATAGATATCGACGGATTTGTTACCGAAACTCGCGGGCGTGTTGCGGGGATAGCATCGTCTGGTACTCTACCCAACAACTATGGGACCGATGCATTAATTGGTTTAGGACATGTTGGACCCAACGAAAAGGGGGGTGTAACAATCAACGCAGCAGATTGGAACAGCGCCTTATGGTGGCAAAATACTGCAGATTACGACCCAAATATCTGGCTTTTGCGTGATAATACTCTTCCCTTCCTGCAATAAATGCCGGGAAGTATACAAAACCCCACAGTGAGGAATTAGTAAAGAGAGAAAAGAGTTTTACCACGAACCACACGAACAAGGCAACAGGAATTTGCTAATACTAAAGATAATCTGAATGGGTTCCGGTAAAAGCAAATGTAATTATTTTACCGGTGGTTCTATAAGCTACAACCCAATCACCTTCTACATGACATTCTGTATAACCTTCTAAGCTACCATGAAGTTTGTGTTCCCGACACCGGGCAGGTAATGATTCTTCCCAAATAAGCGAAACCATAATATCTACAATCTTATCTAAATCTTTGCCACGTTTTTTCATCAGTTTAAAATCTTTTTTAAATTGATTAGAAAAATAAAAATCAAGCACAAATTATATGTCCAGTTCCTTCAACGCTTCATCAAGTTCATGCGGTTTGTAAAATTTTGCAGGTATTTTACCGTCAATAACAGCATTACATTCTTCAATAGCAGCCAAAGCTTTGGTATTATAACGAAGCCCTCCAGTTGCAGGATCGTGGTTTTGGGCACAAATGGGACATTCGCCATCTATCCCAATATCATGAGCATGGGTGGTTTTTTTTGTCACTGTAGTACTCATAATAGCCTCCACTATTACATTTTACCTTCTTTCAGTCTATGTGTCGATAGTCCTCCGCGCGCTAAAATTCCAGTTAGTAGCCATACTCATAATCAATATCGTCAAAGGTAAAGACAATCCGGGCATTATTGCTGACCCGTACCCTCCATTTAAGATAAAAATCTTCGTCTTCGTCTATCAAAAACATATCGTAGGTATTAACCTGGCTTAAAGGATAAGGAAGCTCATAGTTAAAACTTTGACCGTTTTCCAGTATTTCATCTCCCAAGAGTTCATCACCCCAATAGTCATCGTCTGATGGGCTGATAAAAATTAAGTACATGGCATAGCCGGTATTATTAACAATGGTGATTGACGGTAAATCCTCGGCAGAAATGGCAAAAATGCCCAAAAGCAGAAAAATACCGGTCAACATTAGCTTTTTCACAGCGCCTCCTTGTGATATAGTATACCTATACTAGCGGGAACATATCTATAAAACAAGATAAAGTAAAACAAGATACAGCTAGGAAGGAGAAACAATGAAACTGATATTTCTTGGCCCGCCGGGAGCTGGAAAGGGCAGCCTGGCAGCAAAAGCAGTAGAGATTGTATCGGTACCCCATATTAGTACGGGAAATATTTTTCGTGCTGCTATAGCCGCCAAAACGCCGCTGGGTGTAAAAGTTAAGGGCATCTTGGATTCCGGGGGCCTGGTGGACGACCAGACAACAATAGACCTGGTAAAGGAAAGGCTGTCAGAAGCAGATACCCAAAAGGGTTATATTCTGGACGGCTTTCCCCGAACCATACCCCAGGCCGAAGCTCTGGCGGAGTTTTCTGCCATAGACAAGGTGATAAACCTCGACATTCCCGATACCGGCGTACTGGAACGGCTGGGAGGCAGACGTACCTGCCGCAGCTGCAGTAAAAACTTTCATATAATCTTTGGCAAACCCAAACAAGACGGAATCTGTGATCATTGTGGCGGGGAATTGTATATACGCGACGATGATGCAGAGACCGCAATAAAAAAACGTCTGGAAGTATACCGGCAGCAGACCGCTCCGTTAATCGAATTTTACCGGAAGAAAGGTTTATTACTTGACCTCGATGCCAGGCCGGATATGGGTACAGTGGCGGAATCCTTTAAACAATTAGTAAATGCTGGAAGCTAATGAAACCATTAAGCAAAGACCAGGTACTTAACATTATACAAAGCTATGGCAGCGATCCTCAGCAGCTTCTTGCCATACTCCTCGAGATCCAGGCAGCGTCGGGTAAAAATTATGTAGAACAGCAGTGGGCAGAGCTGGTGTCAGCTGTTTTGAATCTGCCGCTTTCCAGCATTTTCGATGCGCTGACTTTTTATTCGATGTTTAGTACAAGTCCCCGGGGCGAGCATCTTATAGAGATTTGTCAAAGCACTCCCTGCCGCTTTTGCAATGCAGATAAAGTAATAAGCTGGGCCGAAGCAGAGGCGGGAATAAAAATGGGACAAACCAGCTCTGACGGAAAAATAACATTATTATATACAAACTGTGTCGGATCCTGCGATAAGGGCCCGGTAATTAAAATTGGCGATACTGTTTTTGGAAACCTGGACGAAGAAAAAGTCAGGGCTCTGGTAAAATGCTGCCAGGAAGGAAACCCATGTCAAAACTAGGCAGCCTGCTTACCGGGAATATAGAAGGCAGTAAACTCAGTTTTAATGCTTTAAAAAAAGCTGTCGGCATGGAAAGCAAAGACATTATTGCCGAAGTAACAAAGGCAAAGCTCCTGGGACGCGGCGGAGCGGCATTCCCTGCCGGCAAAAAATGGGAACATCTTGCCCGTGTTGCCGGAACCCCCAAGTATATTGTCTGTAATGCCGATGAAGGCGAAGTGGGTACATTTAAGGACCGGCTTATATTGGAAAAATTGCCGTATACATTAATAGAAGGCATTATTATTGCAGGTTTTACTTTCAAGGCAAAAGCCGGCTATATCTATGTCCGCGGTGAATACTGGAAAATTCAAAAGCAGCTCCTTGGGATTTTGGATGAAATACGCAAGGCAGGTTTTCTTGGGAAAAATATCCTTGGTACGGGTTTTGATTACGATATCCATATAGTGTCCGGTGCCGGCGCCTATGTCTGCGGTGAAAATTCGGCCCTTCTTAATTCAACAGAAGGCAAGGTTGGCCGTCCCCGTATAAAACCTCCGCGCCTTGCCGAAGTCGGGCTGTTTTTACAGCCAACCCTGGTAAACAATACAGAAACATTTACCAATATTCCGTCAATTATTTCCATTGGCGGAGATGAATACCTTAAGATTGGTCATCCGGATTCCGGTGGTACAAAATTAATCTGCATATCCGGTCATACACAAAAGCGCGGGGTATTTGAAATTCCACTGGGAAAGATAACGCTGCGCGATATTATTTTTGATCCCCAGCTGGGAGGCGGCATAAAAGACGGCAAAGCATTAAAATTTTTTCATTTGGGCGGACAAAGCGGCCCCATAGGCAGTCCGGCTTTACTGGATACTGTTTACAGTTATACCGACTTAAACAATGCAGGGCTTTCTGTTGGTTCCGGAGCTGTGGTAGTAATGGATCAAACCGTATCTATTTTGGAATATCTAAAATGTGTAAGTGAATTTTTTATTCATGAATCGTGCGGAAAGTGCATCCCCTGCCGGGAAGGAAACAGGCAGCTTCTAAAACTAATTAACAAACTTTCCCTGCCCAATGCTGCCTCTGCTGCAGATTTACATACCATGCGCCGTCTTGCCGACACATTGACTAGCGCATCGTTCTGCGGTCTGGGGCAAAGCGCTGCAAATGCATTTCTTACTGCATGGAAGCATTTTAAGACAGAATTTGAAGCCAATGTAAGGAACAACAATGGATAATAAAAATTCCGCTAATGATATAAATGTAACCATTGACGGCATAAAAGTTTCTGTACCAAAGGGAACCAGCATTTTAGAAGCAGCCCGAAAAGCAAATATACATATCCCCACACTCTGCGATCAAACTGATCTGCCAAGACGTGCTGTCTGCCGTTTATGTGTCGTAGAATGTGACGGGAATTCCAAGCTAAGTGCTGCCTGTGCCAATGCTGTATGGGAAGGTATGAATGTAGTTACCCACAGCGAGCGTATTTTAAGTACCAGAAAAATGATCATCGAATTGCTTTTGGCAAACCATCCCCAGGAATGTCTTGGCTGCATACGCAGTAAAAATTGCCGTCTGCAAAGTCTGGCAGAACAAGTGGGTATACGGGGATTGCTTTTCCGGCCAGATGCCCGCAGGCGGCAGCCGCCAATAACAGAAAATAATACCCTGGTACGGGACATGGATAAATGCATAAAATGCGGATCATGTCTGGCAGCCTGTCAGAATATTCAGGGAGTTAATGCCATTTGCAGCTCCAATCGCAGCTTTAATTATGGGATTTGTACCCCGTACAATACGGCGCTTGGAGATGGTTCTTGTGTTTTCTGCGGACAATGTGTAGAAGTCTGTCCGGTTGCAGCTCTTACTGTATTTGACCAAAGCTCTCAGGTTTGGAAAGCCCTCGGCAGCAACAAGCAAACATTTATTCAAATTCCGCAAGTTAATGCATTGGACGGCAAACTAATTACTGCCCTAAAACGTATGGGCTTTTACAAGGTTTATAATGCAGATTTTTTTACAGAACTGGCTGAAAGGGAAATGGACAAAGAACTTGCAGAACGCATTAAAAACAATATAAAGCTTCCCATGATTAAAACCAATACTCCGCTTTGGGTAGAAAAGTTTTACCCGGATCTGGTAGATTATCTGCCTGGAAGCAGATCAGCGCAGGAAATCTTTACAGAAACAATCAAAACACAAGAAAAAAAGCTGGAAAGCATTGCCATTACCGTAACACCCAGTCTCTACGAAAAGCATGCGGTACATTATCCCGACATTGCTCTGACATTCGGGGAACTTATCAGTATGATAAACCTGGCAGGTTTAGACCTTAACACCCTGCCGGAAACTCCCTTTGACAGCATTGATACCGGAGCTTATGACTTTTTACCGGCTAATCATGATAATACACAAGTGCTGGAAGCCAAAAAGAACAGTATTTCCATAAAAGGCCTGGCTAATGCCCATCCTGTTATGGAGTCCATACGAAAAGGTGAATGTAAAGCTGTACTAATAGACTTAAATCACAGTCATATTTTATAATTATCGTAATGAAAAGAGTCTATCAGATAATGACTGTCCTTTTACTCCTCATATGCTTTTCGATCTTTGCCCAGGAAACTGCCGACGATCAAGGGGCAATAAACCCCGTACAAACAGAACCGCAAATGGAAACGGTCCCGGCACAAGCTGTCCCGCAGCAGGCAGCAGCGCCGCCGGCAGCGCCGTCGGCAGCCCAGCAGACTACTGCCAATGCCCTGCAGAGTTTCCGTATAGGCAGGGATCTGGAAACGAGAAACCGCTTTGACGAAGCAAATAGCTATTATAACGAAGCAGTACGAATCTGCCTGGATGAGTTAAGCCGAAGCAGTATAAATATGGACGCATATACCATCCTTACCTGGACACTATTAAGGCAGCGCCGTTATTCGGAAGTTATAAACTGGGGTGACAGGGCATTGCGGGTAAACCCAAACGATTTTCGCATTGTAGAAACCATGGGATCGGCATATTTTTATTTAAATAACTTTGAACATTCACTTATCATGCTGCAGCGTTATACAGCATCCATGCCACGAGGGGACCGGGCATCTTCTGCATTTTTTATTAAGGGCGAAATCTATCGCAACCAAAGGAAGTATCATCATGCGGATATTGCCTATACAACTGCAGTTGCTCTGGAAAGCAGGGTATTTCTTTGGTGGTATAGGCTTGGCATGGTACGGGAAGCGGCCGGCGACTTTGCCTATGCCGTAGAAGCATACCAAACAGCCCTTGATCTTAATCCGGGCAGCCGGGAAGCGGCAGAAGCCCTGGAGGCTGCAAACAGACTTCTGTCGGCAGCCTCACGCTAGCTGTTCTATATCAGTCCTGCAGCATATCTGCATAGTAACGGTTTTCTATTTTATCTTTCCCAATACCGCTTTTCTCCAGCATGAGCAGCAGTTTTTCCCTGGCTGCTGCGACGTTTTGGACGCTGTTTTCTGCTGCCATAATTTCCAATTCCAAAAACCAACCGAGGTTTTTTATTCCGCTTACTTCGCAGAGCTCTGCAGTAATTCCATTATACTGCCAGCTCCAGCCATTTTTTTGTTTGGACAGTTTTTTTTCCAGTCCCAGCAATATCAGGAGTTTTTCAAAGTTTTCCGCTCCGTCGGCTCCGGCCGATCCGGAATTTAATTCAAATTCGTTCTCTTCGTTTACTTCCAGTTCATCTCTTTTTTCTTTCTTTTTCCAGCTTACCCTGACCAGATCCTTTTCCCCTGTCCTTTCCCGCCTGACACGCAGACTCATAGCTTTGCTGGACGGTACAACCCAATATGAATCTTCCTTAAAAAAGGAGTCTCCACCGCTTGCAAAGGCGGATAAGCTCTTCTTACAGTCCTGTGGCTTATCAACATGCGCTTTAAGTTCTATCTCAAACATAGATTCCTGCTAATCTTCCTTATTTACAATAATATATAAAAAGTGCTAAGCTAATAAGTAGTTATGTATGTTTCAATTGCTGTTGACCCAGGATCAGAAGAAAGAGCCAAGGAACTGGCCGAACTCCTTATTCAATATGGATTTGATAAGGTTCAGCGGGGTTTATGGGAATCTTCTGTTGTATCTGCGGAAACTTTGGGCCGAATTAAACGGGACATTGACCGTTCCAGCGATACCTTTGACCGGATTAGGATATTTCAATTTCCTGTAGATGGGACGCTGGTAATGAGCACTCTTAAAGAAAAAAGATGGCGCCGCCTGGTTGCCAAGGGCCAGGAGACCCGGGCTCCGGAACCGGTCAAAGCCGCCGTTCAAAAACCAGCAGCACCGCTCAGGCAGGCACATCCGCCGCAGGGCAAACCTGTCCGAAAAGCCCGTCATGGCCGCAGGGCAACAGATCAATAAGAGGGTTATTAATGTTACTAATAGAAATGGGAAGCCCCATTGCAGAACTGTCCGCAAAAATACTTGATGCCTGGAGGCGTCTTTGAGCTGCCTCAAAGAGATTCCGGTAAAACAATAAAACAGCTTATCGAGGAACTGGAAGAACAGTCGGGAAATACAGAATTCTGGAATAATCCAACAAAAGCAGAAAAAGTAATGGGGAAGCTTAAAACCCTAAAAAGCCGCTACGAACCATGGAAAAACCTAAAAAGCGAAATAGAAGATCTGGCGGTTCATTTGGAATTAGCCAACGAAGCGAAGGATGAATCGCAAGGGCCGGAAATACAGGAAACGCTGAAAAAACTTTCCGATCGCTATGAAAAACAAAATCTTATGGAACTTATGTCCGGCGAAGTTGATATTAACAGCTGTTTTTTAACAATCCATTCCGGCGCAGGCGGCACAGAAGCCTGCGACTGGTCGCAAATGCTGTATCGTATGTATCTGCGCTGGGCAGAGCGCAGGGGTTTTTCTGTAGAAGAACTGGACAGGCTGGAGGCAGAAGGGGGGATTAAATCTGTCACCTGTAAAATCGAAGGAAGCTATGCATATGGCTGGCTTAAAAGTGAATCGGGAGTTCACCGTCTTGTTCGTATTTCTCCTTTCGATTCCAATGCCCGGCGGCATACTTCTTTTGCATCGGTATATTTATTTCCCCTGCTGGACGATTCGATTGAAGTTGAAGTAAGGCCGGAAGACCTGCGTGTAGATACTTATAGATCTGGGGGAGCCGGAGGTCAGCATGTTAACAAAACAGACAGCGCTGTCCGCTTTACGCATCTGCCTACAGGAATCGTGGTAAGCTGCCAGAGTGAACGGAGTCAAACAATGAACCGGGCTTCTGCGATGAGTATGCTTAGAGCACGGCTTTATGAACATTACCGGCAGGAAAAAGAAAAGGAAAACGAGCGCTTTGCCCAGGAAAAAAAAGATATATCCTGGGGCAACCAGATCCGTTCTTATGTATTCCAGCCCTATACTATGGTAAAGGATTACAGAACAAAAGCGGAAATCGGAAATATACAGGCCGTTATGGACGGAGACATTGATATGTTTATCGAAGAATACTTAAAATCATGCGCCGGCTAAAATACAATTGCAGCAATCTAAATAAAACTCAACTTTGGTTTTTTATTTTACTGTGCGCTGCAATACATGCCAATGCAAGGGGTAACCAGGAAACAATAACGCAGGAAGTTCAACATGGAGAATTTATTCTTTGTATAACTGCTTTTGATGTATCCGCCCTTCCTCCGGGACAAAGAATCCTTGGCCCTATCTTACAGCGGGACCTGATCCATGAACTGGGCAGAATTCATCACAGGCTGCGCGGTGAAAACGAATTAGAGCGCTACGAAGAACTTGCCTACCTGGCAGAATTGCATCAGGCAGCATCGCATCTTGCCGCCAAACGTGCAGAAAGGGATGTTCTGTTGTTTCAGGGTGTGCCGGATTGGAAATACAGAAGGGAACTTAGGCGTATTGACAGAGAAATAATTGATTTGGAAGCAGCTTATAGAAAGGCAGAGGAAGAAATACCATTAATAGAACCAAAACCCCTGTTTAGGATTGCGCCGGTTAATACCGGCTTGGAAACTACCGGAACAAATGGAACTTTTCCGCCGCCGCCGCCGCAAGGAGGAGAAGAATTTTTTCTAAGAACTTATAATACCGATGCATTTTTGGAAGGAACGCTGCGCCTTGTATATGGACGTATCTATGCAGAGTTCCGCATTTATACACGGGGAGCTTCTTATTTGTATAATGATTCAACAATCTTTTCTTTGGAAGATTTGGCTGCAGTCAGCGATGAGTTAAAATCCCGTTTTTTAACTGCCATTTCCAATTCAGAACCTGCCGGACTGGCTTTGCACGTCAGCCCGGATCATACCTTATTGGAGCTAAACGGCAGGTATGCTGTAAGCGGAGAAACACACATTCTTCCGCCCGGCCCGGTTTTTGTCAGAGCCAGCGCCGAAAACTACCACGGCGAAACCCTGGAACTGGAACTAGAGGGAGGAATAACAGAAGAACACAGCATTGAACTAAGCCCTCTTGCCGTCGGAAGAATAAGCATTGCATTTCCCGGCCCGAACAGTTCAATATATCTGGGCGCTCAATTTCTTGGCAGCAATCAGATTAATGAAATGGACGAAGATGAAATGGACGAAGATGAAATGGAAGAGGCCGCAGAAGAAAATACTGGTTTTTTTTCTGTTTATATTCCGGCGGGACAGTACAGTTATATCAGGATAGACACCGAAGATGGTCTTGGCGCAGAAGCAATAGTATTAGGTGAACACGATGATCCTCCAACAGATGATGTCCGTATTGTTACTCTGGAGCCAAGAATACTACCGGGCAGAGACGACAAGCCTGTGGATGATATGCGGCGGAAATTTTACAGTGCATTCGGCCGTTTTTGGGTTGCGCTGCCATTAACCTTTTTTATAAATGGTATGTACCACACATATTATAATTCATATTATATAGGAGCTACTACTCAGGGAAATGCCGATATGTATGAAACAGCCAGAAATATGTACTATGTATCAATGGGCGCATGGGTAGTAACAGGAGCTTTTCTTGCAGAATCCCTTTTACGCATGGTGTTATATATTAATACGGCAAACAGGGAATCTATCCTTGTTTGGGAATAATGGTTAAGGGGTTATTTTAATGAGCTTTGCTGCAAAGTTAAAAGATTTTTTTAGCCAAATAGATTTGACAAGGAATCCGGATTCTTTATCAGAGGATTATTACGACAGCTTATGCGATCTTTTGATTGAAGGAGATTTTGGAGCTGCTGCGGCCATGAAGCTGGCAGAACGCCTAAAAAGTATTGCCAAAAAAGAAAACATTACTCAAGGTATAGAGCTAAAAGAACAGCTTGTGCAGATTTTAGCCGATGAACTAATGAATGCAGACCCGGACAGTCAACTGGAAAAAGAAATCCGGAACAGCAGCCTTACAATGGTTCTCCTTTTGGGAGTAAACGGCGTAGGAAAAACCACTACAGCGGCAAAACTAGCCTGCCGTTATAAATCACAGGGGAGAATACCCATTCTTGTTGCTGCCGATACATTTAGAGCCGGTGCAATTAACCAGCTTAAAATACATGGCGAAAAACTTAATGTCAGGGTTATTGCCCACCAGCAGGGAGGAGATCCGGCAGCAGTAGTTTATGATGCCGTAGAAGCAGCTTTATCCGGCAAAGGAGATGTAATCATTGCCGATACTGCCGGACGCATGCATACCAAAGCAGCTCTGGTAGAAGAATTAAAAAAAATCGACAGAGTGCTGGAAAACAAACTGGAAAAAAACCCATCAAGCAGCACTATAGAAAGCATCAAGTGGCTTGTATTGGATGCCACAACAGGACGAAATGCCCTTTCTCAGGCAGAAACCTTTCACCAGGCTGTCAAGCTTGACGGTGCTATCCTGACAAAATACGATTCCAGTGCCAAGGGGGGGATAGTTTTTTCTCTTGCTTCAGAACTTAAAATACCAACAATGTTTCTTTGCGACGGGGAATCTTATGATCATATCAAACCCTTTGACAAAACTAATTTTGCAAAAGGCTTTGTCCTATGATTAAAAATAAAAAATCCGGATCAATATCCGGGACAATCCCTTATGCTGTAATTTTTCTGTGGCTGTTTCTTTTCCCGTATTATATCCATGCACAGAGCTGGTTCCGTTCCAATCCGGCAGGAATGGCCCTGGAAAGGATTAACTCGCAAACTGTCGCTCTGCATCAGGAATGGGCACTGTCCGTTGAGCAGGCAAACCGGAACGCCCTGCCTGCCATACTCCGTCCCTATGATAACTCCGCATATACCCTGGAACAAAGACTGCTTTATGAACGCGGCAGGCTGCACCGCAGACAGTGGATTTTTCGGGATGCAAGAGGAGTAGTCAGAATTAATGCATCTTTACCGGCAGATCTTGCATCCATTGGCAATGCCGAAAGCCAGGAAATTCCTCCGTTCATAGAATTGTTTTCGTCAGACCGCCAGCTAAGCGAAACCCGGCAATACCTTGCTGCAGGGCTGTACACCACCCGCTATAATTACCGGGACGGGATTTTAATCCGGGCAGAAACTTTTTTAAACAATGCACCTATGTGGACAGACAATTACCGTTATACCCGTACTGCCCTGCTGCGGGGAGTGGAGCGCCGTTACCATGAAGCAGGAATGCATATAGCTGCCATTCAAAGATCAGGCAGCCGTCCGGAGCTGCCGCTATTAAACCTCGACCTGCGCGATGCTCCGCCCATACGAAGCTTTGTAGATCCAATTTCGCCGCATAGCAATGTCGTACTTACAGAAACCCTGGGATTTATATATGATTTACATGCAGCCAGAGTATATTACGAAACCGACAGCCTGGGCAGGGTGATTAGTGAAACCCGCTATGATGAACAAGACAGGGTTTTGGCGGTAATTACCAATGAATGGTCGGGCGACAGAATTACAGAAATCCAGTGGACTGCGGCTGCCGCTCAGGGCAGGATTGTCTTTCGTTATTCGGGGAACAATCGTATTTCCGAAGAAAATTTCCGTAATGGTATTCTGGAACGATCGCTTAGAACTCATGGAGATGAAGAAATCGAAGAAATCTATTTAAACGGCAGGGTAATACTGCGGGCAATCTGGAAGGATGGAAGAAAGATTTCCGAGGAGCGGATTAACTAATGAACTGGATTGCTTTTGTTGCCGGAAGACTGGTAGTAAGAAAACGAGGTTCTCCTTCGCCGGTATTGGCTATTTTGGGAATTGCTGTCGGTGTTTTGGCATTAACAGTGATTATCTCGGTAATGAATGGATTTCAACTGGGTTTTATAGAAAGTATTCTGGAAATATCATCGTACTATGTACAGGTGGAATCCTTTACAGATGAAGAATCTGCAGAAAAAAACACTGCTTCTGCTGTAACGCTAATGGAAGAAATAAAAATAATGCCCGGCGTAAATGCTGTTATTCCCTTCCGGGAGGTACAGGCATTAATCCGCGGCGACTGGGGCCAGCAGGCTGTAGTAGTACGAGGACTGCCATATAATGCATACGAGGAAGATACAGGAATGGCAGAAAAACTGGTTTTCGAAGAAGGTTATTTTAAACTGACAGAAGGCACAGATATCCTTTTAGGCGCAGAGCTTGCCTCCCGGCTTAGGATAGGATTGGGCGATACAATTCAGCTTATTTCGATAAGCGGAAGCGGCTCCCTTACACAGCTTTATACTGACAGACCGGAGAATACAGAAGAACCATCTGCAGCGGAATCGTTTTTTACCGTTACAGGAATTTTCCGTTCAGGTTTTTATGAATATGATCTGGGCTGGGGTTTTATCAACTTTGAAAAAGCAGGTGAACTTGCAGGACCATCCTATGCTCTTGGTATAAAACTGGACGATCGCTGGCAGGACAGAAGAATTGCAGCATCCTTAACAGAAATAATCGAAGCTTCCGGCTTTTCCCAGCTTAGAATAAGAAGCTGGCGGGACTTTAACAGGGCTTTTTTTGGTGCCCTGCGTACAGAAAAGCTTTTTATGTTTGTCCTTGTTGGCCTCATTTTTATTGTGGTTGGCCTTAATATTTACCAGGCTCAGCGCAGAATTGTATTGGAAAGACGGGAAGAAATAGGCCTCCTGCGGGCAGTAGGCGCCGGCGACAGGGCAGTACGGCTGGTCTTTGTATGGGATGGACTTATCATTGGTTTAACCGGCGCTGTCTCGGGAACAGCTCTGGGACTTTTTATTAGTTTTAATATTGCTGCTTTCTTTTCACTCCTGGAAAATATTGTTAATGCAATCCTGGCTTTGTTTTACCAAAGAGAAGGCTTTGCCATTTTTTCACCGGCAGTGTTTTATATAAAGGAATTAAAAGCACGGGTAATTCCGCAGGAAGTACTTTTAATATTCCTGTTTGGTGTATTTTCTGCATTGGGAGCTTCCTGGTTTGCATCGGGCAGAGTCTCCCGCATTAAACCCGCAGAGGTATTACGTTATGAATGATCCAATAATCAAAGTAGAAAATCTATGCAAAGATTACAAATCCGGAACAGAAACTCTAAGTATACTAAAAGACCTTTGCTTTTCTGTAGAACGCGGAACAAATACAGCAATACGGGGACAAAGCGGCAGCGGAAAGAGCACATTGCTTAATATTCTGGGAGGTCTGGATAAAAGCGATTCTGGACTGGTGGAAATCGGCGGACTTGGTATTTCGGCTTTAGCAGAAAAGGATTTAACCGAATACCGCCGCAGGATGGTAGGTTTTGTTTTCCAGTTTCATTATCTATTACGGGATTTTACTGCACTGGAAAACGTTATGCTTCCCGGCTATATAGGAGGAATGAAAAAAAAGACCGCCCTGGATAAGGCAGGAAAACTTCTGGATGACTTGAAGCTTTCGAACAGGTCGCATCACTACCCTTCCCAGCTTTCCGGAGGAGAGCGCCAGCGGGTTGCCGTAGCACGCTCAATGATTAACGATCCCCAGTTAATCCTGGCCGATGAACCTACAGGAAACCTTGACCCCAACAACAGCCTGGCAGTAGCAGAGCTTTTATACAATGCAGCAGAAACCTGGAAGACAAGCCTTGTAGTAGTAACACATGATATAAAAATAGCAGGAAGGGCGCAGCGATGTTTTGAATTGTCGGAAGGGGCTTTGCAGGAAGCTTAATATTTCCGGAAATATCCATTGCGTTTTACCTAATCAATAATTATACTTTATAGTGGAGGTTTTCTTGCTAAAAGGTCTTTCCCGCAGGGCTCTGCGTGTTCTTACTATAGACGCCCAGAACGAAGCCCGCAGCAGCAGCGCCGGAGAACTATTGCCGGAACATATAGTAATCTCGTTACTCAAGGAAGGGAACGGCACGGCCTGTAAAGCCCTGCTTTTTTTGGGTATAGATCTTGGCGAATTTAAAGAAAGACTGGAGCATGAACTACCCCGTATCCGCAATAGCTCCTACGAATCGGCTTCTGTCCTGTTTTCCGGCGATCTGCCCCCCTCCAGGCGGACCAGAAAGCTTCTGGAAAATGCAGCGGAAGAAGCCAGGGTACTGGGAAAAGACTATATAGGTACAGAACATCTTCTGTTTGCAGCCCTTCGTGAGCAAGGCATGCCCGTCCAGAACTATCTTTCCCTGCGGGCAGTTGATGCAGAAATGCTTAGGGTTGCAGTGGAAACTACCATTAACCCTATCAGGACCAGCAAAGAAACTGCTGCCAGAGCAAGGCCTGCTGTTTATCCGGTTCTAACCCCCGTATTGGATGAGTTTTCCAGAGATTTAACGGCTCTGGCCAAAAACGAAAAGCTAGACCCGGTTATTGGCCGTGAGCGGGAAATACAAAGGGCAGTACGCATATTAGCCCGAAGAACCAAAAATAACCCCATCCTTGTAGGAGAAAGCGGGGTTGGAAAGACAGCCATAGCAGAAGGGCTTGCCCGTTACTTTGCCGGAACAGATCAAATACAGAGTAAGTCATCAATCGACGGCTCAGCTCCGATAAACTTTTCCGGAAAGCGTATACTTCTTTTGGATATGGGGCTTCTTGTTGCAGGAACTAAATACAGGGGCGAGTTTGAAGAAAGAATAAAAAAAATCATGAAAGAAATCGCCCAGGCAGGAAATATTATCCTCTTTATTGATGAAATACATACGATTATTGGGGCAGGCGGAGCAGAAGGCACTGTAGATGCTTCCAACATACTTAAACCTGCCCTTTCCAGGGGGGAGATACAATGCATAGGCGCTACTACTCTATCTGAATACCGCAAGTATTTTGAAAAGGATACAGCTCTGGAACGCCGTTTTCAGCCTATTCTGGTAGAAGAAACCGGCTTGGAAGAAACAATAGCCATACTCCACGGTATTCAATACCGCTATGAAGAATATCACCGTGTTATTTTTAGTCCCAAAGCAATAGAAGCTGCTGCCGGCCTTGCCCGGCGCTATATTTCCGGCAGACGTATGCCCGACAAGGCTATTGATGTATTGGATGAAGCAGCAGCTATGAAAAAATTGGAACATACTGTAGTTCCCGAAGAAATTGCCGGTATAGAAAACGATATTCAAGCGCTTACAGAAAAAAAGACCGCCATGGTAAATAATCAAAATTATGAACAAGCCGCCGATCTAAGAGATCAGGTGCATCAGCTCCGGCAGCGGCTGGATCATGCCCGCCATACCTGGGAAAGCAGGGAACAGCCTGTATTGGTGGAAGAAACGGATATACGGCGGATCATTTCGGAGATGACCAATATACCCCTATCCCGCCTTGATGAAAACCAGGCCCGGCAGCTTCTTTTCATAGAAAAAGAACTTCATAAAACCATTGTAGGCCAGGAAGAAGCTGTGCATCAGCTAAGCCAGGCAATTCGCCGTTCCCGCGCCGGTATTTCTTCTCCTGAACGTCCCCTGGGCTCTTTTATATTTCTTGGTCCCACTGGGGTAGGAAAGACCCTGTTGGCAAAAGCTCTGGCAGAATATCTTTTTGGTTCTGCCGCAGCTCTAATACGGATTGATATGTCAGACTACATGGAAAAGCATAATGCCTCCCGGCTTACCGGCTCACCTCCGGGTTATATTGGTTATGAAGAAGGCGGTATACTTACCGAACAAATACGCCGCAATCCCTACCGGGTAATACTTTTTGACGAAATAGAAAAAGCCCACCGGGATGTATTTAACCTTCTTTTACAAGTGCTGGAAGAAGGGGAACTTAAGGATAATCTTGGTCATACGGTAAACTTTAGAAACTCCTTGATAATAATGACAAGTAATGCCGGAGTACGGGAGATTTCCAAAGATTCCCGCATGGGCTTTTCCGCTGTATCGGGCCTAATGGACAGTAACGAAATAAAATCGGCTGCCCTTTCGGAACTTCGCCGGCTCTTTAATCCCGAATTTATTAACAGGGTAGATGATATCATTGTTTTTGGCTCCCTTTCCCAAAAAGAAATTGAGTCAATTTTGGATATTCAGCTTGATGCTCTGACCTCCAGGCTTTCTGAACAACATTATTCCCTTTTGGTTAACCCGTCTGCACGCCGAATTCTTTTAGAAAAAGGCTGGGATCCCAAATTCGGAGGAAGACCCCTGCGCCGGGCGCTGCAAAAAGAGCTGGAGGATCCTCTTGCCCTGCTGATATTGGAAGGAGTTTATCCGCCCGGGACGATCTTTATTGCCGATGCCAGGAAAGGAAAAATAAAACTTAAAGCTCAAAGCGTAGACCTTAGCTGTCTTGTTCCGCATAATCCTGCTGTATCAGCAATTGGATAGCCTGTTCTTTAGAATAGGCAAAAGAAATATTCTTCCGGCCGCTTAGCTTTATAACCCTGTTGATCATAACTTTTTTAATACCATCCAGCCCAATAAGCGCTGCGCTTTTTACATAGGGCGTATTATGCCTTAAGTATTCCATTGCAAGCTCTTTTGTTTTTAAATCCAATCTCATATGCCCTATATTGCTTATTGTATAAAGCGATTGTCCGGAATATGCGGCAATTTTTGTTTTAGCCATTTCCATTATTTTATTTAAATCTTCATTTGTCTTGATATAAGAAAAATCAAGATACATAAAGCTCCTGCCGTCTTGAGTGAATTCTTCTATTCTATCGCCGCTCAGTTTATTATCTTCAAGCTGATTTTTTTTCATTAAGCCATGCTCCTATGTTTATCATCAAGCAGATTATTTATATTTTCCATGAGCAATTCCAAATCCTTAATAAATTGCTTATTATGCGCTTGGATAAATTCCATATCCTCATTTTGTCCTGCCATTTCAAGTTTTTTTGCTTTTTCTGATAATTCAAAAGCCCCAATGCTTGCTGCAGCACTTTTAAGCCCGTGAACAGATGTTGTATAAAGCGGCAGATTTCTGGTTTCCAGACTCTTATTTATTTCTTCTATCTTTTCAATCCCATCCTCATAAAATGCAGAAAGAGTTAAATAGTAAGCTTCCTTTGTTCCCCCGGCAAATTTAATCCCTTTCTCTGTATCCAGATCATTATTAACAGCATAGGTATTTTCTTCCGAAAGGTATTTTTGTTTTTCTTTTGGAATCCATGTTTCAAGAATAATATTCATTTGGACTGTATCAATAGGCTTGGGCAGAAAATCGTCAAATCCGTTTTCTATAAACATTTCTTTTGTGCCGCTTACTGCATTTGCAGTTAGCGCCACGATTGGGATCCTATTTTTATCCTGATTTTCCAATTCCCATTCCCGGATTTTTACAGTTGTTTCTATACCATCCATTTCGGGCATTTTGTGATCCATGAATACTAAATCATATTGATTGTTTTTTACCTTGCTTATTGCTTCTCTGCCGCTTTTACACAAGTCAACTTTCATTTTATAGGGTAAGAGTAATCCATCAACTACCTTTAAATTTGTAAGTATGTCATCAACAACAAGAATTTTTGCATCAGGAGCAATAAATCTTACAATTACTTCCTTATTTATATTGTAAATAAGTTTATCAGATATGCCATTTAAAATATTTGCAATAGATATACAATGAACAGGCATAGAAATAATACTTAGGTTTTTTCCTGTAACTGCTTCGCCAAATTCCACAAACAAAACAACTTTGGCATTGTTTCCAAACTTTGTAATAATGTTCTTATTTTTTTCGTACAGCGCTGCAGATATAAAAACAAATGCAAAAGAATTGTTTTCCATTTGGTTTTTAAAATCCATGTCGGTAGAAACAAGGGTACAATCAAGCCCTAAATCGCTAATGGCACAAATAATGGAATGAGCATATATATCACGTTGTTCGTATACAATAATGCTTTTTTCTTCTGGATTACTAACAGATGCCAGCTTTTCTTCAGTTGTAAAAACCTGCGGCAGTGTAACAGTAAATGTACTGCCTTTTCCATATTCAGAAAAAACCTTAATCTCCCCCTCCATTGCCTTGACAATATTCCAGGTTATTGCAAGTCCCAGCCCTACTCCTTCTATACCTTTGTTTTGTTCCTTATCTACCTGTACATATTCGCCGAATAATTTATCAATATTGCTTTCTTCTATACCCTTTCCGCTGTCCATAACTTCAATGATCAAATTAATTGTATTTGTATCAACTTTTTCTCCCATAACCGTAAGGGAAACAAAACCTTTTTCTGAATATTTTACTGCATTGTTTAAAATGTTTAATAGAATCTGACGTATTCTGGTTTCGTCGCCTATCAGTGTATTTGGCAGATTACTGTCTACAAATGTGGCAAACCTCATTTCCGAATCCAGTATTTTCATTCTAATAATGCTTATAACATCGTTTATCATGGAGGAAAATGAATATTCTTCCGGCAGGATTTCCATCTTTCCCATTTCAATTTTAGAAAAATCCAAAATATCATTTATGATCGCTAATAAGTTTGCCCCCGCCTGTTTTACTGTTAGAATATGTTCACGGGCAGAATCCAATTCTTCTGTTCGCAGGGCAAGCTCTGTCATACCCATTATTGCATTCATGGGAGTTCGAATTTCGTGGCTCATTTTTGCCAGAAAATCGCTTTTCGCACGATTAGCTGCATTGGCAGCAATAAAGGCACCCTGCATATTCTGTGTCATTTCGCGCTGCAATAGGGCGTTTGTTATTAATCTTCCTGCCGAGCGCAGTATCATCTCTTCATCCATAGAAAATACTTTTTCATTGTGGTGATCTTCAAATTCAATAAAACCAAAAAATTGTTTATTTAAAAACATCGGTACTGCCAGGATCGATATAACACCCCGATCAATAAATCGTGCCTGCTGTATGGGAGGCATTTCACTCACCAGTTTGTTTATACAATTACCGGTTGACAGTTCATTCTCCCAGCCGGGCAGTACCTGACTGTATGAAATACCAGCTTCAGTGTCCATATCCCCGGCAGATTCGGCTCCGTCTATCCCTCCATCTGTCTCTCCGTCTTTCCCTTCATCTGTCCATTTAAATAGGCGCATGCAATATAATTCATTCTCTACTGTCTTGTTTTTCCATATACTAACACGATTGGCATTAATGGATTTTGCCAGAAGGCTCATGGAAAATAACAGGTTTTCTTCGAATTTTTCTATTTCAGGTTCAATTAGGATAGCGGATATACGGTTTACCAAAGCTAAAAGCTTGCTTTGCTGTTGAATCTCCGCTATCATTCTTTGTTCTGCTTCTTCTGCCAGTTTGCGTTCTGTAACATCAATTACAAATCCCAACAGGCCTTTTATCTCGTTGCCATGCATTAAGGGGGTTTTAATTGTTTCAAGATATTTACGGGAATTATCGGGATAAGTAAAACAATCTTCCGATTTTAAGGATATTTTGTCTTTTAATACCTTGTTGTCCGCTTCTATAAAACCTTGAGCCATCATCTTGGTAAAAACAGATAGATCATCGGAAGTTTTTCCAATTATTGCAGATTTATCGGAAGAAATAAATTCGGCAAATTGCTGATTACAGTTCATAAATAAACCATCAAGGTCTTTGCAGAATATTCCGGCAGGTATGGAATAATAAATTGCAGAAAGAATAGAAGTCTGTTCAATTATTTTCTTTCTTCTTTGAAAGTACTTTACGAAAAATGCTGTCATAACAATAATTGTCAAGAACAGTAATACAGCAATCAAAGTAAGAAAAAAGGCGCGATCCTCTGCCATTTTCCTTGAATAGTCAAAGACACGGCCTGTCCAGGTTCTTGCGATCCTTTCTTTGTCTATATAATGCAGAGTCTTATTAATAATGGAAGATAAAATATATTCATTTCTATTGAACCCAAAATACGAATCGGCGAATATCATAAAAGGATAGTTAATTTTAAATCCAGGTCTTTCACGGTAATGAGTTTGATATAAAAGCATAAAATCAAGTGCTAAAAAGAGGTCTATTTCACCTCTTTCAAGCGCCTCAAAAGCCTGATCCTGAGTATCAAAAAGCCTAAGATTTGTACCATCGGGGAACAGTACCTGAAATATTTCTACATTGGCAGTACCCCTGACAGCGCCGGTAATTGTCTGCTCTATCTGATAAAATTCCAAATTTGGATAATCCAATCTGGAGATAAATGCATATTGCGAAGAAAAGTACGGAGTATCAGGCCATATAAAATATCTTGCTCTTTCTTCTGTCCTTACCAGCATAGAAACCAGAGCTGCTTCGCCTGTCCTAAGCATATCAAGCAGATAAGGCCAGGTATCATATTGATCATTAATAACTTCAAATTCTATACCAGTAAGCCTGCTTACCTCATTCAATACATCTATTGCAATTCCATGAAATTCATTATGAGTCTCACTAAAAAAACTAATTGGATAAATATCCGCTTCCAATACAATGGGAACTTTTCCGGCCAGCCTGTTTATATAAGCTTTTTCTTCGTCAGAAAAAGACTGGTAAAGCAGGTATTGTGTATACTGTAAAGAACCTTCACTGTATAATTCCATAAGCCTGTTAATACCCCCTGCTGTTATATATTTTGTCACTGCCGATATAATTGGTTCAAGTTCTGATCTGGCAGTAGCAAGCGATACAGGAGTATATACCAGCGGAGTAACATAAGAAAATCTGATAGAGGGATAATTTGTAAACATGACAATATCTACAGAGTCGGTAATAAATGTATCTATTATGCCGGATTCCAGGCCTTCAATTGCTTCTTCAAAACTTTCTATATAGTGCTCTTCAAACAAAAGATTGGGATACGCATGTTTTATGGAAGCGGAATTAATCGTACCCTCTAAAAAGCCTATTGTAAGCCCGCTTAGGCTTTCTGATGTTTCAAGAATTGCAGAATCCCCATAACTAACAGCAACAAGTGAGCGCTGGGCAATGGGATTGGTCATTAAATATTCCCGGCGGCGTTCAGGCGTTGGAGTAAATTCGCCGGTAAAATCAAATATGCCGTTATCAATTCCATCTTTTAAATCAGTCCAATCGCGGACTTCGTGTACAAAAGGTATGCCAAAAAGATCGGAAAGCAGTCTGCAAAAACCGGGAATAAAACCCGAGTAATTACCGTCAGACAGGGCAAAGGACTCCGTCGTAAACATGCTGACAAAAGAAAAAGTCCGGTATTTGGATTTTAATGTTTCTATTGCAGAAATTTCTTCTTCTGTTATGCCGGGAATATCGCTGTAAGATTCTATAGAATTAATATCAAACGAACTATCTTGTTCCCAATAACAAGCCGAAATATTGACAAGCGCAATAATCAGCACAAGAATCAATGCAAAAGCAGATATATGTTTCATCATGATAGTATACTATTAATTATTTCCAAAAGACCCTCTATGTTTTCCATAAACAAAGCATTATGGTCCTCAATAAAACTTAAATCGCCGTTTTGTCCGGCTATTTCCAGGGCTTTTGCAGTTTCCGATAATTTTAGTGCTCCAATGGTAGCCGCAGCGCTTTTTAGCCCATGGACGCTGGTTGTATACAAAGGAATGTTTCCTGCATCCAGACTGGATTTTATTTCCGCAATCTGTTCAACTCCATCTTCGCAGAATGCAGCGAGGGTTGACAAATAATATTCTTCTGTTCCCCCTGACATTACGATGCCCCTATCAACATCCAAGCCCTCCTTCCTAAGAAGGTCGAAATCTATATTTGAATTCATTTCCTGATCCTTTGTTGTGCCGTCCAGCCGAGCTGTACCGTCCAGCAAAGCTGGACTAGTATGATCATCATCTTCCGGCACCTGTTTTTGCTTTTCTTTGGGAATCCATGCTTCAAGAATTGTATTCATTTGTATCATATCAATTGGCTTTGCCAAAAAATCATTAAACCCGCTGTTTAAAAACATTTCTTTTGAGCCGGAAACCGCATTGGCAGTCAAGGCAATAATTGGAATTTGTTTTTCCCACTCCCGTATTAAAGCGGTTGTTTCTACCCCGTCCATTCCCGGCATTTTATGATCCATTAATACTAAATCATAATTATTGTTTTTTATCATTTCTATTGCATCTATACCGTTTTTGCACATATCAACTGTCATTCTATAAGGCAAAAGCAGACCTTCTGCAACTTTTAAATTGGTGCCAATATCATCTACAATAAGAACTTTTGCATCCGGTGCAATAAATCGTACAGAAAAATCATTGCTTCCCGTATAAAAAAAACTGCTGGATGTACCGTTCAATATAGCCGATATGGATATGGAATGTGCCGGCATAGCAAGGACATTTACATTTTTTTCCGGAATAACTTCGCCAAATTCGGTAAGAACTGCGATTTTTGCATCTACTCCAAGCTGTTCAATTGTATTTTTATTTTGTTTAAACAAAGTATATGAAATAAATATAAAATTATATTCATTGGCAGACAGTTTTTCATAAAACTCTGCATCTGTGCAGACAAGCGTACAGCTTGCATCAAGACTTTTTATGCTGTTAATTATTGCATTGGCATAGACTTCACGGCGTTCATACAGGATTACACTGCATTCCTGCGGATTTTCAAGAGCTGCCAAAGGTTCCGGAGAGTGTATTTTTTGCGGAAAGCGTACGGTAAAGACACTGCCTTTACCATATTCCGATTGAACAGAAATATCTCCATCCATTGCCTTAACAATGTTTTTTGTAATTGCCAGCCCCAGGCCTGTTCCTTCAATGCCTTTGTTTTTTTCCTGGTCAAATTGTGTATAATCTTTAAATAAACTTCCCAGATCTTCCTGTTTTATGCCCCTGCCGGAATCCTCTACTTCTATAATAAGATTTATTGTATCTTTATCAATTTTTTCTCCGTTTACGGTAAAGGATACAAAACCTTTTTCTGTATATTTAACAGCATTACTTAAAAGATTAAGCAGTATCTGACGAATCCTTATTTCATCGCCGAAAAGCGTATTTGGAATTTTACTGTCGATATATGCTGTTAAACGCAGCCTGGAATCTACGGTTCTCATTCTTATTATGCTTATTACATCATTTATCAAAGATGCAAATAAATATGCCTCTGGAATTATTATCAGCTTTCCCGATTCTATTTTAGAGAAATCCAATA
>Ga0099364_10002181_pt1 | contig 31426 bp, 35 predicted proteins | sample TergutTh196P3_FD_73070 | JGI IMG/M metagenome (GOLD analysis project Ga0099364, IMG submission 73070) | Microcerotermes parvus P3 segment gut microbial communities from Pointe-Noire, Republic of the Congo - Th196 P3 | ecosystem: Host-associated > Arthropoda: Insects > Digestive system > Gut ... | reverse complement strand
TGACCTCTCCGGCGTGGTATGGACCTGCCGTCGACCGCCTCGACCCGGTCTCCCAGGTCTGCGCCACCCCGACCGACCAGGTGTTCGTCTGGGACGGAACCCCGTGGTTCGGTCCCTCGCAGCTGGCCCCGGTACAGACCGGCCGGTAGGCCCCGGACCCGGCCCTGCCGGGCCCTTCCTCGGCCCAGACGCCGGTGCGGCCTAGGCCGGGCCGAGGGGCGGGTGATGATGCTGCTCGACGCGGCTGACCTGGTGTGGTCGACGAACACCCGGGTACAGCCAGCCGCGCGCAGCTCGGCCTCCTGCGCGCCTGGGTTCTGCTCGTGGGTGCCGACCCGCGCGTAGCCTACCGTCTTGCTCACGGTTGTCGTCCCTGCTCCGGGACGTGGCCCAGCGGCGTCGCGGGCCCGTCGACGACCAGCCTGGCGAACACCGGGACCAGCGAGTCGGGCACCGGGTCGTAGGACCCCAGGTCCGGCCCGGAGTCGCGGGAGGCGGCGTTCCACTCCTGCGGGGACACGCGCGTGAAGTCCAGAGCGAACCGCGACTGGCGCACCAGGTAGGTCATGAAGACCTTCGCCGTGCGCCCGTTGCCCTCGCGGAACGGGTGCGCGTGGTTCAGGTACGCGAACACCGCCGCGGCCTGCTCCGCCACCTCGTCACGGTCCAGGGCCCACCACGCGGTCTGGCAGGCGAGCCGGTGCACGTCGGCCAGGTACCGGTCGATCTGGTCGGTGGCGGCGAACCCTCCGGGGGTGCCCTTGGTGATCGCGACGGTGCGGTACTGCCCGGCCCACTCGTACACGTCGCCGAACAGGTGGCGGTGGACCGCCCGCACGTGCGCCGCGTCGTAGGTGGCCTCGACGCTGGCCTCTCCGGCCAGCAGCTCGCGCTGCCGCTCGGCGGTCTCGACGTACTCCAGCCGCTTGAGCACCCGCGCGTCACGCTCTTCGAACAGGTTGCGCAGCGTCCCCTCCTGGGTGGCCGGGTCGTAGGTGTCAGGGTAGAAGTACGACTCCCACGCCCCTGCGCCAGCCTTCTCGCCCATCAGACGGCAGCGACCCCGGCCCCGCGTCGCGCCGCCGTGTGGGACCGTCGGCGGTACTCCGCCGCGTCGATCGCACCACGTGCCCGGTCGGTCAGGTTCTCCACGTCCTCACGGTTGGGGACCCACCCCTCGTGCCACGAGGCCGCCAACGACTGGAGCACCGCACTGCGCTGGGTCCCGTCGAGCTGGGCGAACAGCTCGGGCCAGCGCGCCTCGACGTCGAACACCTCAGCAGCCACAGTGACCCTCCTTCAGGTTTGTCGATTCTACCATCCTGAAAACAGCCGGACCCTGTCCGGTGGGCTGCCCGGCCCAGCCTCCCCGCGGCCTGGGTGTCGGTTCGATAGTTCCGTCGCGGATTCGAGAGTAAAGAGCCTGTTGCAGAATCGTCTGCGTGTTGCCGATTCGTGCAAGTCTCGGAGGGCGGGTCGTGGGTCCCCGCCGTCCTTCCTGCCGTCTCACCGTGCTCTGCCCGTCTCACCGTGCTCTGCTGCAGGGTTCGTCGACCAGGTCGCCTTCAGCCTGGATTCTGCAACAGGCTCTTTACTCTCGAATCTGCGACGGAACTATCGAACTGGTGCTGGTCAGCACCATAGGCGCGGTGCCGTGAAGCTTGTGGACCCGTTCCGGCCCGCCGGGTCGTCCGTCTGGCCTACACTCTGCCGAGAAGGGACGGGCCGGTGCCTGGTCTGGGTCAGGGGTGGAGGTGAGGTCGTGCGTATAGCGGTCGATCCGGACGCGGTCCGGCGGGCGTGGGGGGTGGTCGTGGGTGCGGAGCGGCTGGTGGGACCGCCCGATGGCTGCGGTGCTGCCGAAATGAACAGGCTGCGGCGGGCCGTCGGCCTGGGACTGGTGTGCGCGGGGCTGTGCCTCACGACCGCAGCCAGCTGCACCCCGGAAGACAGGCTGATCTACCCGGACGAGTTGGACGTGGCCCGGCTGACCCAGATGCAGAACGACCCGTGGCTGGCACCAGACGACGTCAGACTGTGGAGCGAGGCGTCGACCAGCACGGCCCACCGCCCTCTCCGACGGCCTACGGTCCAGCGTGGTTACGCGACGTCCATGGTGCCTGGCGATATCGCCATGGTCGAGGTCGGCGCGGCGCAGCGGGTGGGGTGGCAGGTCACCGGAGCCACCTGCCGGTCGGCCGACCTGGACGGCCCTGGCGGGGTGGTGGTGTCGCTGCGCAAGGACCAGGGCGGCCCTATGACTGCGTGGGTCCAGGTCGGCATGGCTCGTGTGGATCCCGCGCAGTACCTGTTCGGTTCCTGGCCTGGGGATCCCGTACCGTCGTTGCCGCCCGGCGCGGGACCCGGTGTCCCGCTGGGCGACCCCACACCGTCCTCGGAACACCCCACCTGGGTCGAGGTGGTGGGACTGGCCCCTTACCACGTGGACCAGTGGTGGCTCGAACAGCGGCCGGTCGACGTCGAGGACACGTGCCTGGGCGGTGGGTCACCCGGGGTGGCCGCGCAGCCCGACCCGGGTGAGGAGCCGCTCGTACGCGAGGGCGAGAGGCTGCCGCGCACGGCCGCGCGGCCGTGGTCGTCGGGCTTGCCCCCGGACCTGCTCCAGGCCATGGCCGAGACCGACGCCGACACCGTCCTCGACGCCCTGGGCGTGACCGTGACGCCCGACCCGCACGAGTGGGAGGAGGACCACGCCACGCGCCGGTTCCCTCGCGGCGAGTCGGAGCGCAGCCCGGTCCCGTCCACGACGCTGGCCGACGTGGTGGACCAGGCCACCGGTAGCGGGTGGGCTCTGACCTACACCGGGTGCTGGTCCTCGGGCCTGACCCTGGCCGAGCTGCGCCGACCGGTCGGCCAGCGCTACTCGGCGGTCCTGCGGCTGACCCAGGTCCCCGACCTGCCCGGACCGGGGCAGGCCACGCTGACCGTCCGTGCCCAGATGACCTCTCCGGCGTGGTATGGACCTGCCGTCGACCGCCTCGACCCGGTCTCCCAGGTCTGCGCCACCCCGACCGACCAGGTGTTCGTCTGGGACGGAACCCCGTGGTTCGGTCCCTCACAGCTGGCCCCGGTACAGACCGGCCGGTAGGCCCCGGACCCTGCCGGGCCCACGCCCCCGCGGCAGCCTTCTCGCCCCATCGGACGGCAGCGACCCCGGCCCAGCATCGCGCCGCCGCGTGGGACCGTCGGCGGTACTCCGCCGCGTCGATCGCACCACGCGCCCGGTCGGTCAGGTTCTCCACGTCCTCACGGTTGGGGGACCCCGAAACCGGCTGCGCCCGAAACTTTTTCTGGACCGTTTTCGGTCACCCTGGTATGATGGGTGCCATGAGCACTCCGACGATCACGCCCGCACAGGTCGCCGAGCGCGAGCGGCGGGTCGCCGAGGCGATCCACAGCGGCGAGATGGAGGGGCTGGACGTGTCGGCGGCCGGTCGTGCGGACGCCGACGAGTATGTCGCGGGGCGGATCGACTCTGACGAGCTGGTCGCACGGGCTCGGGCTCGCTATGGGCTTGCCTGACCCTGACTTCGTCGACCCCTACCTGGACCCGACCACCGGGCTGCTGGCCAACAAGGTCGGCGCACTGACGAAGGCCGCTCTCGACCAGGCCGAGGGCGACCTCTCGTTCGCCCGGCTGGTGCAGCTGGTGGACCGTCCGCCGAAGGCCACGGGCGACCTGGCCGAGCTGCGGGCGATCCACCGGCGGCTGTTCGGCGACGTGTACGAGTGGGCTGGGCGTGTGCGCACGGTCGACCTGCGCAAGAACGTGGAGGGCGGGGACTTCTTCTTGCCGGTGTCGATGGTCGAGCGGGCCGCGGGCTTCGCCGCTGACGAGCTGCGGGCTGACGGGGTGCTGCGGGGGATGGGTCGGGACCGGTTCGTCGAGCGGCTGGCCTACCACTACGACCAGCTCAACTACGTGCACCCGTTCCGTGAGGGCAACGGGCGTACCCAGCGGGTGTTCTGGAGCCGGGTCGCGCGAGACGCCGGGTGGCAGCTGGACTGGCGCGCCGTGCACGGGTCGACCAACGACCAGGCGTGCCGAGCCGCCGCCGTGCAGCGCGACTTCGGACCGCTGGAAGAGATGTTCGACCGGATCGTCACGACGGCGGCTCCGCTCGCGCGTCGTGACCGTGCGTGGCGTAAGGCCGAGCGCGCCAGGCTGTCGTTCCCGAGCCAGGCCACGTCCGAGGGCCGGGAGCCTGGGTGAACGTCGTCGGCTACGCCCGGGTGTCCACTCGCGAGCAGGACCCGGCCGCGCAAGAAGCCGAGCTGAGGGCGGCCGGCGCGCAGAGAGTCTTCGTCGACCGTGGCGTGTCCAGCACCCTGGCCGACCGGCCGCAGTGGAGTGCCTGCCTGGACTGGCTGCGACCCGGTGACACCCTGATGATCCGGGCGCTGGACCGCATCGCCGGTAGCGAGGCCCTGGCGGTCGAGACCATCAGGGACCTGGGTCGGCGCGGGGTGCGGCTCAAGAGCCTGACCGAGCCGTTCTGCGACATCGACACCTCCACACCGACGGGCGAGGCCATCGTCGGCATCATGGCCGTCCTGGCCCAGCTCCGCGTGGCCACCATCCGCGAGAACACCAGGCGCGGCCTGGCCCACGCCCGCGCCGAAGGCCGCATCGGCGGTCGACCGTCGGTGATGACACCCGAACGAACCGCCGCCGCCGCCAAGATGCGAGCCGACGGGCACACCCTCAGCCACATCGCGAAGGTCCTCGGCGTCGGCAGGTCGTCGGTGTCCCGAGCCCTCGACCGGGCAACCGAGAGCACCGCACAGACGGCTTAGCGTTCTCGTCCCTCGACGGAGCCAGTGGGCGGTCAGCCTGAGGCTGGTGCCCACACGCACCGGCCCGTTGCGGTCCAGCCCACAGCGCCGTACTCGTTGACCATGATCGGCCGACCGTCAGCCGCGTCCCTCCCGCGTTGGGGGAATGCGATCGCGGAGAGGCCGGTGTCGTGGTGGACAGTCTTGCCGGTGTTCAGGTCGAACACCCCAGCGTCCTCGTCCAGCCAGCCGGCGGCGTAGACGTAGCCGTGGAACTGGGCGGTGGCGTCCGGTGGGCTGTGGTCGATCGTCCACACCACCCGGCCCGAGGTGCGGTCTACTCCTCGCACAGCGTCGGAGTGGTCCGGGTCTCTGCACAGCATCACGGCCTGCCCTGGTTCGGCCCGGCAGTAGCCGGTGTCGTAGCGGATGTCGTCGGCGGCGGGGACGAAGGGCTGGACGGTGCCGTCGGTCGTGGACAGGCGCAGGAAGCTGGGCGGGTCGGTCGTCTTGACGCGGAACGAGGCGTAGGACTCGCCGTTGGCGTCGGAGTACACGAACTCGACGACGGTCAGCGACGGGTCGAGCTGTTCGTGGACCTGGCCTGTGCTCAGGTCCAGCACGACCAGGTTCCTGAAGGGAAACGGACTGCGGTCGTGCGAGTTGCGCTCGGCGGAGGCCATGGCGTACCGGCCGGTCATCGGGCCGAGGACGGGGGTGTCGACCTGCCACCGGACCTGCCCGGTGGCCGGGTCCAGGAGCAGGGTCGCGAAGTAGAAGTCGTAGAAGCTGTAGGCGGCCAGCAGCACCCCGTCGTCGCGGACGGTCAGGTCGAGGTCGAACCAGATGTCCGGGTCGGGGACCAAGGCAGCGGGGATGTACTCGTACCCGATGTCGTAGTGCGCTGGCAGGGGCAGCTCCCAGGCGATCTGGTGGCGGTCGATATCGACGCCGACCAGGTTGATCATGTAGTCGCCGTCGTCGTACGGGCTGATCGTGGTCAGGTCGTCAGGCTTGATCGGGTGCCCGGTGGCGAGCAGGACGGTGCCGTCCACCACCACCGGCGCCATCCGGACGTGGGGGTCGTCGCCGGGCAGGTCGACCGACCAGGACCGCGCGGCATCGAGCAGGTCGGTCGACCGCAGGGCACCACCGGTTATCGAGTAGAGCACTGTCCCGTCCAGCGTCCCGTACAGCACGTCGTCGAACGGGAGGTCGACCGCCCGTTCCAGGTCGAACCGGGACGGCGGGTCGAACGGCCCCGGGTCGGCCGTCAGCGTGGGCGGGTCAGGTGGGCCGGTGTCGGTGCACCCGGTCAGGCACAGCCCCAGCCCGACCAGACCAGCCACCCAGACCCAGGCTGACGTTCGTGGCCGCCTGGCCCGCCAGACCCCGCGCCGTCCGGCACTGCCACGTCGCGCTCGGCGCATGTCAACCACCAGCCTTGACGGGCAGCTCGACCCGGACGGTGCGTTCGAACACCTTGGTCCGGTGGTCGTCCGGGCGTGTGCAGCGGAGGAACTGCGCGATGCTGCCGAGCTCGCCGATGTAGTAGCAGTAGCTCTCGCGGTTCCAGGCGTACTCTGAGAGGCGCCCGTCGTCGAGGAAACCTCGTTTCCCGCACATCCGGGCGTCGATCGCTGAGCGGTGCAGCCTCCCCACGACGTCGCCCAGGTCGTCTTCCCAGCCCATCGGGCAACCTCCGTCCCGTCGGGTCACGAACACGCAGCCCGAAACCTGTGCCGCGGGTCCTGCCCCGTCGGCCCTGCTGGAGGCGAGGCTAGCACCGCGACCGACCGTTATGGGTGAGTTCGCTCCCGTTCGCCCGCTGGTGCCAACGCTCCCAGGTGCGCGGCCGACGGTCCAGTCCATGATGGGGACTACCGAGATCGTCGTGCCGTCGGTCGTCCGGGTCTTTTCCAGGGTGGGTGGCCGCGACCTCGCCGACACCCTCGACAAGATCCACGCGCAAAATGAGCCAAGTCAGGGCGAGTCGGAGCGCAGCCCGACGTGGTGGACCAGGCCACCGGTAGCGGGTGGGCTCTGACCTACACCAGGTGCCGGTCCTCGGGCCTGACGCTGCGCCGACCGGTCGGCCAGCGCTACTCGGCGGTCCTGCGGCTGACCCAGGTCGCCGACCTGCCAGGACCGGGGCAGGCCACGCTGACCGTCCGTGCCGAGGGGCGGGTGACGATGCTGCTCGTTCAACGGGTTCTTCGCAATCTGCGGGTCTGGCGGTTGAATGGGAGGCATGGACCGAGAAGAACGACACGGGCGACCGTTGCCACGTCAAAGGCCCGTGAGGTTCCAGGCTCGGGCCGCTGAGCTGGGCCGGTGGCTGCGCACGTTCGACAAGCCCCCGAGCACCAGCGGCGCCGACGCGCACGAACGACAGCTCGCCCGCTGGCGGACAAGCCAGCTGGGCCGGCTGCGTCGCGGAGAGCTGGCCCGCGAGGACGAGGCGCACCTCGACGCCGTCGCCCCGGGATGGTGGGCCCCGACTCGCAAGGAACGGTTCCGGGCTCAGGCCGCCGAGCTGGGCCGGTGGCTGCGCACGTACGGCAAGCCCCCGAGCGCCAGCGGCGCCGACGCGCACGAACGACAGCTCGCCCGCTGGCGGACAAGCCAGCTGGAGCGGCTGCATCGCGGAGTGATGGCCCGTGAATACGAGGCGCACCTCGACGCTGTCGCCCCGGGATGGTGGGCGCCGACTCGCAAGGAACGGTTCCGGACCCGGGCCGCCGAGCTGGGCCAGTGGCTGCGCACGTCCGACGGCCGACCGCCGTACGACCAGAGCGACGACGTGCACGAACGACAGCTCGCCGGATGGCGGAAACATCGGCTGCACCAGCTGCGTCACGGAAAGCTGGCCCGTGAAGACGAAGCGCACCTCGACGCCGTCGCCCCGGGATGGCGGGCCAGGACTAGCGAGGAACGGTTCGAGGAACGGTTCTGGGCCGTCCAGGCCGCCGAGCTGGGCCGTTGGCTGCGCACGTTCGACAAGCCCCCGAGCGCCAACAGCGACGACGCGCGCGAACGACGGCTCGCCAGCTGGCGGATGCGCCAGCTGGGCCGGCTGCGTCGCGGAGAGCTGGCCCGTGAAGACGAGGCGCACCTCGACGCCGTCGCCCCGGGATGGCGGGCCCTGATTCGCGAGGAGCGGTTCCGGGCCCGGGCCGCCGAGCTGGGCCAGTGGCTGCGCGCGTCCGACGGCCGACTGCCGCGTCCCTACAGCGACGACAAGCACGAACGACAGCTCGCCAGCTGGAGGCTGGCCCAGATGCAGCGCCTCCGCCTAGGGAGCCTGCCGCACCACCGTGAGCAGCACCTCGACGCCGTCGCTCCCGGATGGCGCCCCAGATCCTAGTAGACCCCGAAGTATCCCGGTGATCGGTCCCGGGCTGTCGAGCCGGGCCGGTGGCTGCGCACGCCCGACGGCCGACCGCCGCGCGACCGGAGCGACGACAAGCACGAACGGTGGCTCACCGGCTGGATGCCTCGTTCAACCGCCAGACTCGCCGATTGCGAAGAAACGCGGCTGGGGGCTCGACGGCGGCCGAGCCCGTCCAGGCTGCCTCCCGGGCCGAGGCGCACCGGGCCCGCAGCAGGCCGCGTACCGGTCGACCCCGAACGACCAGAGGTGCCGGATGCACGTATGTGGGCCCAGCGCAAGTTCGTTCACCCAAACGGCACACAGACCGGGGGTGAGCCTGGTACCGTCCTGGCTGAAGAGTGTGAAGGTCCTGTTTTGCAGGGGATTGCGATCAGTCGGCGATCGAGCAGGGAGGAGAGAGGGGGAGCGACAGATGCGCCGGACCCACCGGCCACCTCCCGCCCGGTCCGCGGGATCACCGAGGAGGAATGAGGAAGATGAGACCAACCGGTCAGGGCCGGTGGCGCGGCCGTTACAAGAAGGTCCCGCGCGCGGTGGTCGGCGGCCTGCTTCTGACGGTCGCCGCCACCGCGCTGGGGGTCGCGCTGGTGCCCCTGGTGCTCGACGACGGCAAGAAGCCGACCGGTGGTCTGGGCCCGGCTCCGACGTACACGGGTACCGACTTCATACCGGAGTCGCGGGCGCAGAACGTCGCCGACGCCATGTCGGCGTTCACGACCTACGTCCGGGTGAGCGACGAGGTAGCCCAGGACGGCTTCCACGGGTGGGAGGACAAGCTCATACCGCTCACCAGTAGCAAAGTGTGGGCGTGGCACGAAGACTACAGTCCCCGAGCGGAGGTCGAGGGGTACTACCAGGTCGGTGGGCGGGTCGTCGAGAGCGTGCGGCTGAAGGAGAACGGATACATCGAGGACAAAAGCAGGGGGATGGACTCTGTGTATCTGGGTGCTTGTATCGACAGCTCAGGGTTGCAGGTGGTCGCGCCCGGCAGCCAGGACGACGGTGTCCCGCCCGGCCGGTACTCGGTCTTGGTGCGGGTTGCGCACTGGCCGGAGAAGGACGCCTGGGGCCAGCCTGTACCAGGCAAGCCCGGCAAGTGGACAGTGGACCTATACTCCGTCGACGATCCCGGTGGTGATCCCGCCGACGGTGTACAGGCGCCGTGGAGCCAGGACAGGGCCTCGTCGTGCACAGAGCGAGAGGGAGCGAGGTGACGCTCGGGTATTTCGAGCAGAGGCGGCCCTGACCTGGTCGGCGGGGCTGTGGTTCGTAGGGACCGTGTACGGCGGGCCGTGCTGGGCGGTGCGTCGCGTCTGGCGTACCGCATATCCGACACAGAGACGAAGGAGTAGCAGCAATGGGAGTCAAAAAGACATGGAGCGGCCTGTCTGTCGCTGATCGTGAGGCGCTCCGGGCCTATCACGAGATAAGAGGCGACCACGATGACGACAACCTGGTCGGACGGATGAAGGTCGCTGCAATCGACGCGTACATGGAGACCCACCAGGGTGGGATGTGGGCGAGTTACCAGCGCATCAACGCCAACGCTATTAGCGCCGTTATGTCCAGTGAGTACTGGAGTTTGTTCCCAGGTGGGGTCTACTTGCGCGATCATGCGTTAGGAGACGACTTCATATACGAGCGGCCCTGTCTCACGAGGCGTTACCAGTGCGGGGGAGAGGGCGGCTTTGCCTATCATGCGGTACTCCTGCCGGGATCCCATATCCTCCCGACGGTAGACAGGCTGAATCGAAGGAGTGACAAGGACCTGAACTTTCTCGCTATATTCCGCAGAGTCGACGCCGCGCTCGACTATTGGTGGGACCTCCCAGAGACTGGTGCGGGGACGAGGGGGGACTTCGGTCCTGCTACAGAGATAGCCGACGATATCGCGGACGTGGCGGGAGAGCTCGGTCTGAACGAGAATTTCATCGGCGGGTCAGGGCGGATGGATGTCCTCATCGGGGACTCAGAAGGTAGCCACTCGTCACCGTCGTCTCTCTGGACATACACGAACAATACGTCCGATGGCAAAGATGACGGTTTCAAGAGTGCCGCGTTCTGGCGGTGGCGGTCTGGGTTTGTCACGAAGATGCCGCAGGTCGTCAACGCATGTGCCCATATCGCAATGTGGCTGGCGTCGACGGTCGCGGCACAGGCCCGCGCCTGGCACATCGCGAAAGCAGACGTGTTCCATGCTGTGGAAAACGCGCGGCACAACTTCCAGGCGGTGGCCAGCAGCAGCGGTAAACTCAGTCCGAGCGAGGCCCGCTTCTACAAGGCGGCGGTGCACATTGCCGAGAACTATCTGCCGAAGCCGGCCGAGACGATCTACGACGCGTTCGGTATCTCCAGCTACCTCGACAAGCATATCGATGGGATGACGGCGGCTCCCGGCAGCAACTACGAGAGCGCCATGGGGAAGTTCAAGGAGAGCCTGACGAAGATCGATCAGCACATCGAGGACTCAGAGAGGGCCATCGCGGTCAGTGCGGTCTCGTTGCTGGAGGAGATCCGCAACAAGCGCACCCTGTTCGAGCTGAGCCACGACGGTGCGGGCGGAGACATCAGCATCGATATCACAGGTGAGATCAAGCTCAGGTACGACCCGGTGAAGGTCGTCACCGACATCCTGACGGAGGTTGCCGAGATCTTGAGCTCGTGCGCGAGCACTGTCGAGGGCCACAAGGACGCAGTGATGACCGTATTCCACCGGAGAAGCGATATCGGCCTGGGAACCTACGGGCCAGGGTGGGCCGTCCAGGAAGTAGCAGAGATGCTCGCAGAGATGCTGCGCAACCTCGCCTATTGGTGCAACCAGAGCATTCAGGCCATCTGGGCGGTGTACTACTTTCTGGTCCGGACGAACGAGGACCTCGCCGACGAGCTGAGACGGAGGAACCCGAACCTGTATTACAACGATCTCCCGCTGCACCCGGACCCGTGGTCCGAGTTCCTCGTCCACAACGCCAACCTCGTCGGCGCCCCTCCGGAAGAACCCTTCGACTACGTCATCAAAGACCTGGAAAAACGGATGAACGGGGAGCCATGACATCGCACGGTCTTTCTGAGAAAGTCGGCCTTGCTGCCGGGGAGCACGTGCCGCACGCGGGGCGGTACGGGCCACCCGGACGTCGGTGGCGCTGGTCGGCCGTGGTCGCGGCGGTCGTGGTCGTCCTCGTGGTCGGCGGGTGCACGGGCGGCGGTTCGTCGTCGCTGTCCGACCGGTACCCGACGTTGAGCATCGGTGCTGTGAGCTACCCCGAGGCGGTGACGTTCGCGGACTACTTCCGTGAGGTCAACGTCGCTGGCCGGGTCTTCGAGCTGCCGTTCCCGGCCCAGGACCTGGTCGAGGCCGGGTGGGTGTTCCACGACAGCACCCCCAGCGCGTACGACGGCCATATCGAGGACCTCGACGGACCGGTCATGCCTTTCTACAGCACGAGGGTGACCTTGGTACGGGCCGACGACCCTGACGCCTACGAGGAGGGACGCAGCCTCACCATCACCTTGGTGAACCCGACAGCACGTCCGGTCTCCGCGAAGGAGTGCGAGGTCTGGGAGCTGTACCTGGACGAGGGCTTCGGCACAGAACCGTACCCGGGTGTGCACCGGGGGATCAGCCTCGAAGAGCTGGTCGAGGCGCTGGGGCTGCCACCTGGCACCGCTCCCCGCACGGAGAGCACCCCGCTCGTGGTGTTCCGCGAGCGGATGTCGGCGCAGGAACGGTCGGACCTGTCGGGCCGCACCGCCCGCGGCAGGGTCATCCGGTCGGCCCTCGTCACGGCCAGTATCGAGGACGGGGTCTTCACAGGCGGGTACGGCGTCCGGTACGCGCCGTACACGGCCATGACCGAGGGCTACATCGTCACACCCCACGCGCGCGGGCTGCCCTACCGGACCGACGTCGCGCGCTGCCCCGAGCTGGAGCACACCTGGCTCCTCCCCTCGGACCTGTCGTCGGCGGTGACTGTGGCAGGCGGCCACCAGGTGCTCCTCGCGGGCTGGGACCTGCTACCGGGCGCGCTGTCCCGTGACGGCCACATCGACGGCACGGCGACGTACTCCGTCGACGGGCACGACTACGCGATGGGCGCCACCAACGAGCCCTCCTGCCACAGCCTCACCCAGGCCAGCCCCCAGGAGGCCGACCAGCACGTGTTCGCCGAGCTGGACGCCGACCTGGTCGGCGAACCGACTAAGACGCTGCTGTGGGAAGGCGAACGGTCGTCGGCCGGGATGCTGGTCTACCGGGGACCCGGCCCGAGCACCGGGCAGGACTCCATGCAGGTAGTCGTCAACTACTGCGACTGGGAGCACGGCACCCGGCTGACCTTCCTGTACTCGCTGCTCTCCTTGGAGCCAGAGGTGGAAATCACCGACGGTGCCGCCAACCTCCTCCTCACCGTCGCTGCCGACGCCACCCGGTCGATCACCTTCACGCACCAGCAGCCATGAACGACCGCTCCACGCAGGCACCACCCGCCCATGTTTTCCACATCAAGGCTGAGCAGTTCCCGTGGATGCGTGAGGTCACCAAGTGTGCCCCGCAGGAGGCGATCATCGACCTGGGACGGGCGTTCGCCAACTTCTTCGCAGGTCGTGCTGGGACCGCGCGACCGCCCGATCCCGACGGCCAGGCCCCCGCGACAGAGGGCTGAACCATGTCCTCGACAATCTGCGAGACCGTTGCAGCCAAACCCAGGAGGAGACGATGAAACGTCAAGTACCGTTGCTGGTCTGCGTCGCAGCCGTGTGTGCTCTGGCCGTGACCGGGTGCACCAACGGCCAGGATCCACCACCCACGAGCGTCGCTGCCGAAAGCTCGAAGGCACCAGCGCCGCTGCCCACCATCCCGCTCAGCCCCCAGGAAGCCCACGAGAGGGCAGCCGCCGCCGACTATGAGACCTTCATCGAAGCGTTCAACAACTACTACACCACCCATGACAACCAGGCAGGGCGCGATATGGATATACGGATGGATCTGAATCCCGATGCGAATATCGCAGTGGCGCCGACCGGCCAAGATCTTGGCGACTTCACGGCGCAGATGGCCGAGCAGTCTGGCGGCGAGTGGCGCCAAGAAGGTCGGATCACAATCCGTTCGCCCAGGACGGTCCAGTACACGCCGGACCCTTACGGTAATATGAAGGACACGATCGTCCTAGAGGTGTGCTACGACGCCTCGGACGTGCGCTATGTCGGTGCTGATGGGTCGGAGTTGGTGCGTGGCCGTGCTGCTTTCGTTGCGACGGTGACCATGCAGAACGCGCGACAGCCGGTGGGCTGGCCCGAGCCCGACTGGTCCCAGATCGATCCTGATGACCCCTCGGGCTGGACCGACCTGTGGCAGATCACCCACCAGGCCAACGACTTGGACAGACCATGCCCCTGACTCGAACCCTGGCGGTTCCGGGCCCGGGCCGCCGAGCCGGGCTGGTGACTGCGCATGTCCGACGGCCGACCGCCGCGCGACCGGAGCGACAAGCACGAACGGCGGCTCGTCGGCTTGATGCCTCCCGTTCAACCGCCAGACTCGCCGGTCAGGGCGTCGGGCGGTGGGCGTGTCGTCACGTCCCGGAAAGATGGGTCGCCGAATCACTCGACTGGGTGAGGTAGATGCCCTATTTTGTGGGGGAGCGTCAGTTTTGTCCGGACCTGCCCTGCGGCGGTCGGGCGGGGTGGCGGGCGGTGAGCAGGAGACCGGTCAGGAGGTTCTGGTGGCGGTGACGGGTGGGCGGACGGTGCTGGTTCGGCTGCGGCGGGTTGGACGGTCCGCGTCCCGTGGGCGTGGTGGTGCGGGCGTCTGGGCGGCACGGTGGTCTCGGCCGGGCTCGCTGTGCTCAGCGCTTCGCGAGGCCGGACGGCGCCCTGGTCTCGGCTGGGCCGTATCGCATGTTGGCCGAGCGTGGGGTGTGATATATCTCACAGTGGCTCGCCGTTGCAGAGATCGAGGGTGTAGTTGCTGGTCAGAGGGGGTGCGGTGGGCAGGCCGGGTTTCGTCACAGATATCTGCTGTCCGGATTGTACTCGTCTGGGCTACCGCTGAGATATCTTCGTGACTCGAAGGAGACCGAACCGCGACGCGGGACCAGAGGTGTCGCCTGTGTGGACGGGTAGGCACGACAGGGTTGGCTAGTGAAGGGGAGTAGTGATGACGACAACAGCGACCAGACCGGCGGTGCCGGGTGCGGGTCCGGAGCGGGCGGCGCTGGTGCCGCTGCCGCCCAAGCCGAGGAGGAGGTGGGGGCTCTTCGCCGCCGGTGTGCTTGTCGCCTGCCTGGGGATCCTCGGGTCGGTGTGGTTCTACCAGTCGGCGACGAAGGCGGTGCCGGTGGTGGCAGCGGCCCGGAACATCGAGCGTGGCGCAGTTCTCGAGCGTGACGACCTGGTGGTCGTGCGTGTCGAGAAGGATCCGTTGTTGAGTACGGTCCCGGGTGATGGCCTGGACTCTCTGCTTGGGCAGCGGGCGCTCTTCGATGTCGCGGAGGGCTCTATCTTGACGCCGAAGACGGTCGGCGAGAAGAGCGAGCCGGGCGAGGGGAGGTCTCTCGTCGCGGTCCCGGTGAGTGCTTCGATGGTTCCGACGGGGCTGGTGGCAGGTGACGACGTCCGGTTCGTCCCGGTCGGTTCGGGTTCGTCTGATGCGGGCGAGCCGGTCGCGGCGAAGGTCGTCGAGGTCCGGGCGGGGTCGAGCTCGAGCGGTTCGGCGAAGGTCGTGGTCGAGGTCACGGTCCCAGAGGGCTCTGCTGTCGCTCTGGCGTCGATGTCCGGGAAGGACGTTGCGGTCGTCCTCGAGTCCAGGGACCGGTGAAAAAAATGGGACTCTACTGTCTGCTCTCTGCTTCTGGGTCGCCGGGTGTGACCACGACGGCGCTGGGTCTGACGTTGTCGTGGCCGGACGGCCGCGCGATCCTGGTCGATGCCGATCCGACAGGTGGGTCGCCGGTCGCGGCGGGTTTCCTCCGGGGTCAGTACGTCCTTCCCGAGTCGCTCCTGGAGCTGGCCCTGGCGCAGCAGGAGGGGATGCTGTGCGCGGCGACGGTGGGTCAGCACCTGGTGACCCTGGCGGGGTCGCAGGCGCGTTTCCTGCCTGGTATCCGTTCGCACGAGCAGGCGCGGGGGCTGGTGGGTCTGTGGGAGCCGCTGGCCGAGGTGCTGGAGGAGATCGGGCGTTCTGGTACTGAGGTCGTGGTGGACGCGGGCCGGGCGGGTCTGTTCGGGCACGCGCAGCCTGTGGTGGACCGGTCGGACCTGACGCTGCTGGTGGTGCGCAGCAGCCTGGTTGCGCTGTCGGGTGCCCGGTCGTGGGCCGATGCGCTGCGCGAGCGGTTCGCGCGCAACGGCGGGGCCCGGTCGTTGGGCGTGCTGCTGGTGGGCGACCGGGGGCCGTACTCGGCCCGGGAGGTGGCCCAGGTGCTGGGCCTGCCGGTGGTTGCTCAGATAGCGTGCGATCCGGCGGCGGCGGCGGTGCTGTCGGACGGTGCCGATCCCAAGGGGAGCGGTCTGCAGCGGCTGGCGGGGCGGTCGGGGTGGGACGACTCGGCGCTGCTGCGGTCCTTGCGCGCGGCGGGCAGTGCCATGACCGGCGCGGCCCGGGCCGCGCTGGAGCTGGCCGGGAGGCAGGCGTGACGACGAACCTGGGGCCGACCGGCCTGCCTGTCTTCGGGCCAGCCACCGAGCCGACGCAGACGGTGCCGGGCGCCGGGCCGGGTGCGCACGTCGCGCCTGCTGCCCGCCCGGCGGCTCACGCTGGGCCGCCGGGCTACCTGGCACCGACCGTGCGCCCGGTGCCGACGGCCCCTGCCGGGCACCTGGCGCCGGGCCGTCCGCCGGTCCCGGCCGGGCGTGCGACGCCGACCGGGACCGTGCCGCCGGGGCAGCTGCGCCCAGGCCGGGCGGTGCACCCGGTGCCTGGTCAGGTCGGCGTGCCGGGGTACCCGGTGCCTGCCGGTCCGGTCGGTGCGCCTGGGCGGTCACCGGTGCCTGAGGCTGAGCCGGTGGACCGGGCGGTGGTGGTGCTGCTGCGTGGTCGGGTGGCTGAGCGGCTGGTGGGTGCCGGTGGTGATCCGCAGGGCGCTGGTGAGGATCTGCGGGCCCGGGGCCGGGCGGTGATCGAGGAGGTCCTGCGCGAGTACACGGTGGAGGCGGTGGCGTCGGGCACGAGCGCGGCCTGGTCGCCTGACCTGCGGCGCCGGACGGCCCAGGCGCTGTTCGACGAGGTGTTCGGCCTGGGTCGGCTGGAACCGCTGCTGGGCCACCCGGGGGTGGAGAACATCTTGGTCCGTGGTGCGGACTACGTGCGGCTGCAGCTGGCGGACGGTTCGAAGGTCCGCGGTCCGGCGATCGCTGACGACGACGAGGACCTGGTGCGGCAGGTGCAGTGGTGGTCGACCCGGCCGGGGTCGTCCTCGGCCCGGCCGTTCTCCTGGTCGGCTCCCAAGCTGCACATGAAGCTGCCTGGTGGGGCCCGGCTGGCGGCGACGGCGTTCGTGGTGGACCGACCGACGGTCAACGTGCGGCTGCACCGTCTGGTCGTCGACGACCTGACCGGCTGGGTCGGGCGCGGGTGCATGACCGCGACGTGCGCGAGCTTCCTGGCGGCGGCGGTCAAGGCCGAGTGGTCGGTGGTGGTGGCCGGTCCGATGAACTCGGGCAAGACCACCCTGGTGCGGGCTCTGTGCGCGGAGGTCCCCCGTGGCGAGCTGGTCGGTACGTTCGAGACTGAGTACGAGTTGTTCCTGGGCGAGACCGGGCACCACGACGAGGTCATCGCCTGGGAGGCCCGGCCGGGTATGGGCGAGATCGGGGCCGACGGCCGCCCGGCGGGGGAGTTCACTCTGGCCGAGGCGCTGATGGACTCCTTCCGCTTCTCCCTAGACCGGATGGTGGTCGGCGAGGTCCGCGGCCCGGAGGCCGCGGTGATGGTCAAGGCGATGGAGTCGGGCACGGGGGTGCTGTCCACCACGCACTCGGCGGACGCGGCCTCTGCTATGCACAAGCTCGCCGGGTGCGCCGCGGAGTCCGGGCTGATGGACACCGGGCTGGGCCTGGCCAAGCTGTCGCGCTGCCTGAACCTGGTGGTCCAGCTGCGCAGGCGGGTCGTGGTCGGCAAGGACGGGACCAAGGCGATGCGCCGGTGGGTCAGCGAGGTCGCGGTCGTCGAGCCTGGGGAGCGCGACGCCGTGTTCGCCCTGACGCACGTGTTCGGGCCGGGCCGCGACGGTCCGGCCCGGGCGACCGGGGTGCTGACCCCGGCGTGCGAACAGCTGGTCTGGCACGGTTTCGACCGTGCCGGGTACCAGGCCGAGTCGACAGGAGAGTGGGGAGCATGAACAGCATGGAAGTCATGGCCGGGCTGCTCGGCGCGGCGGTCGCCGGCGGGCTGGTCGTATCGGTCGCGGGGCTGGTGTCCCGGGCCCGACCACCAGGGCCGGGCCGTGGTCGGCGCCGGGCGGTGCGCCTGTCGCGGCGGGCCGGGGTGCTGCTGGTCGCCGGGCTGGTCGGCGGGCTGGTCGCGGCGGCGGTGACGGGCGTGGTCGTGCTGGTCCTTCTGGTGCCGCTGGTGGTGACGGGGCTGCCGTGGCTGCTGTCGGCGCCACCGGCCAAGGCCACGATCCGACGCCTGGAGGCGATGGAGGAGTGGACACGGTCGCTGGCCAGCGTGCTGGCCCTGGGTAACGGTCTGGAGCAGGCGATCGGCGTCACCCTGCGGTCGGTGCCCGAACCGATCCGCCCGGAGGTCACCGCGCTGGGTGCCCGGCTGCGGGCCCGGTGGGACACGGAGAAGGCCCTGCGGGCGTTCGCCGACGACCTGGACGACGCCACCGGCGACATGATCGCCGCGAACCTGGTCCACGCCGCCAACCAGCGCAACCGTGCCCTGGCCCTGGCGCTCGAGGCTACCGCCGAGGCGGTCCGCGACGACGTGGCCGCCCGGCGCAAGATCGAGGCCGGGCGGGCCAAGCCGCGCGGCTCGGCCAGGATCGTGGTGGGCATCGTGGCGGTCATGACGGCTTTCCTGGTCACCGCCGGTGGTACCTACCTGGACCCGTACAGCACGCCGCTGGGCCAGACGGTCATGGTGGTGCTCGTCGTGGCGATGGGCGCGGCCCTGTGGTGGCTGCGCGCCATGGCCGCAGGCCGCCCGCCTGCCCGGTTCCTGGAGGACGGTCCCGGCCAGCGCGCGGACGCTCCCGCGACGGCCCAGGCAGGTGCCCGGTGAGCGGGCTGCAGGTGGCTCTGCTGACCGGGCTGGCGATCGGCGGCGGGCTGGGCGTGGTGCTGTGGTCGCTGGTGCGGGCCCAGCCCGACCTGGGCGACGTGCTGGACCGGCTGTCGCCGGTGTCCCGACGGGCCGTGGCGCCCGTGGGGTCCCAGGCCGAGCCGGGCACCCAGGAACGGGTGGGTATCTGGGCCGAGCGGACCCTGCCCAGCGCGGTGCTGGGCACGGTACCGGCGCAGGACCTGGCCGTCCTGGGCCGCTCGGCGTCGTGGTTCTACGGCAAGAAGGTCGCCTACGCCCTGATGGGTCTGGCCCTGCCTGCCGGGCTGGCCGCCGCGGCCGCGGTGGCGGGGTTCGCCCTGCCGTTCGCGGTCCCGGTCGTGGCCAGCCTGGGCCTGGCGGCAGCGGCCTGGTCCGCTCCCTCCCTGGACGTGGCCACGGCCGCCCGGCAGGCCCGCAACGAGTGCGCCCGGGCGCTGACCGCGTTCGTCGAGCTGTGCGCCCTGGAACGGGCCTCGGGCGCCGGGGCAGCCCAGGCCATGGACAGGGCCGCCCAGGTCGGCGACTCGTGGCTGTTCGTCCGGATACGCGAAGAGCTGGCTCGTGCCGCGTACGACCGCACCCCGCCCTGGGACAGCCTGGACGGCCTGGCCGCCCGGCTGGGCCTGCCCGAGCTGTCCGAGACCGCCGACATCCTGCGCCTGGCCGGCGACGAGAACGCCAAGGCCTACGAACAGCTGCGGGCCCGGGCCGCGTCCATGCGCACCGCCCTGCTGGCCGACGAGATCGCCGTCGCCTCCAAGGTCGAGGACCGCATGTACCTGCCCACCACCGCAGTGCTCGTCGTGTTCCTGGTCGAGATGCTGTTCCCGTCGTTGATCCAGATGATCGACGTCACCTGACAACCACAAGAAAGAGAAGAGAGAGGAAACCCCCGATGCACTACCTCGCCGCCAAGGCATCCGTCACCAGGTTCGCCGTCCGCGACCGCCTGCGCACCCGCCTGACCAGACGCGAAGAAGGGATGGAGACCATCGAGGTCGCCATCATCGTGGCCGTCGTCGTCGTCCTGGCCATCGGCGTGGCCGCCGTCATCCGCAACTTCGTCGACGCCAAGGTCGGCCAGATCGAGAACTGCCAGAACGCCACCGACGGCTGCTGACCCCCAAGCCCGAGCCCCGAATCCCGGAAGGATAATCGTGCGAACAACCACGCCCCGCGCACTCGTTCTGTGCGCCGCCCTGACCGCCCTGGTTCTGGGCGGGTGCACCTCGCCCGACCCCAAGGTCGAGACCACCAGCCCCGCGCCCTCCACACCCAGTATCGACGAGGACCAGGCCGTCGCCGATGCTACGGCCGCGCTGCACCGGTTCTACCAGGTGCTGGACCAGTGCTACGCCGACCCGGCGAACGCCGACGCCTCATGCTTCGACTCGGTCGCCGTCGACCAGGTACTGACCGACTACCGGTCCTCCTTGGAGGCGCTCCAGAATCAGGAGTGGCACCACGAAGGTCATTCTGAAGTACTATCAGTAAAGGTCGTCTGGGTCAATGTGGACGGCTCTTTCAAGCAGGTCAGGCTGACGGCCTGCGTCGACCAGCGCACGTGGCGGCTGGTCGACGGCTCTGGGGCGCAGCTGGGCTCGGTGCCGACCGCACCCCAACAGTTTGTGTGGCAGTTGATCAACTACGACTACCCCGAGGCTGAACAGTGGAAGGTGTCCTACTACCCTGAAGAGGAGCCATTGCCATGTTGAACAGGACACGAAGACTCGCGGTCCTGTTGGGTGTTGCCGCTCTGGCTCTGACCGTCGGGTGTACCTTGCCCGACCCCAAGACCGAGACCACCAGCCCTGCGCCCCAGGTCTCCACGCCCAGCGCCGAGGAAGACCAGGCCGTCACGGACGCCACGGCTGCGCTGCACCGGTTCTACCAGGTGCTGGACCAGTGCTATGCCGACCCGGCGAACGTCGACGCCTCCTGCTTCGACTTGGTCGCCGTCGACCAGGTACTGACCGACTACCGGTCCTCCCTGGAGGTTCTTCAAGCCGAGGGCTGGCACCACGAAGGCCATCCTGAGGTTCTGTCGGTGGAGGTCGTCTGGGTCAACCTGGACGGCTCTTTCAAGCAGGTGCGGCTGGCGGCCTGCGTCGAACAGCGCGCGTGGCAACCCGTTGACAGTTCCGGGACACAGCTGGTTCCGGAGTCTGCGATACCGACGGCACCCGAGCGACTCGTGTGGCAGTTGGTCAACCACGACTACCCGACGACTGACCAGTGGAAAGCCTCTCACCATCCAGAAGAGGAGTCAGAGTCGTGTTGAACAAACCCCGAAAAAGTAGGAGGAGTCAGCATCATGCCGAACAGGGCACGAAGACTCGCGGCCCTGCTGGGTGTTGCCGCACTGGCTCTGACCGCCGGGTGCACCTCGCCCGACCCCAAGACCGAGACCACCAGCCCCGCGCCCGAGGTCTCGACGCCCAGCGCCGACGAGGACCAGGCCATCGCCGACGCCACGGCCGCGCTGCACCGGTTCTACGAAGTGCGAGACCAGTGCTTGGCCGACCCGCCGAATGTCGATGCCGCCTGCTTCGACTCGGTCGCTGTTGACCAGGTACGGACTGACTACCAGACCACTCTAGAGAACCTCCAGCGCGACAGGCTGCACTACGAAGGGCAGCCCGAGGTTCTGTCGGTGGATGTCGTCTGGGTCAACCTGGACGGCTCTTTCGAGCAGATCAGGCTGGCGGCCTGCGTCGACCAGCGTGGGTGGCGGCTGGTCGACGAGTCCGGGACGCAGTTGGGCTCGGTACCGACCGCATCCCAGCGGGTCGTGTGGCAGCTCATCAACTACGACTATCCCGAAGCTGACCAGTGGAAGGTCTCTTACCATCCAGAAGGGGAGTCAGAATCGTGTTGAACAGGGCTCGAATGGTGACAATCCCAGTCGTCGTCGCCACACGAAGACTCGCGGTCCTGCTGGGTGTTGCCGCACTGGCGCTGACCGCCGGGTGCACCTCGCCCGACCCCAAGACCGAGACCACCAGCCCTGCGCACCAGGTCTCCACACCCAGCGCCGAGGAAGACCAGGCCGTCACGGACGCCACGGCTGCGCTGCACCGGTTCTATCAGGTACGGGACCAGTGCTGGGCCGACCCGTCGGACGTTGACTCCACCTGCTTCGACTCGGTAGTCGTCGACCAGGTGCTTACCGACTCCCGTGCCACCCTGGATACTCTCAGAAACGAGGGATGGCATGATGAGGGCAATTCTGAGGTCCTGTCGGTGGAGGTCGTCTGGGTCAACCTGGACGGCTCCTTCAAGCAGGTGAGACTGGCGGCCTGCGTCGATCAGCGCACACGGCAGACGTTCGACAGTTCTGGGGTACCACAGATCCCGGAATCATATATGCCGACCGCGCCCCAGCGGGTTGTGTGGCAATTGATCAACTATGACTACCCGGAAGCAGGCCAGTGGAAGGTCTCCTACTATCCAGAAGAGGAAGCGGGTTCAGAATCATGTTGAACAAGTCGAGGGCGGCCACAGTATTGTCAGTTGCGGCTGCGCTGTGCATAATAACGGCGGGACCGGCTGTCGCCGAATGGAAGTTGATGGGGTCGACGGGCCGATCAAGGGTTGGGTTGTAGAAAGAGCGATTGGCACGTCCGGACGGACGGGCGGCCGGTCCGGGAGCATTCTGCATTCCGGACACGAAGAAGGTGCAAAAGGGAGGTTGGCTGTGAGGAGAGAACAGGTCTGGCGCCGCGACGGCGGAGCCGCGAGTGCTGAGGCGTCGATTTTGATGCCTATCGTGATGCTGCTTATGCTTGTGGCGGTCCAGATCGGGCTGGTGGAGCATGCGCGTCAGTCCGCGATCGCCGCGGCCCAGGCGGGCGGGCAGGACGCTGCGTCGGTGGGCGGTACGGTCCAGACCGGCCAGGCGGCGGCCGAGACGTTCCTGGACCGGGTGTCGGGCAACGAGCTGTACGGCACGACCGTGCAGGTGAGCGCGACCGAGGAGACGGTGACCGTGGTGGTGACCGGTTCGGTGGTGAGCCTGCTCCCGGGGCTGAATCCGCACGTCACAGGGACCGCGCAGGTCCCGGTTGAGAGGCTGACGTGGTGAGGCTGCGGCGCGGGAACCGGCAGGTCGGCTCGGCCACGGTGGAGCTGGCTCTCCTCATGCCGATCATCATGACGTCGGTGCTGTTCGTCATAGGCGTGGCCCGGATCATGCTGGCCGCCCACGCGGTGCAGTGGGCGGCGGTGGACGCCGCCCGGGCGGCGTCGATCGCGCGCGAGGCGGGCGGGGCGGCAGAAGGCGGGGACCGCGCCGCCGAGGCGGCCCTGTCCACCCAGAACCTGCACTGCGTCGAGACGGCGGTAGAGGTGGACGTCTCGCAGTTCGCCGTGCCGGTCGGCCAGCGCGCGCAGGTGGTCGTGACGGTGACCTGCCTGGTCGACCTCGGCGACGTGTCGGGGCTGACCGGCCTGCCCGGTCGGTTCGAGGTGACCAAGACCGCCCGCTCGCCCATCGACTCCTACCGGGAGCGAGAGTGACCGGCCAGCAGGCGCGTCTGCGCCAGGCCCGGTCCTCCTGGGCCGTGACAGCGGCCGGACCAGGCACGTGCAGCAAAGATGCAGGACCCGCCCGGCGGGACGGCCGACGGGCGGCCAGGGCACGACAGCACGAAGGGGTACCCACGATGACGACACACCGCACCGGCTGGTTCCGTACCAGGTGGGCCGCCAGACGGGCCCAGGACCCCGAGGAGGGCTCCTGGGTCTCCATGCTGACGGTCATCATGCTGGTCTGGGTGGTCCTGGTCATCGCCGGGTACGTCGTGGACGGCTCGGCCCAGACCCGCGCCCTGCTGTACGCCGACACCATCGCCGGGCAGTCGGCCCGCTACGGCGCCCAGACCCTGGACCCGGCCACCCTGGCCGACGGCCAGAGCCCCGTCCTCGACCCGGAGCAGGCCGCCGCCGAGGCCGAGGCGTACCTCGCCGGGTACGACTCCGACCTGTTCCACGTCAGTGGTACCTGCCACGCCCAGGACATCGCCGTCGTGTGCGACACCACCGTGGTCTACAACACGATCCTGCTGGGCATCATCAACATCGACACCCTGACCGTCCACGGCCACGCCCAGGCCGAAGGAACCCGCGCCGTGGACGGACAGCCCCGATGAACAACAGGACCATGCGAACACCCACACCCTGGCGGACTGTCACGTTGTGCGCCACCGTGACCACTCTGGCCCTGGCTGGGTGTACCACTGATGCCGCCGATACCGGACCCACGCTGGCCCCCACGGACTCGTGGTCCAAGCAGTGGTCCCCCGAGGACGAGGCTGCCGCCGTCCAGGAGGCCGAGCAAGCTGTCCGTGACTACTTCTCGGTCAGGGACCAGTGCTTGGCCGACCCGCCGAACACTGACCCGTCCTGCTTCGACGCGGTGGCGGTCGACCAGCAGCTGCTCAACGACTACGCCGCCCTGGAGTGGATCCAGGACCAGGGTGCGCACCATGTCGGTGGGGTCAAGGTCGTGGGCACCGAGAGGGTCGTCGACGTCCAGCTGCTGCCTGGTTCCAAGGATGTCACCTTGTCAGTTTGCTTTGACGGCACTGACCTCGACATGCTCGGACCCGACGGCACATCGGTGAAACCAGAAGGTGACCCGCGCGGTCGGATGCTGTTCGTCGTGCGCAAGCACGCAGACAAGTGGCAGGTTGCATATGTTGACGACGATCCCGAGGGGGAGACATGCGGCTGAACACGTCACGACTGCTCGCGGCCGTCACGGTCGCTGCCCTCTCCTTCGCGAGGTGGCAAGCCGGACGTACAAGACACCGGCAGCACCCGGCGATGCTGTCCTCGACGAGATCCAGGCGGCCCAGGTGGTCGGCTGGGAGCGAACTGCAGCACTGGGGCGAACCGGACCGGCAGGGCAGAGGTGTCGCTGAAACAAGGCGGAGACCTCGACGAGACCGTGACTGCATGGGTGCTCGCGAGCGAAGAGCGCAGACGGCCACGGCCACGACCCTGTCCGACACCGCCAGGCCACCGTCAAGGGCTGGGCCCTGACCTACACCGGCTGCTGGGTGTCGGGCCTGACCGTGGCCGAGCTGCACCGTGACCTGACCGGTGGCTACTCGGTGGCGCTGCGGCTGCAGCAGGTACCGAACAGCGCCGACGACCCGGCCCAGGTGGTGTTCACCGCCGCTGTCGTCGCCTCCCTCGGCCGGGGCGGTCCCGGACCGGGCGACCTGGAGCCGGTCGCCGCACCGTGCTACCCGGCCGCACCGGCCTTCACCTGGGCGAGCACCCCGTGGTTCGGTTCCACCGCGCCGGGCACCGTGCAGCCCTTCTGAGCTGTCCGACCGCCGGTGGGCAGGCTCTGGGCAGCTTCGGGTGCCAGATTCGTCGCGCTCCGTGGAGTGCCTGGTCAGGTCGTCGGGTGGTGGTCGTGTCGCCACAGCGTCATCACGTCTCGGGAAGACGGGCCGTCATATCACCCATCTGGGGGAGCCGGATCCGCTAGTTTGGTGGGGAACGTCGGCTTTGCCCGGGCTGCTGTACCGACGGTCGGGCAGGGCGTGGCGGCGGGAGCAGGTGACGGACCGGTCAGGAGGTTCTGGTGGCGGTGACAGGTGGTGGACGGGGTTCGGCTGCGGGCAGGCGGGCGTCATCACAGGGTGCGGCGGCATCTGCCCGGATTTCGGCGGTCTGGCTGTATCGGCGTGATATGTTCGTGACGCGAAAGAGGCCGGGCCGCGACGCGAGACCGGACCAGAGGTACTGCCCGCGCGAGCGGGGTACGGCTGCGAGCGGGGTACGGCGTAGCAGTGACAGCGCAGGGCTAGCAAGAAGGGGCGTAGCGATGACGGCGACGGTGACCAGCCGAGGCCGAGGCGTACCTGGCCGGGTACGACTCCGACCTGTTCCACGTCAGCGGCACCTGCCACGCCCAGGACGCCGTCGTGTGCGACACCACACGATCCTGCTGGGCATCATCAGCATCGACACCGTCCACGGCCACGCCCAGGCCGGAGGAACCTGTGCTGTGGACGGACAGCTCCGATGAACAACAGGACCGTGCGAACGGCCACACCCTGGCGGGCTGTCATGCTGTGTGCCACCGTGACCACTCTGGCCCTAGCTGGGTGTACCGCTGACGCCGCCGGTACCGGACCCACGCTGGCCCCCACGGACTCGTGGTCCAAGCGGTGGTCCCCCGAGGACGAGTCTGCCGCCGTCCAGGAGGCCGAGCAAGCTGTCCGTGACTACTTCTCGGTCAGGGACCAGTGCTTGGCCGACCCGCCGAACACTGATCCGTCCTGCTTCGACGCGGTGGCGGTCGACCAGCAGTTGCTCAACGACTACGCCGCCCTGGAATACGCCCAGGACATCGGTGGCCGCCATGTCGGTGGGATCAATGTCGTGGGAATCGAGAGAGTCATCGATGTCCAGATACCGGTGGGGTCTAAGGAGATCACCCTGTCGGTGTGCATAGATGCCGCTGACCTTGATGCGGTCGGAGCCGATGGCGCACTACTGAATCCGGATTCTGACACGTACCACGGTCGGCAGTTGTACGTCGTGCGTAAGCACTCAGACAGGTGGCAGGTTGCCGACATTCTCGACGATCCCGAGGGGGAGGCATGCGGCTGAACGTGTCACGACTGCTCGCAGTTCTCGGTCTGGCGGACCCGGTGGTGGCCGATCCGATCAGTCCCGAAGTAGAAGAACGTGGTGACAGTGCTGTATCCAGCATCGGCACCATGACCGTCCACGGCCACGCCCAGGTCGGAGGAACCTGTGCTGTGGACGGGCAACCCCGATGAACAGGAGGAGAACCATGCGAACACCCACACCATGGCGGGCTGTCACGCTGTGCGCCCTGGCGGTCCTGGCCCTGACCGCTGGGTGCACCGACGAAGGGGCGGACGCGGAGGCCAGCGCGTCCGCCTTCTACGCGACCCAGGAGGCCGCGCAGGAGGCCGCAGCCGTCCAGGAGGCCGAACAAGCCGTCCGCGACTACTACCAGGTCAGATACCAGTGCTTCGCCGACCCGCCGAACACTGACCCGTCCTGCTTCGACGCGGTGGCGGTCGACCAGCAGCTGCTCGACGACCGTGCCGCCCTGGAGTGGGTCCAAGACATCGGTGGTCGCACAGTCGGTGCGATCGAGGTCGTGGGCACCGAGAGGGTCGTCGATGTCCAGCTGTTGCCGGGGACTAAGGAGATCGCTCTGTCTGTGTGCATAGATGCTACCGGACTCGACACGCTTGGATCCGATGGAACGTCAATAGTATCGGACGGTGACGCGCTGCGCGGTCGAGATTTGTACATCGTGCGCAAACACGTGGACAGGTGGCAGGTTGCTGGTATTCTCGACGATCCCGAGGGGGAGACATGCGGCTGAACACGTCACGACTGCTCGCCGCCGTCACGGTCATTGCCGTCATGGTTGGGGGCGCTCTCTGCCTGGCGGACCCGGCTACGGCTGGCCCGGACGGTCCCAGAGTAAAAGAATGCGGTGCTACAGCAAGGGGAGGTCCTGGTTGCACTGGGTCGCAGGATGGTAGGCATCCCACTCCGGGTCGGGTGCGTACGGGTCCGACGCGGTTGCAGCTGGCGTTGCAGCGGTGTGACGAGAAGAATAATGGTGCTGGGAATATTAGTGGTGTTGGGAATATGACGTGCAAGGGTGTCGCGCTCATGACGGACAAGGTGCGGCAGGTGCTGGCTGAGCGTCAGGGTGGTGCGGGGTCGGCGGCGCGTGAGGTGGTCGCTGCGCTGCAGTTGGCTCCGCCTCGCATCGGTATGACTCCGCGGCCGGGGCCGGATTCGGTGGCCCTGGTCGGTTATAACGTCTGGCTCTGGGTTGACGGTCCTGACGCGCAGACGTTCGGTCCGGCGACGGCTACGGCGAGCATCGACGCGTGGACGGTGACGGTGACCGGTTATGTGGAGTGGGTGGACTGGGACACCGGTGACGGGAACGTGGTCCGTTGCTGGGGGCCGGGTACGCCGTACGTCGTGGCCCGGGACGGTCTGGGTGCGTCGCCGGACTGCGGGCACGTGTACTCCAGGCAGGGCGAGATGACGGTGACGGCGACTGCTCGGTGGCGGGTGGACTGGGTGACCAGCGACGGCGCCCAGTCGGGCACGTTCACCACCGACCAGGTCGCCACGGTGCCGGTCACGGTCGGCGAGTGGCAGGTCCGCCTCAAGAGGGACGAGCCACGATGACCCGCGCACGGTCAGGTGCGCGGCGGTGCAAGAGCTCACGGGCCGAAAAGAGGAGAGAACGATGGATGCAGGCGCAGGCTTCTTCGAGAGTGGTCTGAGTGCCGACCAGATCGGCTGGTTGGGGCGGTACGACACTTTTGACTACCTTGTCGGCAGGCTGACCCAGTCGGCCATCGACGCTTTCATGGTCGGCAAGGGTTGGACCATGGTCGGGCCGTCGCAGAGTGCGACGGGGTACAGGCGCAGCACCGCCCACGCCCGGGGGAAAGGCGTGAACGCGACCACGTTCGAGACGTGCACCCGTCCCGGGCCCGACGGGTGGGGCGGAGGCCGGGTGACGACCGTCACGACCCTCAACGGGGCCGAGCAGGACAGGGAGGAGTCGACCGTCTCGTTCGACAGCGTCAGGGACGACATCAAAGGCGTCGTCGCCAGGTTCGCCGATTGTCCCGACCCTTCCAGCAGCGCAGATATCGCGATCATATACGACGCGCTGGCCTGCCACCTGGTCGCTGGCGACGGTGGCAGCCTGACTGCGGCGCTGAGGCTCATTGAGACCGCGTCGGAGGTCCTCACTGGAAACACCGCGGAGACGTACAAAAGGAATTTCCTGCTGAGCATCGGTAAAGTACTGGACAACTACAGTGCCTTCGGCAAGCTCATCGGCCACCTCATGGCTACCCAGTCGGGGATGTGGGCCGCGGTGCGCGCCAACACCGTCGGGATGCTTATCAAGAGCAGGATGAAGTTCGACGACGTCGCCCAGAGAGGGCCGACTGGGTACAACTATGCCGGGATGGTTAAGGTGATAGACATCGCTCTGGGCGTCGCCGGTATATTCGCTCCGAAGCCAGTCGACAAGGGGATAAAGTTGGTCGTGCTAGCCTTCGACCAGGTGTCAGGTGGCGAGCCTGGCACGGTCGGTTCTGCCGCCACGTACGACCAGGTCTTGGACAGGGTTCTCATGGCCGGTCTTGGCAGTATTGCAAAACAGGTCAAAGACCTGGAGGCCAAGATCAAGAACAATGCGGTCACGAACCTGGAAAAGATCGCATACAACGACGATGTGGTCCGGTCTCTGTTTGAGCTTCCGAATCCCGGTTCGCTCGACCTGTCCGACGAGCCTGACATCGCGACGGACCTCGATGCGGTCACCAGAATCAGAGGTCACATGAAGAGTATCGTGGAGGAGATCGGAGGCTACGTCCGTGCTGGGAGGGACGTCAACGACGGTATGACCCGTGCTGTGGTGCGCTCCACCGACCTGGGCGACTGGCACTTCGGTCCTGGGCCCTTGATGCAGGAGCTCGGCGACATGTTCTGCGACATCCTCACCCGCCTGAAGAACCAGGTCGACCTCTCGGCGGACAACTTGTACAACGCCTGCATGGTGCTGCTGTCGAAGGACGAAGAGTACGCAGCCCAGGTCGCCGCGTCCGCTGCCGGCCTCGAAGCCTTGGACTCGCCCAACGGCTACGCCGACCCCTGGCGCTACTCCAAGGACCCCGAACCGTCGCCTGCCGACCGGGCGTTGGTCATCCCCGATATGTGGAGGATGTGGGTACCGGCACCCACGTCGCCGATCCTCTCGGCCCCGCCCGACGCGCAGCACACGGACTTCCAGGCGGTCGTCCCAGAGTTCGAGAAGAAGTGAGACGCACGATGCCTACCGACAACCCTGTGCGACCGGAGGCGTCCCGGTGGTGGGGCCGCACCTGGTTCAGAGAAGCCCCGAAGGCGAGAAAGGCTGTGGTTGCCATCGCCGTGCTCGCCGTGCTCGTGGCCCTCCTGCTCTGGGTGCCAGCCAGGTGCGCGCGTGACCCCCTCGCCGGTGTCCCGACGCTGTCCGTAGGTCCCGTGCCCGAGGTCCACAGGCCGCAGCTGGACCAGAAGTTCCGGCAGGCCACCGTCCTGGGGCACACCTACACCCTGCCGTGCCCGGGCAGCGCGTTCCTCGACAACGGCTGGTCTCCCTATTTCGATGACGTTCAACCGGTCGACGCGCATGGTAGCGACAAGGTCGACATCGTCAGGGACGGTATGCGGCTGGAACTGACGCTGCGGAACTACGGGGACGAGCCCGCGCCCTGGGACCAGGCTCAGGTCGTGGAGATCAGAGGCAGCGTGGGCCAGCACGGCCCGATACCTCAGATACAACCCGACATGGCCAAGGAAGACGTCGTCGCACTGCTGGGTACCCCTGACGTCGACGAAGTACGCAATGAGAGAGAAAACTACAGCATTATCGTGTACCACGGTCTTCCCGTGCAGAGTGCCCGGCTGCTAGATACTGGCCTGTCCCCTGGGAGCGTGGACGGCAGCGACGTCCTGTATGTCGACGACGTGAGCCTGGTGCTGAGCTTCCTTGACGACAGGTATTTTAGCTATACACTTTCCTACGACCTCGGCGAGCCGTTCGACCCCGCCAGGAAGATACCGGGCGGCGATGTGCAGTGCGGGTCCTTCCCGGACGAGCCGGTCTACTCGTACCGGATGCACCCCGACTTGTTCTTCAGGCACGGACCCAGTACGCGGCCCGCGGAGTACCTCGTGGATGGGCAGGCCTACGTGTTCGGGGTGTCAGGCTCCGAAACGTGCGACAAGATCGATCCGGACAAGTCGTCCGCCCAGAAGGTCGACGACTATCTTCTGGCTCCGGGGACGCTGAGGGACCCGCTGTCCGGACCCGGCGAGCCGTTCCTGCTGTGGGACGGGGAGGACTCCTCGGCCGCGGTGCTGGTCTTCCGGGGCGAGGGCCAGCGCACGGGTGACGACTACGTCCAGGTGTGGCTGAGCTACTGCGACTGGGAGAACGGCTTCCGGGTGCGCATGTCCTTCTCGGTGATCAGCGTGGAGGAGGGCGCCGCTGTCTCGGAAGGTGCGCAGAGCTACCTTCTCTCGGTGGTGTCGGAGGTGGCGGAGTCTATGACGAAGGCGGGTTGACCTGCAGGTGCGCCTGCGGCTTGACGGAAGACGGCGCTGGAGAAAGGACGGGGAGATGGTTCGCGCGAGGTTGGTCGGGTTCGGGGCTCTGCTGCTGCTGCTGGGGGTCGTCGTCGGTGTGCCGGTGGTGCTGTGGGTCGTGGCGGGTAGCCCGGTCCCCGGCACGGTGCCGGACTTTGACCGGGTCCGCACGGTGCTGACCAGTCCTGACGACGGTTCGGTGCTGCTGGGGGCGGTGCGGGTGGTGGCGTGGGTCGCCTGGGCGGTCCTGGCGCTGAGCGTGGTGGTGGAGGCCGTGGCCCGGGTGCGGGGTGCGCGTACCCCGCGGCTGCCGGGGCTGGGTCTGCCCCAGGCCGCGGCCCGCCAGTTGGTCGCGGCTGCGGCGCTGCTGTTCGTGGTGGGGGTTCCTGCTGTGGTGTCGCTGGCGGGCCCGGCCCAGGCGGCGGTGCCTGCGGCAGCGGTGGCGCCTGCTGCGGTGGAGGTGCCGGTTGCGGCGGCTGCTCCGGTGCAGGCCGCCGCACCGGACCGCACGGACGGGACCGTGGTGTACACGGTGGTGGACGGGGACAGCCTGTGGAAGATCGCCCAGTCCCGGCTGGGAGACCCGCACCGGTGGACCGAGGTGTACGAGCTGAACGTCGGGGTGGTCCAGGCCGACGGGTACGCCCTGGACGACGCCGGGTGGGTCGAGCCTGGTTGGCGGCTGGTCCTGCCTGCCGACGCGCAGGCCCCGCCGGTCGCCGTGGAGCACGCCTACACGGTGCAGCCCGGTGACACGCTGTCGCAGATCGCCAAGGACGAGCTGGGCG
>Ga0099364_10002180_pt1 | contig 31441 bp, 25 predicted proteins | sample TergutTh196P3_FD_73070 | JGI IMG/M metagenome (GOLD analysis project Ga0099364, IMG submission 73070) | Microcerotermes parvus P3 segment gut microbial communities from Pointe-Noire, Republic of the Congo - Th196 P3 | ecosystem: Host-associated > Arthropoda: Insects > Digestive system > Gut ... | reverse complement strand
ATTATCCCGCTTTGCTGCAAATCTCCGGATAATGTATCCACTGTATTTGCGATATTCACTACAATATGCCGTATTTTCAAAAAATCCCCGACCTCATACGCGGTTACAATATCCCGCTGCTCACCCTGCGGCATTAATACACCCAGCACTCTGTCCGCACCGATAGCCTGCGCGCAAAGGGCGGCCGCTATCGAACTGTCTTTTCCGCCGCTTATACCCAAAACAGCGGTACAGTTTTTTCCGTTTTCATCGAAATATGTTTTTATCCAATCTATTATATCATTTTTTATTCTTTCAGCATCAAACATTAATTTCTCCTTTACAGCAGATCGGATAAATGCATACTTAAAGAGGAAAAGTTCCCCATGTGATACGGTTCTGTATTCGAATGAAGCGAGGTGCTGGTAACTTCTTTAGCCAGCGGAAGCCGCATGACGAAGGTAGTACCGTCGTTGGCGTTTGATTTGATCATACAGACCCCACCATGCATTTCCACAATTTTTTTTGTCAGCGGCAAGCCTATCCCGAGTCCTGCGGGCGCCTCGTCGTTCGGGTTATATGAATAATATAAATCGAAGACTTTACCCAAACGTTTTTTTTCTATCCCTACACCTTTGTCCGAAAATGACAGATTAAAATAGTCCTTTGATACCGTTCCCTCAATTGAAATTTCGTTCCCCGGGCTTGTGAACAAAACGGCGTTGTGTATTATATTAAGCAAAGCAATTTCAAATTTGCCGCAATCAAATTCGCAAAACAGGCTCTGGTCAGGCAGCTCGACCTTTATACGCGGCATCCCGCTAACGCTCAATTTTCGCCGCACATCGTCCAGCAATGAAGAAAGGAAATACGGGATTTCGACAATTTTTTTGTTCAGGTTATTCAAACCCGAAGCCAAACGGCGGTATTCGGTCAAATTCACCACTGAACGCAGGATAGAATATCCTGCGTTCTTTATTTTTTTCATTTCTTCCATTTCCTTGTACATACCATGGCGTTCAAGCCCGTTGACCACAGAATATACGTTATTGAATATAGTGTCCAGCCTTGCACGAAAATGATACGGAAAAATCGAAATTACCCGCTCATTGTTTCCGGAATCAAAATCTTCTGCACCATGAAACGTCACGGCGATCAGGTCGTCATCGAACTTTGTAAAATCCGCCGCGGTCAAGGTATCATACGACAGCGCAACAAACCGCAGTGCTTTACCGCTGACGTTCAGCTCGTTGTTTACTCCGACCAGTTCAACGTCAGGCAATATTTCTGAAAGCACAACGCTATCATCAAACCCTGCTAATATTTTTGTTGCGGCAATGTTATGCCATATAATTTTGTGTACACCATTGCACAGCATTACCGGAAACACTGTTTTGGCGTAAAGCTTTTTTACTAACTCTTTCATAATTTATTTCTCGATAATAATATCTTAATAAGTTTATTATATACCAAAACATTATTTTTTTCAACATTTTTTTGCGTTTTATTCCTATTTTTTAAACATGAAACAAAATTCCCCCTGTATTTCGTACTTTATCGCGTGAACATCGTGGCATCCAATCGAACCAAAAAATCGTGCGTGCGTTCAAATATCAAACCCACACAAAACCATATCGGTAAAAAGTCCAGCCTTATTAAGCCTTGAACGGCATACATTCCCGTATAGTTCCAGGGACATACCCCTGTCAGCTGCCTTATCATCAACCCTGAAACATATTCCAGCGCAAAGATAACACCGGCATAAATCAACCCTCTGACGGGCCACATCTGCCCTCTTATCGAGTTGTGAACAGGTTCGAGAACTATACCCATCCCGTATATAGGGAACATCCATAAATAGGTCGTAGAAACCAGTCTTACATCACCTCTTATGGCAGAACAAAATCCGGTAAAGACTACTTCCATTACCCAGCCTATTACTCCGTATATTAAAAATCGTAATGCTAACATAAGTATATTTTGGGAGTTGAATCAAAAAATAAACCAATCTGCAGCAAAATTAATATTGGAAAAAACGTTGGAAAAAGTTTGGCGGCTTTTTCAAACTTTTTACCTGCTCTATCATTTAACACGAAATATATGTGCCAAAGGGCGAAAAAAGCACCGCCGCATCGAAAATAAACGCTTTTTAAACGCTCTAATCAAAATAATTCCCGAAAAGCGATATGCGTTTGCTGATATTACCGGTTGTTTTTGTTGCAAGCTGCTCATTGGATTTGCTCATTGGATTTTTTGAAAAATTTCCTAAAAATTGTTGACTTTTATGTTTTGGGGTTATATAATAGGAACATATAAAAAGCGCACCGTGTACTTGCTCCCGTTTTCGGACGGTTTGACAAGAATAAAAAATTAAAGGGGAATTGTTAATGGATGCTCAAAAAGTTGATCTGTTCCTGATGACCAACAACAAAATGTTTCTGCCGCAGCATATTCCTGTGATCAAGGAAAAACTGATGAGTTTGGACGAATCAAAGGTTTTGGCGCTGCAATCAATGGATTTTAAAGATCCGACCACTTTGCTGATCATTTCTATCTTTTTAGGTTCATTCGGAGTCGATCGTTTTATGCTCGGCGATACCGGCATGGGCGTACTTAAGCTCCTCACCGGCGGTCTTTGCGGAATACTTACGATCATTGACTGGTGTACTATCCAGAAAAAAACAAGGGAACTGAACTACAACAATGTTATGGCGTTCCTTTAAGTTTTTGCAAAAAGAAGCGAAAAGGGCAGGTCCGGCAATCATTGTGTTGTTAGGGTTTGCCCTCTTTTTCTTTCTGTCTGACGAAGGGATATGCGTGTTCAGGCGGTTTACAGGAATCCCCTGTTTCGGGTGCGGTTTGACCCGGGGATTCTTATCCGTTTTCCGCTTGGATTTTGTTGCTGCTTTTTCGTATAATTTATTGGCTGTTCCGCTTTTTTTTGCGCTTATATTTTTCGCAGCGGTTTTTATTTTCAAGCGTGAGTTCTTTTTTAAGTTGATTAGGATCAAGCTTCCGGTTTGGGCTTATGCGGCGGCAGGTGCTGCGGCTTTCGCAAACTGGGGTGTTAATATAGTAAGGTTGAGCGGTTCTTAATAATGGGGTTTTTGGATATATTTTACCCGAAAAGGTGCCTTGTCTGCGGCAAACCCGGCGCCGGAAGCGGTTCGGTTGGTACAATTGAATATATTTGCTTGAAGTGCGTTGATAAGGTGGAATTTGTAGGGGATGATATATGCACGAAATGCGCTAAACCGGAATGTCGCTGCCGCAAACGGAATTTTTATTTTGATTGTGCTATCGCGCCTTTTGTGTATACCGGTGCAATAAGTGATTCGGTCGTCCGGCTGAAAGAGTATTCGGATTTTTCAACGGCGCAGGGGTTTGCTCACTACATGGCGGTAATGCTGAAAAAGCTTGTTGATACCAGCGAAATTGATGTTATTGTTCCTGTTCCGGCGCACATAAGCCGTAAGAGTAAAAAGGGTTATAATCAATCCGAAATAATAGCCCGCTATTTATCAAAGCTGACAGGTATTCCTTTTGACAAAAAAATCCTCAAAAAAATCAAGCCGACCATGCCGCAGCGAAACCTGAACGGAGAGGCACGCCGGCATAATTTAACAGGTTCTTTTGCGGCAAGCGAAAAAGCCGCCCGGGGCAAAAATATTATTTTGGCGGATGATGTAATAACTACCGGAGAAACTTTAAACTGCTGCGCACAGGAGCTGAAAAGAGCAGGCGCAGGCCGGATTTATTGTATAGCGGCAGTGACAACAAAATAGGACGGTTTAGAATAAATGGCAAGTTATGATATCGGGATTGATCTCGGAACGACAAAAATAATCATATATGTAAACGGAAAAGGTATCGTGCTGGACGAGGCTGCCGTTGTGGCGTATAACCATAAAACCAAAAAAGTTTTGGCGGTGGGGAAAAATGCGTTCTCAATGATAGGGCGGACACCCGAATATATCACGGCTGTAAGCCCTCTGCGTGACGGCGTTATCACCGACATGGATCTGACCGAACTTATGATCAAGGAGCTTTTGAAAAAAATCAGTGAATCTATGATGGTAAAACCGAGGGTCGCTGTTTGCGTACCCTCCACGATAACCGAAGTGGAGCGTCGTGCGGTCGTCCGGGCGGCGAGTTTTGCGGGTGCGCGCAAGGTCTATTTGATTGATGAACCCATTGCGGCGGCAATAGGAGCAGGGATTAATATATCCAGACCGGACGGTTTTATCGTGGTTGATATAGGCGGTGGTACGACCGACATTGCGGTTATATCATTAAACGGTGTTGTGGAAAAAAAGTCCATAAAAATTGCCGGAAACTATCTGGATGAAACGATAGCAAAATATATTTTAAACAAACATAAAATTTTAATAGGGGATAGAATGGCGGAAACGATCAAATGTCAAATCGGCAATGTGTTTGAGCCGTCACCGGACAAGTGCGCGGAAGCGAGAGGTCGCAATATGATTACGGGTATGCCCCGGAAGGTTACGGTCAGTGAACAGGAAATTTATACTGCGCTTAAAGAACCCGTGCTCGAAATAATAAAAGATGTCAATGAAGTTTTGGAAAGAACGCCGCCGGAGTTGATCGGTGATATTCATGAAAACGGATTACTGCTGACCGGCGGTGTAGCGTTGCTGAAAGGTCTGCCGGAGCTTATGAAAAAAATGTTAAACGTCAAAGTAATAGTTCCGGACGACCCGCTAACCTGTGTTGCGGTCGGAACCGGTAAAGCTTTTGATTATCTGGACGAACTGGGAGACGGTTTTGTCCATGCGGCAATAAGGAAACACTAAACTTCCCTCGGGAATTACAACGTGCGTTGCGAAGTGATTTTCGGGGAGATCTACTGACAATTGATAATTCAACACAGCCTGCAGGAAGGATGATTTTTATCATGAATATCGCGATAGTGGGATTAGGTTTGATCGGCGGTTCTTTTGCTAAAACAATTAAAGCGAAAACCACGCATAACGTTTACGGGCTGGATACCGATCCGGATGTGCAAAATTTTGCCCGGTCCTGCGGATATATCACCGCTATAACTGCGCAGGAGCTGAAAAAAGCCGATATAACGCTGGTATGCCTTAATCCTGATGCGGCAGTTGATTTTGTGATGCAAAATATAAATTGCTTCTCGCCCGGCTCTGTTGTATTGGATATTTGCGGTGTAAAAGAGCCGGTAGTACGGAAGTTAAGTGCACCCCTCGCGGAAAAAAACATCGTGTTCCTGGGGACACACCCGATGGCGGGACGCGAATATTCGGGTTTTGAATATTCCCTGCCTGACCTTTTCGACGGTGCAAGCTGGATTTTGACTCCGGAACCGTCCACTTCGCCGAATGCCGTGCGCCTTGTCCGTATGCTGGGCGAACAGCTGGGATTCGACGTTGTTATAAGCGATGCGAAACGCCATGACGAATTGATCGCCTATACCTCACAACTTGCTCATATTACATCTAACGCATACATAAAAAGCCCCGCTGTAGCAAACCACAAAGGATTTTCAGCGGGAAGTTTTTTGGATCTGACGCGTATCGCAAGAGTTAACGAGGATATGTGGACATCTTTGATGATGCTCAACCGTGAAAATTTATCTGCCGAATTGGGCATACTTATCGGCAATTTGACGGAATACAAAAATGCTCTCGACCAAAACGACGGGCAAAAACTGAAAGAACTTTTAAAATCCGGCAGTGATATTAAAAAGAGCATAAAATAAGCAAAGATCTATTTGCTAATTGAGTAGATATTAACAGCGTTTTCGCGCGTAACGTCCGCTATTTCCTGTGCGGACGTATTTTTTATTTCCGCCAGTTTTTGGATAACCGAAGAAAGCATGGAAGAGTCGCAGCGTTTACCCCGATGGGGAGCGGGCGCAAGATAGGGACAATCCGTTTCCACCAGCAGCCGGTCTAAGGGAACCGCTTTTGCCGCTTCAGCGGTCTTGCGGGCATTAGGGAAAGTAACCACCCCTGTGAAACCGATATAATAACCCAATGACACCATTTTCCCCGCTGTTTGTGCACTTCCGCTGAAGCAATGAACAATGCCGCGCATATTCGGAGTGTTTTTAAAATTTTCGAGCACCGCCAGCGTATCCGCTGTTGCATCCCTCGAATGTATTATAACCGGTAAATTCAATTCTGCCGCTAATTCCATTTGCTGCGTGAAAAATCGCTGCTGTAATTTGCGCAGACTGTGATCGTAGTAGTAGTCCAGCCCGATTTCGCCGATAGCGACGACCTCTCTTGGATTCTTCACCGCGAGATCTTTCAGTTTGTCAAGATAATCGGGGGGTGTCTTTTCTTTGTAATAATTTTGCTCACAATTATGCGGGTGTATGCCGACAGAAGCGTATATGAAATTATAACGCTGCGCAAGGGACACGCTTTCGCACGAGCCTTGGATATCGTCCCCGGCATTGAGAATATATTCCACGCCCTTAAACTGCATGGAACGTATAAGTTCATCCCTGTCAGAGTCAAACCGTTTATCATTATAATGCGCATGAGAATCAAAAATTCCCGTGATAAAATTATCTTTCACGCCGGGCTCCTTATAAAGAATAGGGTATTTGCTCCTAATTTATCCTTGCGAACAATATCCGGCTTTCTCCGACCTCTGTACCTGCTTTCAGCGCACCGAAAGAACCTAAGGAATCAAAACTGGAGTCCGGGGATCCCGCTTGTGTGAGGATACTTTGCGCGCTTTCGGGCATTACGGGCATAAGCAAAACACCCAGAATTCGAACGATTTCGGTCAAGTTATACAATACCGTACCCAGCCTGAGTTTTGCATTTTCGTCTTTGGCGAGGATCCACGGTGTTGTTTCGTCGATGTATTTGTTGGCGCGCCTTGCCAGATTTAGCACCGCGTTTAACGCTTCACCGACTCTGTACTCATTCATCTTTTCAAAATATTCGCGCACGGTAACACTAGCGGTATGTTTCAAATCTTCATCGTGATCGCCCGGCTCAGAATATTGCGGAACAATGCCGCCGAAATATTTTTTGACCATTGTAACCGTGCGTGAAACTAAATTGCCCAGTGTATTGGCAAGGTCAGAATTGTATTTTAACACCAGAAGCTCTTCGGTAATAACACCGTCCGCCGCATACGGCATTTCGCTCAATGAATAATAGCGCACCGCATCCGTACCGTATTTTTCACATAAATCTAAGGTATAAAGTACATTTCCATCGGTTTTGCTCATTTTTCGGTCGCCCATCAAAAGCCAGGGATGTCCAAGTATCTGGCGGGGCAGAGGGATATCCAGCGCCATCAGAAAAGCCGGCCAATAAATTGAATGAAATCTGACAATATCCTTACCGATAACATGAAGATCCGCCGGCCACCATTTCTTGAAATCCTCAGAAAGTTTGTCGGGATGATACCCGAGGGCGGTTATATAGTTCGAAAGCGCATCAATCCACACATACACAACATGATCCGGATCGAAGTCAACTTTTATACCCCAATCAAAGGTGGAGCGGGATACGCACAAATCTTGCAGTCCCGGCTTGAGGAAGTTGTTTAACATTTCCTTTTTACGGCTTTCGGGTACGATAAAATTATCATTCTGTTCGATATAACTAATCAATCTGTCCTGATATTTTGAAAGCCTGAAAAAATACGCAGATTCCGTGGTTGCAGCAACATCCCTGCCGCAATCCGGGCATTTACCGTCTTCAAGCTGACTTTCGGTAGAAAAAAGCTCACAGGAAACACAATACATTCCCTGATATTCCCCTTTGTATATATCGCCTTTTTCATACAGTTTATTGAACATCGTCCGTACCGACTCTTTGTGAAAATCGCTGGTAGTGCGGATGAAAAGGTCATACTTAACGTTAAGTTTTTCCCACACTTTTTGCGTATACTCACAAATATCGTCGGCATATTCCTGCGGAGTGATCCCGGCTTTTTGCGCGGAGTTCTGGATTTTTTGCCCGTGTTCATCCATGCCGGTACATAAAAGCACATCCAAGCCTTTCAATCTCTTATAACGCGCGATCATGTCCGCCAGAATACCGTCATAGGCATTGCCGATATGCGGTTTTTGCGATGCGTAGGGAATTGCGGTCGTAATATAAAATTTATTTTGGAGCATAAGAAACCCTCTCTACCCTCTCTATTTATGATGAATAGTTTTCTTTAACGTTTGCCGCCCTTCCCGTACATCGGACAAGGCTTTGGTCAGCGTACTCTCGGTTATGGAAAGTGCTTTATCGGCGAATTCGAACGATGCTTTACGGGTTTCACGCGCCGTAGTATGAGCATGGGTTTTCATGTCGTTCGCCTTAGTTTGGGCGTGTTTGACGATTTCCTGTTCGTTCACAATACGTTTTGCTCTTTCTTCCGCTGTCCGGATGATATTATCAGCTTCTTTTTTTGCGTTGGTGATGATTTCTTCGCGATCATCACATATAAGCTGTGAATTTTTTATCTCCGTGGGCAGATTAAGCCGGATATTTGCAAGCAGATCCGAAAGTTTTTCCGCATCAATTATAACTCTGCCTTTGGAAAAAGGAAGAGCTGTAGACTGGTCTATCAACTCGTCTATCAGGTCCATAATATCGTATACGTTCATCGAAAAATCACTATCCTTTTCAAGTTTATTTTTATAAATATTATTTTGCCAATTTATCTTGGATCATATTCAATACCGACGGCGGGACAAACGAAGAAATATCACCGCCCAGCGAACATATTTGTTTTACCATAGACGAGCTGAGATATGTATTATGCAATGCGGCACTCAAAAACACTGTTTCATGACCGGCGTTCAGTTTGCGGTTAGTAAGCGCCATTTGAAATTCATATTCAAAATCCGATGTGGCGCGCAGCCCTCTGATCACAGCCGAAGCCCCGCTGGTTTTCATATAATCTGCAAGCAGTCCGGAAAGAGTTTCCACTCTTACGCCGCTAAAGCCGCTTGTAGCCGCAGTTACCGCATTTATCCGCTCCTGCAGCGTGAAAGCGTACCTTTTGTCAGGGTTATCGCTTATTAAAACAACGATCTCGTCAAAGAGTGCAATCGCGCGTTCGATTATATCAATATGACCGTTGGTCACAGGGTCAAAACTACCCGGACAGACCGCTTTTCTGCGGATCGTTTTTTCCATAATTTTTAACACCTGCATTCCTTTCGATATTTTATAATTTTCGCATAGAGCAGTTCGTTTATTGAACGGCATTAAAATATATCGCTGTTTCTATTCTACCATATTTATAAGTTTTGTAAAGGGATAACAGCGAAACCGCTTCAGGTAGTTTTTCTTCGCCTTTTTCCAGTTCGCATACCACCGCAGCACCGGGGGAAATTATTTTTGCATTTATATCCTCCGGAGATTTGACTGTGTTTAATGCCGAAAGGACGCGGGGTATAAACTTTTTCCGGTATGGCGCATCTATAAAAATTAAATCAAAAACCTTATCGGTGTTTTTAAGATAACGGAATACATCAGATGTAATAACATCTGCGAAATCTTCCAATTGCGGTTTTGCCAGATTTTTGCGTAAAATCTGCACGGCTTTGGGATTTGAATCTACAAAAACACATTCGGATGCGCCGCGGCTCAACGCTTCAATACCCATTTGTCCGCTGCCCGCGAAAAGGTCGAGAACTCGCTTGCCGTTCAAATCAAAGGATGCTTGCAAAGCGTTGAAAATGCCCTCTTTTACACGGTTGGAGGTTGGCCGGGTATTTTCACCCCCGAGTGTGAAGAGTTTTAATCCTTTGAATTTGCCTGATATAACACGCATACGGTTTTCACTTCGTCCATTATTTATTTATATGCAATTACAATTGCGCCGGCGGTCGTTTTTGTGTGGGTAAGGCTCACCGAAAATTTGAATCCGCTTTTTTTTGTACAAGCGAGGGTTTTGCCGGAAAATTCAAAGTACGGTTCCCCCGCTTTATTACGCAAAACCGCGGCACCCGCTGGAATAATCTTGAATATTCCGATTCCCAGCGCTTTGCCGAGTGCTTCTTTTGCAGAAAAGTTTGCCGCCATCGACGGTGCCGGGTCGGGCAGGGTGTTAAAATATTCGATTTCTGATTCTGCGAAAAATCTTGAAACAAAGCGCGGATTTTTCGCACTCTTGCGCATTCTTTCAATTTCCAGAAGATCTATTCCTGTTTTTATCATAGCTATCTAATCTATTTGAATTTTCATTGCCGAAGTTATATATTTTTGCACATTCTCCAGCATTTTTTCGTTGGGGGAAAAAATAAGCAGAGTTTTTCCCAGTTTATTATGATTAAAGAGCGCGCAGTAATTGTTTGCCGCTCTACTGTCCGCACAGGCATCCACTATAGTGTCCGTCGGAAAATCACATTTGGCTTTTTCGTATATTCCGAATTTTTCCCAGTTTGTGATTTTAGTGGTCAAAATACGTTTTCGTCTGCGCCGCGCTATAATCTTGTCCACATCAATTTCGTTGTTGATTATAATATACTCATATTCGATATTATATGAAATTGCCAATTGGTAACCGCCGTACAATACTCCAACCGACGATAACGCTACAAACGTCGCAAACGTACCCAAATACGGGGCAACGATAAACACGAGCGCGGAAGCGGCAACAACGCTGGCGAGAAATGTCGCCATAATTTTAATCATATCCACCGGAGTTTTTTTGCGTGCAACGAGCTGTTCTAAAATTACATCCATAACTTGAATTTAATCCTCCCAACCGTCTTTTTTGCCGGGACAGCATTTGAATTTGCCTGTTAGAAATATGTTCAGTGAAAAATTAAGAAGTTTAATCATGCAATTCTTTTTAATATATTAACATTATTTTTCAGTTATTGTCAAGAGTCTAAAACCCCGAATTTTTCGTTTGTGAGGTCTGCTTGAGGCCATAGACATCTTATTAACCGCCCGGTTTACTGTATTTTACTATGAACACAGATGATTTTTCGTCAAACAAGGCAATTTTGACAAAAATATCATGGACATTCAAGGATAAATTATCGCCGTGCGGCGAAGGTCTGTTAAACTATCGCAAGACAAAAACGCTTGACCGGTTAAACCGGTTAAATCGGTCAAAGCAGTTAAAGCATTTGACGAAAATTTAAATATTTTTTATACCACCCCTTCTCTGTTCCTGAGGAATACCCACCCCGCAAAGAACATCGCAATCGGCATAATGATTGCCGCAAAAGCAAAATTCGTCTGCAAAATTAGATTGAACAACGCGTGTATGCTGGCACAAAGAGCGAAAAGCCCGAATATCAGCGGAACAATGAGGTTCTTTCGTTTGTTCAAGAGCAGCAAGCCTATCCCGAAAGCAGCGGTGGTAATGCCGTGCATAAGCGCCGTCGTCAGCGTCCTGATCACCAACAGCCATATATCCATGACTTCACGCGAGGATACGGCGAAATAATACATGGACTCCTGAACGGAGAATCCAATCCCGCTTGCCATCGCGCAAAAAACAATCAGCCTGGTTAGGTGAGGATATTTTTTTGATTTAGAAACAACAGTACAGGAAGCCCTTTGCATAGCTCTTCGACCATCGGCGCAATGGAAATCGTCATCCGCTGCGTTTGTTCCCATGTTGAACCGAAAAAATTGTTAAGATTATACGATAACACACCCGCGAACACACCCCAGCAAAAATAGAGAATGATTCGCCTGCAGTCTGACCGGTCAAGCATAACGGCAACGAATAAAAGCGGGATGACCATTGCAATAAAAGCGCTCAAAAATTGAAACTGCAGATCACCTATGACCGCTCACCGCCTTTTTTGCCGTGTTAACACGCTCTATCCTGAGCAGCGAAATCCCGATCAATAAATACACCACCGGGTACAGCGAAAGGTTAATATCGCGCCAATAGCTGCTCTCGCCGTATATAATAGACAAGCGGCCTAAGGTATCTAATACACTAATTGAAATGATTGAACCGGAAAAAAGCTTGGTATCCCGCCCTCCGGTTATCAGCAAAATTACGGCGGGCAGGATACACAAAGTCACGATCAGCAACGCGGAAGAGTATAAAATCCGGGGGTCATTTGCAATCACTCCGTAAAAAATCATTAGTATGGCTGACGGAGAAAGGATATTAACAATGACTCGCAGAGCCTTTTTGCTTTTCATCGTGTCCGGGATCATCAAAACCAATGCCGCTGCAAAAAACAGATAGGCGCAGTTGCGGCTGTAATTGCTGACGGTAATATCCGCGGCCGAGCCTTTCAGCAGGTAAATATAACAAAGTGCGTATACTTCATTTATCGCCAGCACCCCAAGACCAAGCGAGCCGGTCAAAATCGCATCATGGCTGCCCGTGGCTGCTACGCCGGCAAAAGCACGAAAACAGGCATAAAAAAGAACGAAAATCATAATTATTCGGTATATGAGACCGCCTTGCGGGGAAGATATCCCCGCAATACCCGTCAGGCTTAAAATGATATACACGACCGAAAGTATAAAAGCGCTTACAATAAAAATTTTATTCTTCAAAACGTTCTCTTTTTCCTATTTGCAAAATTATTTGGGACACAGCAACACCATAATAACATCACCGGACTTAACACTTTGTTTGGTCTTATATAAACCGTCTTCACAGGTAACGGATTGATAACTCAAGGTGCCGGAGGGAGCGGAAACCGCGTCTATCATCAACGTCCTGTCGTTGTAATAAACCGACATTGACTTTTTGAAAAAATCTGTATGAGCTCCGTACAGCCAGTCAAACTTCCGAGTCCAGTTCTTCTTTATATTTCTCGATTGCAAATCATCATACGAGATAAGATAGTCCGCGAAAATATTGTTAAGATTTTTACCCGGAACGGTTACCTGAAGATTTTGCAAAAACGCGTTCACCTTATACGGCGGCGTTACCGTGGCTTTGTTTTCGGCAAACTCGCTTTTGAAACTTATTCCGTTATAATCTTTTTTATAATTAACCGCAAGATAATCGTAACGATAGGCCGCGGCACCGTTGTTACCGTTGTTGACACGGGCATAGAATGCACCTGCTGTTATCGTGCCGGAACTTGCCGCCGGAGAGTAATATGAATCTTTGGAATCCCTGCGGCTATGGGCGGTTCCGCTCAATTGTGAAGGGCTGCTGATTATATGCGCTGTCCCGTCTTGCCTTACAACGTAATATATATCCTTGCCGGGGTCAACCAACAATTGCTCATATGATTTAGCGTAAGGTTGCGTAATGATATATTTTTTAATGTTTTCAAACGTGATTCGCGTATTGTTGCTTAAGGAAGCAAAATCATCAAGCAGGTTTTCGAGGTTCACATCTGTAAGTTCAGGGTTTTTGTCCCTGTTGTAATCTACAATCGTGGTAGCGAGCATCAGGTAGTTCGCGAATGCCGCATCCCAGTCCCAGGCATAACTCGTCACCGACATAAAGGTGTTATGCTCAAAAGGTACATGGGATTTGCAAGTCCTTTCGTACTGCCGGAAGAGGGAAGTTTTTTTCAGCGCGTTTCCGCTTCCGTACGGGTTCAACTCATCCAAAAGCAGCCCCAGCGTGTCCAAATAATTTTTAGCGGGATTGCTTCCCGATGAAGTATAGCGAAGATTGTTGTAGCACCAGTCGTCAAAAGCTCCTTGCGAAATATTACCCTTGGTTTTGCTCCTGAAATCTCTGTACATCTTATCAATTGAGTTCAGCGTACTATTTTGGATAACCGTAGCTGAGAGGTCGTACTCCAACGCGTTGATCCGGTTGTGGAGCACCTGATTGTTGACAGAAATTTCCGCAGACATTTTATCAAGCTTGCCGCTTATTTCCTGCAGCATTTTTTGCGTTTCCGCTTGGACTGACGATAGCCCCAGCGTAGAGAAAAACGAGCCTGTTGTTTCGGTTTTACGAATTTCCGCCGTCCCATATGCCCATGCCTTGGAACATAGAAAATACAAAGCGCTTACGGCTACCCCCGCCCCGGATGTCCGGATCGCTTCAACGTTATTTCTGCCTGCAGTTAAGGCGGTTGCGACGCTATCGCTTGCGACGTTATCGCTTGCGGCGGTAATTTCTGCAGTCCGTCCCGAACGGCCGGATAAAACAGCTGCCGAGTCAAACCGCACCGTGCCGGTACCCGCGGCGGACGGACCGCCTTTCAAGGTGAGTTCAACGGTCTTCGCGTTGATACGCTCAAAGCCGGCAACTTCAAACGCAGACATAACGCCGCCAAACGTTATCATAGAGAGATTAACATCATCTGTGAAGGCATCGTAATCTATAAAGATTCTAAGCTTTTGCGGCTCCGGGCTATTGATATAGAGCGGACCGGACTGAACCGCCATAGGTACGCGGCCGATCCCGGATGAGAAACTGACATCCAATTTTTTGGACAGTTTATCCCCGGGAACAGTAAAATGTGCACCGCCGAATTCACCGTCCGCCTTGCCGTTCAGCGTGAAGATAAGTTTTTGCCCTTCATGGCGAAATTTTTCGGCCTTTACCTGATCAAACCCGCCGCTGATTTCCAGATCATCCGCCGTCATTGTCCCGGCAAAGCTGTCGTTTTCCAGCGTAAGCGTGATTTCCTGCGAGACCGTCAAATCATCTTTTTGTGCGATTGCCTCGGTTTCGGAAATCAGTCGGGGATAGAGAACGACTGTTTCACCTTGATAATAGAAGGATTTATCGCTGAAAGCCGCGGGTGATACGGCAATAATGCCATTACCGCCATTATAATCCTCCCAATCGACCGCGGCACTGTTTTCGTGAGCGTTCCCTGCGGCAACCGTGACGACCAGATTTGCTTCTGATACTTCAACCTTCTGAACCGTCAAGCCGTCGAAATAACCGCCTAAAACAACGTGTTCCGGCTTGATATTGGCGTGTTCGCCTTCGGGAAGCCCGGTCAGGGTGAAGGCTTGTCCTGCGTAATCCTTGACGGCATCAATGCTGTTCGGACTGATGGCAATCGTCTTTTCCTGTGCTTCCTCATACCCTTCAAACACGGCACCAAACGGCCAGCCGCCTCTTGTCGATATGGAAATCGCCGAAACGGTCAGCACGCATACCAGCAGCATGGCAATAGCTCCCTCAACGTGTTGTCGGGTAATTTTGAATTTAGGTTTTATTAATTCTTTTTTCATATAAATTCTTTCCGTTCATGTGGGTTTGATATATCATATTTCAATAGACCTCCTCAGAAATTAAAACGTGATGTATGAACACAGATAATTTTTCGTCAAACAAAGAAATTTTGACGAGAATATCATGAATATTTGAGGATAAATTAACACCGTGTGTACGTCGAGAAGTGGTTTTCGAGGAGGTCTAATACATAGCAAAGGCGCTGTGAACTGGATCAAGTCGCAGTGCTATATTTTTTGAAAGGTTTTTTGAATCATGAATAACCGGTAAGAGCGGTTCTTTCCCAACGGGTTTTGATTATCCGGAAACAACCGGCACAAAGCCGGTGTAAAATAAATTTTACGAGGTGGTCACGATGAAAAACATTCCAAAGCTGTTTGGAAGCATGGTTTTTAATGACGATGTCATGAGGGGAAAGCTGCCGAAAGACATCTATAAAGCACTTAAAAAGACCATGTCACAGGGTACACATCTGGAGCTTGAGGTTGCAAATGTAGTCGCCAGCACAATGAAAGAGTGGGCCGTAGAAAAAGGAGCAACCCATTTTACTCATTGGTTCCAGCCTATGACCGGTATCACGGCGGAAAAACATGACAGTTTTATTTCCCCTTCCGGCGACGGGAAAATTATCATGGAATTTTCGGGAAAGGAACTTGTACGGGGCGAACCGGATGCTTCCAGTTTCCCCTCCGGCGGTTTGCGCGCAACATTTGAGGCGAGAGGTTACACCGTCTGGGATACGACCTCTTACGCCTTTATAAAGGACGGCACGCTGTGTATCCCGACCGCTTTCTGTTCATATAGCGGTGAAGCTCTTGATAAGAAGACACCGCTGCTCCGTTCGATGGAGGCTGTTGATAAACAGGCAATGCGAATACTTAGACTTTTTGGTAACACGGTTGCGCAGCGTGTAACAGCGGAAGTCGGTCCGGAGCAGGAATACTTTCTCATCGACAAAGAGATGTTTTTAAAACGTCCGGATCTGATGTATACCGGCAGAACGCTGCTCGGTGCCCGCCCCCCCAAAGGTCAGGAGCTTGAAGATCATTATTTCGGAAGTATAAAGCCACGGGTGTCCGCTTTTATGAGGGAGCTTGATGAAGAGCTTTGGAAGCTGGGGATTTACGCTAAGACTAAGCACAACGAGGTTGCACCGGCACAACATGAGCTGGCACCGGTTTATTCGACGACCAATATTGCTACCGACCATAATCAGCTTGCTATGGAAATGATGAAGATCGTCGCAGACCGTCACGGGCTTGCCTGTTTACTCCATGAAAAACCTTTTGCCGGCGTAAACGGCAGCGGCAAACACAATAACTGGTCTTTTAGTACCGATACGGGTATCAACCTTTTGGATCCGGGTAAAACACCGCACGAAAATGCGCAGTTCTTATTGTTTCTGGTTGCGGTCATCAAGGCGATTGATGAATATCAGGATCTGCTCAGAGTTTCAGCGGCAAGTGCCGGCAACGATCACCGGCTTGGTGCGAACGAAGCGCCGCCTGCCATTGTGTCTATCTTCTTGGGGCAGGAATTGACTGAAATTTTTGAAGCACTTGAATCGGGTGCTGCATACCAAGGCAAAGGAAAGCAGCCGATGCAAATCGGTGTAACCGTTCTTCCGCACTTCCCGAAAGACACGACCGACCGCAACCGGACATCGCCCTTCGCTTTCACCGGCAATAAATTTGAATTTCGTATGCTGGGTTCAACCTTTTCTATCGCAGGGCCTAACATTGTTTTGAATACGGTAATTGCAGAAGTTCTGCGGCAGTTCGCGGATCGTTTGGAAAAATCCGGTGAATTTAACGGAGATTTGGCATTGCTGATCAAGGAAACATTCAAACAGCACAAAAGAATCGTATTCAACGGAAACAATTATTCCGACAAATGGGTCGATGAGGCAGGCAAACGCGGATTATCCAATCTGAAAACTACGGTGGATGCGCTCCCTGAGTTTGTTTCCCCGAAAAGCATTGAGTTGTTTACCAACCATGGTGTATTTACCGAATCGGAACTCCGCTCCCGCTATGAGATTCTTCTGGAGGGTTATTGTAAAACCATTCATATTGAGGCACTCGCCATGGTGGACATGGTTAGGGGTGAAATTATTCCGGCGTGCGTAGATTACCAGTGCGATCTGTCCGGGCTTTTGAGCAAAAAGAAAAACAGCGGTGAATTTGATACCCTGATGGAAGGTGAACTGCTGGCGGACATTTCAAAACTGTCGTCCTGTTTGATGAAAAAGCTGAAAATTCTTGAGAGCGCAATTCTGGAATCCGGAGAAGAACAGGATGTTTTGACACACGCAAGATTTTACCGTGACAGGGTTTTTGCCGCTATGTCGGAGTTACGGTTGGTAGTGGATGAGCTTGAAACGCTGGTGGCAAGAAAACACTGGCCGTTTCCAAGCTATGCAAAATTACTTTACAGCGTAATATAAACGCAGATTTATTTATGCACAAAGGCGTGCGCTCTTCCGTTGGGAACCAAGGCGGAAAGGACGCACGCTTTTGCTATATATAAATTTATACTTAAAAAATGAAAGGTGGAGTTAACAATGGATTTTGGCATTTGGTTCTTACTCGCGGCGGCAATGGTATTTTTTATGCAGTGCGGTTTTGCAATGGTGGAAGCAGGTTTCACCCGGGCGAAAAACTCAGCGAATATCATCATGAAAAATTTGATGGATTTTTGTGTCGGAACGGTGTGCTTTGTGTTCATCGGGTTTTCGATCATGTGTGCGCAGGATTATGTGTTCGGCATTATCGGTATACCCAATCTCGGTATTTTTACCGACTTCGCAAAATTTGATTTTTCGAATTTCGTATTTAACCTGGTATTTTGCGCGACGGCTGCGACAATCGTATCGGGAGCAATGGCGGAACGCACAAAGTTTGCCTCTTATTTGATTTACACGGTTTTCATAACTTCGGTCGTCTATCCCGTTCAGGCGGGTTGGGTATGGAACGAAAGCGGCTGGCTGGCACAGCTTGGTTTTACCGATTTTGCAGGTTCTTCGGCGATCCACATGGTGGGAGGTATTTCGGCGTTCATAGGTGCGGCTATTCTCGGTCCCAGGATCGGTAAGTACAAAACCGATAAAAAGACAGGTAAAAAAATCTCCCGCGCTATTCCGGGTCATTCGCTGACCCTCGGCGCACTGGGTTGTTTTATCCTGTGGTTCGGCTGGTTCGGATTCAACGGAGCGGCGGCTGAAAATCTTCCGCAGCTCGGTTCTATATTCTTAACCACTGCGTTGGCGGCAGCCGCCGGTGCATTTATGACTATGGTTTTCACCTGGGTTAAAAACGGCAAACCGGATGTTTCAATGTCACTCAACGGTTCGCTTGCGGGACTTGTCGGAATTACGGCAGGATGCGCTAATGTAGACGCTCTGGGTGCATTGATCATAGGCGCGGTTGCCGGTATACTGGTTGTGATTGCCGTTGAGGTGATCGACATGAAGCTCCATGTAGACGATCCCGTCGGAGCGGTTGCGGTACACGGTGTATGCGGTATATGGGGAACTCTTGCTGTAGGGTTGTTCGCCAAGATCATTCCGGCAATTGACCCTGAAACAGGCTTGCAAATGATCGAAGACGGAGAATTGCTTTGGATTTCCGAGGCGCAAGGGTTGTTCTACGGCGGCGGTGCAAAACTTTTGGGTGTACAGGCGCTGGGCGTTCTTTCAATTGCCGTATGGACGATTATTATGATGGTTATAACTTTTACGGTTATTAAAAAGACCGTTGGTCTGCGTGCATCCGCTGAGGAAGAAATTCGCGGACTTGATGCTGCCGAACATGGTATGCAGGCTGGAAGTTATGCTGATTTTATGCCGATAGAAGCCAATTCGGGCATCGGGGCTGCCGTTAAAGTTGTACCCCGTGAAAAAGCGGTCGCCGTTTCCGATACCTCCACGGGTAAAAAGATGACTAAAGTGACGATAATAACCAAACCCGAGAGATTCGCTTTATTGAAAGAAGCGTTTGATCAAATCGGGATAACGGGAATAACGGTTACAAACGTACTTGGTTATGGGGTACAGCGGGGGCATACTCATACATACCGCGGTGTCCCGCTTGACGAACCCTTGCTGCCCAAAATTCAAATTGATGTTGTGATCAGCAAGATACCGGTAGAAACTCTGGTCGAAACTGTCAAGGAGGTACTGTACACAGGCAATATCGGAGACGGCAAAATCTTTGTCTACGATGTTGAAAACGCCATAAAAGTAAGAACCGGAGAGGAAGGCTATGATGCGTTACAGGATACGGCTATCAGCGGAGAATAGCTAATAGATCTCCTCGAAAACCACTTCGCGACGTTATGATCTGTGTTCATACATCACGGTTTAATTTCCGAGGAGGTCTAATGATGTTATACTAATCCCATTTTAAAAACCGTTGAAAACGAGTGAGTAGTTTTTTAAGAAAAACGAATAACGAACGAAGTTTGAAACGATGATTTTAATGTGGGATTAGTATGAAACCTTAAATTTCAACGATATATCCGATGGTAGAACCATCAATCAATACCCCGCCGCTTTGCGGCGGGGTATTAAAAGCTGCACACAGGCTCTACCGTCTTTTTTTGAACATTCCGATCGCGGTCACAACACAAATGATGAATAAAGACAAGCCGGAAATTATAAGCCATACTATTGGATTTTGCCGGTTACCCGTATCCGGGTTTGTGTTTTTCGGCTCCTTCGTTGTATCGTCCGGCGGCTCAGAGTCGTCACTTTTGGAGGATGGTAACGGGTCTTCATCCGGCGGTTCAGGGTCATTTTCCGAGTGTTCGGGTTGTTCGGGTTCGCTGTCCGGCGGTTCAGGGTCACTAGGGTCGTTAGGGTCATTAGGGTCATCTTTCGGTGATTCAGACCCGTTGCCCGGCGGTTCCTGTGTTTTTACATATGTATTTTCAATTGTTACAACGGAATTTTCGTCCGTTTCGTTTATAAGGTTTATACTAACAGTCAGCGGCAAAACCGGGTTGACCGTCATATCAAAGCCGGGTACTTCACAGCCGCTTTCGGTTATAATGTAATCACCGGAAGCTGAAAGATTTTCGAACTTTCCGCGGTCGTTTACCAGATCGTCATATCCCAGGGTTTCATAAAACCCATCCGGCCCTGTAATAATGATTAAAATATCCTTTGGAATTTCGGAGGTTTCCAGTCCGCGGAACACTTTGCGTACCGTCAGCGACGGCTTTGTGTCAGGATCATCCGGTTTCTTTGTATATGTATTTGTGAAAACAACCGTTGTATCGCTTCCGTGATCCAACGAAACCGTGAAGCCATCCTCATGGTTGACAGACAGCGAATAGCCGTCAGATTCCCCGCCGCTTTCCAGCACGGTATAATCACCGGGTTCCAGTCCGGTTATTTCGTATTTCCCGTTAATAAAATCACTGTACGGAACCGACTTGTCATATTCGCCGGAATTAGTGATGCGGAACACAATATCCGCAGGAATCGGATCCGGCACATCGCCGATCAAAATCTTTTCCAGCATCAGATTCGCGGGCGGCGGATTTTGCTGCTTGACATATGTGTTGGCAAAAGCGACGGTTTCGTCATTGCCGTCATAAACAAGGGTAACGGTTTTACTGTTTCCCGCAATCCCGTCAACCGATACGGCGTGGGCGTCATATCCCGGAACCACGCCGGTTCCCGGCTCTTCGATAACGGTATAGGTTCCCGGAACCAGCCCTTTCAACACATATTTGCCGTCCTTGAACATACCGTAAGCGATGGATTCTTGATATCCGCCCGAACCTTCGACTGTAAATACTATTTCCTCCGGCGCAACAGTGTCTTCATCGCAAATGATCGTTTTCTCAAGTATCAGCGCGGCTCTTTGTTTATATGTATTCGTCAGTGTAACGGTTACGTCGTCGCCGTCGTTCAACAGGAAGCCGACCTCGTTATCTGCGGTTTTGCTCAATCCGGCGGCATCACCGTCAGCGGTAAGAATTACGTCATGGACACGGGAATAAGGATCGCCGGAGTTTATTGCGCCCGCCGCGCCATATTCCGTGACGGTATAATATCCGGGCGGCAGTATCTGCGGATGCTCCGCTCCGTCTATGCCGATGCCGTTCTCGCCGACAGGAATCGGGAAAGCGATAACACCGCCCTCATGTTTGATATAATGGCAGTGGGTGGAATCAGAGAATATCTGTGTGGTTTTTGTATCGTCGGTCCAACCTTCGACGACAAACGTAATGTCGTGGGTATCGTCCGAACCGATGCTTCCGGCATACTTCTTTTCCAGTGTCAGCCGGGTCGGGTTGGCATGAGTGTAAGAATTGAGAAGATTGATATTAACAACGGAATTGTTTTCAATATTTTCGATCACCAGTGTATAACCGCCGTCATCCGCCGCAAGATCATAGTTTGCAGGATCGGTATCTGCGGCGGCGGAAAGAGACCATATCCATCCATCAATATCGGCGATATGTTTTTCCGTTATTTTGTAGTTTTCGCTTTGAACCGTTGAATCGAAAATATATCTGCCGTTGATAAAATCCCTCGGATAATATATCGTTATGGCGGGATCGTCTGCGAACCCGCTCCCTTCGTCTATGTATATTTCAAACGCAACGGAAAGAGGGCCGGTAAATATATCTGAGGGTTGAAGCCCCTCAAATGATTTATCTATGACAAATAATCTCTGCGGCGCATACGGAACCGCCCGCATGGTGTTGACGATTTGCGCATCTGACCAAACGTTATGGGAATTGTCCCATTGCGGCTGATAATAATTGACGATAAAATCTTCGTTTTCACCGTAAGGGATGAATGTGCCGGAAGTAACAGTTCCTTCTGCAACGGTATACCGTATGAAAACCGCGGCGGCGGGATCGTCCGGTTTCGGATTATATACGGGAATGTATTCCCAGGTATATTCAGCGGTGGGATTTACTCCGGAGCCGGCATCCTCGGGTGTCAGCAGAACGGGGTCACCGAAAGCCTCCCCATTTGCGTATAGCTGTATATATTCCGGTTTGATGAGGGTATCAAGCCCACTGCTCCATTCTTTAATAACTTTAAGGTCGGTAAACGGTACGGTTATCCGTCCGTTATTCATTAGGTACCGCACCCGGATCAATTCGCCATTGCTTTTAAAATGCTCATCCAAAAAAGCGTAGGGTAATTCCGTTCCGGCAATATCCTCCGACTTCATGCCATACGCATTTTTTTGCCATTTATTTTGACCCGGTTCGATATAGGGGACACCGTTTTTTCCTGAAATATCCGCAACGGTTTCGTTAACCGGAAGAAATATTTCTCTGAGATACCCCGGTGTTTCCAAATCAAAAACCACGTTCTTGGTATACATTCCGCCGACAGTATAAGATTCAGCCGGATTACCGGTTTCATCATAAAGCGGTATTCTACCGTCCTGATCAGTTTCCGCTTCGGTATAATAATAATAGGGGTTGCTCTCGCTGGGCTGGAAAAACGCAATAGAAAGATTTTTCGGGTGTTGATATTGGTTCGTATAAAAATAATAAGCTCCTGACGCTTTATTTTCGTCCGAATAATCCTCGTCAAGCTTCGCAAGCACAAGATCGGGCCGCAGCCCCACCGAATAGACGATCCGAATCGGTACAGCTTCGGCGATCTGCATGGCTGTCACGGTAATGCCGTCTTCGTCAAAAACAGGACGGACGGTACGCAGGGGAATCAAACTTGCCGGGATATGCCAGCGAACAACCTGATCGCCTTTTTTCAAGCTTCGAGTCAAAGCATTGCCGTCCGAAAATACGCATTGATAACTGCCGGTTTCCAACGCGGTGACCACCTGGAAAGAAATATCCATCAGGTCGGTAGGTTCGCCGGTTACAGAATTGACGGTACTTCCCCGTACAGTATACATTTCGACGGCACACATCGCGCCGGAAGGGACTGCGGCAGGAGTTCCTTCGGCAGTAAAATAACTGCCGGCATAATTTCTTTCTGAATCCGTGTAATAAGTGATTTTATTACTGAAATCGAGGTCGTCGCCGAAATACAGTCCGCCGTTCGCTTTTCCGGCGGCAAGATTTGAGGACAAAAGCAAAGGTGCTGCGTTTTGCGGAATACCGTATTCCTCCAGGACATGGATAAATTCGGCCTGCATATCTGGCCGGCTTATTTCCTTTGCGAAAATATGGCCGTCATAACGGTTATTTTCATACCACAACCCCTTGACATCCCGAACCTCCATGTATTCGCCGATAACATCGGAAAAAACGAGATATCCGTCAAAATCCGGCGGGCTGCCCGGATCCACTTTGGTACTGTAACTACCCTTGGACACCAGTTTATGTGCAATTTCCGCAAACGCATCCTCCAAGCCTTTAGCGGAAATTGCAGAGTAATAACGGTCGGTATAATCATAGGTTTTTATGAAATTTCCGGTGTTTTGGACACTTCTTAACGAACGAACGGAGGTTGCGCCCTTGTTCAGCGCGGGAAAGGTGACTTCTTCGCCCGCAACAAAGCTGTCAAGCAGAGATTTCATATTGTAAATATTGCCGGAATAAGATTGCCGGATCAATTCGGCGTTGAAAGATACGCCCGCAACAGGCGGATCGGGAAAACCATACGGATTCATTGATGCGTGAGCGTGTACCGAATCGACATCCAGACCGATTGTAAAAAATCCTACCGACTTGGCATTGTCTTCTTTGTAATAATGGTTCCGCACCGTTTGTTTCATATGTGCGGCAGTCAGAACGGTGAGTAAATCTATCGCCATATCCGTGTGATTTGCATCGCCGCAATCGAATCCGTTGTCGGTATCGCTGTCCGGTGCTTCAAACCGGTAATCAGTCCAGCCCAATGTCGGACCGCCGTCCGTCATCAACACTATATTGGGTTTACGAGTGACGGTAACCTGATTGCCGTTACGGTTAACGGTATAGGTGGTGTCGTTATTATCCAGCAAAATTTTTGCTCCGGCATAAATACCCCGTTGGGTAGGCGTACCTCCGTTGACACGAACCGCACGGTTGCTGGGATCGATCAGCGATGAATCGGGGATCTGACTGCTTACCTGCACATAAGCGGCACTCCGCATGGAAAAATATTTCCCGTCGCTCACAACGTGATGGCCAAGTTTTAAAATCGGATAGATCCGGGAGTTGCCGGAATCGCCGCCATATGCTACAACGGCGAACCGATTGTTGGGATTCCCGTCCATCATCGTTACAATGGCATCGTTTAACGCCTCAACAAGCATTTCTATCCGGGATTTCCCGTTATCGAGTTTGTTTATGTACATACTTGCTGAAACGTCAAGAACAAACACGGTATCCGTCGGTTCCACAAAGGTATCAACGGAAAAGGACTGGCTCAACGCAGAAAGGGTAATTAAAAATTCGTCCGGCTGCGCATCAATTCCATCTATAGGTTTACCCGCTGTGTCATAGAGTATGAATTTATCTTCGCTTACCGTTTTATCCGTCCACAGCCGCCCGTTTTCCAGCGTTGAGGGATCGAATTCCGCATTTGCGGTGTCCGGGTCGGAACGCATATCAAAAACATCCGAAAACGGAAATTCTTCGGTTACGGTTTCATCGCCGCCGACGGAATATGCCGTGAACGGCAACAGACGAAAAGCAGCCAGCATCGGCAGCAGCATTACGAATGACAGTACGACAGACAACACTTTTTCAAACATGATCCTTTTTTTTCTCAACAAGTGATTCCCCTCCTGTTAAACACAACCTTTATTTTTGTGCTTCGTTAAAATAGACCTGCTCGGAAATTAAAATGATATATGAACACAAATGATTTTTCGTCAAACAAGGCAATTTTGACGAGAATATCATGGATATTTAAGGATAAAATAACGCCGTGTGACGGAAAATCTTCCGTTCATTATGTTACGAAATAATTTTCGGGGAGGTCTAATAGACATCTGTTTCGGAATATTCGGTTCATTAGTTATATTTGTTCATCGCCTCATCTGTTTTGCCGTTAACCAACAGACTTAAAATATCATCAATGTTTTTCATAACATCACCGATTTGTTCAAGCTCGTCCGCTGACATACAGGATAATGCCCAGGCGGCAAGATCGTACCCGCTGTGTTCAGGAGCCCCAATACCGATCTTGATCCGTAAAAAATTATTATTTCCGGATAAACGTATAATGTTTTTCAAGCCGTTGTGTCCGCCGTCCGAGCCTTTTTTGCGAATACGAATTTTACCGAAAGGAAGAGCGGCATCGTCGTGGATAATTATGACATTGTGTATCAAAATTTTATAAAAACGCATTGCTTCTGCAACAGCCTGACCGCTAAGGTTCATGTAGGTGGAAGGTTTCATCAGCAAACAGCGTTTTTGCGCTATTGTACATTCTGCGGTCAATGATTGAAATTTGATCTTTTTAACGGATATATCTAGTCTTTTTGCGACAGCATCTACCGCTAAAAAACCTGAGTTGTGACGCGTGTTCAAATAACGTTTCCCCGGATTCCCCAATCCGGCTATGATAAATTCGGGCGCACCGGCGGATTCCTGTTTTTGGTCGTTCTGTCTTTTTAGTTTGGCAAAAATATCAAATATACTCATGAGACCTCCTTGGAAATTAAAACATGATGTATGAACACAGATCATAACGTTGCGAAATGATTTTCGAGGAGGTCTATAATACTATTTACAACAATTCCAATCTGAGAAGCATTTGAAAATCAAGTGAAAAGCGCGGATATTGGTTTGTTTTGATAAATTCGTTCGATCGATTCCGCAAAAACCGTCGAAACCGGAAGATATTTTATTTTATCTAGGGTCTCTTTTTTCGCCGGAATGGTATCCAGCAAAACTACTTCTTTTATAACGCTTTGTTCCAAACGCTCAAGCGCGGGACCGGAAAGCGCACCGTGGGTTGCGCTAGCGTACACTTCTTTCGCTCCGCCCATTTCCACAAGTGCCGCAGCAGCATTGCATATACTGCCCGCTGTGTCAATAATGTCGTCTATGATTATGACCTTTTTATCCTTAACATCGCCGATTATATTCATAACTTCGGATTCGTTGGCTTTCGGACGCCGTTTGTCCACAATAGCAAGGCGTTTGTACAGCTTGTCGGCAAAATTCCGCGCACGGGTCACAGAACCCAAATCAGGCGAAACCACTACAACACTGTCGTTTTCGTTTTCAAATTTTTCTTGAAAATACGGATATATACTGGAAATTCCGGTCAGGTTATCGACGGGTATATTGAAAAAACCCTGTATTTGAGGTGCGTGCAGATCCATAGTGAGTACACGATCAGCACCTGCTGCGGTGAGGAGATCAGCGATCAGTTTTGCGGATATAGGATCCCTCGACTTTGCTTTGCGATCCTGTCGCGCGTAACCGAAATACGGGATAACAGCAGCAATACTGCCTGCGGATGCGCGCTTAAACGCGTCGATCATTATGAGAAGTTCCATCAGGTTTTTGTTTACAGGATCGCTTGTGGACTGTATTACAAAAACCTCCGATCCGCGTACTGATTCATGAATAGAAACCGAAATTTCGCCGTCCGCAAACTCCTTGACCGTTGAACTGCCCATCGGAAGCCCTAAATTTCTTGCGATCTGTTCCGCCAGCACCGGGTTCGAATTGCCTGTAAAGACTTTGATGTCCTTGCCGTTCATGTTCATCTTTAACACATCCTTCTATTTTTTATTTTTTAGTTTCTTATCTGCCCATCCTGATTTAATAACCTGACGGTTCCGTTCGATTGCCAGACTTCCTGCGGGAACATCACCGGTAATCGTGGAGCCTGCGGCGGTATACGCACCCTCGCCGACCGTAACAGGCGCAACCAAGTTTGTGTTGCAGCCGATAAAAGCTTTATCACAAATGACAGTACGGAACTTTTTCACGCCGTCATAATTCGCGGTAAAAGTTCCGCATCCGAGATTTACCCCCTTGCCAATATCGCTGTCTCCTATATAGGACAAGTGTGCAACCGAAGTTTTTTCTCCCAAGACGGTGTTTTTGACTTCTACAAAATCCCCTATTTTCACATTGTCGCCGATATTGCAACCGGGACGCAAATGGCAAAAAGGACCGATTTTTACATTGCCGCCGATATTACTCTCATACGCTTGTGTTGCGTTGATGATACTTCCGTTTCCGACCTTTATATTTTTTAAATGAGAATTCGGTCCTATTTTACAATTATAACCGACCGAACTTTCTCCGATGATCTGTGTTCCCGGGAGTATTACGGTTCCGCTCCCTATTGTAACTCCGGGAGCTATCACTACTCCATCCGTACACATAAACGATACCCCGTTAACCAAATGCTTTTTTATGATCATCTTTCGCGCTATTTCACTCAGATCATAAAGCTGTTCACAGTTATTGGCACCGAGCGCGACATTTTTATTTTCGGTAGAATAAGCGCTAACATTCCGTTTTTTTTCCGCCAAAATTGCAATAGCATCCGTCAAATAATATTCGCCTTTTGTGTTGTTGTTTTTTATTTCGTCGAGTATTCCTAATATTTCCTTTAGCTTGAACCAATACGCGCCCGAATTGATTTCGCAGATACCAAACTGTGACCTTACCAGTTCTTTTTCCTCCATTATCGCCGAAACCATACCGTCTTCCCTAATAATCCGCCCGTATCCCGCCGGATTTTCAACTTTTGCGGTTATTACCGTAGCCGCCGCATTCCGCTCCATATGAAACGCATATGCTTTTGTTACGGTGTCCGCATCCATCAAGGGTGAGTCGCCGCACAGCACAAGAATATCTTCACATCCGGAATTTTCAATAAAATCGCGGGCAGCAAACAGCGCATGACCTGTTCCTTTTTGTTCGGCTTGATAAGCTGTTGACGAATCCGGATATTTCTCTTGCAAAAACTTTTCGACCAAGTCGCTTTTGTAACCCGTAACCACGCAGGTTTTGTTTATGCGTGAATTTTTACACACATCCATAACCCATTGCAGCATGGGAGCACCCGAAACTTCCAGTAATGTTTTAGGGAATTCGGAACGCATCCGGGTTCCTTTTCCGCCCGCGAGGACAACCGCACAGGAATTTACCATAAGCAAAACAATCCTTTCAAATACGAAATATATCGGGACACAAACGCCCCATCTTAACCATAATTTGTTTTACAAAACTGCTTTTTTCAGCACATTAAAAAGAATGACAGTTGCATAGCGTATATTGCAATAACCCCTTTCCAAATCATCACACCTGCTTTTATGGCATCGGTATAATTTAGATAATGCCGAAACGGTGTATAAGGTTATTATAACATAAATAAAATAAAGCGTATGCGTTTTATTTATGTTTCAATGTTCTCGGGACCCGTTCTAAATCTCTGATTTAGGTAACGGGTGAGGTTATTATAACATGATTATATCAATACCCTTAACCGCAAAATCATGTTTCAATGTTCTCGGGACCCGTTCTAAATCTCTGATTTAGGTAACGGGTGAGGTTATTATAACATGATTATATCAATACTCTTAACCGCCAAATCATGTTTCAATGTTCTCGGGACCCGTTCTAAATCTCTGATTTAGGTAACGGGTGAGGTTATTATAACACAACAACAGAATATAAAGCAATATTAAATTGTAAATATGCAAGTGTCGGTGAACTGTAACGATATCGAATAATCCGCAAGTCTTGACAGTTCACGGTTATTGCCGTGCGGTTTTAACCGCATAACCTTTGGCTCTGAAAATCTCAGAATATATCACATGGGTAAATCTTTGAACTTGCAAATTTCACGCAGCCATCTGTATTCCGGGACAGCCGGGCATTGTCTATGTGATGATGCTGTGACAGGATTTTAGGTATAGCCATTTCTATCGCTACTTCCACTGCGGTGAACCATTTTTTGCGGCATTCCATTCTGTTATTAGATTGCTGATTGTTTGATGTCGTTGATTCCGCCGTTCGCTTACCGCTTTTTTCGCAACTTCATATAGCTCGCTGCTCAATGTCCACTTTTCGCGGGAATGTTTATCGTCCTTTGCAAAGAAAACAAACGCGGTCGCTCCCATAGCGTACACATTGCTGATTTCATCGACTATTGCGCCGTTTCTTTTTTCCTCCGGCGACATGAGCGACGGATCACCCCATATTCCGCTATAACCGTTCATATAATATTGTTTGGCGTAGAAATCAATGTCACAAATGAGAAAGTCCCCATTGTCGAAATTGTACAGCGTGGCTTGGTCGTTAAAATCAATGGCCACATAGCCGCATTTTGCGACATGAGCGTGAAATTCTAATATACCGTCATAAACGAGCATCTTTTTCTCAGCGGGAAGCGCCAAAAACCTTTTATTCATTTCTCGCTGAGGATATCCGCAGCTTTCGCCGTCAAACCAATCAAATACAGTCAAATACCCGCCGCCGATTTCCATCGCATCGATTAAATTGACCAGTAAAGGATGCTTCATTGCTTTGTATTTTGGAACGGAATATTTTAACCGCAGGATTGTGTCCTCAATGTTCCGCAGCGCATCATTGATTGTATGTGCGCCTGCAAACTTCAAAAAATAACGCTTGCCGTCTTTTTCCACGCCAAAGCATATACACCCGGAGCCTGATTGGTCAAATACCCGGAACACTTTGCCGAAGTTGTTTATGAATGAAAAATCGTATGCTTCTTTCATTTGAAAAGAAACGCCGTCAATTGTTTGAACAATCATTTCTTGATCCCTCCGTTTTTCTTTTGTTGTTTGCTCCATTTGGCAAGTGATTTGTGCCATTGCTGCCGCTCTCGCATGAAACCGATTTTATCATCGGTATACTTTGCCTCATGCTTCAGCTTCAAATAGCTTTGCCAACGGTCGGCCGAAAGTTCGCCGTTTTCAATCGCAGATTTGACAGCACAACCGGGTTCGGTTTGGTGATGACAGTCCGTAAACTTGCATCCGCGAGATAAAACTTCTTTTACATCGGAAAAGGCTTCGCCAAGGCCGGAGCTGACGTCCCACATCCCAAGCTCCCGCATTCCCGGCGTGTCAATAACCATCGCACCGTATGGCAGCATAAATAGCTGGCGGTGCGTTGTGGTATGCCGACCTCGGCTATCATTTTCACGGATTGCTTTTATGTCCATCAATTTTTCCCCGGCCAGAGCATTGAGCAGACTTGATTTGCCAACGCCGGAAGAGCCGAGGAATACCACGGTTTTTTGGGGCTGAAGATAATTGCTTATAATTCCAAGCCCCTGACCGGTGACGGCACTAACGGCAATCACATCAATTCCAACAGCGATTTCCTGTACAGCCTGTATCTGCGCTTCGTATTCATCCGCCAAATCTGCTTTAGTAAGTATCACAACCGGCGTCGCGTTGCTTTGCCATGCGAGGGTGAGATACCTTTCCAATCGCCCAACGTTAAAGTCCCTGTTCAAGGAAGTCATCAAAAAAACCGTGTCAAAGTTAGCGGCTACCGCTTGGTCACGCGGAATCGGACCGGGTTCCCGGCGTGAAAAGAAGCTCTTTCGCGGAAACGTTTTGATGATTAAACTGTCACCGGATGCTCCATACCTTACGAAGACAAAATCTCCGACTGTGGGGAAATCTTCACCTTGTCCATAATAGACGGCAGTTTTAAGTTTTCCGAAAATTGTGCCATGCGAACAAACAAGCTCATACCGTTCACGGTGAACTGCTGTAATCCTTGCCGGAATCCCATCCACATCCTCTTGGAGCATGGACGGCTGCCAGCCGTAATTTTTCATATCAATCATTTGAATCCTCCAAAATTTGATTTGTATTCATTGTAAAAAAACTGGTTGCAATCATAACGCAACAACTCCTTTCAAGTTTTATTCGCATTAGACCTCCTCGGGAATTAAAACGTGATGTATGAACGCAGATCATAACGTTGCGAAGTGATTTTCGAGGAGGTCTATTGAAAAGGGCATAAAAATACCGCGGACAAAGCAGCCTTCACTTCGGCTGCAAAATCCACGGAAACAAAAACAACACACCCGTTCGGTGTGCCGCACTTATTGCAGTATTATCGAAAGGTTATTTTTACGGCACAAAAACACAAGGCCCAATTCGCTCATAGTTTTTTTATGCCTATTATTCAGTTTTAAGACACAATCACCATCATACCTACCGTCATTAAAACACATCTCCTTTCGGGAATAAAATATGATATAAATTTACCACTTATTTAGTATAGCATCAAATAATTAAAATTGCAACTTATTTTTCGGCTGAGGTCCGTGTCAAGTTATTGTAGGACTTTTAATTGTAAAAGATTTGTGAAGCCGGAAAGTGGGTTAACCGAACATTTTCAATATTTTTTGAGTGCCTGTGATTTTACCGGAAATGGGCAAAGTGCCGATAGTGTCGGGGTTTGG